>QQTW01001651.1_pt1 | contig 15813 bp, 20 predicted proteins | sample 1904831 | NCBI WGS metagenome assembly QQTW01 (sample SAMN09435610, study PRJNA476489) | Subsurface metagenome, whole genome shotgun sequencing project. | reverse complement strand
AGTCAAACTTGGATATAACGATAGAGTTGGGACCGGAAGAAGCTATCGCTATCGCCAGGTTATCACTATAGCAAGGACACGTGAACATAATCTAGTAGGTGGTTTCCACTAAATATAGTACATTTTATATCGAATTATCCAATCTAGGTGTATGCAGGACAATTTGTTCCAAATCCCTCTGTGTTGGCAGCACCGAGGAACAGCCATGGGCTTTGAGTGAGTGTAGATTCTTGACGACGTCTAGCTAGTCTCAACGTCGTCTGAATAGTGCTGATTACGTAAGGACAGGCGGCTAGGCCGAGGCTAGGCTAGGCCTGCCATATAGAGAACGACGCTAGGAAGGAAGGGGTGGATAGAGGAGAGAGGAGAGAGAGGAGAGAGAAAGGACTATAACGCTCTGACCCTGCTCCATGTAAATTGACCTCGCTATAACGATTGCCTAGTGAACATTGAGCAGGGCTAACGATATATCGGTATACAAAAGGTATCGTTATTTCCCATACAAACTCCACTGGGACCCGTGGACCCTATCGCTATAGCCAGGATATCGTTATAGCCGGTATCGTTATATCCAAGTTTGACTGTATCCCGTTCAACACGCTAGTAGCCAGCCCCGTCAGATTCTTTGCAAGCAAATCTCTCACCACTGGTTAAACAAACATCAAGAATGGTAGCCCCAGTGAGACAAGAAGCCCCGTGATCAAGAAGATCAAGTTTAGCATCGCTATTTGACCGACACGGCAGAGTCTTCATAAAGGTTTCGTCGTCGCCGTCGTTGTCACAACAGTGATGAGGATGGATGAGCATTAATGTGTTCAAAATCTCATCGATTGTTTTCATTATCAGCGCTGATGATAGTCAAATGTTCGCTAACCGTGTAGAAGCACCCTTTAGCAAGCATGATGGAGAATCTTCGTCACCCTCACCACCATGGTCACCAATGTAATAATGAAGGGTTCGGGAATGAGGAAATTCAATGAAATACTATTAGCCCTATATTGACATGAGTGGAGCTCACCTGTATTCACAGGACGGCTCAATGGCCGCCAGAATTGGCTTTTCATCGAGCTGATAATGACGCAAGCTCGTCGACCGGTGGACGATCCTAATCTCTATTCTTCGTCGGGCTGTTGGCGATGGAACCAGACCGCCCTAACTTTCAATTGCTCACAATAGCGCAGAGACGTCAAGGCATGCCATACAGCGTTACATAGCACGCTCTCTCTACAAGTCCACAGAATCCCAAAGCCAAGCGCCACGAGCCAACCAGAACACCCTTCCCATAGAACTCGCTCAACGAGATGTAGAACCGTATCTCCAAGGGGGTTTTTGAATACACAGCCCGCAATCCCACAGAACGCTTTAGGGTACCAAATGCGAGATACGGCCAAAGTCAAGAACGCACATGAACAAGAGGAACTCACAATCCGTTCAGTCGTTGCCTCAACTATGTACAGGAAGAAGAACCACCAGGCGAAAAGGGGTAAAAGGGGTGAATATCATCCACGACCAAACTGGAACCCACCGAAGACACCCATCCCTCCGGGCGTCATTGGACCCATGCCGCCTGGTCGGTTGGGTGCGTGGGATGCAGGTGTACTAGCCAGCGTCGCGGGATCGGAACTGGGGGTGTTGGCGTTGCCGTTGTTCGAGAACATGTTGGTGCCGTTGCCGCCAGGATGATGACCGTGTGAGACTTGATGCGCCGCCAAGGCTGCCGCGGTGGCCGCAGCTGGTGCGGGCGAACCGATCTCATGCAAGCCGAAGATCTTGTTGAGGTATTGATCGTCGTCGATATGGCCACCAAAGACCACGCGGCGGATCTCCCAGAAGATGCGGCCGGTGACCCACGAATCCGGACCCGCCTGGTGCTGATTGCCCATGCGCTTCACGCCGAGCTCGTCCGCCAGTTCTTGCAGGCCCAATTGCGGTCCGAGGTTAGCGAAAATCTGCGCCGCTTGCGCGCTGAGCGGGGAGTTGTTGGCGGTTTGATGGCGTGAAGTCTGGCGCATCAGGAACTTGATATCGTAGACGCCCGGAAATAGGATATTCATCAGTCGACAGAAGCCAAGGTGATCGTCGGGTAGCTGGCGGCAGAGCATGATCTTGGTCAGATATCCAAAGTCGTAGCCCGAATGGTACGAAATCCATCGCACGTCCTCGTTGAGCACCAATCCAGAGGTGATCAGATACGAGCCAAATTCGAGCGGGTCGATCCCGTTCTGTTCGTGCTGCTGGAAATCGACTCCGGCTTTTTGCATCACGTCGATCGATCCGTCGGCGAACATGTCCGTGTCCAAGGAAAAGCGGAAGTTGAACTGCCAGGTATGCGGACAGGGCATGAGGTGGTTGCCATAGCTGGCGCCGTTGACGCTCGAGGAGTCGGTCGGTTGGGCGGGAGGCAGGTCACCGTCGGCCGCGAAGAGCGTGATGCCCAGCTGCAACACCTTGACGAAATCGACGTTGCATCGGAGGGTTTGATAGTGATAGTCGGCTTTACCGCCAAACGTTCCCATGGGCCGCGCCACGATACCTGGGAATTCGGTATCCTGTCCACGCGTCAACAGGAGGTTCTATTCGTCCCTCGTAGCCTCTCTCGGGACCATCGATGTCTTCCGGGGAAATGGACGTCGAGCGACATGACAACACGGGCACTCGGGATCCCGCTTCCCTGGGACAGACATACCATGCTGATGTACGGGTACTTCTCCACCATCATGCGCAGCACGGCCATCTCTTGTGCCAAGTTGCCTCGCCAGACATCACGGATGCGTCCCTTGGCCATGCCCTTCCACTCCGATTGACCCACCCCGCTGCTCTCACTGGCTTCTTGTCGCTGGAGTGCCGCGCCATGTGCGAATCCCATCTGCGCCGCGTGACTGCCCAATCCCGTACCTCCGCCGGCCATGCCACCGAAGCCATTGGCATACGCGTTGCCGTTGCTGCCGCCGCCGCCGCCGCCCGCATGCGTGAAGAGGTTGAGGTTCACGTCGGCGTTGCTGAAGGCCAGGTGAGCCCCGACCGCGGGTGCCGCCAAGCCGGACGTGCCCAAAGGCTGTGGTCGATGCTGTAATTGTCGTTGCTGCTGCGAGTTCGCGAAGGGTGGCATGCCCGGTTGCCCTTGATAACGGCCTAAGATTGGCGGCGCCATGGGGAGGAGATGAGGAAGGTGGTGTGTCGGCGTGGACGAGCTGACGGAGCATCAAGAGTATCTCGGAGGGACTTTGCATCGGCTTTCTCCTTATCTGGCGACAGTTGAAGTTGCTGGAGGTAGGCCAGCAAAGTAGAAAGCGTGCAAGTGTTGTGAGGTAGTAAAGGAGCTGGATGCCGTGACGCCCTCGATGGTGTATTCACGGAAGTCGAGTCCCATCGCGGATTACGTAAGCGTCGTTGATAATCGTCAACCACGCGCCAACGAGATTCACCATGATTAACGACCGCAACAACGTCTAAAGGTGAGCAGCAATCAATAATCAAACTCATTAGGTATATGATCTAATATATTCGCAAACAGATTCGCGGACATGCCTCCCAGATACGGTCGTCTGACTGGTTTCGATGCCAAGAAGCTAGTTGCAGCCACTGGATTCCCTGCAAATGACCCATGGCGTCGACGGTGAGTGGTCCGCAGTGTGTTATATTTTATTCTATACATATTAGTGTACTGATATATGTACAATTACAACAGTGAGGAATGGAGAATCAAAGGCCCTTTTTCGCGATGGAGTCGATGGAAAGGCTCGCTGCCTGGCCTGGGGACGGCCACGGTTGCGTTCACCGTCTACTGCGTCTACGAGTATTTCTTCTTGAACGATAAGAGTCATGGCGCAGGCAGTCATCATGAGATTCAATTATAGGAGGGAAGGTCCGGCCATCATTGCACAGGCTTCAGCATCAGGGGAGAAGGCGTTATCAAGCAGTTATGGTAGCTATGGATGCTGAAGGAGAGATGTGTTGACCTTCTCGAAACCCCATCCTCCGAGGGTGGGCACCGAAAATGGGAACCAAGAAACCAAAGACAATATATTCTCCAGACAAGACATGTCCATATGACAAGGGCGAGAGAGGAGGGGACCTTGTGAAATAACCAGCTGGTTCATGGGAAGCGTCTTTCAGGCTCGGTGCAAAATCATAATATGTCTGATTTGGAGGCATACTAGATACATTTCTGGGCACTTATAGCTAGCGGAGCGAAATGATATCCAGACTTCAGTGGCACCAACTATATGAGGGCAAAAGTTATGAACCTTGAGTGGTATGAGTGAATGGCGCTTTCAAATCACGATTTCCGATCCACTTTGTCACTGGTGAGGACGACATATTCACTTTTGATCCACCGCTCGGATGACTCATCGTCGATACGCCCCACCTTGATCCTCACCAAATAATCTCAGCCCCACAATGAGGCTGCCAACACAATTCTGCAGTCAGATATTCGATTGCCTGCGAGTGTTCTCTCTCTCTTCTTTTCTTCGTGCTTCTTCATTTGACATCTTTCTCCGTTAATCCGCCGGGCGTGGACACAGGTTGAGTGTCGGAACGGCAACTGTCCCGATAAAGGTTTTGTCCGTGTGGCAAGAGCTCAACTTCATTCCCCCAACAGTGATCGATCGAGGCTGTCGTGATATCTTTCCTTCCCTTCATCTAGTAATTAACTACATCAACTTTCAAGAACTTCTGCAGTCAAGATGGTATCAGCATCGAAAGCAGCACGCCAAGCAAAGCGTGCGGCCGAAGGAGGAGATCAGAAGAAGACCGCTGCATCTCGACTGTCGTCCAAGGCGGCGTCCAAAGCGGGCTCGAAGGCATCTTCAGTGGCAGGCGATGAGACGCCACCTCGTCTTGATGAGGAAGGGAATCCTCTCCCAAACCAAGGGGATACACCAGCGACATCGGAGGATAAACTCCCCGATATCAAGAAGTTAGCACTGCAAGAAGACAAGCATGGCCTGTCGGATCGTGTCACAACCGGCGTTCTCGCCTCATTGGCCTCTTCTCGGGACGTCAAGATGAACTCGGTTTCGTTGGTGTTCCACGGACGTGTGCTGATCACCGACACGACGCTCGAGTTGACGTATGGACGAAGATATGGACTCTTGGGCGAGAACGGTTGCGGCAAGTCGACACTGCTCAAAGCGATTGCAAAACGTGAATTCCCCATTCCCGAGCATGTCGATATCTACCTGCTCAACGAGGGTGCGCCGCCGAGCGATCTCGGGGCGCTGGAGTGGGTTGTGAGAGAGGCGGAGAATGAAATGAATCGTCTGGACAAGCTGGCCGAGGAGATTCTGGAGAATGATGGCCCGGAAAGCCCTGTCTTGGAAGATCTCTACGAGGTGAGTTTTATGTATGCATATTGCATGAGTGGATGAGCTGATCCATACAGCGCATGGAAAATATGGACCCGTCAACATTCCAGACGCGTGCGTCGTTGATTCTGACGGGTCTCGGTTTCAACAAGAAAACGATCAATAAGAAGACCAAAGACATGTCAGGTGGCTGGAGAATGCGAGTCGCACTGGGCAAGGCGCTGTTCGTGAAGCCGTCGCTGCTGTTGCTCGACGACCCCACGGCACATCTGGATCTGGAAGCGTGCGTATGGCTGGAAGAGTACCTCAAGAAATGGGATCGCACCTTGGTACTGGTGTCCCACAGCATGGACTTCTTGAACGGCGTGTGCACGACGATGATTGACATGCGCATGAAGAAGCTGATCTATTACGGCGGCAATTACGACACGTGCGTTTATCATGTGAAAGAAAACTTGCTTGATCGCAGCTAATTGATCATCTACAGGTACATCAAAACCCGGACGGAGCAGGAGACTAACCAGATGAAGGCGTACCACAAGCAGCAAGAGGAGATTGCACACATCAAGAAATTCATCGCCTCGGCCGGTACGTACGCCAACCTTGTTCGACAAGCCAAGTCGCGACAGAAGATTCTCGACAAGATGGAAGCCGACGGCTTCATCCAGCCCGTCAACCCGGACAAGGTGTTTACGTTCCGATTCGCCGACGTTGAGAAGCTGCCTCCACCGGTGCTGTCCTTTGACGATGTCACCTTTTCGTACTCGGGCAAGGCAGCCGACAATCTGTACGAGCACCTGGACTTTGGCGTGGACATGGACTCGCGCGTGGCGCTGGTGGGACCAAACGGTGTGGGTAAGAGTACGTTGCTGCGTATCATGACGGGGAAGTTGTCCCCGACCAACGGTAGCGTGTCGCGACATACGCATCTAAAATTGGGGATGTACAGCCAGCACTCGGCCGAGCAGCTCGATCTGACCAAGTCTGCCCTGGACTTTGTGCGAGATAAGTACAGCTCGAAAAGTCAGGACTATCAGTACTGGCGCCAGCAGCTGGGTCGGTACGGTCTGACGGGCGAAGCCCAGACGGCATTGATGGGGACATTGTCCGAGGGCCAGAAGAGTCGAATTGTATTTGCGCTGTTGGCGATCGATGGGCCGAATATGTTATTGTTGGACGAGCCGACCAACGGGTTGGATATTCCGACGATTGACAGTTTGGCCGACGCGATCAATGCGTTTAGCGGGGGTGTTGTTGTAGTCTCGCACGACTTTAGGTGAGTGGTGGTCCTCGTTGTAGCTTCTATATTCTATAGCATGGCCTCTGGTGACTGACGTGGTGATAATCAGATTGCTCGACAAAATTGCCAAAGACATTATGGTCTGCGAGAACAAGACCGTCCGCCGATGGGATGGGAGTATCGGGGAGTACAAGAACCATTTGCGGAAGAAGATGCTCACGAAAGGGGCAGTCTAACGACCTCTCGTTTCGTATTATTCCGTTCTCAAAATTGACGCTAGTCTTTCCTTACTCTCGTCACCTCTAGTCATCCCGTCATCTGGGGCGCTCTATAGACTTGAATTCATTGGCAATGACCAAACGAATGCATGATCACTAGCAGTGGAAATTGTTGAATTAACTATTTCAACTCTGCCCCTTCACATTCGCTATGCTAGCTCGACTGTTTTGAATAGGCATCTGCTCATTCAAGGCATGAGTCCTCCGTCGTCTCCCGGACGTTTCGATCATTCATGCAATCATTTCTTTCCATTATCCATCCCTTAAATTCCCGCTACGTTTCATCCTCATTTTAACGGTCCCCCAAATACATCCCCATCATCGCCCTTTGACCGATTCCCATTCTTCTTCTTCCCATTATCTCCACCCTCCTGCTCCCCTCTCCCTTCGCCTTCCCTCCCACCACCACCAGCACCCTCCTCCTTCTTATCACCACCACCACCCCCACCACTATTCCTCAACGACTGGTTCAAGCCCACCAAATCCGTCCGCTCCGGATTCCGACAAGTATAAAGCTTCTTATCAATCCTCTTTAATTCCTTGAGATATTCACCAGTGGGATGCATTATCTGGGCTATTTGCGGATCTTGCTGCATCTTCGCAAGTCGATGAATCGTTGCGATGATCGTCATTTTGAGCTCGGATCTTCTTTCGAGCTCTTTCTCCTCCTTCTCTTTTGTTCTTGCTTCATCTTCTCCCTTCTTCTTTTCTTGGGTCGTGTTTGACATTGTTGTTGATGATGTCTGTGAATGCGTCTGTGGTTGCGTCGAGGATGCTGGAGGAGGTATAGCTATCGGCTTCGATGAAGATGTAGATGGGGAGGGGGACGACGAAGGGAGGGGGGTAGGAAACTTCGCATCCAGATATGCTCTCACCAACGGCTCATCAACGGCGTATACCCCGCTCAACCAGATCTGAGAGGGGGTATATAAGAAATACGCATCGGTCAAGAGGGCGGCTGTTTTGAGAAGGTCTTTGGCGGCGGTATGTGCTGCTATGATCCTCCTCTTCAACTCGGATGGCGTCATCCTCTTTGTGTTGTTCCCTTTCTTGTCGTCGGTAGACTCTGCGTCGCGGGGGAGAGTACCAGACGAAGCAGCACCAGAGGGAGGTATACTGAACATGATGGAATCATCCATCCCTAATCCCTTCCCTTTCCCATCCGCAAGAGCAATCATCTCCATGAAGCCCCCCTCTAATCCACGAAACGGGTGGCGCACATCGAACGTGAATCGTAACCCCTGCGTAAGTAGGAATTCAGGCGCCAGCACATCCTCAGAAGTGCTGGGGACTTGGGAAGCGAAGGTGGACAACGGGGTATAGTGATTTTCGGTCTTCGTGGCTAGAAACAATGCGCAGGGCATGAGTAGTTTGGGGTGGTATGTCATCGGGCTGTTGGAGAGGTAGAATCGACGGAGGAATTGGATGGCTGTTGCCTGTTTTGATTGTTCATATATTAATTCTGTGTTCATCTTGGACGAGTCGACGTTGACTTGAATGGGGTAATGTATTCTTTTGAAACAAGGAGAGTCATCTCGGATGGATGAATGGTAGACAGACCTTGACGTTAGTAGGAAAGGAACAAAAATCAGCTAAACCCATAGCTCTGACGCAGTAGAATCCGACAAGCTTCTGTTCTTCTTCCACGGTGAGGCATTCGATTTCTTTTTCCTTTTCGGTGGATGAGCCATTGCTTGCGCTGCCGTCCTGTTTTTCTCGAACACGCTTGATCGCGGCGCGAACTCGATCGGTTGCAACCGCGTTAGTGGATGCTCTTAGCGAGGCGAGCGTCTCGGGAGTAAATGACCAGAGTCGATATTGTGTCGAGGCGCGGTAGATGTCGTCTTCTGACATGGTGGTTTTCGTATAGTACTTTGTCTCGATATGTCAACTCCAAGTGTATCGCGATTTGTTGATGGACGGAGCGGATAAAGTCGCTATCGATAAGGCGGAACGGGATCGGAGGTCGGACTGAACATCCTCCGACGTTCTGTAAGCTGATTACTCAATCGGGTTAGTCTCATCGCAATGTCTCATGGAAGCTCCGGAAGCTATGGGATACATTTGGAATAGAGCGCCACGGGCGCCAGCTTAGTCTACTGTAGGAATACCATATGGATCCGTTCCGCGCCTCGATTTCTAATGCCCACCCGATTGAACAGCCTGCTTACTATAAAGTTTCACCTGGCTTATGGATTACTTCTCTTACTTCTCCCCAACTAGGTTGTATATAAATTGGAGCTATCCCATACTTAGACCAATGTGATGCGTCCCCACATCAATCAAGTCTGCCGATCACTACCGCTCTTCCAAGACTCGACACTTCTCTCCCTAAGACCCACGACCTTCACTAGACCTCCTCAACGCTGTCTCGCAACCATGGCCTCCACCAATTCGTCCTCATCTGCTGCTGGTGCCACCGCGCAATTCAAATTGAAATGGCTCACCCCAGCCTTCTTCGACAAATTCCACGATTACTGGTTCCAAGGCCATGACTCCAACTCTGTGATCCCCAACGAGGAGGTCATCAAACGCTGGTTCGGTCGAGATGACGCCAACGATACATTGTGTCGAGAACAATACGGCTCCCTCCTCCACGAAGCTCAATCCCTCAACATCTCCCCCACTGAACTCGTGACGCCGTCTGAAACACCCCTCCACGCACTCCTACTCATTATCTTATTCGATCAAATCCCCCGAAATATCTTCCGAGGCCAAGAATCCCAGCGATGCTTCAACGTGTTTGATAAGATCGCTCTAGACATCTCTTTACGCTCGTTGTTTCCCGCGACGTGTCGCTCCGGGGAGGAACAGCTCCGGCAATCCCTTGGTTCTCAACCACCCTCCACGAACAATAAAGCACAGGTCCACGGGCAAGATCAAGCCAAGGTCTCTCAAGACTCCAATGACGAGAAAGTAATATTAACAAAGGAAGAGAGATGGTACGATCACCCCTCCATCAGTCTCCAACCCAGCGACATCGACGACGGGAGCACCTCAAGTCTGGACACCATCAGGCCTGAATTCCGTTATCACCTGGGATACAGAATGTGGTTTTATCTTCCCCTGATGCATTCCGAGTCCATCAAGATCCATGAATGGGCTAAGACGCGATACGAAGCGATGAAAAAGGATACGCAGAATTTGCCAGAGGAGATCGCAAAGGAACAGAAGATCACAACGGAAGAGACGATCAAGTATGTCCAGAAATTGGAGGATTTTGAAGTCCTGCATCGCGAGATTATTGAAAGATTTGGAAGATATCCGCATCGGAATAAACCCCTAGGAAGACAGGAGACGAAGGAGGAGAGAGAGTATCTCGATAACGGAGGGCTGACTTTTGGTTCTTCTGATCATTGATTTATTGTTGTTGTTCGGAGGGGTAGGGCTGTTGATTTGCGAGTGGAGATTTCCGGATTGCTGCGTGAAGCTGGTTTGGATTTTGGGTTTGTATATAAGTGCGTGTCGGCTAGATTGATGAGGTGTGTCTATGAATGCGTGGGAAATGAAAGCTCGAGGTTGCGAAGTGTTCAATGATATTTGTTCCATTATATGTACAGTCTATTTGAAAGAGTGACATCCCAATCCGAAATCCCGTATGTATAGGACTGTCCTCTTCATCCAAAAACAGCTGCCATGTGGTCTTGACAGAGAGTGATGACAGGTCATGGAACAGGATAACGCCATCCACCAGCTATGATAATGTCGTCAACCATCGTCATCAAACCATGTCCGGTCCGCGGATACTGGGGTCTCAGCCTGGGGAATCAGTACTCTAGGGTATGAATCGGTCAATCAATCAACACGAACATCCAACCGCGTACAGCGGATAATATCCCCATCGCCCAGCTGGATTCGTTCCTGCTGCAACCGCATATGTTGCTCTTTGATCGAGCCAGCCGTGATGCTCGCGGATGACAAGAGTGAGTTTTGCTGTTGCTTCGGACACACGTCCACCATCATTGGTCGGGATGATTGACCAGACATGGGCCAAGAAGGTGAGCGAGAAGCAGAACCCGGACCAGAACCCGGACCAGATGCGCGAGTAGTGGCTGTTTCGACACTCGATGAGCTCGTCGACCGCTTCGTGTGGCCTCGTTCGCGGATGATCTTCCAGAGACATGCAAAGACGGGTAGATTGGCGCACATGATGATGCAGCTCAGCTCGACTTGGGACCAGAACACCAACCCAGCCATATAGGGCAGGAAAGCAAACGGATCTAATCCTCGGACTCCGCCGTCGATCTGGATGACAGCAATAATCTCGCGTAGGCGCAGGACCGTCGCAACGGTGCCGAAGATGCCGACAGAGAAGATGAAGCCAAGGCCGACTGGAAGTTTTATGGCATCAGCATCTGTTGAATTTGTGACCAGGCGTGATGGACATGGAACCTCTCACTTTTGCGTTTATTGCTCACTTGCAGCTTGAATACCATGAACATGGGCAACGCAAGAATGACCAAGTCGCTGGCCAGATGGAATGCGCAGCTAACGACGTGCAACGTCATTCCGTCGACGCGACATTTTCCACCGGGATGTTCAACAGCCCAAGCGAGTCGAATGGGATTACATTGGAAGATAAAGGCCTGGCACAAACATGTTAGGGCGAAGCGGCTGAAGGTGATGTTACGGGGAGAATCTCACCAGCACGCTGGCAACCACAAACATGGTGACGACGGTGATGACAGTATACGTCGCACGCCGGAGCATTCCCGCAGTCAGAAATCGTAAAAGAAAGGTCAAGATGGCCAGCTTGATGAATCTGAACTTGAAGGTCAGCGGTGCTCCGGGACGATGGCTGAGCCCGTGGAAGGAGGTCTTACCCGACCGCGGTGAGATACAAGATAGCCCCAATATAGCCTTCCTTCAAGGCTTTGGCACTCGTGCTCGCCACCTCCGCTCCGATTTTCTGCAGACGAGCAGGAGAAGCTCCAGCCTTCTGCTGGGCTTGCAGTATGTTGGCGCAACGGATGAAGTGAATCAGAGTGAGGTGGAACGGAATCTCGATGATGCCAAAAATCTATCGCCATTCAGCTACCCCACTCGGCTCCAACCATGCAAAGAGAGGTGAAGATGTACGTTGGCCATCAGCGCAAGAACGTCGTCGATACGTAATTGACGTTGCAGGTAGCCACGCGTGAACAGCCTACGGGGTCCAGTCAGCACCAGCGTACCCTATAGGAGGATCAACTCCACGTACCGCACCGCTGTTGAGCACGTAGCCAGCCCGAGGAGACAGCACGCGATGCCAAAGTCGGCGGTATGTTGACTGCGAGCCATCGTAACGATAGTTTTGATGGCAATGTGCAGGACTCGTGCCCAAAGGGCATCCCCGATGGGAAAGTCATTGTGCTCTTATAAACAATAGGCAGGACTATCAAGACCCAGGGGGATGGAGTTGATAGTGCAACCCCTTCACAATCTCAAACGCACGATACAGGTATGGATAAACCCCGTCGGATCACAACCGTAGCGATATGCACACGTTCAAGGTGTGTCGAGGCTGAATGGGCCTGTTGAGCTCGACAGTGGAGACAGGGCACGGAGTATGAACTGCTTGTAGTAGGCAACCCTTGCAGGCGTTCACATCAAAAGGCCTTGTCTCGATGTTGCGAGGGTGGCATACTGTATGCGGCCTGATATCAAACTGATGCATAATATGGGCGGGGCACCTGAAGCTGCAGGAAGGGCCGATGATCATTGGTGGGTACATCTCAGCTCCGGACCGTTCCGTTGAACCGAAGCTGCACGATGAGCACGAGTACCTTCTGGTGCAACCACCAGCTGGCCCCGAAACAGTATCCGCCGAGAGCTGCTGGCAAGGATGTTCCGGCTTCGATGGCCGCTATGATCTCCTGATCGACCTTTGAAGATTCTCAATCCGGAAGACCAGGTGCGACGGCGTGCAATTCATTCTTCGACTGTCTTCGTCTTCAGCACCCCGCACGTTCGTCCAGTTTGTCGTCCAGTAACCGAGGAGCTGAGCCGGCCCAAGGGATGCGAACAGGCACCAGATGCCGTCACCCTGTCCGGCTGGGCGGCACGCGAAACCCAGGAACGACGGCGGTGGAGTGGAAGAACAGGGTTGATCCATCTTCAAGGCGCCTGACCGGGTGGCCGAGGTTGTTTGAGATGAATGTCGGTCGACAACAGGCAACCTGAGGCCAGCTGAACATGATGGAACCGAACAATCGACTTCTGGAAGGCCGAGCATCGACGGTAGGTTTGAGATCAGAGATCGGCACGGGCCGAACCGGGTGGCTTCAGCCGTGCCCTTAGCCCGGGGCCCGTGCTTGTGGACACTGGGTTGATACGAACTGTGGTTCATGATCATGACGATGATAATGATGAGAGAAACGTAAAGCTCCAGCCATCTAGTTAGCGATTCGTGCCGTAGAGAGCTATGTGACCATGCCATTTGGGTGCAGAGGGGCACAGTCACCTCAATATCTTAGAAGAGGCCCTTGCTTGGACCTGGCCCTGTGGGCTTTATATTGATAAATGTATCGAGCGGTGTCAGGAGCACGGCAGCACCGTCGCAGTGCTATGCACGGGGTCGCGTGATGCGAGAGGTACCCATGGGCATAGATGTGTTGACTGTGCTTCATAGCTCTAATGACCAGATAGCCATCGACACCGATCCTCGAGCGGTCATGCTCGACCAGATTAGATTCGCCGTACTCGGAGCTTCGCCAACGTCCATCCAAGACGTAGCAGCAATGTGCCCTGCGAGGATGCCTGCCCAGCGCAATCGCGATGCATATTGATCCTCGATGATATTGTATGCGTTTCGTTGGTGCCGTTCTGATAGCAGGTCCACACTGATTTGCAGGCAGTGCTCCCGTTGGAGATCAGTGACCCGCTGCGATCCCAGAGACTACGGGCAGGAACCCGAGTACAGCCCTACGTTCCACAACAGAACAAACGTGTCTCGGATGATGTGATCGGGCGGCGTGCAAAGACTGCGCATCTGGTGTTGCGCCAATCCCCTCTGACAAAGCTACACCAGCCCTACCTGGAAGACTCGGCCGGCCCAGCTCGTTTACTTGGAACAGGAACCAGCCCTATCTCCTCGTCGATATCAAAGGTGCTGTTCTCTATTGATATCGGTAGGCTTCTCTCGGTCGAGCTTGGATCATCATCAGTCGGAGAACCGCTGGGGTAAGGCCTTAGTTTCGGTTCGGATGCCGTCTCCTTCGTGGCGTTTGCTCCACGAACCGATGCTCGACGTCGATCTCGAATGTAGTTCCAGAGCGTGGCGAAGGCGGGCAGATTGGCGCAGATGATCATGCAATTGACTTCCAGTTGAGACCAGAAGATCAGCGTGGTGGGCAAAGTGAGGGGTATCGACACACTCTCCCTAGGCACGCCCCACTCCTGGCGGGCGCCGTCCAGAGCTCTCTGGAGCAGCATGATCGTGGCCACGGTGCCAACCACTCCAAAGGAGAAGATGAGCACCAATCCGGCTATGTTGCACACACCATGAGCGACCGAAGCGCTTGAACGGTGAGCACCAAGGGATCACACTCACCCTTGCGTCGTACGTTGATCTGCAGCCGGCTCACCACGAACAGCGGAAGCATCAGCACGACCACGTCCACGACCAGATGAACGATACTGCTGACGAATTGCAACGTGTACACCCGAACATTGCAGTGGCCATGGGGAGACCAGCTCCATGCGATCGAAAGGGGCCAGCACTGAAAGATGAAGGCCTGAGAGCAGCCATGGTCAGCAGCTCGCACGACCACCACCACCACCACGACCGAGGTATGATTCTTGGGCGACTGACGAGGCTGGTGGCCACGGTGAACAAGCCAATCACCGCTCCAACCCCCAGGGCGGTCCACCGCAGAGCTCCATGAGGCAGGAATCGGAGCAGGAAAGCGATGATGGCAAGCTTGATCAGCCTGTGCGTGGGGTGTTGATCATCAGCCAGCATTCACCTCACCACACGCCGACTCCGAGAGTGGTCCACTTACCCGATATCGATCAGGTATAGAAGCCCAAGAGCGAAGAAATAGCGATGGGCATCGAAGCGGGGTCGTTCTGCACTCCCGGTGATGGCCATGGCCAGGAGTTCCAGGAAGAACTTGCGGACGTTAACGAGCAGCACTCGATGTAATGGCAGGGTGACGATTCCCATAATCTAATCGGAACCATCAGCAAACGCTCGGTACCTGGGGCGAGCTCGCCGGCTCGGACGCAACCTACGACGGCCGCGAGGACTAGATAGTCATCCACGCGAATTTGCCGCAACAGGCAACCGCGCGTAAACAGTCTATTTCACCGGGCGTATCAGCGACCCATCTGTAGCTCCCACTACGCCTAGGCCTGACGCACCGAACCACGGTCGTGCTGGCTGCAAGGCCGCAGAGACAACACGTCACGATGAACTCGTTGTTGAAGCGTGGCAGCGGCGAATCCATCGTCGAAGATCTGGGAGGCAATTCTTGCGCTTCGCGCTCGTACCTGAACCCTCGAAGAGACGTCGCTTCGTCTCTTTAAGATGCCCAAATTGACCCCCCCAACCTCACCCTACCCGTGCGTACCGAAAAGGAACTATGCCGAGGTAATCGCTCAGACAACACCCGGTAGGCGTGAGTCTGGTTTCCATAACACCCTTTGCCAGCATAACACACGCGGGACGCAGTTCGAAGGCTCAGATTGGTCCAGCCGCGCAAACTTCTTGAGTATCTTATTTAACTTCTTTCTTTTGACTCCATGCTCTAGCAGAAGTGCATCCCCGAGACATAGTGGACGCTACTCTTCGCCCTGCCCCATCTCCTGCGAAGTGATGGTGGAGCGCTCTCTTGATTTTCAGACACTAATAATAAGAGTCTTTCTCGCAGGCTTAGCTCTTTATACTTAGTGGTAAGTCACTATCACGCTATTGAGAAGCGCTGAAAGACCGTCTGATACATCATATAAGGTGAATGGATTTTGAGATTGCGAGAGAAAGCAAGTGCTAGGCCGGCCGAGTCTT
>QQTW01001650.1_pt1 | contig 15816 bp, 21 predicted proteins | sample 1904831 | NCBI WGS metagenome assembly QQTW01 (sample SAMN09435610, study PRJNA476489) | Subsurface metagenome, whole genome shotgun sequencing project. | reverse complement strand
CTGCTCGGTTCCTGTGGAGGTTTAGACCATATACTAGATCAACGTCCGAGTGTCGCCCAAATCTCACCGGTGAGCTCAGAAGGAACACATACTACTTCATCTAGCATGGTGAATCGTACATCCTGATGGGTGATAAAGAAAACACGAGCATCGCGACATCAATAGGGGCACATACATATGGACCACCAGGGAGTCAGTCGGGAAAGTCAAAAGTCGCAATGAGAAAAGTGATCTCGTGAGAAGGCTACCCAGAGCCCGGGTCAGTGGAAATGAACACGATGAAGCACCGTCGTGAGACAGAGAAGCTGATGGAGAGGAAAATTGTTCCGGCTGGCAAGCTGACGTACGCCGTGAGATGGATAGGCTGGAACCCAGCGACTAAAGTTTGGAATCTCATTAAAGACCTCGGACGTGATGAAGACTTTTAGATCCCCAGAAGCTTGTATTCAATGTCGTTATAGTCTACAGTATGCGCATGCCCTGTGTATCCTTATGCCAAGTATCTATTCACACGCAAAACAGCAATGTACAATCATGACACAACAACATATTCTGACTCACAAAAATCACATCCTCATCAGAAACGGACAAGCCCTGAAGCTGTCACCATCACCCAATTTTCGTCCCGCCACCGCACCAGCACCGACCCTCTCCCTCCCTCTCGACGTGCACCACAACATCCATGCCTCGTCCTCTCAGGAACTGCATTGTCCGCTCCCGCACGTCTTCGAGATCCGCCGACGCAGCCGCGATCATGTGAATGACGCCCAGAACCTTGGGTTGTCCGCTCTGAGTCTCTCCATGGTCGTGATGATGGCTCTGTTGGTGACTGTGGCTGTGATCCTGATTGTTAGCGTGGCCATGGGCCTGGCTGTGACCATGATCGTGGTCGTGATGGTGTCCATGGCTGTGATCATGACAGTGCTCATGATCATGCGCATGTCCTTCCGCTTGTTTGTGTTGGTGGCTATGATCGTGAGTGTGATCATGACTGTGATCGTGATGGCCGTGGCCGTGATCATGATCATGATCATGTCCGTGCTCATGGGCGTGAGCATCCGCATGCGCCTTACCCGCGTCTTCGAGCCAGAAGCGGGGAACAGCATAGCCGACGACCCCGCGCAAGCTGCTCAGCTCCTGAAGCGTGTTGCGCAGTCCATACTCGACATCTGCCGGAAGAGACAGCATCAAGCGCAGACCGGAGCTGCGGACCAACGGGATGGCCGAGGCAAAGATAAGCACCGCGATGATGCAGGATGCGACAGGGTCCCAGCCGGACCATCCGTAGTATTTTGTCAGCAGTGTGGAGATGATGACGGCCAGGGAGCCGAGCGTGTCGGCCATGATGTGCAGGAAGATGCCCTGCATGTTCTCGTTGTCGTGGTGGTGATGGGAGGGAACGGTGATGGGTGTGATTGGAGATGTGACAGCGGAGGTGGGAGATGGGTTGTCTGAGGATTTGTGGGAGTGATCGTGTTGATGGTTGTGGGAGTGGGAATGGCCGTGGGAGTGCCCGTGAGAATGCCCGTGATCATGGCCATGATGTGCGTGGCCAAACGCTGTCAGACCGACAATGTTGACGAGAAATCCCAGAATGCTGACTATGAGCAGCTCGTTCAAGCGTTTCAACTCTCTTCCTTCTGCAAGTCTTCCAAATGCGTCGAAGACTATTTCAACGCTCACAAGCCTGTATCAAACATTAGAAAGTTTCGCAGGCTCATTAGACGAGACTAGACTTACATGAGGAATATCCCATTGGCAAAGCCGGACAGGGTATCGATTTTGCCATAGCCATAAGGGTAATTCGCAGTGGGTGGCCACTTGCTCATAACCGCTGCAGCCAGTCCCACAGCAAGGCCGAGGCAGTCGAAGAGCATGTGTATGCTGTCACTCAGCAGCCCAAGTGACCCGCTGACGAAGCCGTAAAAGAACTGGACAAGCATGAATGCAAGGTTGAGACTAAATCGTCAGTCACGTAACACCAATGCTAGATGATGATCTGTTACTCACAGAGCAAAGTAAGCAATCCGGCGGGAATCTTTTTCGAGAAGTACACTGTGCATAACAGAGCCCGATTTGAATCGCTGCAGCAAATAACCTGTGATCCTAGAATGCTCGCCATGAAGTTGATTGTGCGAAGTCGAGCTATGCCGCCGAGAGTTTGAGCTCGCAATCGAGGTACGGGAAGTATCTGAGAATACGGCGGCATAGGACGAGATTGACAATATTCCGCCAGATAGCCAGAGCACCCGATCTGATGGCTCGGACCAGATGGAAAAGGCTCCTGTCAAGAGGCAACCAACGGCGAGACCCATCTTCCTGTAGGTTGAAAGAGAGTTTGTCTGTGCAAATACAAGCAGCGCCATGCACGAAGCAACCGATCCCGCGGATAATGCTGCAGACATATAAGAGAGGGTGAGGCGGGAGAAGAGGAAATGAGCGACAGCGGTCAGAACGCCAAGTACGGCACCCGCAATGAGTGTGAGGTCGATGTCTCTGGCAGAAGAGATCAATGGAGGTACCGCGACGGATTGAGACGACTTCGTGATCCGGGCAGTTTCCCACGACATCGATGGTGCTGTCGAAATCGAAGTTACAGAGCTGGTACGACTGACGCTCATCGGAGACGGCCCGGTTCCGGGCACAGGTGGAGGGAGAAATAGCGCCGACATCGCAAGAGCGAGATAACCGAGGAGAAAACCCCTCGTGCTAGCTTCTTCATCAAGCAATGCGAGATCGCATAAGAATGCCAGCACGAGGACGCCATAGGTGTATCTTCGAGCCTGCAGTTGCTGAATCCAGCTGCGCCAGTCTGGCCGTACAGCTAGGGAGCTGTTCAAACGTGAAATGCCTGCCGCAAAACCCAAGAGAAGAACCAGTCCCGTTCTGGCGCCACCAAGCTGTGCCGTGGCGTAAAACGGCAGGCCAACACTCAATATCCTCATTGCCACCCGCTTCGAAGAGCCCGGACTCCATCCTCTTTTCTTTGCCATTCTGTTCGCCAGAGCGTTCCCCAGACTGCTCTTTCGTCTATCCAGGGCTGTTCCAGGTGGGTTGATTTTGCCCAGAATACCGGCCAGGAGCAATGTGCCCGACGAGAGTGCGCATGCCTGAACCAAAGGCGATGGTCCGTACGAATGCTCATGAGGCGAGTCTGGTTGGCCAGCGAGAAGCGGCGACGTTGCTGATGTTGAAGCTGATTGTGATAGGGAAGCGAGAATGAAAGGAAGAGGGACGAGAATGCCAGTCAACGCCTCCAGGGCGGTTATCCATGGCCTGCAACCATGCGCGTCAGCTTGAAGACTCCCGCATGACTGATCTCAGCTCTACACACCCTGACAGCTCTCGGCTCTCGATTACGGGCGGAAACCCGAAGCCATTGGCGTGCCCATGATGCTTGTTGGCAGGACGGCCGAGGTCAGACACTCCTCGAGGACGGCCTTTCATCGGCGCTGAAGTGTGAAGCACGTTTTCTTTGCGTGGAGAGTGGTCTGGAGAGTCTTGACTCTGATGTCGCGAGGAGGTGTTCTCTCTATCGTCTCGGCGATTGTCGTGAAGAGCACCGTTCAAAGTCGGCTTGTCAACATTTGCGCCGCTTTGTGCTGATGGCCGCGCCGGAGACCTGTCGGGCAGCAGCCCCAGATGATGCGGTTGCAGATGCGCGCCCTGATGATAATTGTTTCCGGTACCAAAAGGTAGCGCATACGTGGAAGCCATGCCGTGCGCCAAAAGGAAGCAACAGCACAATGATCGCCGTTTCCGGTTATGACGGCGGGACCGTTACGGGAACAGCTCGACGAAAACAGAATACATGAAGCTGTTCTACAACTGTCGACGATGAAATGGTAGGAATCAATATGAGTACAGGTTATCATTAAGAATATCGATCAATTGTCGTTAATGTCGCGGTATCACGACCACACCCATGCCGTGGAAACAGTGGCTTGCTGCTCAGGGGAAACTTCTACAAGAGGAAGCTCGAGATGGTTTAGCGAATGGGAGGCGAGGAATTGCGGGGAACTGTGGCACAGGCGATCGCTCCGGCAGTGGCGCATAAACCTTCATCCGAGCGACTTTCCGATGAGACTCCGATCCATCGGATGGTGATGGCTTGCACTGATTCCCTTTCCAAGGACGCGTCATGGCGCTTTCCTTCTCTGTCTGGACATCGGTGGAGCTCATTCTGAGTGTCGCTGTGGTACTATCAACTCTTCTCACAGTGATCCTGCTCACGCTGCCATCCCAGTACAGGCCTCGCTCGCCAACCACGACTCCAAGTTCCAAAGAGTGGCCTGGTGAGCAGCTGGGCGCTCAGGAAGCTATAGCTGGCCGGCTGCATGGTCGTCCTACCCGAGATGTATCCGTACAGGTAGTCGTTCTGGGGGACATTGGGCGAAGTCCGCGGATGCAGTATCATGCATTGAGTATTGCTAGACATGGTGGTCGTGTAGAGGTGATTGGATACAGAGGTCCGTACGCAATCAGTCATGGTGGTTGCCTTTGATGGGAAGACTGACGGTTCTTTCAGAGTCTGACATGCATCCACGAATGAATGATAACCCGTTGATCAACATTGTGCCCATGGCGCCAGTTCCGCAGCAGCTCCAGACAAGCAGCAGACTCCTCTTCCTCTTGCTCGCACCGTTCAAGGTTCTTTGGCAAGTATGGAGTCTCTACTATGCTCTATCCTATCGCGCAACCCCGGCAAAATGGATGCTCGTCCAGGTAAATCTCCTTTTCCCTTTCTACATCTCATATAGCATCGCTTTCTCGACTTCCGATGTCCCGTATTGTCCTTGCGGATTGAACTTGTCAAAATGCCGTTGATTACTGAGGCTTAAAGCTTATGAGCAAGAGTATGTCCATTCGACGTCTCTATGATGATATTTCAAGAGAATGGCCGCGATGTCTCTTATCAAGTCAAATGGGCATTTCAATACCACAACTTTGATAGTGTAACGTGGGAAATGCATGTATCTAGACACCTTACCTTCAATTGATCCAGCCAGTCCTCTGTCTCAACTTCAATGAACCGTCTGCTAAGCATCCATGTTGCCTCAGAACCCACCCTCTATACCAACACTACTTATCACCCAAATTGTCTGCTTTCTTCGCAATACTCGTCTGGTCATAGACTGGCACAATTTTGGATACTCCATTCTCGCACTCAAGCTTGGCCCTGGTCATTTCTTCGTGAGAATCTCCGAGCTGTATGAGTCAGCGTTCTCACAGTCTGCCACAGCTCATATAACAGTAAGCGACGTTATGGCCCGCACCCTAAAGGAGAAGTACGGTATTCGTGCAGCGACGCTGCATGATAGACCGCCTGAACACTTCAGGCCGCTTTCGGTGGATCAACGATACACGTTCCTGGCTCAACTTCCGCAGACGCGACCACACATCCAGGAGCTCAGAAATGGGAGTCGGAAGCTGATCGTTAGCTCAACCTCCTGGACGGCGGACGAAGACTTTTCGATCCTGCTTGACGCGCTAGTGGCATACTCTACCAAAGTAACCTCTAATGCCAAACTTCCCAGCATTGTTGCTATCATCACAGGCAAGGGACCGCAGAAACATTACTACGAGTCGGAAATCCAGTCTTTGAACAGAGTAGGAAAGCTAGCACACGTTGAGATTCTCACAGCTTGGCTGAGTGCAGAGGACTATGCAGCTCTCCTAGGAGCTGCCGACCTTGGCGTCTCGCTTCACACATCTTCGTCAGGAGTCGACTTGCCCATGAAAGTCGTCGACATGTTTGGCACCGGCTTGCCGGTTATCGGCTGGAGTAGATTCGAGGCTTGGCCGGAACTCGTCAAGGAAAGGGTGAATGGACGAGGTTTTGGGAGCGCGGATGAGCTGTTTGACCTCTTGATAGAGCTCTTTGGAGGCGATGGCGAAGGCCTGAAAACACTGAGGGACGGTGCATTGCACGAGTGTAAACGGCGATGGGACGACGAGTGGGATCCTGTAGCAGGTCGACTATTCGGCTTGATATAGGGCCATGTTGAGCTAATGGACGAGGCTATGAGAGTCGCATCGAAGCTCTATTGGCCCTTGCAATGTTCCATATCTGTGACCTGCGTAGCTCGGAGTCCTCAAATGCACCGAATAGACCAAAAGACGCGACGGCAGCGCCATCTGACGTAGGAAGCCGAGTGCCGATTGTGCCGAGGTTGAGCGCGCGAATAAGTATCTGAGTTATCAAGAGCTTCTTCATAATGACATGTTCAGGAGCATTCAGGCAATGTCCTTCTTGACCATGGCAGTCTCTCTTGTATATTATACTCGTTTGGTTTCTTTATCGAACCGGTCATAGGTTGTCGATTGAGTTCTGCGCTTCACAAGATAGAGCTAGATACCGATCCACCCTCAATCTTACTCACCATGCCATCCTCCCCTTCAATACCGAAGCCAGCGATCCCTTCCGCAGACGAAGTCAAAGAAGATGTGAAGAAAGTAACAAAAGGCTCGCTACAGAGCTTACGGGCGCTAGCGGCGGGCGGAGTCGGCGGGATTTGCGCTGTCGTCGTGGGCCATCCCTTCGATTTGATCAAAGTTCGACTGCAGACGGCGGAGAAGGGCGTATACAGTGGGGCCCTCGATGTCGCCCGCAAGACGATCGCGAGGGAAGGATTGGCTAGAGTAGGTTTGATGTCTTGGGGACAGCTTGGACGGTGCTGACGCAACATGAAGGGGCTCTATGCCGGAGTTTCTGCGCCTTTGGTAGGCGTTACGCCGATGTGTAAGTGCTTGAGGTGGGCTCTTATCTACGGTGACTAACTGTTTTGCAGTCGCCGTTAGCTTTTGGGTAAGACGACCCTCTATCTAGAGGACACAATTGAGACGTGGTTCACATGCCATCAGGGCTATGACCTGGGCAAAACTCTGGTCAGGAACTTCTCCGAAGTCAAGGGCGATCAATATAGCGTTGCGCAAATATCAGCCGCCGGCTTCTTCTCCGCCATCCCCATGACTCTCATTACCGCCCCCTTCGAACGCGTCAAAGTCTTGTTGCAGATCCAAGGACAAAAGGAGCTGAAGCCGGGAGAGAAACCAAGATACTCCGGCGGTCTCGACGTTGTGAGACAACTATACAAGGAAGGCGGCATGAAGAGCGTCTTTCGAGGAAGCGCAATGACACTCGCACGCGACGGCCCTGGCTCCGCAGCGTACTTTGCTACATACGAAACCATCAAGCGGCGACTCACGCCAAAGGATGAAACCGGCGCCCCAGGCAAGCTCAGCTTACCGGCCGTGTGCGCGGCCGGCGGCGCGGCCGGAGTGGCCATGTGGATACCGGTGTTTCCAATCGACACGATCAAGAGTAGGTTGCAAAGTGCAGAAGGACGACCCACTATCGGCGGGGTTGTGAGAGAATTATATGGGAGAGGCGGCTTCAAGGCGTTCTTTCCAGGGATAGGGCCCGCCATGGCAAGGGCGGTTCCCGCCAATGCTGCCACTTTTCTTGGAGTTGAGCTTGCCCATCAAGCAATGAACAAGTTTTTCGGATGAGCTGGTGACCTTGCAAGTAGATGGAAACATTTGGTTGAACTCAATGCAGCTATAAGCTTAGAGGCGACAGTTCGCTACAATCTTTTTACCATTGCGAGAGACTACGTCTCGGTGATTCTCGATCATTTTTTCCATCAGCACAGAGTCGACTTAGTTGGTCATGAACATACCAGCCCTCAGGAGCGACAGTTATGAAGCTGCTCTGAGCGTCGACCCCGACCAATCCGCGCAGATGATTGCGAAGCGAGGGAATATAACAGCCAAAGGCAAGCACGGTGTGCTCCTAGATGTACCAAATCTTTCTGCAAACAAAGCCCGAAAATCCGAACAAATATGGATTTGTAAGAGTACTCGAGGTGATTGCGGTAAGAGGTACGGTACCATATCAACTCGAATGAAAGCGAACGGCATCAGGAAACGAGCCAGCTAATCCACATCCATGCGAGGATGCACATCCAGCCAACTAACAGCACGAAGCCGCCCATGAGAATGCCCGTCCCAATTCTTCCGCCGGCACCCCTGAACCCAAAGTCGGGCCAGCCGTAGCCGAGAAAGACCCACAACAGCACAGCAGCGATTGCAGCGAGCAGAACCAATCCCAAAGCAAACAAAATCCGGGCCCAGCTCCAGTCCTCGACGAACTCGAGTCCGACCCCAGGTAAAGGTGCTGCTTGGTCGTCTGCTATTCCCACTTCGGCCTCCCAGTCGCGTGTGGACCTGCTAGGTTCGCCGTCAACATGTTGCTCGGAAACCGAAACGGATGCCACTCGATTGGCCCAGTGCACCCATGTGTAGCGTGCCCTGCCCACGCCGGGATTCCGGTAATGCTCGAGAAGTTTGTCCTCCGAAAAGCTGTCGCTGAGACCGCGCGAAACCAACAGGCGCGGCGAGCGCATGAGATGAGACGTTTCGGCAGCCTTGCTACCCAAGATTGAAAAACCACCGCACTCCGACATCGACTGCCCAAAGTATCCCGTGGTGATGCGCCTCAGAGTCCGCGCGCTGAAGAAGCGGTATGGACCGCTCAGCTTCACGTACTCCGCGCGAAGCTGGCGGAAGAAAAAGGCATCGTCAAAGTCGAGAGAAGCAAAGTGCATTTCCTTCCCCTTCGCATCTCCCCTTTTCGCAGTTCGGATGTCGAGACTTGCGGGGATGACTATCCGTGAAATTCGTAACTTTCTGTTCGCGTGCTGACGTCGAATACTGACTACTAGAATAGAATCAGGTGTCGGTCCGTTCCGGGCTGATTCCGGCGTCATCAAGTCCTTGGTAACTTTCATGTTCCTGTGCGTGAACGGGTAAGGTGTTCGGATAATGTTTGCCGGCAGATGTCCCTTTGACGCGGCTGTGTCAATCGGAGGAGGTACCAGCGACACCTTCTTTGCCGGAGCAGACGTTGAGCGTTGGCGCGCGGGCTTTGATTCTTGAATACTCGGGAGCCCATCCCTAGCAACATGGGTTGTGCTGGCATTCAGGCCTTCCTTGTCCCGAATAAGCGCTTGAAGAGCTCGTGCGTGGGCAGCAAGTATCTCGATATCCTTGCTATCCCTGGAACCCGCTTTTTGGTCGTCGGATATGGTGGAGACTCTCGGTGACGCGTTTTGAGTCAAGCGGGCGGGAGCAGGGACTTGGATATCGATCGCTCGCGAAGGTGGATTGGCCGTTTCTTCGACGCATCCGTCATACGACGAGTCTGTATGGTTACCATTGCCCAGAGACCGCTTTCGCTGATGATTCGAGGTCAACTTGAGAAATGACCGTCCTTGCGACACTTTCGAGTTTCGTTCACGACCAGGGCCGACGTATGCAGCACCCGTGGTAGGACTATCAGTCGGAACGTCTTTGGCATTCGAGCCGCCTGCGTAGAAAAACACCGTAGGGTCGGCAGGGTCGCTGTGGTCATCTTCTGAGATGTTGTCAAATAGGTCAACGGTGCGTAACCCCTGGTCCAATTGACCGTTCAGAGACTCCTCCATATGAGCACGAACGCTTCCAACTGGACTTTTCGGACCTTGAACAACCAGAGGTGAGCTGGCGGGCGAGCGTGAGAATCGGATAGAGTCAGTTTTCTCTTGGAACGAAGAACCCATGAAAGCAGGAAAAGGTGGAGTTCGTCCCTCGAACCCCGGGCAACTCTTTCATGTTATCCGCATATGCAGCAGCAGTGCAACCGTCGCAGCCCATACATTTTCCGCTGCCAAGTCGAAGGAAACAGCGGACGGTTGCATTTTGAGAATTGTTTTGACGTATCGAGGAATGCTCGTCTCCTCTCATGTCAGGATACTGCGAGTCTTTCTTTGTTAAGGCTCAACAGGATCGGAAAGTTTGGAATGGAGCGAGACACGCCCATGTTACACAGCTTCAGCCAACAAATTTCCCTCCGCAGTAGATGCACATGTCGCAAGCCGCAAACAGCATCCGAGCCAAACACGCGGGGCGTTGCATCGTTCCGCCGTGCATTCCACCAGCTTGGGCAATTTCGCCCTTAACTGACGCTGATGGATTTGCTACACTTCCGTCATGATTATGCATATCACCGGAAGCCTCCAACATGCCGGAAGCCGCCAAGTCTCCGTATCGAATCTTACCCTCGTTGATGTATTGCTTCCCACATATGTTACAGAACTTGGATGCTCTCGGTGCCTGAATGGAAAGGAACGTCAACGCGCACCGCACTAAAGATGTTAGCTCCATGAGATGCTGTCGTGTAACAGGATGCAAGTCACTAGTGCATACCGTATTGGTGACCTTTACCACACCTCGCCCACAATAGGCTCTCAACCTTGATTTCTTCTCCGCAAATGTCACATATTTCATGAATCCCAGGAGTAGCCTCATTGCGATAACTTTCATGAGGGTTGCTTGGATTCGACAGCATCATCTTTACTGTACTGTAGATGTGTATCATTCTCTGGCTTACTACTTCGCCTTCAATGAACTGCGCTGGGACGTTCATGGCCTCTGAGATCAGCCGCTCAATAATAGGAGTTGACGACGTCGGCTCGCAAGGTTCCGAGAGTACCACACGGCGCAACTGCTCTTCGCGTAGTCTTTTTGCATCTGGTTGAGTGTACAGGCTGAATTTGATCTTATCCACGAAATCCCTTGGACTCGTTGGCTTTCTGAGATCTCCATTACTGTAATGGAAATCAGTACGAAATTACTGGTAACGCCGCGACAAAGATTTCGGGTCTAGCTTACATGCCATCAGCCATGGATTGGTCCGGGGGCGCCGACTGCTGCTGCTGTTTAAGCCAGCCCATGGTCTGAAGTTTGCGTGACAGCTGTTCTTTCAAAGTGTCTATATTCTCCGAGTCTTGGTGATCAACAAACCAGCTTTTGGCGCTGAAAAACAGGGTCTCGGAGGCGGTATCTAGCCACAGTCAACAAAAGGACCTATTTATGAGTCTGGAAACTAGTACCCAATTGACAAGCAGGCGCCGGCATGCCGCTCTCATTGATGGACGATGCTTCGATTCCGGGTTGAATAGCGCCAGCGACGGCCACATGACACTGCTCATCCGAGTATATTGCATACTCGACCATGTCGCTAGGGTGTAAACTGTAGGAGAACGCAATCTTGTCTCCCATTGGCGACGAAGCCAACCCCCAAATTCGGGTCAAGACGTTACCCTCCAAACCCTGGTCCTCATTGAACACCGCACGGCTTTCCGCTATATGCTTTTTCCAAGGAGAGGGTGGTCTTTCCACCTCTGAAAATGGTATGGAAATCGTAAAGTCCTCTCCTTCGGTCATTGTTATGTGTGATGAGAAGTTAATATAGACTTCTCCGCCGGGACCTGCAGTAAAGGCAAGACCTTTCATTGAACTCGCATTAGCACGCAGAACCGTTGAATCTAGCGTCACAGAGCACAAGATCATGTGTCGAAGATTTCAGGCTTCTTCACTCACCAGAGATTTGATTGCTTAACCCCTCAATGTCATGATACGTAATGGTGGTTTCCCATTCCTGCTTTGATGCGAACGCGATGCAAATCACTTTTTCTTCTGCGAATGCAACTAGATACTGACTGGATTGAATCAAAGCTTGAGGAGCCCATTTCAATGGTGTGTTTGGCGTTACCCTCAGTGGCAGTTCCAACGGAATAGGGAGATCATCGGCCTCGATTTGCACCCCATCAGAGTGCGGGTTTCCTTTGAGATACTTGAAGTGCAGCTCCGAGCGTTGGGTGTAGGCTAACACAGAACTCATGTGAGTGCCATTCGAGAGTGACCATGGACTCCAGGCGAGCCGTTCAATGTAAGCATCTCTCTGCAGGAAATCGCTCAGCATTGCAGACTGTGCCCATTGCGAGGTTGTCGGGCCGGCATTCGCAGTAAAGCGCGCAACAACGCTGGCTGTCCATTCGGGCTTGTCTTTCTGTAAGTCATTGTGTGGTGACTGGACATGCAGGAGGAGAATCTCTTTCTGAGAATTCGAAACAGCCAGCAGCGCTTCGCCCCAGTCAATCCGAGCGTCCACATACGGAGAGCCTTGAAGTGATCGCGGTTGGAAAAGCGGACTCCACGCGAATGATCTTATACGCTGTTGAAGCAGATTACTGTGAGTGGCCTGTCGGCTCGAAGGTGCGAAGTTGTTGACGGAAGCTCGTTTCAGCTCTTTATTGACAATCAACACTCGCTTCCATTCTGCGGCCACGCTGACGCGCGACTCGGCAGCCCAGATGGACAGGACATGATTAGACGTAAGGACTGCTAGAGCACATCTTCTGTGCTTCGCCAGTCCTGGATTCGACCATCCAAGGGCGACTATGGTGCTTTCAGACAGCTCCTCTCCGACCGAAAAATGTCGGAAGGCGACTGGAGGCCGAGAAGGCCATTCTTGCTCAGTAAACAAGTTGATTCTGAATCGCACATTTTCCCAGAGTGACTCGCTTGTCGAGGAGCCTTTACGAACTTCGCTGGGCTTCTTTTGGAATTTGGGAAGCTACATGCAAGCTGTAAGTCCGCCGAGTAAAATCCACGCGTGAGAACCATACAAGTACTTCCACCAATTCACTAGCTCCGACAGCAAGGTCACAGTCGTGAGACCAGCTTAAACAGTCCGGTACTGAGGGCCAGGGACCGATGGTAACTCCGTTCGACATTTAGAATGCTGGGAGCATCAACGGCAATGGAAAATTGAGCCTTGACCGTACTGAACGTAACATTTTATGACGTTGTGGTTCAACTTCTGATAGATCGCACCAACATTAGACTCATATGGTTCTCCCTGAGCATAGAATTCAGTGATGTCTTACGGCACAAATATGGATTATTATGGGCACAAATATCCTGCATTCACAACACATGACTTCACCTTGTGTTGCTACATGCCGTGTGTCACCATATCAGGTAGCGTACACTACGAAGATGTCACTTGTGACCCAAGTAGACCACGCAGTTGTCCCCCAGCTCATTGCACCACCGTTGCCATCAACGCCGAATAACGCCATGCTAATGACTTTGATGATTTCGCCGTCGCTGCCCCATCCATCACAGACAGAACCTATAAGACGCATACCGTCCCGCCGTTTCTGATTTCCGTATGATCTTGACGACCTGCCCCCTCCGTAGACCAAGATACCTCGCCACAGGGTCACTCATCTGGATCCTTGGCAGCTGGCTCTCCTTCAACCTATACCGCTCCAACAGCTTGGTCTTCTCATCTTTACTCAGGAGTATGTGTTTCGGCACCAGCTCGTGCATGGTAATGTTAACCAGCAAATCCTGCTCCTGAAACGTCTCGATTATACTCGGCAGCACGGTCGGGATGATCTTGAGTGCTGAAGACGTCACCGGCACGGCGGAGATATAGATGCCGGTATAGAACTTGTTCTGCGAGATATGGTGCACGAACTGTCGCAGCTGCTTGATGCCCACGTTGGGGTCGCCGTTGAACTCGACCCAGATGGTGCCGATAGCCGGTGCTGGTGGGTTCGGGCGCGCTGCAGTGACTGGGTCGGTATATTTGTCCAGCATGGCTTGTGAGGGTCGAGCAGAGAATGACATTTTGCGGCGACTGGGAGTGGGCGGAGCGGTCAGCTTTTGTATGGTAGACAGCACCGGACAGACTCACTCGGGAAAACCGTTCGCATCGGCGTACTCATCCCGGAACCGTTCCAGTGGAACGTTTATTTCGTCCTCTAGCAGCTCGTAGCCCTAGAACAGAATTTGAGCAAGCGTCCAAACAGTGCGAGCAAGTGGGAATATCTACCCTGTCGGCGCACATCTGCCGGGCCGTTCGCCAAACGCGCCATAAGCGCAAGAGCAGGCGGTTTGCGTCGCTTGCATCCTCTGCCATGTTTGTGACTCTGTGAAGAAGTGCTGGAGAAGTCTAGTCCTAGGCAAACCTCTGTCGGGACGTGTGAATATCCTTCCAGCGGCGTTGGAGGAAACCTTTAAAGTTGTGGACCCGCTTCCAGAGTTGCTGCAGTGGGTCTAACCCTATCGGGTTAAGTGCATTTCGCTCGCGTGGTCCGTCAACGGCGCTCTTGATCAACCAACTTCACGTCTTTTAAACGCGACAATGTCCTCTTCCCAGATACCCAATCTGAACACACTGCGCTCCAACCGATCCGCAGCACGTGGAGGAAGACGATTAGGAGGTCTCTCTAGAGTTGCAGATCAGAACGATGTCGGCGAGGCGGCGAAAGATAAGGTCGTCCAGCAGACCGACCAAGATGCATCTGTATCGCGTGTGAGCGCGGTCGACGTCGGCTACATGGAAGACGCGTTTGCAAAGGCATTCGTCACGGGAGATACGCAACGGCGGTATCCGATTATCAACAGAGGTACAGAAGGAACATCTGCGTCCATGAGAGCCTGAGTTCAGTGGCGTCGCAGGGACGTATGTGCGGACCACGGCCATAGATGCATTGGTGTCCAGCTTCCTCGCAACCGACGCATCTGAGCTTAAACAGGTCGTCTCTCTGGGTGCTGGCTCAGATACTCGTTTCTTCCGGCTGGCATCTGCGGGTCGTCCGTCGACCTCACTCCTCTATCATGAGCTCGACTTTCCTACAAATACTGCGCAAAAGATTGCGGCCATCCAGCGGCAACCGTCGCTCATGTCTGCTATCCGGTCCTCTTTACCTGAAGGAGCGGACATCACCATCAGCGCTGATGGCACATCTTTGACTTCTGCGACCTACAACCTGCATCCGCTGGACTTGCGGACCCTGTACGAGTCTGCTTCCTCGAAGTCGCTTCAGATCACCAGTCTCTCTTCCACGGCCCCGACTCTGATCATATCAGAGTGTTGTCTCTGCTATCTCTCCCCTTCCGCTGCCGACAGTGTTCTGTCAACATTTACCACTTCACTGATTCCCGCCCCCACTCCTCTAGCCCTAGTAATATATGAGCCAATTCGGCCGGATGATGCTTTTGGCCGCGTAATGATCGCCAATCTAGCCGCGCGGGGAATCGTTCTACAGACACTGAAGAAGTTCTCATCTCTAAGTCGACAGCGTGAGAGACTTCGTATGAGTGGCTTCACGTCCGGCCAAGATGCTGCTGATGTGGACTTCATAATGGAGAAATGGGTAAGTGACGCGGAAAAGGAAAGAGTGGCGACACTGGAAATGCTCGACGAGGTCGAAGAGTGGAGATTGTTGGCACAGCACTACTGTGTTGCATGGGGATGGAGGAACCCTGAAGCTGTACAAGACGGTATCTTTGCTAGAGCCTGGGCAGATATTAAGGGTGAGGGCCAGGCGGACGATGAATAGACTGATCAAACAAGACAAATGTGAGATGACTTGCATGTCCTAATTGAACGAATTCCTGAATGATGATCGAATTCACCAAGTTGGCAGTTGACAAGATACCACTAATCTATTAAAGTCACACCATCTAATTCATTAATCGCATACTTTGAGACAACGCCTCATCTGTCACACCCATGGATAAGTCTTTAGCTGTTTGGCTGAAGAAATGCCTATCCAACAGATCAATATACCTCCAACACGTAGCGACTCTGCTCTTTGAGCATTTCAATTTCCTTGCGAGAGTCCACTCTCCGCCCCAAGCCCCTGGCCTCAGCCTCGACTGCTTCCTGCAGCACCTGCGTCACATCAGGCACCGGCCAGGTTGGGCCACACAAGTAGAAGCTGCCCTGCTCCTTCAAGTACGCTTGCCGGATCTCGTCCAGAGTCTGCCGCATACGGTCCTGAATGTAAACCTTCTGCGGCTGATCACGCGAGAAGGCACGACCGAGAAGGGTGATGACGCCGGCCTGCTGATATGCCTCCCACTCCTCGCCGTACAAGTACTCCTCCTTCTGATGTCTGGAGCCCATGTAGA
>QQTW01001649.1_pt1 | contig 15820 bp, 14 predicted proteins | sample 1904831 | NCBI WGS metagenome assembly QQTW01 (sample SAMN09435610, study PRJNA476489) | Subsurface metagenome, whole genome shotgun sequencing project. | reverse complement strand
AGACGACTGTATATCTGACGAGACGAGTCGATGTGAGATTGTTAGCTGTTAGTCAGCTTGCTGGTCGTTTCAAAGCCAAAGGAGGAGAAGGACTTGACAGGTTCGGGGCTGCTACAGGCTGGAAAGATAAGAAGGCGAAAGTTACGGATGTGAGCCGAGCGTTGCGTGACGCTGCCCGGGAAGAGTATGAAAAAAGGCGGCAAGAGCGCCGGCAGAAGGGTCGAGCAGCAGCCGCCGCAGCTGACGCACCAAAGACGTCGCCAGGACCGAACGGAAACACAGGTCAATCATCACAAGCGAAAGAACATGAAGCTTCAGGTACCGAGCCTCCGGAAAGCGGCGCAGCGCAATCTCGTACTTCTTCGATCTTTACTGGCAAGGCCATGGAGAAAGGGAAGCAAGCTAAGACATCACTTAAGAGTCTAATGGGCATGATGAAGGACAGGGGCAACACGACTAAAGACGGCAACGAAACTTCATGAAAGAACAGAACATATGGGGGGGGTTTGAAGCACTGGGGATGAGCTATGGATATTGAACCTAACGATAGACGATGGGTGACCTGCCCAAGGATGATTCCTCCTTGAGCGGTATTGATGGAACACTCGGGCAGGACCATGGGGGTGTTCCATCAGAGCCATTTTGCTCAGGTTCGCAGAAAGGTTTGGTGATACAGAAGCAAGCGATGTGTTGTGAAGGACATGATTCGTGTCTACTCGCATGACTCCGTTGTCCGAGAGGCAAGCCAAGTATACGGATCCTGGGCTGTGGTCACTGTGGTAAGCATCAAAAAGATGGCTGTTTGAGGGGCGCTTGCGGCTGTGTATATGACAACGGCATCTCTGTTCAGCTATCTATGCGTTCTCCTAGAAAGACAAGTCTTGCATATGACTCATTGCCTGGCCGAAAACTAGAGTTGTCCAACGTCTGCTAGATAGTAGTTCGTGGCGGAGGCCTCTTGAAAAGAATTCGTTGCCGTCTTGGTGACAAAAAAGCCGACAATTCTTGCCTGGAGACTCTTTGGAAGATAGACCCCAGTATTTCTGCCAGGGTATCACGGCCAAGATGGCGACGAATTCTTCCAATGGGTCTTGGCCCAAGCTAAGTGATGCTTGCAATTATTGGTTAAAGCTTGACCCCTAGCAGCTGAATACGATAGGTGGGGCCACAGTCATACAATAGTTAAATTAGTCAGTTAATGACTCTTCTTGTGACGTTGAATTCCCCATACCACAAAGAATCTCAACAAGACCACCTGGAGCAATCGAGGCGGTCAGATTTCGACGCCAAACGATTCATCTGTGAATGCCTTTACCAGTCACAGATCACCCACCTTTTCCTCTCCGGCTTCCGACACACATCTGACGGCACTCTTATCGGTTACATAAGCAGAGAGATCTCCTCCCCACACTCGGACACTTAACCCACTTGAAATCTACTCACGAAGCAAGAGAGCAGCCAACTTTGGTCTTTTCAGCGTCAAAATCGTTCTTCTCTTCCAGCCTCAAGGCTTCTTCTCACAAGAACTTCATTCCGCACACCACCTTCTCGCACAACTCCCACATACCACCATGGCAGTTCGCGCACAGTTCGAGAACTCCAACGAGTGCGCATACCTCTCTTCTTCCTCTGCTTCCTCTTCCTTCGCTCCTCCGTCCTCGTTGAAGCACGAAGATTGCTAATCCGTGCCCGTCATGTTTTACAGAGTCGGCGTCTTCTCCACCCTCACAAACTCCTACGCCCTGGTCGCAATTGGCGCATCAGAAAACTTCTACAGCGTCTTCGAAGCCGAACTGCAGGACGTGATACCCATATGCCATGCCACAATAGCGGGGACCAGGATAGTTGGAAGATTGACTGCTGGGTAAGCTCCCGCTCCCCCACTCTGCCCCTCTTCGTCTTCTCTACCACCCACCAAGTCTCGCGTCTCGTTCCTAATATTAAAACCTGGTGCTCGAATAGCAACCGCAAAGGCCTCCTCCTCCCGACCTCAACGACCGACCAAGAAATGTCCCACATCCGCAACACCCTCCCCTCCACCGTGACGATCCAACGAATCGAAGAGCGCCTGTCCGCGTTAGGAAACGTCATCTGCGCCAACGACCACGTCGCCCTCGTGCACCCAGATCTCGAACGCGAAACCGAGGAGATCATCGCCGACACATTGGGAGTGGAAGTCTTCCGCCAGACCATCGCCTCCAACGTCCTGACGGGCTCTTACATGACACTATCCAACCAGGGCGGCCTGGTGCACCCGAAGACGCCGATCCAGGATCAGGACGAGCTGAGCAGTCTGCTGCAGGTGCCGCTGGTGGCGGGCAGCGTGAACCGTGGTAGTCCTGTCGTCGGGGCCGGCATGGTGGTGAATGACTGGTTGGCGGTGACGGGCATGGACACCACGGCCACGGAGCTGAGCGTGGTGGAGAGCGTGTTCAGGCTCGGCGAGGGCAACGGGCCCGGGGACGTGAAGGGCAAGGACAAGGAGGCCATGGTCGAGAGTTTCTATTAAGGAAGTTGTGCGAGAGAAAGAAATCTAATAGGATTCTAGACATCTCTGGACCGATGAATTTGGGGTGGCCCCCACCCACCCGCCCTTCCCTCTCTCTCTTGCTTTCCTATCCCATCCTGTCAGTTTGAGGCAAGTAGTGAGTGATTGAGCGCGGGAAAAGCAGTGCGCGAAAAGGGCGGGCGGGCCCATGTTTGATACTCGTGGCCCGAATGTCTCTGCTTTAGCTACTACTACTATCTCAGCATGCCAGCATGCATGCCAGAAAGGACCCCGAAGGACCCAGATCCAGATCTAGGAGAAGGCTCCACATGGTCTGTCTCGCAAGCCTTCTCAGCCGTCGTGGGGCATGGCGTGGCATGCGAAAAGCAGGCAAGTAAGCAGCAAGCAGCAAGAAGGGAAATGAGGCCCGGATCGCTATTTCCATCCCAAAAATATACTACGGTATGCTATGGTATGCTATGTGTGCCAGGTGCTACCTAGGTGCGAGACGCGAGACAGAGGTTTTTGTTAATAGCTAATAGCTAATGTTTCATGAACCATAGCCACCACCACCGCCGGAAGCGCATGGGGTGTGTGCATCTGCATCTAATTCTGGTTCTGGTTCGGGGGGGAAGAGGAGGGGTGTCAGTGCCCAAGTACGGCCGTCCTACTGCCCCCTTGGAGGCCATCGAAGTCGACTACGTGAACTAGATCAGGGGGTCTGGTTTTCTGGTTTCCTGGGGTTTCGGGGTCATGCTCTTTAATTACTACGTAGTCTGTACGACGGTGGTGGGGATGTCTGTGCGGGAATCATTCAGGGACGCTCTCGTCGGCCGGCAGATCGAGGAGAAAGAAAGAAGGAAGGAGAAAAAGAAAGCCCCCCCTCTCTCTCTCTCTCTACCACAGCTACAGAAAAGTTTGTTCACTCGAATCTTCTGATTTGCGCGCGCTACGTGATCTGAGTACTCAAAGCTACATCCAGGTAGCTGACCAGTTATCCCCCCCTATCCAATCCAGTCCAATCCAATCCAAGCTCGACTTCCCAGATCCGGACCTCCCACCGGCCCGTGGGGGTCATGCCCGACCCTAACCTAGCATTTCTTTGCTGGTTCAAAGCACAACAGCAAAAACTCCCTGATTGTATGCTTGACAATCCAGCTCCCGGTGCTGGGTCGATAGAGTTGCAAATGGCGTTCTCGCGCAAATTAGAAGATTCGAAGATAAGGCGGATGATAGCGGTGTGATGATGGTGCCGGCCTTGTCGGTTGGCCGTTTTGCTCACTCTCGGCACGTCGATTGATAGGTATGATGGTTGTGACAAGCGACGCGTAGTAATATTGTGATGATGCTTGTGTTGGTACAATTGGAATGAGACTCTCGGTGATTTAGTTGAGAATCGAGATCTTAGCAGTTGCCGTCGTTATTGTGGATTTATTCGAAGGAAGACAGTTGAGATGGTATTCTGTCGGCCCTGAAGCAGTTGCGGACGGTGGCGGCTCATAGAGGGTGCATCAGCGATTATGAACATTGTAACCCATGGTTGCATGAATGGTGAGAACCTAGATGTGAAAGAGGTGAACGTCGACTGCATCAAGTCGCATTAATTGTAGAGATAGGTTAACGTGGAAATCGAATTCGATGAATCGATGTTTGGGTTGGGTTCAGAAGATGTCACAAGTTGGCCTTGATCCCGTCAGATCGCGGAGAATGCTTATCTGTCGTGCGAGGTGGGGATTCAATTGTGACTTCGTTGGGCCATGGACGCGGAGATTTTACGCCATGCTTGTCGTAGTGAATTGGAGAATGGGGCAGGGATCCAGGGGGAGATGGCCCGGTGGAAAGGTTACCCTCATCGTCGATGCCCAGACGAGCTCTCTCCCTCGCAAGCGATCCGGCCCACCTATCATTCGCATCTTGCATGGAGAGGTCACCAATGTCGTCGCCATCGCCAGGGTCTTGTTGTGCTTCGGCGAGAACATCAGCCATCGACTTGTCAGCGAACGAAGTGTCAGCATGAAGTTGGTCCATTGTCTCACTGGGAGATGCGTCTTCAGATTGCATGGGAGGAGTATCGACGGGTGGGCCAGGTGGTGGAGGAGGCGGTAGTGGAGATTCTGACTTCAATCGCTTGGCTGGCGATTTCGATGCGTCCCTGTTGACTCTGTTATCTTCTTCCTCGTCTTCATCCCTGCCCCGCTTGTGACTATTTCCATTCGTTATGACTAAAGAAGTTGGTGGAGACTCCGACCTTGTCCGTTTGGCTGGTGACCTCGAAATGTCCGCTGGGACCTTGCGGTCTTCATTATCATCAGCCTCTCTCTTTCGCTTAGAAACGTCGCCATTCGTTTCAGCAGGTGACGAGTGTCCAGGCTGTATTACAGGTATGCCTACAGTCCGGGCGGGTGGTGGAGTCGGTGGACAAGGTGATTCTGACTTCATGCGCTTCATTGGCGATTTCGATAGATCAATGTCAGCTTTAATTTCTTCTTCATCGCCTCCTTCCCTCTTGCGCTTCAGACCAATATCATTTAGTCCAGCTGAGGGGGTTGGAGAAGTTGGGATCTCGTCCTCATCTTCTGACATCTTGACATCATCGTCGTCGCTGTTGCCTTCCCTCTTGATGTCAGGAGAAGCGTCAAGATTCAAAACAGGAGAGTTGGTCATTTCAGCTACTGTGCCACCATTTGGTTTGAATACCTCTGGTCTTGGCTTGCGAGCTGTCTTCTCCTTTTCAAGTTTGCGATGTTTGTGAGCAGCCTTGTCAAAGAATTCCTTACAATATCTCTTGACTTTTTTCTCGTGTTTTTCATCGATCTTCGTTGGGTCTTCAACGCGTCCGGATTTGAAATCAGAATTGGCGAGCTTGTCTGCGATCTGGCCGAAGAGCTTAGCTAGGGTCTTTTGATGGAAGGATAGAATGGAAATTACCTCTTTTGCGAATCGCTTGAGGTCATCACGAGGAAGCTTGCTCTTGTACTTGTTCATGATGTACGAGATGGAAGGATGGAGCTGTCAGAGGTCAGTATTATCAACTAAAGCCCGCTGAATGAATTCCTTACCGCCGTTTTGTACAGCTTCTTCTTCTTGTCTTCGTCGTATGATCGCCATTTTTCTGCCTTTCTCTCCTTCCTATCCTTCACCGCTGCCTGCGGAGTGTCGGGTGTAGCGTTCTTGGCCTCTCGTTCTTTCTCTTTTGCAGTGACGATGTTATCGATGATACTCTTCAGGACATCTTGATTCGAAGGTGCTTTTGGAGGAGGAGGTGGCTGAGCAGCTGCAGCGGTGGGTCGTGTCCACTGAGTCTTGCCGTCTGAAGAGTAATAGTAAGTCTTGCCATCAGCGACGGCTTGTTGCCAGCCACGTGGCAGTGGATTGAATGGGGGTGGTCGGGGACGAGGATAGAAATTGTTGCGCTGAAGAAGGCTGGAGCGAGGACCCGAGGGGGCGGAGGCTGCCGATGGGCCACGAGGAGGTGATCTCGACTTAGACCGAGAAGGAGAAGGAGACCGCTTCCGTTCCAGAGCTGATTCTCTTCGCTCATATCGGTTTGGCTCGGGCTTGACAGAAGTGGAGCTCTCGGTGGCATCACGCTTTTTTCGTGGAATTCGGTAAGCGACTTCGAGCTTTGACCATTCATCCAAGAGGCAAGCAGATTTTGCTGCCACTCGCTCATCGCTGTTTCGCGCAAATGTTTGCAAGGTGGTTTCGATCTTGGAGTCGAGAATTTTGTTGCGCGTTAGGCGAGGGAATTGGTCGAGGATATCGAGGATTTGCAGGACGACGTTGGCATCATCTTTCCATGCAGCGAGTTGAGAGTTTAGAATCTGGTAGCCATGCATCTTGACGACACGATTTCGTACTTGCTCATCCTCGCATCTCTGAACACGCTCCAGCAGCTTGACAGCAATCCATTTTTCCTTGCACTGCATGAGGGCAGCCATGACCTTGGTCACGCCATCTGCATCAAGCGACTTGGCCTCCACGCTCTCCACATAATCCTCGTCATCCTCACCAGTCTTCTTCTTACGAGGTTTCTTTGCGACAGTGGTATCCCATCCATCTGCATCGTCAATGCCAAGAGCCTCGATAGTGGCAGCAGACAATTTGGTGGCACGCTCGGTTTGGGTCTTTCCACCGATGAATCCAGTACAGTTGGGCTCTCCGCAATAGCATGGTTGTGGATTGGCTCCATAGCGGTCGACGTTGTAATTGAAAACCAATTCTTCGCCAGCTTTGATGTTCTTCTCGGCAAAGATGCCCATTCGGAGTTTGTCGCCAACCACCCATTTGTCGACATAACAGTTGGGGTTGCATGAGTGATTACAGAATCGCCCCAGGTTACCTTTCTTCGTTGCATCGACGAATTCGCCTTTGCTGAGGGACATGAAATAGAAGTGCTTGATCCCTTCGTCATCATATTGGACCATGCGGCGTCGAAACTGTGGTTCGTTGATGACTTCACCAATATACTCCCAAATGAAACCACCGGCTCGAATGTTAGCATCTGCTCTGAGGCCATAACCTTTCTTTTCCGTTTTGATTACAGAGACATTGGCGTATTGATGTTGCTGGAAACGTTGGTTCTGGCAGTCGGAGCCGCACCCGCAGTCTCCGACACACTCCATTTTTGTGGCCCTATTGATACAGTCGGAATCATCTCCACAGGCATAGTTGCGCTTGGTGGATGAATCTATACATCGCAAGTCAGCTTCCTCCTCCAGGTAATCCTAGTTGCAATGGTGAGTGTTATCGCTTACCCCACTCTTCTGAGCAATCACACTCCATAGCATGCTCGGTGTATCCAAGAAATTTGTTAGAATAAGTGCACGATTCAATCACCGTGAATGAGCTCTTTGCCTCCATCGTAGCATCTGGCAGATCATCATACAGAGGAGCAACTCTAGATACCACCTTGCTTGACGCCGATCGGGCTAGTTTTGGCGGTTGACCGGCTTCCATTTTCTGGGAAATTTCGCCGCCCACTTTGTCTCTAATGTCCCTTTTGTCGACAGACGATTCCGATGTAGCCCGTGATTTGATGGATGTAGAAGATGAAGAACGGCTAGATTTCAGCTTTGTAGGCAGGAGCGAAGGTGAATTGGAGGCGCTGTCAGCACGTTCATCCTTGATGGTGCCGGTGCGAAGCAAACTCATTTCGAGCTCACGATGCGCAGAAAGTGATGACTCCTGCTTGACCACAATTGTATCTTCATCTACAGCTTCGGGTTTTTGACTGAATTCTGGTTCAAGAGCCATGATGATGTGGTTGATGTGAAATGTTAGGGTTGTCAAAAAAGTGAGAAGTGGTGTTTGAGATTAGCGTGGACAAAGGTCCTTCAAGATTTCCAGACAAACACCTTAGGCGCACGAAGGCCGATGCGCACGATTGAGTTGTACAGAGCATGTACACCTGAACGTCAAGTAGTCAGAGCGGGACGACAGGTGGTCTTCCTACATTGAAGGTCGCAGCAGTTGCAGAAAGCGGAGGCCTGTCGATCGACGTGCAGAATGAGCGCAAGCGAGGTTATGTCGAAGCAAGAAATCCGACGACAATTTGAATTTCAACAAGGGTAGGAATTTGCGTCTGGCGGGTTGAAAGTCGAAGGTGACCAAGTAAAAAGACAAAGCAATAGAAGAAACACTTTTTTCCCCAGGCTATGCCCAATTTCCCCGTGCTCTGACGACGAAAGGTCCGCCGCATTCAATGGGCGCGGATCAGACCAAAATCTGCGTGCTATTCACCTGAAACAATGATCGAACAATAGTGAGTGGATTCTGCTATTGAGAAACATTCAAAGTACAATTCTCAATGATCACCCCAGATCCTCCCCTTGATGCCGGTCTCTAGCTTTTCTCACCCAAAATGCAACAATTTTTGGTTGGCGGCCAAGAATCCCCGCTAGCATCTGATTGGCCTAGACAATACCACGATTCTAACCCCCAGCGGTCTTCGACAGCCTTCATCACACTTAACGCCCTCTGGCATACAGGTATCCCGGCATTCTCGCATTCTCGCATTCTCGCATATCTTGAAGGCGTACAGAACGTGCTTATCGACGGTGCTGGTTGTTCCAGGTCCGCACGGTAGCGCTCCAAGCACCGACGCCCCCAGCTCAGCCAAAAGACGTCCCAATTCAACCATACCTGGAACCTCATATTGGGTGAAAGGTACATCAACATAATCTAATCACCTGCAAAGCGCATGCAAGGTTTTGAGATCGGATTCTTGCTTGAACACAAAGGGACTGGCATCCCATATTTTGAGAGCCACCACTTTCACTCCCCCCTGTGCTTCCATAACCACATTCCAGATGCTCTCACCAGGCCTATCCCCTATTCGTGTGAGAGGTTTCTTTGCGCAACAGAAGGTCCCCGTAGAGTATTGTGCCTCAAACGCTCTTCTCACTCATTACATTGTTGGCAATGAGGGTAGTGTTTGAAATTCGATGCAAGCAAAGCTGACCGAGGTTCTGTAACCCGCAAGTAATATCTTATAAGTGAGACATGAAATGAGACAGCGCGCAATTCTCACTTGAATTGGTGTTTTAGATCAAAAAGCGGTATGAATATTGGAAGACCAGCCTCCATAAACCAGTGCCTTGCAGATGTTGACTCGTGAATGAATTAATCAATCAGGGAGAAGGAGAGGAGAAGAGTTGCCATAGCAGAGCAGGAGATCCGTTGATCTACTTATCTTCAAAAGGGCCTGAGGCCGTGCGGTCGCAGGAGTATTCTCCACAAACTACTGGACTAAGTGCATAGAGAGCCTCGCGAACCGGACACTTAGCTGAGAGTAAGAGTATATTGGTTGCTGACGAGAGGAAACCAGCGCAAATAGATTAGCAAGTACGTGTTCCGCAAAGATGTCAGGTCAATTAGCCCAAGCAAGAACATTCTGACAAGATTTCAGCCAATGGTATTTCAGCAACAGCCGTTGAGAAACCTTATATCATCCTAAACCGGATCGAAGTGCGTAGCTTCAGCAGGCCAGTTGAGTTGCGTGTCCGAGCCGGGTCCCTTCCTAGAGGCTAAGCTCGACTTTTCGTCAAAAGACATCTGTCGTCCTAGCCAAGCGGCCAAGCGCTGCAGAGAGGGACGTGACAAACTGACGGTTGAGTTTGATGTTGAAGACTTGCTGCTCTCGCATGGTCAATGTTGAGGGTTGGAGGTGGAAGGCAGAATTGTGTGTAATGCTTACGGAGTTATGGGAGGGGAATCACATTTTGAAAGCTGGAGACGCGCTTGTGGCTGAGCCAAGATTTTCTAGTTGTAACAGTTCCCACTGCAGTGCGCTGCTCACACATTCTTTACCATGTCCACAGGCGTGCCTGGATATCGATTGAGCTTGCCTACAGAAGCTGAAGTTCGGAGCTTATTATCAACCCTCGAGCGACATCTGCCATATTCCCTGCCTCTGTATCGCCGTCTGCAATTCTATCTTGCGCGCCCTTCCGATCGGACTGGGCCACCTCATGCGCATATGTTCCATAGTAGCTAATCAAGCCTGGCGGAAAGAAGCGAGCATTTATTGCAAGATGGAACCATTGACGCAGCTGAGACGAAGTAGCACCGAACCTGGTGGCCGCACACATCGAACTAGGTCGGTGGAGAGAGACGCAGATATGGGTATTCGCCAATTGGAAATGTCTCTCTGGTAAAGACTATCCGATGCCTCAACTCGAGAATACTGAACAATCAACGATGTCTTCTTCTGTCCGTCTTAGAATTCGTCTATACGCGTTGCGTTCCATTGATGTTGCCCACTCCACCTCTCTCCAGCATGAAGGTCAAACAGCTTCATGGCAACTACCGTTCTTACTGCTCTTCCGCCGTGCTCCTCGGCTCCTGCAACCTCAGCATCCGCTCCTTGATTCCCGAGCTCGCCATCCGCCGAGTTGATCGGTCCTACATGAAGTATATATTCTTTTCTGCCGTTGACGTGCAAACTATATCCGAGTCCCTACCGAATACGCTCGCTACTCTCCCTCCTGATTATCGCTTCGGCGCCCTGCGTCAGTCAGAGGACCTTCAGTTGGTGGTTGACCAGACGACTATACCAAGGACGGCGGGGAAAATGGCGCTATTGCCAAGCGGAGCGGTGTTCTTCGAAATCGAGTCAGGACTGTTGCTTGGGGCTTCGTAAGGGTCGACGCTAACTGAATGAGCTTGCATACCGTGTTGCATCATCGAGGAAAGAATTTGGCTGTCTTGCTGAAGATGGAGGTATTGAGGTTGCAGGTCGAATATTTTGGGGCATGGGGTTTTGAGGGTCGTGGGGATGTGAACGTAGAGAATGGGTCCAAGCTGGCACATGCTGACGTTGGGGAGTATTGTTTTGGAAGTCAAAAGGTGATGGAGAAGGTGGGTGAGAGGCCGTTGTGGAAGTTGGGTGGATGTTGGGCTTGAGACGTTATTTAGAGAGGACGGCATATGGTGTAGTGCGCGAAGGGGAGCAATTTTTTAGTCTGTATCCTCGAATCGCGTCCCGACAGATGATGTATGTGGGGTATTGGGCAAAGACTTTATAATTCTTCTGCATGAATGACCGCTAACTCTTCTGCTTCATGTTCCTGTCCGTCTCCTTGAGACTTCTTGCGTAAGTTCTCCAACCCATATAAAAACTCACCCAAATCTGAGTATAATGCCTTGGGCTTGATAGTACTCTGGACCTCGATCTCATGGCGGACGTCATCTGATTGAAGTGTCTCATGCAACTTTGACGCCGTGTCCTCGAAGCTGCCATTCTGCATGGCTCTATGGTATTCAATCGCAGGATCAACCCCGACCCACTCGAATTGCCGTTCGCCATCGAGCAAATCAATTCTAGGTCGAAAAACGCGAATGATTGGTGGCATAGCATGAGACGTTGACTCTTTTGTGGATAGTGGAGAGTGAACGCCGTCTAAAGAAACCAGCATCAGACCACTCTCCTTCACCAAGACAATATCCAATACGTTCGCGTCCAAAACGTATTGTCTATCTTGCTCGAGAAGGGATCTTTCTGGATAGAAGAGATAGCTGGAGATGCCTGGTACTCTATCATTCATATCATTAGCCCATATTTCATTTTCCCTTTCACTGTAGGGATGCAGAACGCCTACCCTTCCAAGGCCACCACTATCACGACGACGTCCCCCAGACCTTGTGCGTCGCGAATGTTCAAGGCTTGAATACACGAAACAGCTCGGATGCTGCTAGGCTTAGGAAGCCCACTGAACGCACTGTTGCTAGCGAGGTGCTTCAAATCCTCTTCTAGACTAGCTGCAGCTACACATGTGCCTCGTAACCAATCGTAGATACGAAGCGAGGGTTCACCTCCCCCGGAGATGAGAAACTGAGGCAGCTCTGGTACAATGCAGAGCTTGCTTACGAACTCGGTGTGCCCTAGGCAGTAATTGTTGATGACATGAGCTTGTGGTATGCCACGAGACACACGGATGTGCTCGTCCCGATCGGCAGTCAAGATGTATTCTCGAGTATTATGTAAAGGGTCGGCGCCAACCACAAGATCTGTGAGTAACGAAACGTGGCCAAGGATGAGCTGATGCTCAAACGAAGGCGTCCTTTTCTTAGAAGCAGGAGCTTTCTGCAATTTTTGCTGTTTCAAAGCTTCAAGATTACCTTTGGTATGGACTGTAAGCTCGGACGCTGACGGCTTCATTGGCTTCGATCTTTGAAATTGGGGCTTCGACGGAACTGCGGCAACTTTTTCAAGCGAGGGATGAAGAGGCAGTGCGTAGACATCACCGAATTTATCTCCTGCAAGTATGGTACTCTGATCTTTGTTAAGCGCTATTGCACAGAGTCTCTTTGGCATACATCTATGCAACAGTAAGCACAGTCCACAATGATAGAGATATGGCTATGATGCCTTTCGCTGAGCAGCCGCAATTGTCCGGAAGAATCCAGCTCGAAGACCCGAATACACTTATCCTCCGCTGTTGTGGCTACCACATGAAGTCTGTCAAGAGTGGCAATGATATGAGATACATTGGGTAACATAGGTTTCATAATTTTCTTCTTTTTGCGCCGTTGTCCTTTGGCTCTTTCCGATACAAACTCTACAGAGATTGACGAATCCCGAGAATCATCCTCCTCCTCATCTTGCTGCCGGCCGGAAGGATTAGGCTTGCGTCTTTTTACGGGTAGATGATCATCCATAATTCCGTTCTCTGATTCTTCTAGTGATTGCCTCTCAATATTTCGTATAGCATCATCTGGCCACTTCGAAAGGACTCCGCCATTTTTCAAGTCCAGCGACAGAATGTGGGGTCCTGTCGCAGCAAGTAGAATGTGAATATCGTTAGACTGATTTATGCAGCAGAGCTTCTGAAATGGGTGACATTGGGACATGCTCATGGTGTGTGCCTCTCAAGGATACAATTGCTTGCGTATGATTTCGCCGGCGCTGGATCTTTCGCTTCGGACAGACTAAGCATGGCATCAGTCTTCTCGAAAGCTTCTGCAAATAGACACAAATTCCACAGTCCTTGTTAGATCAATATCATGTACCTTCACTTCTTGTGATTAAACGTGGTAGATCCTGATTAGTCAGTATTCTCTTGGCAGTACTTCGCAGCCCACAACCAAAATTCTCGCGATAAACAATTGCATACTTTCGGTTCAACGTTACACTCCACAATCCCACCCACTAAATCTATCATTTGCCCTTAAACATCCTAACTTCGCAACAAGAAGTCATGGGGGGCAAATCTGGCAACAAAGCTGTCTATTTCGAAAAGCTCAAGGGCTTGCTTGACGGTTACAAGTCAATATTCATCGTCCAAGTCGATAATGTCAGCTCTCAGCAGATGCACGAAATTCGTCAATCTCTCCGAGGTGAAGCTGTGGTTTTGATGGGCAAGAACACCATGGTTCGACGAGCGATCAAGGGTTTCGTGGCAGACTTTCCAGAATATGAGCGACTTCTTCCTCACGTCAAAGGTAATGGCATCAATCTCCTCACCTCAGCTTCAGGTACTAATGTTTCTTTGACTGCAGGGAATGTCGGCTTCATCTTCACCAACAACGACCTCAAAGACACCCGTTCCAAAATCCTAGCAAACAAGGTTGCTGCTCCTGCTCGCGCAGGTGCCGTTGCTCCCGCCGATGTGTTCGTTCCTGCAGGCAACACTGGTATGGAACCTGGCAAGACATCCTTCTTCCAGGCGCTCGGCGTCCCGACTAAGATCGCGCGTGGTACCATCGAGATCACGACTGATCTCAAGTTGGTCGAGGCTGGCCACAAAGTTGGTGCTTCTGAGGCCACACTTCTCAACATGTTGAACATTTCACCTTTCACCTATGGCATGAGCATCACGCAAATATATGAAGAAGGTCAGACATTCAATCCCGAGGTCTTGGATATCGACCCTAGCCAGCTCCTCAAGTCCCTGAGTTCTGCAATTGCCACCATCACCACAATCTCTCTTGCTGCCAACTATCCTACTTTGCCATCTGTTATGCACAGTCTGGTCAACTCCTACAAGAATGCCATTGCGGTTGCTATTGAGACAGACTACAGCTGGGATGCAATCAATGAGCTCAAAGATCGCATCGCCAATCCTGACGCATATACCGCTGCCGCTCCGACTGCTGAGGCTGCTGATTCTTCTGCCCCAGCTGCGGAGGCCGAGAAGGAGAAAGAGGAATCTGAGAAGGAAGAAAGCGAAGACGAGGGTAAGAGACACTATTTTGAATTTAAACGTTGGTCTACGAAGGCTAATACGCATCAGGTTTCGGTGGTCTCTTCGACTAGCTATGAAGAAATTATGATGATGGTGCTCAAGACGATGCTGGCGGAGTTCGCATGCTGCATACGTAGCCAGGATCACATAGAAAATGGCAATAACATCGAGCAACTGACCTCCTGCGGCCATAATCAAGCTCTGTGAACGATCTCTTCTCATTCTTGGCTTCCGTGTCCTCCTTATGTGTAAGTCATTCCAAAAACACCCGTATTCTCGAATTTCCCTCAACTTGGCGATGGATGATCTGTTTTTAACCCTGAATCATGTCTGTGGAACCAAAACAAGCAACAACATACACTCTAATTTTTTGCTGACGCCTCGTATCCTGCGAATCTGCTATATGTTCTTCCTTTCGAGAGCCCAGCTAATCATTTGCTAGCGGAACTGCTCGTGACCTGGGTCGTAGAAAAGCATTCTGCATTTTCGGCCATTCCCTCCCCGAACCTTTGATCTGCTGTCTCTAGTAGCTCAGAATCTCGTAGATCCTCAGTCCTTCCTGTACTACAGCACCAGCCCGTTTCCTTGGTATGCTCCCATCACTCTGCGGCTCTGCGGAAGAGTGAATGTGTAGCACCTCAAGAAGCAAATGATCTTCTGATTTTGACTTTCCTCTGCGCAGTTTGATTGCGCAACGCCGGACTGTGGTCCTCCGTAAGAAAGATGTTATCACGACACCTGTTTCATATTGCCACACCTTGCACAAGTCCACCATTGAGATTCCATCCAATTACTGCAGACATGACACAGCCAGCCCATTGGTTTTGCGGGCTTCTTTGCCTCCTGCGCCTCCAGCGCCGCTAATGATCTGACCACGCTCTGCCGCGGCTTGAACGCGTTGGGCTTCTCTCGCGCATCATCCCTGGCCGTATTCGTGCCAGTCGATCGTGCCGGTGGAGTTGGCTTCGTGGATGGTCGCTCCGCCGTGCACGCATCGCAGGCCAGGAATTGGATGGGGTTGACGAGGGTGCAGACCTCGCAGGTCCAGGTGTCTGGATCGTAATCGTCTTCGTCTGTGAGATCGATGCTGGGAGCTCGAGGCTCTTCCTTGGGTACTGGCTTCGTACTTGTTGGTGTAGGAGGGAGTTGGGCAGGAGATGGCGTAGGAGACATTGTGGCTCTCGGACCGGCAGGGTTGGTTTCGCTCGGCGGCACATAGGTGTCCCCATACTTCTCCTTCTCCTCTTCTTGTATCAGATCGATGTAAGCCTGCATGATGGCCTGTTCATTCGCATCATCCTCCTCGGCCTTCGTCCGGAACCCGTTCCCACCCCGATTCTCCTCCACATCCCTCGCAATCTGCCTTCCCTGGTCCGTCCCGCTTGCACAACCCTTCATGACCGTAATTCTCCTCTGCGCTGCATCCGCCATCACCTTCCTGATATCCGTGCCCCTCCTCACGGGCGCACCACCCAATTTCTGACCACTCCCCGCCGTCAGTGTCTTCCTCTTCTCCGCCGCGGCCCTTGCTCTCCTCTTCGCCTCATGCATCGGCAACCTCTCCCTTCCGCCCAGCTTCCTCCCATCGCTCAGGAACCCTTCGCCCGTGTACCCTTTCCTCACAAGCGCCTCATGCTCATCCCTC
>QQTW01001648.1_pt1 | contig 15823 bp, 13 predicted proteins | sample 1904831 | NCBI WGS metagenome assembly QQTW01 (sample SAMN09435610, study PRJNA476489) | Subsurface metagenome, whole genome shotgun sequencing project. | reverse complement strand
AAGAGTTGTCGTCCCATCAGATAGAAGGGAAGGTAATGGGCGGCCCAGGTCAGGAAGAAGAAACCAGTCGAGTTGTAGAGGCGCGAGCGGGTTCCTGTGCCCCACACTGGGGTTAGACGATGCGTGTCAAAAATAAGACATCGAAGATGGGGGAGGGAAAGGGCAACGCTAGTAGTCGAGCGGGTGAAGTGACAAATTCAGATACTCACGTTCGTCCAAGAGCTCCAATCCTCGTCGGTGCGACAGTTGGTCAGCTGCGATGATGCCCACAAACACGGCCAAGAGACTGCTGGCGAGCCACCACCCGATGGGATTGCCGAGGAAGTATATCTGCTGGCGCGTATCGTTGTGCGTCCAGAAGCTGACGCCACGCAACAGAAACGGCCACTGGAATGGCAAGCTGGAGTAGGGATGACTGCTGGTCAGGGCGTTGTTGTGGAAGAACATGGCCCGCTGCAATTCAAAGTACTTCTTCAAGAACGGAATCGACTTGACCTTGCGTGGCTCCTTGTTCATCCGGATATCGTCGGGTTGGATCGAGGTGATGTCTTCGACGAACCAGATGTTGCTGGTCTGCTGCAAGTTCTTGTTCCCGTTGATCTCTTGCTGCTTGTAGGCCCAATCGGGCAAGGGGGTCGTGTGCGTCCACATGGCCACCTTGCTCGGATGATGAACGAATTTGAAGTGGCTGGCCACCGTGGTGAAGATCTGCTTGGGTTTGCCATTCTCGATCTTGACCTCGAACAGGGTATCGTTGAAGCGATTGGCGCGCGCTTCCTCGAGCGGAACCGTCGTAAACTCTTGATTGGTCGGGTAATACGGCGAGGCAACATCATGCGACAAGAGGACGGTGTTCGTTCCCACATGTCGAAGCTGGACCAAGTCGCCATTCTTGACGGCGCGACCCAGATGATCATTCTCCGGGAATGGTTTTTCCGGGAGGATCTGCCAGTGATTGTTGGTGTCGTTATGCGGATATCCCGTGACCTGTTGGCCTGAAATCGTCCATGTCAGCTGGGACCGACCTGACCACGCTCGTCGGTTCGGGCATACCTTGACTGGAAACACGCCCGTCATCGTAACGCAGCGGATACTTGTCCGGATGGCTGTGCAAGAAGGCCTTGGTGTCCTTGTGTCGGATGGTGATGGTGTCGTAGTAATCCACATCGATGGCCTTCATGGCCATGACATTGTCGCTCAACGTCTGCTGGAACTCGGGCGTCATGAAGTCGTCCCCGGGACCCGACCGACTCAGGACGGCAAAGTGGACCTGGAACCAGAACAGATAAAAGAGAAAGGGAACGATGATCAGGCCAAAGGCTCGGGCAGCGAAGTGCTTGCCAAACTCGGCCAGCGTCAAGGCACCTTGGCGTCGATTGATGTCCAGCAGTCCCCAGAGATCGATGGCGACGGCCGAGCCAACGGTGAGAAAAGTGAAGACGCCCACCATCTTGGTGGAGATGACGCAGCTAAGGGCGACGCCCGTCAGGAGCAGCCACTTCCACCACTTCCGACTGAATGGGTCGTGGCGCAGCTTGTAGAAGCGCACGTAGCACAGAATGCTGACCGCCATGGCAAAGATGAGAGTCGCGTCCAGCAGAATCAGCCGCGTCTGCCCAATTTGTGCGTTGTCGAAGAGCACCATCCCCGAAGCCAGGATACAGGCCGGGAGCGAGTAATCCGACTCCCACATGGTCAGGAAAACGGTTGGGACCGTGAGGGCCCCCAAGAGAGCCGGCATGGCGCGAAACGCCACATAGGGAACTTTATTGTCGATGTACGAATCGCCAATGTTGTCGAACAGAAAATGTCCATCGTAGCCGACGAACCAGCCCATCAGGGCGAACAGTAACTTGCCCAGGGGAGGGTGCACATCGAAGAAATACGTCCGTTGGAGATACTGAAGAGAGCTATCAGCTACACCATCTCACACGCATTTCGATATCGAATTTGGTCCGGCCAGGCAGTCCATCTGCCAGACGGCCAGGCTGGAAGCATGCATTTGAGTGTAACGAAGGGATACCCACGTAAGAAGCAAACTATATGCGAATCACAATTGTGTTAGTCGTCATGAGCAAAAAAGGTCAATCTCGATATACGAATGAATACCCAATGTGGTAATTGAAATGACGAACTTTTCCAAAATGGACTTCATCAAACACGACTTGGTCCGGATGGCCCAAGCCATAGAAGCGCGTCGCAAACGCTATCAGGGTTATGATACCCAAGGCAATCTTGTAGCCAGTCTGAGAGGTCGCCAGCGCCTTTGGACTATGTGGATTAATCTCCTGATTGGTCTGATTTGACGTTGGTTGTCCATTGACCTTTGTAGACGACTTCTTCGGAGCCGCCGACGCTCGCTGCCGAAGGGACGCCGTCGTGGACATGTTGGCGGTCAATGGAAGAACAATGCACCAACAGATATCTGTGAAAGCCGAGTAAGAGCGGCTACTTCAATTGCGAATGCTCATAGCGCTTCCTGGTCAGAAAGAGGGTCGTAACGTTCAGCTGTAGTATTATCGCTGTCGTGGCATCTCCCCTGACTCGGCACCTGGTCGACGAATAGAATGTCGAAGTTGGCTTTTTCGCTCTTCGGTCGGGGAAACGTGGGGCCGAACCGAGCTGCAGCAGAGCCTCATCCGAGCAGTTTCCTCCGGTGCCGATGTCGGGCAACGATTGAGCAGGGGAAAATGATGGGAGGGCGAAGTCAGTAAGCTTAAACAATTGACAAGGGAAAGACGTTTAACAAACCCCTTGTATTCGAGATCTGTATCTCCTCTTACTATGAAATCATTCGATTTACCTAATGATACGAACTCTTATGAATGCTACAGGAGAACAGGATTGGAATAATCGGATGGAAGCTGTCTAGAGTTGTGTCTTCATAATGGCATGAATGGATTCCCCAAGGCGGAACTGTAGTTTCGTAAGAGAGCAACATAATCAACCTGATGCTAGCCTTACAAGGTCTCCTTGAGAGAAAATCTACGTCCGACACTAAGCTGTTCAAACGCTTTTCTTTACAAGATGAATCTTTGGTCCAATTAGTTGGTAACCTTCGATGCTTCATGAATCGATACGTGATCCTAATCACCAGAATATTTAAGCGGATGGATGATATAGGAAGATTGGACAAGGCTAAATCTCTAATATGGAGGACAGGAGATATCACTGCAACGTGCTGAGGTCAAAGAAATTGGTTACTCTCCAATAACCTGGAGCATTGGTCAATCGGCTTGCGGGAGAGTTATAGCATAGGCCTGTCACTATCGGCTGGTTCCACCTACGTCTTCATCTGGTGTGTGTGTTGTCATGATATTGCTACCGATCGTGATAGAAAGGCCACGAGATGGAGCTACTACTGGTAGCACCTTTGCAGGATGGGGATGATCAGGGTAATATGTATTCGCCTTACTGCCTGTGACCAATTTATCCACGTCTCCTCCATTTCTTGTTTGATATTAGTTATCGGCTGTCAAGATTGCCACTTCAGCCGTCACTATGGCCTTGAAATCATCCACGTCGATGCCCGCACTCTGTGCGAGCTGCTGGAGGTTTCGAAGATCACGACGGATGTAATCTCGCACACCTTGTTGTGTTGCTGTGCCCGACCTCACATGACCGCCCGGCTGCTCCCCTGCGGCCTGGGGCGCGTCTCTTTGCTCGACGCCTTGTTCGATGGCTATTAACAAATCTGATGGACCTCCATCTTGATCTCTTCCTGTAATCCTTCGGGCCGGCTCTGGGGCTTCGATGCGACCGGCGTTGGTATCCTCGCTCGAGTGATCCAAAGCAGGTTGTACAGATTCATATTGAGCATAGAATGCGTCGTCCGAGGATTCCTGTTGCTGGAGATTGGAACGAGGAGCCACACCGGGAGGTCGATTGAATGGAGTCGCAGCTCCAGACAGAGGTGCGTTGTCGTACTGGCTCCAGTACGAGTCTTCTTCATTGTTTTCACCATCAACTAATACGACAGATGCTTCTTTCTCTTCTCCGTTTCTTGAAGTATCTTGCTGGACTATCATATCAAATGCGGAAGATGCATCTGCCAGGGTCCGGTGCCACTGGGAGATATCTTCCGGATTGCCATCGGCCACGCTTAACCCTCCCAGTCTCCATTCGGGTCCAGCATCCTCGGATCCAAGACACCAAACATAGCCGATTTCCAGTGACGAGTCTTGCAAGACTACTCTCGCCTTGAGGGTGTCGGCATCCCACTTTCGAAAGAGAACAGGCTCCGCCAGGATGAATTCAATATCACCTGACACCGGATGCGGCTCCCACGGAGAACGCTCAACCAGCTTCAACAGCTTCTCAGCCTGGTCCGGCTCCCAACATAAGTGTGAGAGCCATTGCTCGCTGGTGTTAGCACTGTCCGCCAGGAGATGGAGACGCTGCTGCAGGATCGGTGATAGCAGCTGGACCAGGGCCGGGGAGGGCTGGGGAGAGACTGAGGCCGTCGACAGGCAGGCCAGCAATGGTGGCACGAGGCGATCCACCTCGAGGTTCGAGATGTTCTCGCCCATCTGAAGACACGGATGTTATTCGCAAGAACACTTCTCGGGAAGCATCTGACTGAACCAGGATTGATCAAGATGGGAGAGACGGTTGATTGAAGATATAGCCATGGTGATATTAGAGTGCATCGACGGAATACAAACGCGGAGAAAGCCTGGTTAATATCCCGACGGCCCAGCTCACGTGACCGGTGATCTCCTTGGGCAAGCAAGCAAGCATCTCCCGGTGGCTGCATGAACACACCAAGGTAAACATCTACAGAGCTGCGACAGACAGTGGAGACCATCACAATCTTGTTCGAGATCTCCTCGGGTGACGTTGGTAACTGGCTGAACTTAGGTGATGAGCCTCGATACATCAGGAAGTCACCATACGCTGACCAGATCCCAGGTGTGTTCGCAACGAAGACGAGGACGGCACTCAGGGGACGCGACAGGAGCTGTCAGGACCGACGAAATCATCGCAGCTCCTGCATTGGCCGGTGAAGATTGAGGCACTACCACAACTTAAGGATTACGCGTGTTGGATGTAAAGGCATCATATTAGCGAATGGTGGTTTCTTAGCTGGCCCAGCTCGAGGCCGTCAGTAAGTCCGACCATGGGGTTCCTCGGCGTGTATGCGGCGCTGTACGACTACACGCCTCAAAGCGACCAAGAGATCTCGTTTCAGGAGGGAGATCTGCTGTACGTGCTCGAGAAGAGCTCCGAGGATGAATGGTGGAAGGCCAAGCGCAAGACGCCGGGTGACAATGGAGAGGAGCCCGTTGGCTTGATCCCGAGCACGTACATCGAAGAGGTCGGTGTTGCGACTATCGTCTTTAAAATCAACGCGCTCACTTTCTACGGAATTATAGGCCGAGCCAAGTGGTCAAGCTCGAGCGCTCTACGACTATACGCGACAGACGGACGAGGAGATGTCGCTGACCGAGGATGCGACCCTCTCCGTCTACGACACCTCAGACCCCGATTGGATCTTGGTCGGGTTAGAGGGCGAGTATGGCTTTGCGCCGGCAAACTATATCGAGCTGCGCGATGCGCCATCGAGGAGCTCCTCTCGCGCAATGGCAACGGTCAGGCCGCACACGACGACGACGGTGGCCACCGAGGAGGTCGAGCAGCCTCTCACCCCAGCCTCAGCGGTAGCGACCAGTCCGGGACCAGCGGCTGCCCTCGCCAGCATCATGCAGGGCAAGCCATCCGCTCCGGTCTCGCCATCGCCCCCCTTGGCATCTTCGTCCTCACCGGATCACCACACGGGCCGGCCCATCCACACCCCCGACGCGTCGGACGATGAACCTCCGCCGCTGCCGCCGGCGAAAGAAACCGCTCCTGCACCGGTGCCTTCGTTGCCGAAGCGTCCGGTGGTGCAACCCATTGAACCGCGCCGGGATTCGATCATCTCGGAGTCAATCGAGTCGCCGCGTATCGCTAGTTCTCCGCCGTTCAACCGAGTCGTCCCCAGGGACCGCCAAGAAGACGTGGTGCGCTCCCCCGGAGCGTTTCACCTCTACAATATCAGCGAGATGGTGTCGGTCATGGGGAAGCGCAAGAAGATGCCGACCACGCTCGGCATCAATAGCGCCACCGGAACCATCATGATCTCGCCCGAGAGCAGCCGAGATGGACCGCAGCAAGAATGGACGGGTGAGAAGTTGGTGCACTACTCGATTGAAGGCAAGCACGTCTTCATGGAGCTCGTTCGACCCAGCAAGAGCGTCGACTTCCACGCCGGGGCTAAGGACACGGCCGAAGAGATCGTTTCCGCTCTTGGTGAGATTGCCGGCGCGGTGAAGGCTGAGGGACTGCGGGAGGTGCTGGCGGCGGCCGATGAGGGGGTGAGCAAGGGGCAGGTGCTCTATGACTTCGTCGCCCAGGGAGATGACGAGGTGACGGTGGGCGTGGGCGATCAGGTTGTCATCTTGGACGACACCAAGAGCGACGAGTGGTGGATGGTGCGACGGCTCAAGGATGGAAAGGAAGGGGTGATGCCCAGCAGCTACGTGGAGGTTACACGACGCCGACACTCAGGGGCTGCGTCCAAGTCGGATCCTCTGCATGCTGGTCGATCAACGACGGAACAGAATCGCTTGGAGGAAGAGCGGCTCGCCAAGGAGGCGGCGAAATCAAGTCGACCAGAGCAGAAGCGTCCTGGTCCCAGCGTGGATGTCGGGCTGGGCGTGGCTTTGCCGCAACGTGGGAGCAGCCTCATGATCCGGAACAATCAGAACACCCAGCCATCACAGCGCGATCGTCGTGAGTCGCGGGCGAGCATGAAGATGGCGACGACGACGAGATCAAGTGAGTTCCTTGTTTCGTTGCTTGATCCCATCATCTCACTAACCACCACAGAACCCGATGCATCTCGGACGCGGACGTGGACCGACCGAAGTGGCTCCTTCAAGGTTGAGGCGGAATTCATTGGCTGCTCCGAGGGCAAAATCCATCTACATAAGCTTAACGGCGTCAAGATTGCCGTGCCGGTCTCGAAGATGGCCACCCAAGATCTGGAGTTTGTCGAAAAGATTACCGGCCTGTCTCTGGATGAGGACAAACCGTTGTCGGAGATCAAACGACGGTCGCAAACCGCCGGTGGGCCCGAAGTCAAGGCGTTGGCGACTCTTCCATCGCCGACCAAAGCAGCCCCACCCACGCGTAAGCTCGAGAAAGACAAAGACGAGTATGACTGGTTCGACTTCTTCTTGAAGTGCGGAGTGAGCCCGCAGTTGTGCGAGCGGTATGCGGCAAGCTTCACCAAGGACTCGATGGACGAGAGCGTGCTCCCCGACATCACCACGGACGTCCTCCGCACGCTCGGCCTCAAAGAAGGCGATATCTTGAAGGTGATGAAGTATCTGGACACGCAATTCGGCCGTACCGGTGCCAATCGAGCCAAACGGAACGTCAGTTTCGGGGGCGCGGAAGTCATGCGTAACGGGGACGAAAGTGGTCCTGGCAAGATCAGCTCTCCTACCTCGGCCGGTGGCCTCTTCTCTGGTCCCGGAGGAGCTCTGCGCAACAATACGCGAAAGGGTCGACCGGCTCCGGCCATTCAGACCAAAGATGTTGTCGATCCCAAGGTATTTGAGCAGAGTGTCGAGGCGAGCGTACGCAAAGCGTCGGTCGTGTCCGAGGCCACGGTTTCGCCGACGAGCACGACGGCGACGGCGGTACCACCTCCACCTGTCCAGAAGGATGTTCCTGGCTTTGAAGATGACGCCTGGGATGTTAAGCCATCTCGAACGCAACGATCTGCGTCGGCGGTAGCAACCAGCGCCGCCCCCAGCAGTCAAGCGCCACCGCGACCGCAGCCTCAACCCGCGGCACTGACCGGGTCCATGAAGGATCTCTCCCTGCTCGCTTCACCCGCCGATGCCGCCACGACGCAGAGTACCTCACAGCCCGCGGTGACCAGCCAACCCACCGGTCCACCAGCGTTGATGCCCGCCCTGCTACCTTTGCCGCCAGCGCCTGCACCGGCACCAGCCTCCGCGCCTGCACCCAATCAATTTGGACTGACCACGACTGCTCCGGGACCAGGTGGTCTTCCAAGTCCGCAGCGAAATGCATTTCCTTCTGGCCCACCTCCGGCCATGGCAACACAACCCACCGGCTTCGGGATGCAGTCTACGCAGAGCAGCGTGCCGGCCCGACTTCGGCCTCAACCTCCACCACCGCCCGCGCAGAACCAGGGTGGCTTTACGCTTCCACCACCGCCACGTCCTCTTTCGGCGCCGCAGAACAATCCGCCGACCAGCGGGTTCACGCCGCCGCCGATCCAACCACAGTTGACCGGGGTGCAAAACGTCCATACTCTGCCACTGCGGCCGGGACCTACCGGACCGGCCTTCAACAACCAAGCATTGACGGGACAACAGTCATTCATGCCGCCGTCGCTCTCCTCGCAGCCACCATCGTCGAATCTACACATCAGCACTCTCGCGCCGCAGATGACTGGAATGCCCGGAATGACCATCATGGGCACGCCGGTGGGAGCTATCGTGCCACAACCTACGGGATTTATCCCCTCACAGCAACCTGGTCCCGGGTTTCCGCCGTCTCAACCCTTCAGCAACGGGCCCTCAATGAATTACGGACCGTTCACTCAGAACCCGACCGGCCAGATGATGCCTTTGTCGATGCAGGCCACCGGTGCACCAGCAAACTTTTCCACCGCCCCAGTGCAACAGCCCCAGCCGACTGGGAACATCAACAACTTCCTGCCGCCAGCTCTGCCTCTTCAACCGCAGCGGACTGGATTCGGAGCACCACCGACAACGCTGCCACAGTCGTTCCCTGCCCCGCCTCCCATTCCGCAGCAGCCTACCATCGCTCCTCTGATCCCTCAGAAGACTGGACCAGCACCTCCGGTGCGATTCGGCATTCAGCCCGAGGCCAGGAAATTGACGCCGCAGCCGACTGGTCGTCGAGCGAATCTCTCACAAGCCAGTACGTTTGTCCTACCATATTTTGGTTGGAGACTTTCTGCTAACTTGGTCTACAGCTCCGCAGAATCCTTTTGGATTCTAGCTTTTCTCGTTGGTGTGCTTGCTTCCCTTCTATCCTCATCTGCGCATAGCGTTGGCTGCGGACACTCTTTGCGTGATACTCTTCGCTTCCCCCCTGTGTATAAACCATTCTTTAATTGACTAAATTACATGCGCCTCGTCCTCCACCAGCATTCAAGGCCCCACCGTTCCTGCTCTTGCATATCCACATGCTTCTGGAGCGTTCACGTATTCTACCACGAATCTGTCACGTGTGTTTTGTCACATGATCCTATTGCTCCATCGGCTATTGTTGCTTGCTTATAGATGCTGACGATAATCTTGATAAGCTGCTGACTAACCGCTTCTTGATAGCTTTTGTCAGCCTCACGCAAGCTCTTGCTCAGCTCCTACAAATGCCGAATGCCGAAGGACCCGACGGCGCTGTCAAAGCTTCAGCGAAAGCCTAGCTTCGATGTCTTTCTAGCTCGATCTCTCTGGTGATGAGCACCTCCGCTCATCGCGTCTATAAAAGCCGGCCTTCACTTCGATGAAGTGGTTTCTGTCTTCACTGAAAAGCACTGCCATTGCAATCATCCAGCTATCTCCCATCATATTTGCAAAAGACATCGCTTCCGATATCTGTTTGCCCAGCTCCATCTACGATCAGATCTGTCTCAACCATCAATCCTCTGAACTCATCTTGTCGAACGTATCCCTCTTGAAAGACATACCATCCGAGCAACATCAAAACCGAGCCATGTCTGTTCCACGAGCGATCCGACAGGTCTTCCTGGCCGTGGAGCAGTCTGAGGGAGTCGGCGCGAGGGTGCGGCGCTCCATTGGCACGCCAAAACTCCGAAACTTCTCGCCCTTCCTCATGCTCGACCATTTTTCGGTTTCACCGGGGGCCGGCTTTCCGGACCATCCTCATCGCGGCCAGGAAACCGTCACGTACCTCCTCAAAGGTGCCTTCGATCATGAGGATTTTGCTGGCAATCGAGGCACCATCGAGACGGGTGATCTTCAGTTCATGACGGCCGGCAAGGGCATCATGCATGCGGAGATGCCTCATCAAAATGCCGACGGCAGCCCCAACGTGGGACTGCAGCTCTGGGTGGACCTACCGGAGAAGCTGAAGATGTGCGAGCCTCGATATCGAGATCTGAAGGCGACTGAGATTCCGTCGGTGGATGCCGACGAGGGCAAGGTGCACGTCAAAGTCATCTCGGGCCAGTCATATGGTGTCGACAGCGTGAGAGATCTGGCATACACGCCCGTCTGGATTCTGGATGTCAACATCAAACCGGGTGGGAAGGTGCAGCAGAAGCTTCCAGCGGGATGGAATGGCTTTGCCTATACGCTTGAAGGGAACACGGTGTTTGGCAGCGGAAAGGATGCCAAGACCGTGGGTCCGTATCACAACGTGGTGTTTGAGCAGAAGGGCGATATGATCTCAGCCGAGGTCGACAAGGATGCCAAGGCCGATGGACATTTCGGTGAGTTGCTATCAATCCGAAAATCACCAATTGGAAGACATTGACTGACGTGCTTCTTTCATTAGTGCTCATTGCGGGCCAACCATTGGATCAGAAGGTCGTCCAATATGGTCCTTTTGTGCTCAATTCGCAGGAACAGGTCTACCAGGCTATGGTCGACTACCAGAGCCATGCCAACGGCTTCGAACGGGCCGCGGGCTGGAAGAGCGAGATTGGCAAGTCGATGGTGCATTGAATGGTTTTAACGCACGGTGATGATTGGACGGGTGATGAGATGACAAGGTCGGCGCACGTGGTATTCTAATTTGCCTTTCCTTTTCGACGTTGTCACTTAGGATGTTAAGCTTATTTACCACTAGTGTAGCGGATTAGAGCTCGTTGAATCAAAGTCTCCATGTTTTTGATATCTACTGCTTGATTGGTTTGGGCGTCAACCGAAGTTGATACGGACACGACGAATGCGGCTCGTCCCGTTTCAAACATGATCGACAACAATCGCGGCCGATCCACGTTGCGTGGGCACATGGATGACGACCTCCTCGGACTCGTATAAACAGAAGTCGCGAACACGGTACTCTAAAAGGTCCGAACTTTACTCATACGAAAATGGTAATGGCGGCGGCGTCAGACATGATTGTCCTGTGCGACGGAAACAAGCTCGAACCAACGATGAGGGAAATAGGGTCGATGTCAGTACGAAAGAAACCAAAAGAGCAGGTCGTGTCCCACGGAGATCTATCGAAGGGGTGTAACATCCTTTGTGGATCATCGGACTTGAGGCAGGGTCTTTGCACGCTCCGATCGAGCATATGTGGGGGTTAACTTCAAGAGCTTGGAGCCCATCCCACGGGGACCATTCCGGTGATATCCCGCAAAGGTGCAACACGCCGAAAGCGTTATAAGGTGGACCTCGTGGCAGCGACACGTAAATGCTATCCCAACGGCTATCATGTCCCCATAAACAAGCAGTCGTGCGGCGACTATAATCCCGAAAGACTGGGGCCACGCCTTGCTCGACCATCGCCACAGTCAACTATCGGAACGCTTATCGCTATGCGATTCCGTCACGTTGCAGCCGCCATCGTCTTGAGCGGGGCAGCTGCTGCTCTTCCTCTGAACATCCCTATATCCGCTCAAATCGACAACGGCGGTAGCTCGTCTCAACAGATTACCCTCGGGACAGCTCCGCCCCTTACCATCCGACTCAATAAGGGCGACCAATTGTTCCGCCAACCACCACCACACTTCACCGACACCCACCAACTTCCGCTGCGATTGAGCAAACGGGCCACAAGTCCACCTCCAGATGATCCCACTCCCGATCCCGACAACCGCCGCTTGTCAGAAAAGTCCGATGAGGAGTTGTGGAATTCCCTCTCCTGGACAGACACCAATCTCGTCAATAAGTGCATCAATGACTGGGTATTTGCCCATTCATCATTCGTCCATGGTCCATCCATGTTTCCCCTCCAACCCCACTATTTGCCTTTCCTCTCGCACCCAACCCTTTCCTCTAAGTTCATAATCACTTCATGAAATCGGGTCCAACAAACTGACAGACTATGTCGATAAATACAGCGGAGGTCCTACTACGAGCGCCGCAACCGCCGCGAACCACCCAGCGAACTCGAAGAGCGCTGGCAACAAGACTGTCTAAACCTGATGCGCCGTGAGATCGCTCGTAGGGAACAGCAAGCCCTCGAGATTCGGCAAGCGTATGAGAACAACCGACGAAAGAAGTTGGATGATGGAGGGGGAGGAAGTCAATTCTTCTCGGAGCTCTCGTCTGCATCGGTGGCTGATCCGCGGAAATGGCCGGGACAGGCAACCGCGTTTGTAAAGAAGCAGGTAAACCAGTTCCAGCAGCAGCAACAGCAAACATCAAAGAGAATGGGAGAGGGAGAGGGAAGTTGGGGACTGGTACCAGCGGCGATGAATGCGTTGAAAGCCAGTGCGGTGAAACCGGGACTGGTGAAAGTCCCGGGGGGTATATAGATGGATGGATGGATATTCACATATCATAAAAAATAAAATAAAATGGAGTCGATCTTTGACCATGTCCACATCTACTAGAGTCACACCTGGTGATAAAAGGCCTACTTTCAAAGTTGAGTAGCATACCTCGAGTGAATTCCTAAGGTGGCGTATGGTACTTGCCTTCCCTTCCAAGCTACCATAGATTGAGGATGCTGTGAGGGATATCCGATTTAGATCAATGAACATCCAGGAATCAACCAATGTGTGTTGTAGCAAGCAGAATCATCAGCGTTGCACTTAAAATACAACTCTCATATAATGAAGGGTTAGGTAGACTTTTCGTCCACGTCCAAGTAGCAAGTTCGCAGCTACTACTCTGTAGGGGGAGGTGATTTTGATTTCAAGACTGTACATACTCACACCTAGTGCGTACTAATTAGTAGCCTATGTTATATGGCCCATGCTGTTTTAACACTTGTTATCAAAGATCTTCAAAACAACGACCACGGGTCTCAATGTTCCGTTGTAAGACTAAAGTAAAGCCAGGGTATGGTCCTAGTACATTGTATCGCAACAACTCTTCCGCTGCTTAAGTCGGTTCAAAATCCACGAGATGCATCCACTTGATACTTATAAAGAGGGATCTGTCCCTCCATACCATCGAACCGAAGCGTCTCCGAATCGACGGTCCACAAATGCTTGCAGGAGCCCTCGTAACGTTTCCCGGTATTCCATAACCCGTGCAAGATTTGTGATTGTAAATCATACTCTACCTTCTCCTTGGCTGTTATAGTTTGGAAAATCTTGAATACGTCAGGCTTCCCTCGCCAATGCTGGCGCCCTTTCAGGCTTCCCTCTGTCATTCGAGCGATGCCTAGCAAGCGATGATATTATGATTTCATCCGCAGTCATCGCCTCTCGCCTCGCCTACAGCCATTTGACCTGGACTTCCGGGCCCGTGGGGGAAGATGGCATTGTGAATGAAGTTTTTGTCCGCATCAGCCACTCAAAATCTGTTTGCTGGAATCTTCTAAAATATGGTACAAAACATCATGAAGAAATGAAACTTTATAAACCGTCGAGAATGTATACCTCTTCGCTACCTTTCTCACTATCTCCTGATCGTTCGATTTCCTCAGTGTCAACCTCTCCGTCCTCGTCCGTCGCCCTCACACCGCCACGCTCACCTGCATTATCATCCTGCTTGCTCTTTTTCATCATCTTCCTTTGCTTTCCACTCTTATCGACTCCATCGTTCTTCTCCTTCTTCTTCTTTTTTCCATCCATACCTTTACCGTTACCCGTCCCATGGACATCATCGTCATCATCATCCATCTGTACAATCTCCACCTTCCAACCTTTCTGATCCGCAAGATCTTCAAGCTCTTTCTTAAACTTCTGCATCGCCTCTAATGATTTCTCGACGTCTCCTTTTTTCCCTTTCGTTTCTTTGTTTGCGGCTACTTTGGGAGTATTACCTCCTTTGCTCCCGCCCTTCTCACTACCACCACCGGCATGGCCCTTCGTACCGTCACCACCACCAGGATTTGAATTCGATTCAGGGCCGTTCCCTGCCTCAATCCTTCTCGCGTCATCTCTTCCCGTGAAGAAATTTCGACCGCCGACTTCGATACCTCCAATGATTATCTTCCTCTTCTCGTTCTCGCTCTTCTTTTGTTCGTTCGGCTGTTTCGTGGCAGCTTTCTCATTCGGCGTCTGCTGCCCATGTACCAGCGGCACCGCGTCCCCCTCTCGCTCCCTCTCCCCATCCAACTGCTTTCCCTCTTCCCGAATCTTCACCACCCGCTGACAACTAATCTCATTCGCCCCCGTTTTAGGCGGGAGGAACGCCTGATCGTTACATAATCTCGGCGTATATACCACCATGAGATACGAACAGGTCGTAACCTCTTTAATCCACGCGATTCGATCCCCATTCGAGGAAGGGTGGCAGTGATATTCGATTTCGATGCGTCGTTCTTTACCCGTCAAATCGCATATCGTGCCACTTCCTAGACGCTGGATGAGGTAGCGTTGATCGCCTTTTATGGCTACTTCCATGGTCCCTTCATCCTTCCCTTCTTTTTCGTGTTCTGCTTCGTCTCCACTTCTGCGTCCTTTCTTCTTTTTATTGGCTACTTCCCCTTTCTTGTCGCCGTGCTTCTCCACCGAGGTTGAATCAGAAGAAGATGAAGGGAGAACTCTTCCCAAGATATAAGCCGGAACACTCTCATCCTCGACAGGCGGCCACGTCACCATCCCTCCCTGCTGCGAAAGGACCGAATGGAACTGCTTGACTCCAGCATCGGAGCAGAATTTGTAACTCCACCATCCGTACACGAAATAGAGACATGTACCGTGCATACCCTCTAATAACTCCCTCCCTCGCACGGAGGCTCGAGCGAGTTCTTTCTCTTCGGATGCTTGGGCAAGCGCTTCCGCCGTAGCGTTCTTAGGGGAGGAGACGATCCGCGGGATGGTGCAGAGGTAGTGGCTTTGGTGGAGGTGCATGAGTTCGTAGGTTGGGGTGGGGTTGTCGGTGGTGGAGGAGGGGTCAGCAGAGGAAGGAGGGGGATTGTTAGATGTGGGAAGGGAGGGGAGGTGGGACAGTGGGTCATTGTCGTCCGAGGGGGTGTCTGTCGAGTCGGCGAGTGGTGGTGCATCAGAATGAGATGTTGGGGAAGAAGAAGAGGTGAGGAGTTTTTCAGCATCGGCTTCGAGGATGAATGTGTTGGAGAAGACGATTTTGTACTATCGTTTCTTTTGTCAGTAATGTGAATTGCAGTTGAGGAGGAAGGAGGAAGCTGGCCAAGGACAGTGAAGAGGAAGGAAGGAGAGGTACCTGAGGATATGCAAGTAGGTCATCGTGCACGCTGAAGATATGTTGACTTGCGTGTACTACTACGCCAGCGCTCAGAGCGAGAAAGAGGAAAGGAAGATGCCGGCGGCGTTGGTGATGCGACTTCATGGTGGTGATGCATGCGTCGAAGCCAGCTTGTCACGGTGAGCTTCTCATCTGGCGACGTTTGGTGTTCCGCCGAGGAACGAATGCGCCGGAGGAATAATGATGCGGTCCGGCTCGGTCGGAGGGCGGGCTTTGTAATAATCCGAAGAAGCTTCGATGGGCGAATCACATGCTGGCTGTAGATGGCGTCGTTGAAGCTGCACTCCCGGCTTTACTCTTCTCTATCATCGTGACAATTTCCATATTGAACTGATTAAGTTACTCTTGGTATATAACTAGAAACAAGTGATATGCCATGCCTGAGCAGAGGAAGAGAAGAGGTGATATCAGAATACATCCATCTATCTTCCATCGTGATGTTAAATGCTCTTCCGACC
>QQTW01001647.1_pt1 | contig 15832 bp, 13 predicted proteins | sample 1904831 | NCBI WGS metagenome assembly QQTW01 (sample SAMN09435610, study PRJNA476489) | Subsurface metagenome, whole genome shotgun sequencing project. | reverse complement strand
TAGCTTTTAGTTAATTACTCTATAGATAAAGGTTCTCGTCTTAGGGCTGGAAAATATAGGTATATTGTAAAATTTACTGTTGTTCAGTAATGTTACTTAACTACGATCGCAGATTCAGTCTTTCCGATCTTCAAGTCATCTACAGAAAATTTATTTCCGTACTTTTTTGAAAGCGCATACATTTAATATTATTCCCAAGTGGAAACCAGACGGAACACATCGGGAATTTCGCCCTGCGAGACGGGAAACTCCAAAATTGTATCTCGATGTCCCAAATAACCTGACTCGGTAAACGACATCAACATTCGTGACAGCGCAAACCACACCTCGGACTCGTACTCCCAATCACCATAACGCGAAGCTTTACCTGCGATTGATTTAAGTGCCCAAAAATAACTATTCCGTACCACCGAACCACCTTTTTTGTATGCTGGTAAATCTTCATGGTGTATAAATAGCACTTGGTCTTCGATTTTGGCACGCATAAATGGGGAGTAGGGGAGAAGGGGGGAAGGGGGGAAGGGGAGAAGAGGGGAATGGAAATAAATTAATAACTCCCTACTCCCTACTCCCTTCTAAGATTATCTGTCTGCGCGATCGCTTCTGGATAATTGCCGCCAACTAACTGTTGTGCGCCTAATCGCAAAATATTCAGCACTCTGAGTTTCAAGTGCATCAGCTTTGGCTTCAAATCCCAACAAGCAAAAAATTAACGCTTCAAGTTAATAATGTCCGAAAAAATCTATTCAAGCAATTCATTGCAAACCTCTCGAATTGCTGACACTGATTAAATAAAATATTCAAAAAAGTTAGTAGAGCAGATAATTAGCTGCTCTACTTAATCTTTCCAGATTCAAGACTATTTAATTTGAGATATAAATAACATTCAGACAATCCCAAATCAATAATCCAAAATCTTAGTCATAGATCGGTTCTACTTCCAATCTTTGTCAGCTTGATCCAACACGTAAGCAGCTACATCTTCTATTTGTCCGGGTTTTAAACGACCACCAAAAGCAGGCATAGCGTTTTTACCTTTTGTCACCTGAGTGATGATTGCTTCTGCTGTGTTCATACCGTACTTTTCCAAAGCATCCTTTTTCAAAGTTTTGTTAGCTTGCACCAAATTTTTCCCACCTGCGTGGCACGAAGCACAGTTAGTGCTAAAGACTTTTTTTCCACTAGCAGCATCTTGAGCAAATGCAGGACTACCAAAAGCAAAGGTGAAGATTGCCACGCCGAGCAGCAATACCGAAATAATTTTCTTCATTACGTGTTCCCTCTGTAACAAAAGATAAGTAAGTGCTATATCCATCTTAATATTTTCTGGTTCGTGCGAGCGATAGTCAAACGACAAGCTGTCAAACTTCGCTGTAAAGGTTGATTTTTACAACTTTTAGTTAAGTTTTGTTAGAATTTGCGTAATTCTTGCTGACAAAAACTAAATACTTTTAACCAATAGTAAATAAGTGTAAAATTAAACACTTGCCATTGGAGTTGCAGCCATTCGGGCGATCGCATCGCCCGTAACGCGACAAATGCGCCATTCATCCAAAATTTCTGCTCCCATGCGGCGGTAAAAGGCTTGGGCTGGCTCATTCCAATCTAAAACGCTCCATTCCAAACGTCCGCAATTGCGCTCGACGGCGATTTGCGCGACTCTAGTTAGTAATGCTTTGCCGATTCCTTGTTGTCGATATTGGGCAAGCACAAAAATATCTTCCAGATAAATGCCTGGTTGAGTTAAAAATGTCGAATAATTGTGAAAAAATAAGGCAAATCCCGCAACTTTTCCATTAAATTCAGCTAATATTACTTCAGCAAATTTCTGCGAACCAAAAAGATGCTCCCTTAAGGCAAGAGCATCTCCAGTTACAGCATCTTCTAGTTTTTCGTATTCTGCTAGTGCTTGAATTAATTCAAAAATGACATCGCAATCTTCGGGGTAGGCAGAACGTACAATTATATTGCTATGCAAAGTCATTCGTTAATATTCCTTGCTGATTGGTTATTATTTATTAAGTTATCAGTTATTGGTTATTAATCCTCCATCAATTATTTTAGATATCAAACTTTAGCTGACATTCAAATTTAAAATTATCCAATTTTTGACATAAGGAAAGCATCCTTTCACGGAGCCTACTCTATATTGGACAGAATAATTTATTTTTGAAGTCCTCTGATGACAAATAACAAATGATTAATAACTAATAACCAATAACTAACAACAAACAAATGACCAAATCATATCAACCAACCTTTCAAGCGTTTAGCAATATGAGGACGGCGAAGTTTTCGCATTGCTTTGCTTTGAATTTGGCGAACGCGCTCGCGGGAAAGGTTGAACATGTTACCAACTTCTTCCAACGTACAAGGTTCGCTAGTCGTTAAGCCGTAACGTAACGAAATTACATCTTTTTCCCGTGGTGTCAGTACATCACCCAATACTTCCCAAATCTCCTGACGCATCATGCTTTCATTCATTTTTGCTTCTGGAGACTGATTGTCTTCGTCTTCGAGCAAATCCATCAATTCGGTATCTTCTTCTTTACCGACACGATGGTTGAGTGAAAGCGCTTGACGACGCAGTTGTTGAAGTTGACGGAGTTGATTTGCGGGAATTTCGAGGATTTCGGCAAGTTCGACTTCGCTGGGATTGCGTCCGAGTTGTTGTTTGAGTTCGCGTTGCGCTTTTTTAAGCTTGTTGAGCTTTTCAACGATATGGATCGGTAAGCGGATTGTACGAGCATCATTTGCGATCGCACGAGTAATCGCTTGCCGTATCCACCAATAAGCATAAGTCGAAAACTTGTATCCTTTATCGGGGTCGAACTTTTCACTAGCCCGATTTAAACCCATTGCCCCTTCTTGAATCAAATCTAGAAAAGGTACACCGCGATTCAGATATCGCTTTGCAATCGACACAACTAAACGCAAATTCGAGCGAATCATTTTGCGTTTAGCGACTCGACCTTGGTACAAACGACTTTCTAGTTGTCTTTCTGTTATTCCTAAATGAGTAGCAACAGTTTCTTTGCTCGCTTGTTCTAAATTATCTTTTAATGAAGCTTGTAATTCTCGAACTTCTTCTAAAAATCGGACTCGTCGGGCTAATTCGACTTCTTCATCGGGTTTTAGCAACGGGTAACGCGCCATTTCTTTAAAAAATGCCCCGACTGCATCATCGTGTTCGGTTTTATTGTACCCCGAAGGACGTGCTGCCCCCATTGCTTCGCCATCGCGTTCGTCATTATCCGTAATATTGTCGGCAATCAATACTTCATCTACTACTGCTTCTAAGATTTCTATCGACGGTTCCTCGATAATATCTACAGCATCTTCAATAATTTCGATTGTTCCCAATTGAGCAATATTCATAGGTTCATCAAGAAATGTTTGCTTGCTTTGGTACATAATTAGCTTGGTGGCTGCGAAAGCGTCGATATAGTTTTTACTAATTCAATACATACGCTTGAGACATAGCAAAAACACTTGCCTCCGCCTGTAATTAACTTACCATTGTTTTTACATTTAGTCTTTTGGTAAAACCCAAAAGTTAATATCGATAACGGATGACGCTAATAGTTCTATTAACTTGTTTAACGCTGTTTGATTATTTAAAATTGCGTCTTCTGGACTAGCGCGGGGGCCCTTATCCTCACGAAATTACTTAATTTAGTCTGCAACACTATTGTTCATTTTTTCTTACTTACAAAATAAATCAAACCCTCCTCAATGAAATTTTCTCCGACTTGACAAATAGATAAACTTTCGTTGCTACTCCTCAATGCTTAAAACTTTCTATATTTTTTTTAACTATTTCAATAGTTATGCTCTATAAGTTATGCAATGGTAGACGGACATATTTACAATCTCCTATTGACAACTTCAGCATTGACGATGACTTTTACTAGACTGCATTCAGGTCGCTAATTTAAGTGTTAATTTAAGTATCAACAACGATTTATCTGGATAAAAGTTTCTCATATCCTTCTATGATTGAATATCTATCAATAGGTGGAAAAGATGCTGTACCCTCAAAAGTATTTCAAGTGACAATTGTATACAACGCTGTAAAAAGAATAATTGTGGCTGATCTGCATCTAATAAATAGTTATTAGGATTACCCGATTAGAACTCATGTATCGTTGGGTGAAGCAAGTGTATAGGAAACTTATCAAGTATTATGTCGAATGAAAGTATTGATAACTACAATTTTTTATTAATTTTGCTATTAGCTCTCTTCAAGCGTGACAATATACCCGTGAAAGCAACGGGAATTTCAACGTCTATTTTAAGCATGATGCGCTGGAAGAAGCTTGCAAGGCTTGTTGACTATACTGGGGAGTGATTCGACTTTAGTTCGCTTTTAAACCATAAAGAGCGCATTTCTGAGCGCATTTACAAGTATTTATTAGTAAAGCATGTACTGTTGATTAGCCTTCCTGTTAAAATCACTGTAGCGCTCATATAGCTTTGAGCAGAGACAAAACCCTTCGAGTTCGTCTTTGTGAAGAAGAATGGGATAAAACTAGAGTTTTACGCGCAATCCAGAAGCCAGACAATTTTCGAGGTGATTCGGGACTACATTATCATTATAAAGATTGCTAAGGCAGAATAAATCCTACGATTAGCTTACCCTGCTGCTCCCGCGCTGCACCAACATGCCTAGCATGTACCGCAAGGTTTTCAGCATTTTTATTAATAATTCAAAAATTATGTATATCAAAGATATTAGTCTACACTCGTTACAGGTCGCGGAATTTGGGGGTGCATACCAAGATAGTATAACAACGCGGCAATGGGTGGAAGTTTTAGTAGATTGTCCCGGCGCGACGGGATTGTTTACGTATCGATTGCCAGCTCAGTTAGAAGTGAAATCAGGGGATATTTTAAGTGTACCGTTTGGTGCCCAAGTTGTGGGGGGAATCGCTATCCGGTTGCTTGACCAACCACCTGTAGATATACCTGTAGAAAAAATCCGCAATATTGAAGATGTTGTAAGCAGTGGCTTTTTCAAAAGCGTGTATTGGGAACTGTTGAATAAAGTTGCAGCTTATTATTATACGCCTTTAATTCAGGTGGTACGGGTTGCATTACCACCCGGATTATTAGGAAAGTCACAACGTCGCATTCGCCTAATTAGGGGAGTAGGGAGGAGCCACTGCGTTGCGGGGGTTCCCCCCGTTGTAGCATGTGGCGTTGGGGAGTGGGGAGTAGGGGGAATCCCCTACCTCTCGCAAACAGCGCAACAGATATTAGAATTATTGCGATCGCAACCCGCAGGTGACTACAGTTACAATTATTTGCAACGTCAAGTCAAAGCTGCTTATCGAGGAGTGCGCGAGTTGTCGCGGTATGGTTTAATCGAGAGTTATCTTGAAGCCCCGCGACTGACCCGTCCGAAATTGCAAAAAGCTGTAATTCTCATCGGTAATGCCCCAGCACGAGATATCACTACCCGTCAACATGAAATTTTAGAAGTATTGCGACGACATGGGGGTGAGATGTGGCGAACCGAGTTATTACAAGTTTGTAGCGCAGGTTCCTCTACCCTAAAAACGCTAGCTGATAAAGGTTACATCGTCGTCGAAGAACGTGAAGTCCTCCGAAGCGAATCGTACCCCCAAGCTTCCGGGTTAACAGGGGAACTAGCAAAAGCCCTCACCAAAGCGCAAATGGAGGCGTTAGCAGCGATACGAGAAATTAGCGGACATGCAACAATGTTATTGCATGGGGTGACGGGTTCGGGAAAAACCGAAGTTTACTTGCAAGCGATCGCGCCTCTCCTACAAAGTGGAAAATCAGCCCTCGTCCTCGTTCCCGAAATAGGACTTACACCCCAACTCACCGACCGATTTCGTGCCCGCTTTGGTAACAAAGTTAGCGTCTACCACAGTGCCCTCTCGGATGGCGAACGCTACGATACGTGGCGACAAATGCTAACGGGCGAACCTCAAGTAGTAATTGGGACGCGCAGTGCTATATTCGCCCCTTTACCCAACCTTGGCTTAATTATTCTTGACGAAGAACACGATTCTTCATTCAAACAAGATTCGCCCATGCCCACCTACCATGCCCGCACTGTAGCTCAGTGGCGTGCCGAATTAGAAAATTGTCCTTTATTACTGGGTTCAGCAACACCTTCTTTAGAGACTTGGATGAGTGTAGGGGGAGGGGGAGGGGGACAAGGGGGAGAGGGGGGACAAGGTGGACAAATAAAAATTTCATCTTCCCCCTCTCCCTTGTCTCCCCCCTCTCCCCCCTCTCCCCTCCCTACTCACTACCTCTCCCTTCCCGAACGTATCAACTCCCGCCCGCTTCCTCCTGTGGAAGTTGTGGATATGCGGCAAGAATTGCAGCAAGGTAACAAATCGCTGTTTAGTCGTTCGCTGCAAGATGCGTTGATTGAACTTCAGTCAAGAAAGCAACAAGGTATCTTATTTATCCACCGTCGCGGACACAGCACCTTTGTCTCTTGTCGCAGTTGTGGATACGTAATGGATTGTCCGCACTGCGATGTGTCGCTTTCTTATCACCAAGTAGAAGAAGGCGCACCACAACTATTACGCTGTCATTATTGCAACTATGTTAATTCACATCCCCGTAATTGCCCGGAATGCGGTTCGCCTTACTTCAAGTTTTTTGGTAGCGGTACGCAACGAATCGGGCAGGAATTAGCGCGGGAGTTCCCCGAATTGCGTGTAATTCGATTTGATAGCGACACCACGCGCACCAAAGGGGCACATCGCAACCTCTTGACAAAGTTTGTAAACGGTGAAGCTGATATTTTGCTGGGTACGCAGATGCTCACTAAAGGTTTGGATTTACCGCAGGTGACGTTAGTGGGGATTATTGCTGCCGATGGTTTGCTGTACTTATCCGATTATCGTGCTAGCGAACGGGCATTTCAAACCTTGACGCAGGTGGCTGGACGTGCCGGACGCGGTGAAGACCCCGGTCGTGTAATTTTACAAACATATACACCCGAACATCCCGTAATTAATGCAGCGTGCGGTCACGATTATGCCAGGTTTACAAATTCTGAATTGGAACAACGGCAAGCACTTAATTATCCACCTTACGGCAGATTGATTTTGTTGCGGTTAAGCAGCATAAATGCAACAGAAGTTGCAAATGCAGCGGAAATGATAGCCGTATTTCTGCGGAGTTGGGAAGGCTACGACATACTTGGTCCCGCACCTGCAAGTGTGATGCGGGTTGCAAATCGCTTTCGCTGGCAGATATTGTTGAAGTTTGCTCAGGATACGTTGCCGCAGTTACCCGATTGGGAAAATGTCCGCGAAATTTGTCCGGATTCGGTGAGTTTGACGATTGACGTTGACCCGATGAATATGATGTAAACGTCGGGGTTTTGGGCAAAAGGGGAGCCACTTGCGTGCGGAGGTGTCCTCCGTTAAGCAATGTGGCGTTAAAGGTTAAAGGAAAAAACCTTGTATATTGGGCTTTCTAGACCTTTTCCCGTATTGTCTTAATTGTCTTCACTAATTTGCCTTTCAATAATTTCTTTAACTAATTCTGAAATTTCTTTATTAAGTAGTTTCGCTTGTTGTTTCAAAATGCGCGTAAATCTCAACTTCATTACCTTGCCATAGTAAATCTATTCTTCTCACTTGTCGCATTGCAATATGACTATAACTTTCTGGATATGCCCAATAACAAGATAAGCATATAGATTTATCTTTAAGATTATTCCAATTTTGGCAATGTTCGCATGACCAAGATTTAGCTCTGTTTGCAGAACCACAAAGTAACATGAAATTTTCTGGCTGTAATTCTGGTTCTCCATCGACTTCAAAGGGAACACGATGGTCTATCTGTAATTCTCGTTCATTGCTTTCTTCTAAGTAAATAAAGCATTTACATCCATATTTTTTAATTAATTCATCTTTCAATTGTTTTGATAAACCTGTTCTTCCAGCAAGTTTAGAAAATCTAGCTTTATTTATTTCTCCAAACTTGTAAGCAGCTATTTTTCTTCCATCGCTTCCAGTAACGCGAAATATTTCCTCTTGTATTCCCAACTCTCGTACATCTCTTGCTGCTCTTGGTGGATGATTATAACCAGCTTAACTATTTTTGCTAAAGATTTTCGTAGGTCAGTTGTTTGTTTGCCCAGTCGGTTTCTTCAAGAAACTCATCAAATGTAGTTAAGAGTCCGGGAAACTCTTCTCTCAAATATTTCACATCGGCTTGATAGCCCTTGGTTCGATACCACTGAATTAAGTCAAATAGTTCTTTTCGCCACAGAAGTATAAAAATCCAGGCAGGTGTTTCTCTGTAAACAACCGTCATTTTTTGTACTTTGGAGAAAGCCTCTGCCATCTTTATAGGAGTTAGTACATCCCCAGCAAGCTCAATTTCCTTACCAATGTACTTTGAGGGATTTTTTATAATGTGGGCAGCAACTCGACCCATGTCTTTAGTTGTAATCAGATGCAAAGGCTTGTCGGGTTGGATAGAAAATTGGAAGACACCTTTTAAGATCGAAGGACGTGTATACTTCTTCCAAAACTCCTCCATAAATAAGCAAGCTCTCAACATCGTTGTCGGTAAGCCAGCTTCTTTTAGAATCTTTTCTACTTTATACTTTTGTTCGATGTGCCCAATTCCCGAATTTCTATCCGCCCCTCCTGCGGAGTTATACAGAAAATGCTTGATATTTTTTTGCTTCGCAAGTCGCGCTACTCGCTTGGCTCTTTCAATCTCTAACGGGTCGGGTTTGGCAGAATCCGCAGCTGTGGCATGACAGTAAACAGATGAAACTTCTGCAAAGGCTGCTGCCAGCGAATTATCATCATCTAAGTTGGCTTCCACAAGTTCGACTCCAGCATCGTTCATCTTTGATAGGGATGGACGATTCAAGTCTATTTTCCTAGTGATGGCACGTAGATTGGTCGCTCCCTGTTCGAGAAATCCTTTGACTACGTTTGGTCCCGTGCCTCCCGTAACGCCGATGAGCAAAACTTTATCCATTTTGACCTCTGTTGTTATTTGTTTGGGTCGCGGAAATTTAAAATATCTACGTTTGAGTTTGTGTTTTATCTAACTCAAGATAGATAGGAAATAATATACTTGATGATAATAAAAAATGTAATTAATGATTTGCGATCGCGCTAGCAACTCCTGGAGGAAGTATCGCATCAGGTCTAAATATTAAGCTAGGAAGCAATCGAACCTTTTTTCATGGGAAGCTGAAATTTGACTATTGCCGCTATAATTTGCTGCACGGACACCTAAATATACCCATCTATATAATTTTACCTACATAAATGCTAGTACAAGGATTCTTTCAAATAGCATTAACGCTATTTATCATTATCGCCATCACGCCACTATTGGGTAAATACATGGCGCGGGTTTTTTTGGGACAAAGAACCCTTCTCGATTTTATAATTACGCCTCTCGAACGTCTCATCTATGCTTTGGGGGGCATTAACCATCGCTCGGAGATGTCGGGTTGGCAGTATGCACGAGCAGTACTCTATAGTAACTTGTTTATGGGAGCGTTTGTGTATTTGCTCCTGATTAATCAAAGGTTTCTTCCCTGGAATCCGAATAAGTTCAAAGCGTTACGTTGGGACACAACACTACATACGACGATTTCGTTTCTGACTAATACCGACCAACAGCATTATGCGGGGGAAACAGCGTTAAGTTATTTTAGCCAAACTGCGGCGTTAACATTTTTGATGTTCGCATCTGCGGCGACTGGATTGGCGGTAGGTATTGCATTTATTCGCGGTTTGACGGGTAAACCCTTGGGAAATTTTCATGTTGATTTGACTCGTGCGATTACGCGGATACTATTACCAATTTCAATTATCGGCGCGATCGCACTCCTAGCGCTGGGAGTCCCGCAGACATTATTGGGTACGCAGGTTGTGCAAACTTTAGAAGGTGGAACTCAGTATATCGCTAGAGGTCCGGTTGCATCGTTTGAGATGATTAAACAATTGGGCGAAAATGGCGGCGGTTTTTTTGGAGTAAATTCAGCACATCCATTTGAAAACCCCAACTCACTCTCAAATCTCATCGAAATCATTGCGATGATTTGCATTCCTGCCGCATTAATCTATACCTATGGGGTGTTTGCAAATAATATCAAACAAGCGTGGTTATTATTTTGGATGGTGTTTGTAATTTTCGTAGTGTTGGTGGGAGTCACCGCAATTGGCGAATTTCAAGGAAATCCTCTAGTTAATAATGCCTTTCCACTGCCCAAGGGAATAATGCCCAATTTAGAAGGCAAAGAAGTTCGGTTTGGCTGGGCCCAAACGGCATTATGGGCAGTGATGACAACTGCGACAATGTGCGGTGCAGTCAACGGGATGCACGATTCGCTCATGCCTCAAGGTGGATTTTCCACCTTACTTAATATGTTCTTACAAATAGTGTGGGGCGGACAAGGCATCGGCACAGCATATCTATTTATCTTTTTGATTTTGACTGTATTTTTAACGGGGTTAATGGTCGGACGTACCCCCGAATTTCTCGGACGCAAAATCGAAAAACGCGAAATCGTGCTTGCAAGTGTAGTGTTATTGATTCATCCGATTGTAGTATTAGTTCCTAGTGCGATCGCGCTCTCATTTCCCAATACATTAGCAGGAATTAGCAACCCAGGTTTTCACGGTATTGCCCAAGTCGTATACGAATACGCATCAGCAGGTGCAAATAACGGTTCCGGTTTTGAGGGATTGAATGATAATACGTTGTGGTGGAATCTCAGCACGGCATTCAGTATTCTAGTTGGACGCTATGTCCCCATCATCGCTATCTTACTATTAGCCGATAGCATGACACGCAAACAACCAGTAGCCGAAACCCCCGGTACGCTCAGAACCGATTCTTCGCTCTTTATAACTGTGACAGCAGGCGTTATTCTAATTCTGTCCGTTTTAACATTTTTCCCCGTTTTAGCTTTAGGACCAATCGCCGAAGGCTTTAAAATTGCTAGCGAAATGAAGTAAGGGGAAGGGGAGAAGGGGAGAAGGGGAGAAGGGGAGAAGGGGGGAGAGGGGAATGGAAATAAATCAATAACTCCCCACCTTCCCACCTCCCTACCTCCCCACCTCCCTACCTCCCCACCTCCCTACCTCCCCACCTCCCCCGATGATGGAAACAATTAACACACCCACACCTCGCCGTCCGCGCACTCGTCCAAGCGATCGCAGAAACTCGCGCAAGCAGCCCAAAGCTAATACCAAAGGACTCTATGCCCGCGCTATCAAGGAGGCTTTCGTCAAACTCAACCCCAAATCTGCTATTCGTAACCCAGTAATGTTTCTAGTATGGGTTAGTACATTAATTACTATCGCTGTCACTATCGACCCATACCTTTTTGGTCCCGTCCCTGGTAAAAATCCTCGCTTGTTCAACGGCATAATTGCCGGAATCCTGTTTTTGACCGTGTTGTTTGCCAACTTTGCCGAAGCCGTTGCCGAAGGACGCGGAAAAGCTCAAGCTGATGCGTTGCGGTCTACAAAATCTGAGACAGTGGCTAAAATACTTGCCCCCGATGGCAGTATCTCGGAAGTTTCATCTACTAGTTTGAAGCTCGGCGATCACGTCTACGTCGCCGCCGGTGATATAATCCCCGCCGATGGGGAAGTCACGATGGGTGTTGCCAGCGTTGATGAATCAGCGATTACAGGAGAATCTGCCCCGGTTTTGAAAGAATCGGGTTCTGACATTGCTAGTTCGGTGACAGGGGGAACCCGCGTTATCTCCGATGAATTAATTATCCGCATCACTGCCGACCCCGGAAAAGGGTTTATCGACCGGATGATTGCCTTAGTTGAGGGTGCAGAAAGGTCAAAAACACCGAATGAAATCGCTCTTACAGTGTTGCTGGCAGTTTTGACGCTGGTATTTCTATTTGTAATTGTGACATTGCCTGCGATCGCAAGTTATGTCAACAGCCCAATTAGCGTTCCCGTATTAATTGCCTTACTGGTAGCATTAATTCCTACTACTATCGGTGGCTTACTTAGTGCTATCGGTATCGCTGGTATGGACAGAGTGGCACAATTTAACGTCATTGCCACTTCTGGACGTGCCGTCGAAGCCTGCGGTGATGTTAACACGTTGGTATTAGATAAAACCGGAACCATTACGCTGGGAAACCGCCTCGCCGAAGAATTTATCCCTATTGATAACCATGACATCCACGAAATCGCTACCGTAGCTTTAGCAGCAAGTATATTTGATGATACCCCCGAAGGTAAATCGATTGTTCGGCTAGCCGAGCGATTGGGGGCAATTATTGATATCGACCCTAACTATGCCGAGGGTATCGAATTTTCAGCCAAAACCCGGATGAGTGGAACAAATTTGCCCAATGGTAGCCAAGCGCGAAAAGGTGCAGTTAGTGCCATCAAAGGCTTTATACGTGACTGGAATGGATACGAAACACCCGAACTCGATGCTGCATACGAACACGTTTCCTCTCAAGGTGGTACACCCCTTGCAGTTGCCCTCGATGGTGAAGTTTATGGAGTTATTTACCTCAAAGATATTGTTAAACCTGGAATACGCGATCGCTTCGACCAAATACGCCGCATGGGTGTACGTACTATCATGCTGACTGGTGATAATCGCATCACCGCTTCAGTCATTGCCCGCGAAGCTGGTGTCGATGATTTTATTGCTGAAGCGACCCCCGAAGACAAAATCGATGTTATTCAAAGCGAACAAGCGCAAGGTAAACTCGTGGCGATGACTGGCGACGGTACTAACGACGCACCTGCACTAGCTCAAGCAAACGTAGGTGTAGCAATGAATACAGGAACCCAAGCAGCTAAAGAAGCCGCGAATATGGTGGATTTAGATTCAGACCCCACCAAATTGATTGATATTATTGGTATTGGTAAGCAATTATTGATTACACGGGGTGCATTAACGACATTTTCGATTGCCAACGATATAGCTAAGTACTTTGCTATTATTCCGGTACTATTTGCCTCAGCAAATTTGCAAGGTTTAAATGTTATGCGGTTGACAAGTACAAATTCGGCAATATTATCAGCATTGATTTATAATGCCTTAATTATTCCGGCGTTGATTCCTTTGGCATTGAGGGGTGTAAAATTCCAACCGCTAACAGCAAATCAATTATTACAGCGCAATATCTTTGTTTATGGTTTAGGAGGAGTCATTGCGCCATTTATCGCCATTAAGTTGATCGACCTTATTATTACGGCATTAGGATTGGCATAATTAAACTCAAGTTTTATGCAGAATATAATTTACCTAGAGAAATAGAAATATGCAAAAACAATTGTCTAACTTCCAGCAATTTTTCTTAGTTGATGTTGTCGAATTCGCATCATACATTTGGCATGAATGGTGCAGACAAAAATTAGCATTAGTAATTTTTTTCGGATTAAGCTTAAATTTTACGGTCGTACCTTGGGTTTATGCTGCAACTGGAAAAATGGAACCGCGTCATTTCTATGCTATTGGCGGGCTTAGTTTGATAATTTTGGCGCTGATTATCTATTTATTCGATGTTGTATTTCGACCGGAACGCTATTAACTGCCAGGGAGATTTTATCTCTGGAATTATTGTAAAAATATAATCATACATAGATTGACAGGAGCTTGCATTTGCATAAAATACAGTAGGGGCACGGCGAAAGCCGAGTGCCCCTACGACTGAACTTACACGCTGTACCTAAAGATTAAATCCGCTGTATCTCATCTTTTTATGACAATTGGAAACCCTTAACTTGAAGCCAGGGGTAAGTCAAAACAACTTAATTTTAGTAAAATAAAACCGTGTAAATTTATATGTTGCTAAATCTCTTAAAAGCCGTTCGGTTAAGCTTAATTTTATGGCTGTTAACAGGAATTATTTATCCACTATTAATATTAAGTGTCGGTCAGCTACCGGCATTACGTGAAAAAGCAGCCGGCAGCATAGTTTATAATTTGCAAAATCAACCATATGGCTCATCATTAATCGGTCAAGCATTTACATCCGAGCGATACTTTCGGAGTCGTCCTAGTGCAATACGCTACAGCCAAGGCAAACAAGGTAGACCGACAGGTGTATCTGGAGCGACCAATCTAGCCCCTAGTAATCCAGATTTACTTAAGCGCATTATTGAGACAGGTAATGCATTACGCGATGATAATTTAGAAATATACCCTGATTTAATTTATACTTCGGCTTCGGGTTTAGATCCGCATATTTCAATCGAAGCAGCAAGAACGCAATTAGACCAAGTAGCCCGCGCTCGTGGTATACAACCAGATGAAATAAAGCCAATGATTGGACAATCTATAGAAGGCAGATTTCTAGGTATTTTTGGCGAACCAAGTGTAAACGTATTGAAATTAAATTACACACTCGATTTGAATGAATTTAATCGCCAGCAGAATAAATAAGAAGGGAGTAGGGAGTAGGGTGTAGGGAGTAAAGGAAATAGAGAAAGTATGGTACTACGTGTAATTGGCTTAATGAGCGGTACTTCAGTCGATGGGATCGACGCTGCTTTAGTTGATATTTCCGGTCAAGATTTAGATATACAAATTGAACTAATTGCAGGTACAACTTATCCCTATCCACCCGAACTTCGAGAACGCATCTTAGCAGTATGTGCGGGTGAAGCTATCTCAATGCTCGAATTTGCGGAATTAGACGATGCGATCGCACAAGCCTTTGCCCAAGCTGCCCTAAACATCCAAGCGGGTCACAAAGGGGCGACTCTAATCGGTTCTCACGGTCAAACCGTGTATCATCGACCACGAGGGAAGAAGGGAGATCCCCAATCCCTCGGCTACAGCCTCCAACTCGGTCGCGGTGCAATGATATCCCATCTTACAGGCATCACTACCATCAGTAATTTTCGCGCTGCCGATATTGCCGCAGGGGGTCAAGGTGCGCCGCTTGTGCCGCGTATCGATGCTGCATTACTCAGCCACCCAAAGGAAGCTAGATGTATACAAAATATAGGCGGCATTGGTAATGTTACTTATATCCCATCTCGCCTTAACAACTGGCTCGAAAAAATTCGCGGTTGGGATACAGGACCAGGAAATAGTCTACTTGACTTAGCAGTACACAAATTGAGCAATGGTGTCAAAACATACGACGAAGATGGTAACTGGGCTGCCAGTGGTAGCATATGCAATGAATTAGTCGAACAATGGCTGCAAAACGAATACTTTCACATGCCACCACCCAAGTCTACCGGACGCGAATTATTTGGTGTCGCGTACTTGGAACAATGCTTCAACGATGCCAAAGCGTACCAACTTAGCGCAACCGACTTTTTAGCAACACTCACCGAACTTACCGCAGCCTCAATTGTTCATAGTTACCGCAATTTTTTACCGCAAATCCCCGATAGAGTACTGCTTTGCGGAGGCGGCAGTCGTAATCTTTATTTGAAACAACGACTGCAAGCATTACTGCAAACAGTACCCGTCACGACTACGGATGAAGTTGGCTTAAGCGGCGATTTTAAAGAAGCGATCGCATTTGCAGTTCTAGCCTACTGGCGATATCAAGCAATCCCCGGCAATCTACCAGCAGCTACCGGCGCAAACCAAGAAGTACTTTTAGGAGAAGTTTTTGGGAGTTAGGAGTTCTTGTGTTAGTCGATGTAGAGACGCGAAATTTCGCATCTCTACAGGAGTTAAGAGTTATTGATTAATCCTCTCCCCATCCCCCACTCTCCCCACTTCCCCTTCTTCCCCTTCCCCCTCCCCCTGTGGCTATACTGTACATACTCGCGCCTGATATTTCGTGTTACTAATTTATCAATAGTTTTGGCGGTATGCGAGCAAGGCAAGAAACGTA
>QQTW01001646.1_pt1 | contig 15833 bp, 14 predicted proteins | sample 1904831 | NCBI WGS metagenome assembly QQTW01 (sample SAMN09435610, study PRJNA476489) | Subsurface metagenome, whole genome shotgun sequencing project. | reverse complement strand
ATTAACACAAAGCAAATGAACGTAAGTACGAGAAGTGACGGCTCCCAAGGACACAAACCTTAATGCTGAGCAAATGCTATAAAAATAAATCGCCCAACAGTTGGGTTTTGGCATCAGAACAGTAAGCAGTGATGAATTAGGAGGAATGTTATTGCAGTGCTGAATTTTTTGCCCAAAGCCTTGAATAGAGATATAGAACTACCAATAGGTTGGCTGGGATTATCTGGGGTATTAATTTTTGTCGGTGGTGGTTTGATTGTCCCACTACTCCAATTACTGCTGGCTAATTTAATTTCTCTCCAAGCCCAAGAAGTTTATCAAAAAGTTATGAAGCCTTATGAGAGCCGGTTGGGTGTAGTAATTAGTCTTTTACTTGCTGATGTTGTTGCGCTTTTATTACCAGAAGGGAATTTGTCTAGGCTATTAGAAATTCCAATTGGATTAGCTTTAACTATTACTGCAAGTTGGCTAGCTTCTCGCGTCTTCCAGCAGCTTTTTGATGTTTATTTATTAGAAATAGCTATAAAGAGTGGACGTAAATTTAATAGTGAGATTTTAACTCTTAATAAATCAATTGTCAATATAATTATTGTAATTATAGCAATTATTGTTTTTGCTCAAACTCATCATATCAACGTTCTTGGGCTAGTAGCAAGTTTAGGAATTGGTGGCTTGTCAGTAGCCTTCGCCGCCCAGAAAACACTAGAACAAATAATAGGTGGCATAGTCATTTATCTGGACCGTCCCTTTGTTATCGATGACTACATTGGCTTACCTGATGGAACTTTTGGACGGGTTGAGTCAATTGGTTTACGCTCCACTAAAATTCGTACCTCTGGTAAAGGTACGTTGATAATTGTCCCCAACAGCTCACTCACTGAGGTCAATATCGAAAATTTTACTGGTGCTAAGAAAGTTATGGCAATTATTTACTTAAACGTAGGTGTTAGCTTCAATAGCGAGTAATTCCTGCTGCAGTTCTTCAATGGCATACTTCCGAATTTGGGGATTTTGCTGACTCATCTGGTTAATTTCCTCTTTTAGCTGCTCGATTTGTCCTTGAACTAGGGCGGCTTGATAACGATAAAACTCTGGCTCAATTTCTGGGCGCTTTTCTACCTGATCTAAGCGCTCCATGACGCGAGCCAGAGCCGCCTGACGAGCGACCATCTCAGAGTATTTCTTGCGCAGAGGTCCATCACCTAAAAGCTGCAACGTTTCTACTAGTGGCTTTATGGTTAAACCCTGCACCAGCAGGGTGAAAAGTACCACTCCAAATACAGTAGCAATAATTTTGTCTCGCTCTATTAAGGTAATTGGCACACTCAAAGCTAAAGCGATAGAAACAGAACCCCTTAAGCCTCCCCACCACAGTACCGTCTGCTCTCGCCAGCCAATCAAGGAATTGGCTACGCCGTTACTCAACCTTCCCAAACCGTAAATAGCAATTGCTCTCGTCACAACCACAGCTGCAATCGTCACAGCAATGGTCACCAATCAGCAAAAAGACAATGGAGTTGACAAAAAATGCGATAAATTCCCAAAACTCAGTCACAATCACCCGTGTGGTGGGGTTCATGCCGATGCGAGAGCCAAAGTTACCCAAAATTAAGCTAGAGGTGACAACACCAATCACCCCAGAGCCACCCAATTCCTCAGTAACTATATAGGTACCATAGGCGGAAATTAGGGTTAAGGATTGTTCCACTAGGGGTAAGTCAAATCGCTGGGTGAGGTAGGATATACCAAAGCCAATAAACCCACCCACCCCAAGCCCGACGCCAGCAAAGACAAAGAACCGAACGATGCTGATTTTGAGGTCAAATTCTTCAATTCCTAAAGGAATTACCACCAGCAAGCTAAAAGCAACAACTGCAACGCCGTCATTGAAGAGACTCTCCCCTTCCATTAAGGTAGTAAGGCGTTTGGGAGCGCCCAGTTCTCGGAATATGGCGACAACGGAAACAGGGTCAGTCGCAGATAAACTAGCGCCAATTAATAAGGCTGTTGTCAGTGATACCCCCGCCAGCTGATTGACGCCCAAAGCAATACCGATGACGGAAATAATCACTCCAAAAACTGCAAACAAACTAATTGGTACCAAATCCTGCCGCAACTCCGACCATTTCAAGTTCCAGGCGGCTTCAAATAATAGGGGAGGTAAAAAGATCGACAGAATCAGTTCAGGCGAGAGTACAACCAGTCGTACATCCAGTACAGCTAACCCTAAACCGACAATTACCAGTAGCAGTTCGTAGGGGATTTGGCGAAACCAGTTACTGATTTGCGGTAGTGTAGCAACACTAAGAGAAACTGAAAGTACTAAGAGAAATTGCTTAAGATTTTCCGCAACTGCACTTTGCTCAACAAGGGTTTCTATAGCCATAAGCTAATCTAGGGTATTTGAGAAATTATTGCCACTTTGTCCTCTAGCCAACGAATCCTTACCCCCATCGATTGTCTGTACTGCCGAATCTTGTTGAAGGTAATATTTTACAACAATGATGCCATTTAAATAATCACACTTCTACCAGTCTGTTACCAGTTTTTGTACTTGTGCAAGGAGGAAAAATGGCAACTGAGTAAAAATAAGGTATTTGCGTATAACTGCAAGTTTCAAGTGTGAAGCAGATAGTTGAACTGACTGAAGAACGCAGAAGTATACTACGATTTCTCGGTACTGCCTATGGTTAGTATTATTTGCTTTGTTGAAATCAGCACTCAAAACTGGCAGTGAAAATTATCGATGCCAGTTGAAAAGGCGGAATGTGGGTTGTACAGTAGAAAGGACAATTCCCACATAATTAATGGAGTTAAATGTAATTGTTTGGATGAATTCCTTCACCCCCATTTTATCGTTCGCCGCTGGGACTGAAATCACGCCCCTGCTAGCAACCGCAAATGCATATGAGACCGATTCACTGATTCTGGCGGGGGTGCTGTTAAGTTTAGTCGTAATTTACCTTGCTAGCAAAATAGGCGGGGAGTTATCTAACCAGATGGGCTTACCGCCGCTGTTAGGCGAACTGGTTGGAGGTGTGATAGTGGGCGTCTCTGCTCTGCATCTGCTGGTGTTTCCAGAAAGTGGGGCGAACAGTTCTAATTCTGTAGTTATGAACTTCCTCCAAGCCACTGCTGGTCTAGGTCCTAACGAGGCATCTACCGTCTTTGAAACGCAATCCGAAGTCCTATCCGTTTTTGCAGAACTGTGTGTACTCGTCCTGCTATTTAGAATTGGTTTGGCATCGAACTTAAGCGAACTGCTTGCAGTCAGTGTTCAAGCCACGCTTGTAGCAGTCGCGGGAGTGGCAATACCTTTTGCTGCTGGTACTGTAGGGCTGATTACCTTGTTTGGTGTGCCAGTTCTGCCGGCGATTTTTGCTGGGGCTGCTCTGACTGCGACCAGTATTAGTATTAGTTGCAGAGTTCTATTAGAACTTGGGCGTCTCAATTCTAAAGAAGGTCAGATTATTCTTGGCGCTGCCGTCATAGACGACTTCCTCAGTATCATCATCCTAGCGGCGGTGGCAAGGCTTGCCAAAACTGGCGAACTGGACTTGTTCAACGTCCTCTATCTTACTATCAGCGCCAGTAGTTTCCTGCTCGGTGCGATTCTGTTGGGCCGTTTTTTCAACAAATCCTTTGTGGCAATCGCCGATAAACTACTGACGCGTGGTCGCCTAGTGATACCTGCCTTCATTTTCGCCTTGGGCATGGCATACTTTGCTACTGCCATACGTTTAGAAGGCCTCTTAGGAGCTTTTGCGGCTGGCTTAGTCTTAGATGAGACAGATAAGCGTGAAGAGCTGCAACAGCAGGTCATTCCCATTGCCGATCTGCTGGTGCCGATTTTTTTTGTAACTGTTGGTGCCAAATTTGATCTGGGTGTGTTGAACCCAGCAATTCCCGGCAATCGCGAGAGTCTGCTTATAGCAACTTTCCTGATGGTGGTCACCATCCTGGGTAAGGTGGTCGCAGGCTACGCGGTATTTGGTCAAACGCAAATCAACCGTTTAGCAATTGGTGTGGGGATGATTCCACGGGGCGAGGTAGTACTGGTGTTTGCCGTTGTCGGTGCCAATGGTGTTCTATCGGAATCGCTGGAGGCGGCAATTATCACGATGGTTATCCTAACAACTTTTTTAACACCTCTGTTGTTACGGTTTGTGTTTGACCACCCAGGGGTGACGGCAGTAAAGTCTAAATAGATGTTCGGGTAAGCCGTCCAACCAGTTTCAGTTTTGTCCTATAGTCGCGAGGGACGTGCAGTTGCTAGTGAAAAACGAAGACTTTATTCAGAAAAAATGGGCTGTTCCTACTTTTTCGCGTTGCTCTCAGCAAATGCTGGCTTTGCCTTGACCATTGGCAAATAAATTGCTTAAAAACGTCTGCTGAATACATTCTCGGTCTTGACCAACATGTTAAGTTTATTAAACATAAAAGCTCTCCGGTGTGGTGGAGTCTGTCAGGCCCTGCATGTGGACAATCGTCCATTGGGTCTACCGGAGCATTCAGGAAGTGTTCCATGAATTTTCTCCTTGCTGCTAGTCCTGTTGGTGCTCTACCCGAAGGCCTGTTAACTCTAAGCCAGCTTTTAGCGAGTCTTGTAATCATTTATGTTGCCAGCAAAATCGGTGGCGAACTCGCCCTGAGGCTTAAGCAACCAGAGGTGCTTGGGGAACTGGTTGCTGGTCTAATCGTCGGGGTCTCAGGGTTACGCCTAATCAACCCCGAGCAACCTGTACTAGTTCTACTGGCCCAGGTAGGCGTTGCCCTACTTCTGTTTGAGGTTGGGCTAGATTCGGATCTCAGGGCCCTTTTCCAAGTCGGTCTACAAGCTTTGGCAGTGGCCTTGGTCGGGATGCTTTTGCCCTTTGGCTTGGGCTACGGGGTGATGAAGTTCGCCGGGGCTACAGACTTGGTCAGCATTTTCGTTGGATCCGCCATGACCGCTACCAGTATTGGCGTCTCCGCCAAAGTTCTGGCCGACCTAGGCTACCTAAAACGAACCGAGGGCAAGATTATCTTAGGTGCCGCAGTCTTTGATGACATCTTGGGGGTAGTGCTACTCTCGGTAGTATCCGGAATAGCAGGCGGGGCCACCCTGGAACCTCTGAGGGTTATACAGATTGTGGCTACCTCCATCGGTTTTCTGGTAGGCGCTATTGTTATCGGCAGGCTAGCTATGCCCTTATTCCTGCGGCTAGTGCGGAAGCTGCGGACGCGGGGTGATTTGCTCATCGCTGCCCTAGTTTTTACTTTTACTCTGGCTTTTCTGGCGGAACAACTGGGATCAGCGGCGATTATTGGGGCCTTTGCTGCAGGGCTGGTGCTGGCGGAAACTGACAAGCGTTGCGACTTGGAAGCAAAATTGCACCCAGTAACAGATTTTTTCCTGCCCATATTTTTTATTACGGTGGGTGCTGGAGTTAACCTAGCCCTACTAGGAAACCAGCAGGCTCTTTTCCTGGCTGCAGCCCTGACCCTGACTGCTGTACTGGGCAAGTTAGTGTGTGGCTATGCGGCTTTTGGTACTCAAGCTAATAAACTTGCCATTGGAGCCGGTATGGTTCCTCGGGGTGAGGTAGGTTTGGTCTTTGCGAGTGTGGGCTTGAATGCGGGTATCCTTTCGGGAGCCAATCATACTGCCGTAGTGATCACGGTCATCCTGACTACATTTATAGGGCCGGTGCTGCTAAATCTAGTGCTAAAGGAAAGAAAGAAGAGTGTAAAGCACGCACAGTGAATTGCTTTGTTATAAAAAGTTCAGAATGCTGTGTTTACAAAACATATCGCCGAAGCATTTCAACTAGCAACTGGACGGTAGATCATGAAATTAATCAAGCAACCCTAATTGAGGCTAAGCTAATTACACCAACGCATATCTTTTCAGAGGTTGGCAAGGTTGCATAAGTGATGCTTATCTCAGTTGACACCCGCATTCCCTTTCCGCGTCCGCTCGTATACGCGACTTACCGCGACAAGCTCGTCGAACTTGTGCCTTACTTGCCCAATGTGCAAAGTATTCAGGTCAAGTCACGCCGCGAGCAGGGTGGCCTCATTCACTTTGTGAACGAGTGGCACGGTGGAGGTGAGATTCCGGTCGTAGCGCGCGCTGTACTTAACGAGGCGATGCTCTCATGGACAGATTTTGCCACTTGGCACAACTCCGAGTATATGACTGTGTGGCGCACCGAGACACATGCGTTTACCGAGGCAGTTCACTGCGCTGGCAAAAACCGCTTTATAGAGGATGGCAGCGGCACACTGATCGAGAGCCGTGGCGAACTCACGATCAACACGAAGCTGCTCAATGGAGTACCGCAGCTATTTGCCGGTGCAGTGGGACGCACAGTCGAGGATTTCTTGAGCAAGAAGATCGGACCGAACCTACTACAAGTGAGCGAGGGGGTTCGTCTCTATCTAGAGCAGAGTCATAAAAGGTGAAGCATAATTACATTCAAGACAAATATTGACAGCCTGCTTTCGAGTAAAATCTAGCGTTTAGACCAAGCTATATCTCCAAATATAGCTTGGTCTAAACTTAATAAACTATTTTATGCTTTTGATACTTTTTGGTATATATGTATACATATAATTTGTAAAAAGTATCAACTTGTATCTTGTTTTTAGGAAAGATGCACTAGATAATTGAACTCTGTGCCGCTCTGGGTTCACTATTTATTGTGGAGATTAAGTCCTGGCTGCGGCTTTTACGAGCGCATTCGCGCCCATCTCTGAACTCGTTCTGAAGAAAACCCATCCGGTTTCATGGTCTCCTTTCAGAAGCTGCTTGATTTAAGCATCCAATCTATCGATGAGTTTTTCTGAGTCATGTTGCAAGGATTTTTTCAGATTGCCGTAACGCTATTGATCGTGGTAGTCATCACTCCTCTTTTCGGAAGCTACATAGCGCGTGTTTTTCTGGGACAGAAAACACTGCTTGGTGCTGTGATGGGACCAGTTGAGCGAGTCATCTATGCTCTGGGTGATGTACGTACTCAAGAGAACATGACAGGTTGGCAGTATGCTCGCGCCATACTCTACAGCAATGTAGTTATGGCCGCTTTAATCTTCTTTATTCTAATGAATCAGGGATGGCTGCCCCTGAACCCAACAGGTTTGGGTGTACCCACTTGGGATACAGCACTGCATACTACCATTTCATTCATTACTAATACCAACCAACAGCATTACTCTGGTGAGACTACTTTCAGTTATGCCAGTCAGATGCTGGCTCTCGGTTATCACATGTTTACCTCGGCGGCGACTGGACTGGCAGTCGGAATCGCGTTTATTCGTGGCTTGACGGGCAGACCGCTGGGTAACTTCTACGTTGACTTAGTCTTAGCGATTACGCGAATTTTACTGCCAATTTCAATTGTGGGTGCCGTGTTGTTAATTATTTTGGGTGTGCCAGAAACTCTGGCAGGTCCTGCGATAGTGACAACCCTGGAGGGAACAAGCCAGGCTATTGCTCGTGGCCCCGTTGCCCACTTCGAGATCATCAAGCAGCTGGGAGAAAATGGCGGTGGCTTTTTTGCTATCAACTCCGCCCACCCGTTTGAAAATCCGAATGCTGCATCTAATCTACTTGAAACCATCGCCATGGTTAGCATTCCCGCTGCTTTGATCTACACCTATGGTGTGTTTGCAAATAACACCAAACAAGCGTGGCTACTTTTCTGGATGGTATTTACAGTCTATGTGGTTTTGATTGGGTTGACAGCTGTTGGCGAGTATCAAGGTAACCCACTAGTCAATTCTCTTTTGGGGGGAGAGCAGCCCAATTTAGAGGGTAAAGAAGTCAGATTTGGCTGGGCACAATCAGCACTCTGGGCTGTGACCACCACTGCAACTATGTGTGGAGCTATTAACAGTCTGCACGATTCTTTTATGCCGCCCGGTGGCTTCTCCACCTTGTTCAACATGTTCATCCAAGTTATATGGGGAGGTCAGGGAACTGGGACAGCTTATCTATTCATCTACTTAATTTTGTCTGTATTTGCGACAGGTCTAATGGTGGGACGCACTCCAGAGTTTTTGAGTCGTAAAATTGAGAAATGGGAAATCGTCCTCGGCAGCGTGGTGCTACTTGTCACCCCAATTTTTGTCTTAATTCCCAGTGCGATCACCTTGGCCTTTCCTGATACCCTATCTGGGATTAGCAACCCTGGCTTTCACGGCATCTCGCAAGTGGTGTACGAATACGCTTCCGCTAACGCTAACAACGGTTCCGGTTTTGAAGGGCTAGCTGATAGTCAACCTGCAGCTACAGGACTGTGGTGGAATCTAAGTACCTGTGTCAGCCTCTTAGCGGGACGCTACATCCCGCTTATTGCCATCCTACTTTTAGGTGACAGTATTTCACGCAAACAACCTGTACCCGAATCGGCTGGTACTCTGCGAACCGACACAGTTTTGTTTACCAGCGTCACAGCTGGGGTGATTTTGATCCTGGGGGTGCTGACGTTCCTGCCAATTCTGGCGCTAGGCCCTATAGCTGAAGCTTTTCAAATTGCCCGTGGCAGTTAGCTAGCTGCTAGTTGCTCGCCAATTGCTAACCGCTAATAAATTATGAATTCTACAAATTCTGACTCACCTCGACCCCTTCGTCCTCAACCAGGCGGACCTCGCTCAGAGCGCAAACACACGCCGAAGGTGAAGATGACAGGGCTTTATAAAAGAGCTGTCCAGAGCGCCTTTGTAAAGCTCAACCCCAGACAGCAACTCAAAAACCCAGTCATGTTCATAGTTTGGGTTGGGACTATTGTCACGGCGCTGATGACGATTGACCCGAATCTGTTTGGTCCAGTGCCGGGAGAAAACCTGCGGTTTTTTAATGGCTTGATTACCTTCGTTTTGTTCTTCACCATTTTGTTTGCCAACTTTGCGGAAGCGGTGGCAGAAGGACGAGGTAAAGCGCAGGCTGATTCACTACGAGCGACAAAGTCGGATACGACTGCTCGGAAAATCTTACCCAATGGCGAAATCCAGGAGGTATCTTCAACCACTCTGAGAAAGGAAGATAATATTAAAGTAATTGCTGGTGATATCATCCCAGCTGACGGGGAGGTCACTGCTGGGGTGGCTTCGGTAGATGAATCAGCAATTACGGGTGAATCGGCACCGGTACTCAAGGAGCCTGGGTCGGACGTTGCTAGTTCTGTTACAGGCGGCACACGCATTCTCTCCGATGAACTCACCATCCGGGTGACATCTGACCCAGGAAAAGGATTTATTGACCGGATGATTGCCCTAGTAGAGGGAGCAGAGCGCAGCAAAACACCGAACGAAATTGCCCTCACGGTATTACTGGCAGTTCTGACCCTGGTTTTCCTTTTCGTTGTGGCAACAATCCCACCAATTGCTAACTATGTCAACAGTCCGGTCAGCGTGGCGCTCTTGATTGCTCTGTTGGTGGCGCTGATTCCGACGACAATTGGCGGGTTGCTGAGTGCAATTGGTATTGCTGGCATGGACCGCGTTGCCCAGTTTAACGTTATTGCCACCTCAGGACGAGCCGTGGAGGCTTGCGGAGATATTAATACCCTGATTTTGGATAAGACTGGGACCATCACACTGGGTAACCGCTTGGCAGATGAGTTTATCCCAGTCAACGGTCACTCCGTAGAGGATATTGCCAGGATTGCCCTGGCTGGGAGTGTATTTGATGAGACGCCGGAAGGAAAGTCGATTGTTCGACTAGCTGAGAGTTTAGGTGCAAAAGCCGATTTTGACCGCACTCAGGCAGAAGGAATTGAGTTTTCAGCTAAAACTCGCATGAGTGGAACGCATTTACCGGATGGCGGTGAGGTGCGGAAAGGAGCGGTGGAGGCGATTAAGGGGTTTGTGCGATCGCGTGGTGGAAAAGTGAATGCTGAACTTGATGCCGCCTACGAGCGGGTTTCTCGGCTGGGAGGTACACCCCTTGCTGTAGCCCTGGAAGGGGATATTTATGGCGTCGTTTATCTGAAAGACATTGTTAAACCCGGTATCCGTGAGCGATTTGATCAGATGCGGCGGATGGGTATTCGCACCATCATGCTGACAGGGGATAACCGAATTACAGCTTCTGTGATTGCTCAAGAAGCTGGGGTGGATGACTTCATTGCCGAAGCAACGCCGGAAGACAAAATCGGCGTGATCCAAAGGGAACAGGCAGAGGGCAAATTGGTGGCGATGACTGGTGATGGCACTAACGATGCCCCAGCTCTAGCACAGGCAAACGTCGGGGTAGCAATGAACTCTGGCACTCAAGCTGCTAAAGAAGCAGCCAATATGGTGGATTTGGACTCTGACCCCACAAAGCTGATCGATATTGTTGCCATTGGCAAACAATTGCTGATTACTCGCGGGGCGCTGACTACCTTTTCGATCGCCAACGACATTTCTAAGTACTTCGCGATTATTCCAGCTATGTTTGCGGCGGCTGGGATTGGGAGTCTTAATATTATGGGCTTGGCGAGTGCTAATTCGGCAGTGTTGTCGGCGCTGATTTACAACGCTTTGATTATTCCGGCTTTGATTCCCTTGGCGTTGACGGGTGTGAAGTTTAGACCGCTCACAGCTAACCAGCTGTTACAACGCAATATCCTGATTTATGGACTGGGCGGTGTGATTGCGCCGTTTATTGCGATCAAGATAATCGATGTTTTGATTTCGACCGTGGGTTTGGTGTAGAGAAGAGTTAACCGCCGAGAGCGCCAAGGGAATAGAGATGAAGAAAGTTGATTTATTAGGTGGGCTAACGCTTGCGGATATGGTGGAGGAGATCGCTTTTTTGCGGTCTCAGTGGCGTCGGCATCAACTGCCACTCGCTGTCTTTTTGATGTTGTGTCTGAATTTGGTGATTGCTCCTGCTGTTTATGCGGCAGCGGATGGACAGTTGGAACGTCGCCATGCCTACGCTGTGGGTGTGTTGGGTTTGGTGACTGTAGGACTCGGTGTTTACTTGTTTGTCGTCGTTTTCCAACCGGAGCGCTTCTAAATGTCTATCGTACGAGAAACTAGTAGAGCAATTCGGATGACTTTGGTTCTCTGGGTGCTGACGGCTTTGCTTTATCCTGGTCTCATGCTGCTTGTGGGTTTGGTCTTCCCATACCAAGCTAATGGTAGTTTGATTACTAATGCCCAGGGAACAGTCTTGGGTTCGGCTTTGATCGGTCAACCTTTTGCGTCAGACCAGTATTTTAATAGCCGTCCTAGTACCAGCAGTTATAGCACTGCCGATCCTAAAGCAGACGAGGCAGGTGTACTCAAAACGGGTGTGTCAGGAGCAAGTAACCTGGCTCCTAGTAATCCAGCATTGCTTGACCGGATCAAGGGTAAGCCTGATCCTGATCCTGAGAAGGCGATTGAGGGAGACATTCCGAGATTGCAAGCGGCTGGGGTAAAGCCAACGGCTGACTTGGTTTACACCTCTGGCTCTAGCCTCGACCCCCATATCAGCGTTGCAGCAGCTAATGCTCAGGTAGAACGAGTCGCAAGGGCGCGATCGCTACCGGCTAACGATGTTCAAGCTCTCATTTCCCAAAACACAGATCGTAGATTCTTGGGCATTTTTGGTGAGCCTGGAGTCAATGTACTCAAGCTGAATCTGGCTTTAAATGTCTTGAAGCCTGCTAGTTAAATAAAGGCCGTTTATTCAGTCAGGCAAGATGTCTGGCTGAATTTGAATCATACAAATTCTTTGTTGTATGAGCTATTGTCTCAAGTTAGATTTCCTCTGATGATAAGCCATTCTAATTTTTCATCACCCTCAAGTTATTCTAATCGCCCTTTCCGCCGAGGCAAATGCAAAATCTTTATCGGTATGGCTCCGGGTGTGGGTAAAACTTGCCGAATGTTGGAAGAAGCCCATTTACTTAAAAAACAGGGAACTGATGTTGTAATTGGGCTATTGGAAACTCACGGTCGGGAGGAGACAGCCCAAAGAGTAAAGGGACTGGAGTTGATACCGCGTCAGAAAATTCACCTGAGTGGGATAATACTCACTGAAATGGATACGGATGCAATTTTGGCGCGATCGCCTCAGTTAGTATTAGTAGATGAGCTGGCGCATAACAATTTTCCTGGTTCGTTGCGAGAAAAACGATACCAGGATATGGAAGTGCTTCTGGCGGCAGGCATTAATGTCTACGCCACTGTAAATATCCAGCACCTGGAAAGTCTCAATGACTCGGTAGCGCAGATAACTGGTGTGGTAGTGCCAGAACGCATTCCTGACAGGGTGATAGAGGAAGCGGATGAGGTGGTGGTGGTTGATGTTACCCCGGAGACGTTGCAGGAACGATTACTAGAAGGCAAAATCTATGCGCCAGCAAAGATTCAAGAATCATTAAAGAACTTTTTCCAACGTCGTAATCTGATTGCCTTGCGGGAATTGGCCTTGCGGAAGGTAGCAGATAACGTGGAGGAAGATGCGGTGGAGTTCCGCGCACGCTACGCGAACGCCTGTATCCCAGCTACGCAGTTGTGTAATATTCACGAGCGGGTTTTAGTATGCGTGTCCACTTATCCTAACTCAATACAGTTGTTACGTAGGGGTGCAAGCATTGCTGGCTATATGAATGCCCCTCTGTACGCTGTGTTTATAGATCATCCAGAGCAGTTTCTCACTAAGGAGGACATGTTACACGTTAAAAGTTGTGAGAATCTATGTCAGGAATTTGGCGGTACATTTATACGTGTTACAAGTGACAAGGTGGTTAAGGGGATTGCGGAAGTAGCTAATAAAAATCACATTACTCAGATTGTGGTTGGAGAAAGCAAGCACTCCCGCTGGGAATTACTGATTCGGGGGGCTTTGACACAGCAGTTAGTGCGATTGCTCAAAAACGTTGATTTACATATTATCTCAACTGACCAAAAGGCTGCGCCCAGCCGCCTGTAATCAGAAAAATAAAAGAGGGTTATGTCATCCATTTTATGACTGTTTCTCGAACGATTTGCTTAGTCTTCGCCTACGGCTGACGCTAACGCTCCGGTGGTTTAGTGAAAAAGTAATTTTCATAATTCAGATATGATTGCTATGTAAGTTAATGTTTTAAGCAAATATATCTTAAAGATAGTTTTTAGAGAGTATTGATGTTTAGTAAGGTCAGACAATATCTATATCTACAAGTATAAATTAAAACTAAACACCTAATTCTAATAAAGGCTAGATTATATTATTATTAGTCTTGCGCTTTTAGGATGAAAACCATTTCTGCTAGCTACTGTAAGCGCTGCATATTCTACCACGGCAACAATCAAGTCGTGTGTGGCATTCATCCTTATGGTCCAGATAGCAAGACCTGTAGCGATTATGTCCCACAGGTCAATAAGCTAGAGCAAGGTCAAACCAGAAGAAGCTGGAGTATCAGCCAGTTCCACGACTACAAAGGTTGGAAAAAGCTCCTGATGCTGGGGTTACTGCTAGCAACTAAGGTTATATATCTTTTTCTTGCCCAATTAATGCTCTCTCGCTGAACCGGGTTGAGAATCCTTTAGAAAGTATTGCTCCCTGTATGGACCGTTTCTTTCCAGCTTACAAAGCAATTGAGCATGACAGCGATGATTCCCTTTGTCATATCAATTCATTTTTAAACGACCGTTATTACATCCTCAAACTTCTGGGACAGGGTGGTTTTGGCAAAACGTTGCTTGCAGTAGATAAAAGGCAGGATTCACCGTCCTTCTGTGTAATCAAACAACTACTTGTGCAAGGCAATCCAATCCATCATCTACAAGCTTTGGAACTTTTCCATCAGGAAGCTCGACGATTGACTGAACTCGGCGAACATCCCCAAATTCCGAAATTGTTAGATACTTTTGACCAGGATGGACAGGTATTTATCGTGCAGGAGTGGATTGACGGATGGACACTGGAAAAGGAACTAATTGAAGGAGAATTCAGTGAAGCGGAGATTCGGCAGTTGCTTGCAGAATTGCTGCCCGTTTTAGAATATCTCCACGAGCGCCAGATTATCCATCGCGATATCAAACCTGCCAACATTATTCGCCGCACCATCCCTGGCAAAGGGGGAAAGAGGGGCGAGCTTGTGCTGGTTGATTTTGGTGCTGCCAAATATCTCAGCGCCATAAGCACAGTTAACACAGGAACACTGATCGGCAGTGCTGAATATGCTGCACCGGAGCAAATCAGAGGCCAGGCAGACTTCACTAGCGACTTGTACAGTTTGGGAATAACCTGCTTACACCTTCTAACCCAAACATCGCCGTTTAACCTGTATGACGTGGGTGAAGATGCCTGGAAATGGCAGGAATACTTAACTCAACCCGTTAGTCCAGCACTAAGAGCCATTCTCTGTAAACTGCTGCAACCAGCAACAAGACGACGCTATCAATCGGCGGCAGAAGTGCTAGCAGATTTAAATGCGTCATCAATGCCTGCGAATGGTTTGCTGGCGCACTTAGAAGGCGCGGCGCAAAACGCAGCACAAGCAGTAATCTCGAACCACTCTGAAGATAAACTCCAACCCGCTTTGAAATCAGTAATCATTGCTGCACAGGCTGATCGTTCTACCGCCTCTGCTACGGTTTACGATCCCCAAACTCAAGCCTGGTATCGCCTACCTAGTGAAATGAAAGCTTTCCGTAACTCTAGAAACTATACTAGCCCAACTGAGAAATTACGGACTTACTTCTCAAAGTTGTTTAGGTTGTTTAATACTGAGACAAAAGATGCTGTTGAACTTGTGTTCACTGGCATATTTCTCTTCATGTTGACCTGCATTGGATCAATGACCCTGATTTGCGTTCTCTTTGAGATGGAGCGCCGCTCATCACTAATGCAACCGAGGATTCAGTCATCGTTACCATTATCACCAACCATACCAGTCAAATAGCTTGGCTAGTTAAAAAGCGCGATCGCTATTACTTCATATCCAGTAAAAACAGAAATGTACTCGCAACCTCTGCTTAGCACAAATCTTTCCTACCATCATCTGCTCCACCAGGGAAAGCACAAAATCTTCGTTGGCATGGCTCCTGGCGTCGGTAAAACCTACAGGATGTTTGATATACCAGCGACGATCGCTCACATCGCCAAAACTCACCACACCACTCAGGTTATTCTTGGCAAAACTCACCGATCGCCCTGGCAGATTAAATTTCAACGCCCCTTCCTTGAGCGATTAATTAGGTTGCTTGCCGCTCAAACTGATTTACATATTATTTCAACAGACTCATAACTTTATAACCTCTGATTGAGGACTGAAAATGCCAGTCATTTTTCTGACCGCTTCTCAACAATCTACTTCCCATCTACTTTCACGAGTAGGTCAGCCTAATCCAACAATCATTTTTTTGTGTGTTATTAACAAAGAATGAGCGGAGCGGAGGAACCATTGTTTGGGGCAAACCTTCCCGGAGAGCATCTCTCAGCTCTAGCCAGTCAGCTAACTCCGTCGGCATTGAGAGGAGACTGAAAAATCAGTATTCAACTTGAATGTTCTGATTTCATCAGTGTCATTGACTTGTACTTATTCGCTTCATAGTGCCTGTTTGTTTTTCTGAGTCAGGGCACAGTGTGTTCAACTTTCTAGTGACAACTTCAGGTCAGTTGTTAACTGCAAGTAATTCTTATTCACTATGTTTTCAACTCAGTTTAGTCGAATTGCATTGCTCTCTGTGGATGGCGATCCAGCAGCCAAAATTGGACAAGAAGAAGCTGGCGGACAAAATGTGTATGTGCGTCAGCTCGGTGAGGCTCTAGCACAGCAAGGTTGGCAGGTAGATATGTTCACTCGTCGCACTAGCTCCACTCCACCTGCGATCGTGCAACACAGCAACAATGGGCTTCTTCGTCAATTGCTTACGGGGGAAGT
>QQTW01001645.1_pt1 | contig 15833 bp, 15 predicted proteins | sample 1904831 | NCBI WGS metagenome assembly QQTW01 (sample SAMN09435610, study PRJNA476489) | Subsurface metagenome, whole genome shotgun sequencing project. | reverse complement strand
GCTATAAACGCTGGCTCCAGATGATACATACCGATCAATCCTGAGTTGAGCCTTCCCGATTGCCGACAGAATGGCACCCATGCTCAGCCTGCCTATCTTACTGTCGAGCCTACTACTGCTCCTCTTCTGCCTCTCTACAATCCAAGCTGGAGTCATGTTATCTTCCGAAGATTTGATCGAGATGGAGGACGAGTCTCCAACGTGGAATCTTGCAGGTATGACAGAAACCAGACACCCGGGAGTCCACCGCTGAGCCTCGAAGACTAACAGCCCGACTGTATCAGGTGTAATCAGAGAAGACGCAAACGAGGAAGCGTCCGTCATGATGGACGAGGACCGCACGCATGAGGAACCCACGCATATAGAAGACGGGCAGCTGCGACAGGAGTCGATGGAACCGATGGCTGGGGATGTTTCTGATCTCTTCGATTTTGATCTCTTCTAATAGCAGATCACGCCAGGCGGAATTGAGTAGTGTAACAGTAGTAAATTCCAGATTTCGGAGCAAACATCTCATCAAGGAGTACGAAGCATTACTTGTCCACGAACCGTGAACGCCCACCCATCACATGAAACGGCAAGAAGGCATGTTCTCGTCACTATAGTCCGCCAGGAAGCTCCTCTTTCGCAGGCAGTTCTGAAAGTGAGAGACGACACCTCCAAAGCCCGCAAGGCCCCACCCGCCGCAGGCAGCAGAGGTTCCTCGCAAGCCGCGGCCGGAGTCTATTGATCTTGCGCTTGTACGTGTCGAGCACGTACGTTACTTGTGATCTGCCAGCAGTGGGAGAGTGCTGGAGACGTATGTTCTGTTCTAGCAGCGCGTGTGGGCGGATTATGGAAGCAGTGGATGGGCGATATATAGAAGAACAGGAACGGAATATAGTAGCGCCGTGTGTTGACCGCCTCGCTATGCTAAAAGACCAACTCTAGAAGTGGCGTGAGCAGAGTATTCACATACTTTTACACGTTACTGTACAGGGTATACACCCCTTGAATCTCACCAAACTCTCACTCAAGCCGGCGACTCGGCGCTCTCAAGGCTTTCCTGGATCTCCTCAACCTTCTCCGCCATGCCCAAATCCTGGATTTTCCATCCATCCTGCTCCTTGACCCAGTCCTTCTTCTCGCCCAGAATAGCCAGGTTGCTATTATTGAAGCCCTGGACAAGATACCGATCGGCAACACTCTTAACATCCGCCGCCGTGACGTCCAGCAGCTGCTCCCTCCTCTTCTGCTGCATCTCCTCATCAACACCGGACAAGAACTTCGTCATGCCCTCCTGACTAACGCTCTCCGGCGCATCAAGCGACTGGAAGACACTCAGCTTCGCCTCCTCGAGGTCGCGGTCCGTCCATTCGCGGTCGCGGGCCCAGGCACCGGCCTCACTGATGATCTTCATCGTGTTCTGAGGGTTCGGATCGCGGTAGCTGTAGAAGCCGAAGAGGCCGCCGAGGCCTTGCGCGTAGGCGCCTCCGCCGTAGGCACCACCCTTCTCTCGGATCTCGTGGTGGAGGTGTTTGTGCGTTAGTAGCTGCGCGAGTATTTGTAGCGAGGCGCCGGACGGATTGACGTAGGGTACGGTTGGGATGGCTAGGGCGGAGTAGTAGACCTGGTAGGGTAGAGGGAAGAATGACTTGGCGTTGCGTGGGTATGTTGTCTGAGATCCAGTGGAGGATATACTGGACGGACTCGAAGGTAGAGCATGGGTGCCATTCTGTCGGCAATCGGGAAGGCTCAACTCAGGATTGATCGGTATGTATCATCTGGAGCCAGCGTTTATAGCCAGTGATCTGTAAATTAAACAACCAAACCGGCCTCAAGCATGTCCTGCGAACAGCAACAGCAGTATGAGATCATCGACACATTCGTCTGGGGCTCGCAGCCGCTTGCGCCATCTACTTCTGCTCTGTGTGACTTGCCCACGTGCTCGGGGTCGAGGAATGCTTCGAGGAATGCAGAAGGCTGAAGTCGCGTAAAGTGGCTCGCGTCGACGCGCGCAAGCTCCCACGCAGCAAAACCACCACCACCACTCCACTTCCGCCAAAATGACAATGACATTGAGCGATGGCGCAGACAGCTTACTGCAACGGCCCTCGTAAGACTCCCTCTCTCAATCCACCCGCAGCCAGCTTATCCACCCAGCGACAATGCCTTCCCCGTCGTCGACCGCGTCCCCTCGTCGTACAATCCCCTGCCTACCTTCGTCCTTCCCAAAGGCGAGGCTCGCCACTACACGCAGCAGTTCGCGGACATGTACTTCGCCCGATTAGCACGCATCAAGCCGGCCGTGGAGCAGATCGCCGAGGAAGCGTGGGACGGCTTTGAGGTGGGCAATCCGCGGTCGCATTGCGGATAGTGGCTTGAGGCACCGCGTGGCATCATATGGAATGGGATGGCTGACCATCGTATGCGGTCAGATAGCAGGGGAGACGGCAAAGCCCGTGGATCGCGTGCTGGACGTGCGGCAGGGCGAGCTGTGCTGGGTCGTCGGGACCGTGTACATGGAGATGCCGCTGAAGCCAAACATCTTGGATGACTTGGCTAAGGAGGTACTCTCGCACTACCATGCTAGTCTAGCAGGTGCATAGCTGATTCGGATCGAAGCACTGGATATCTGCGCCGCCGGAACGCGAGAAGTACATCAGCCCCGCCGGCGGAGACGAGACGATGCTGGAAGACGAATCGGGGCGATTGCGGCTCACGGGCCAGCACCTACAGACTCAGATGCTGGTTACGGGGTGCATAATAGCAGCACTGGGGACAGAGAACGCAGACGGGGCGTTCGAGGTCATAGACACGAGGATAGCAGACCTCCCACGGCAGCCTGAGCGATGGGAACGCGACGACGAAGCTCTGGCGGTAGCAGGGGAGTCGGTCAAGAAGCAGCGGTCCGAGTCTGGCAAAATTGCCGTCATTAGCGGTCTCGAAATCAGCGGCGACACAGCAGACAACCTCTCCCTCGACATGCTGACCGAATACCTCCTCGGCGAAGTCGAGCGGAGCAGCGGAGAGGCGGCTCAAATATCACGCCTCATCATCGCCGGAAACTCACTCGCGCACGCTTCTCCCATTCCCTCTCGCGATGAGCTGGCAGGAAAGAAAGGCGGCAAGAAATACGGCTACGACGCCTCGACATACAACCCCACGCCCACCGAGCACCTCGACGACTTCCTCGCCACGCTCCTCCCATCCATTCCCATCACGCTTCTCCCCGGCGCATCTGATCCTGCGAACGTCGCTCTGCCGCAGCAGCCACTGCACCACGCGCTCTTCCCTCACAGTCGCGAATACGCGAATCGGCCCGCGGAAGAGCAGGCGGAACCGAGCTGGTTCGACAGCGTGACGAATCCGTGGGAAGGCGATGTCGATGGGTGGAGGTTCATGGGCTCGGGGGGCCAGCCGATCGATGATGTGTTTAAGTATGTTGCAGGGGAGGATAGGCTAGACATGATGGAGCAATTGCTGAGGTGGAGGTGTAATGCGCCGACGGCGCCGGATACGCTGTGTAAGTCTTATTGTCCCGCTCTGCTCATTCCATCAGTCTCGGCACCGACAGTTGGTCGAGTAGGGCCAGTCGGCGGTATGGCGGTGTGCTGCTGCTGATATTAGAGACAGGGTGCTACCCCTTTCAAATGCAGGATCCCCTCCTCATCAAAGACTGCCCGCACGTCTACTTCGTGGGTAATCAGCCAAGGTTCGAGACGAGAGTCATTGAAGGCCCGGCCGGTCAGATCGTCCGGATGGTTGCCGTGCCGAAGTTTAGAGAGACGGGAGTGCTGGTGCTCGTAGATGCGGAGACGTTAGGTGTGGAGTGTGTGCAGTTTGGAACGTTTGATAGGGGGTGAGGCAGGTTGCGGGTTTTCATACGCAGAGGAGACCGCTTCCGCGATCGCGGGAAAAGCTGTGCTCAGAGGGGACCGTTGGCTGATGGTCGTGCTTGGTCGCCTTTCGGATCACCGTGTTCAACAAGGAGCTACCACCGAGCTGAGATTGCACTCATGTAGCGGTGACATACGTTTGCACGTCGACTACGTAGCATATCGTTGACAACGAACAATATTCGAGTGGTTCGGTTCCAGTCTGACTTCCACGCACTGATGTCGAGGCAAAGCAGATAGATCTCCGGAACGACAGAGCAGGCTGAGTAGAGCGACACTCAAAACCAGAGTCTGGAGCCGAACCAAGCACTAGAGCCACTCGTGCAGTGGATGTGGACTGCGCGTTCACGCAGCGATCTATCGTCTACTCGGAAATTACGTTCAAGTACCTCGACTCTGGGTTCGATGAACGATAGTTAGTAATTTGCGGACTGTAGGACTGATCAAGTGGTGGCCGAAGAAAAAAGCCAAAAAAGAAAGGTCTCGCCCGGGATCGAACCGGGATTGCGGGAAAGTCATGACAGCAGCTCAGAATCCCGAGTGCTAACCATTACACTACGTGACCGAGTCAACCGTGCTAGCTACACTACTTCACTCGCTGCGCGTCGGTTGGCATCGACTGTGGCCGGTTTAGTATATATCTCAACGAACTATTAGTTCCAGCGCAGTGATTTTTACGTTGCTATATTTATCAACTAGTTCTCTAATCTATAATACATTTAGGAATATACTAATAGACTATTTGGTAAGCAAGAAGTTTTTGTAGGCTTTTTGTTTTAAATTACTATATAAGAAGTATAAGATTAATCAACTTTCCTTTAGATTGCAGATAGCTACCTTGGTCTTGTTCTCGATTCTCGCTCTGCGCATGTTCAATTAAGCAGGGTATTCGGCAACGCAACTATAGAGGGGATCACAGCATTGTCGCACAACACGACCGTGATAGCGCAATGGAAGATTTTAGACGAAGACCTACACTTTGCTCTTCCCACCACAGCCTCTTATAAGTCCACAGGATGACTTCTGCCCTCCTGCCTCAACCGCCCAAAAACAAGAGGGCTCGGTCCTGCAAGGTTTTCAATTATCTTCTGACGAGTGTACTATTTCGACCACTATATTAACACACAGTAGATTGAGCGACTGCTCGAAACAGATACGATCAAGCCAGGAAGCTATTAGGGAACGCGGACGTGCGCATATTCCAGGAGACATACCCAAGGAAAGAGCGCACTGTTATCAGAATGCCAGATACGAGATACCAGCACCGTAGCAAACGCTATCAGCCCAGGAGTTGATCTTCCACTGGAAGCCACCCTCAGAAATCTCATCTGCCTTTACCTTAAACCTCAGGTTATGCTCATGACCGAAGTTGAACGACTTGATCGCGACGAGCACGGTCGGTTTCCTGTCGAACATTCCTTGAGGAAAATCAATATGACCTCCATTCTCAGCCTTTGGCCCAATCCCATGCTGCATGCTGGTGTCCGCAAACCCGCTAAAGACGTTCGCTTTGTTCGCTGGATAAGCGATCCAGGAGACGGCGCCGCTGTACAGTGTGGTATCGCCCCAAGCGTCGAGGTGAATGACGAAACTTTCGGCATTGATATCCGAGGCATATGCTGTGACGCGCCAGTTGCGACTCTTGTCCATGTCAACCCCTTTGACCCAAACGATGACTTTCGGCGGCTTGGAGAAGGACCGCTCAAAGTTGATGCGCTTTGAGTTCTGCAGCTGGGGCATGTTCCAGGGATGCAACTCCAGTGTGTTGAACTCGCCAACCTGGAAATCACTGTCGGTAGTGGCAACTTCCATCCAAATCGCGCCGGCAGAGTAAAGGACGGTATCGGCCCAGCCGTCGGTGTGGAAAACGAAGTTTTTCTCTGTGATGCGATCTGCATAGGCTTTGACACGTATATTGGCATCTTTGCTGATGTCAAGCTCAGTCAAGCCTATGGCAATGTTGGGAGGTTCATTATAGGCTGTCTCGAAATCGAACTGTTTCGAGTTCTGGTTTCTGGGTTGGTTCCACGGGCGCAGGTCCAAAGTCGTAAAAGTACCTTGGCTGGCACTTTGTGGAGGGTACATTTGTCTGATGAAGGATTTGTCCATAGCGGAGAGTACCATGTTCCGGGGAATGCTGTACGTGCCGATCGTGAAGTCATCGGAGACTTCGTAACACATAATAGAGTGTGGGTCGAATCTTGAGTACTTGGCTGCTGATGCAGGGTACTTGTTAAAAAGATTGTGGTCGATAGTCGCCTTCGTCCAGTTATTCGGTGGCCCCATAAAGTATCTATAGACCGCTTCTTTATCCCAAGGGATATTGGATGCAGGGCTCATATGCTCATGGATGCAACCTAATGCGTGGCCAAATTCGTGGATTGTCGTGCGAGAAAACTCTTCATCCCGTGTCTCGTCATTGAACCAGCCAAAATTCATAGTGGCCTGGTCCCTCGGGATCTGGAGGTTCACACTACCAAGGTACGACCAAGACCCTGCGCCTCGGTGGAAGTCGACGCGGATTTCAGCATCCCCGGACTGGACGAACTTGAATTTGATGTTCGCATATCTTTCCCAGGTTTTAGCGTATGCCTGGACTTTGTCCCGAACGAACTCACTTCCAGCAAGGAAGCGAACTCGCAGCTCCTTGCCATTGCGCCAGAAAAGATCCTTGTCCAGAGCAAGTTCCAATGGGCCTGAGCCTAAGGGCGAGGGCACAAGGTTGCTCGGGGGAAGAGTTCTCTCTTCCTCTAGTGGAAGCAATTCCAAACAGATCTTTGGAATGGAATCAATGGATTCGGAACTCATGATGGTTTGACAATGATCAGAACCTGTAGGATCGAAGGCCAGGTGAAAATGACAACAAGAGCGGGTAGGGAGACTCAGAGAACACGTTCCAAGGACTGGCGCTGTTGAAGAGGATGGACGAAGCGATGAGTATTTTACAATCCTTTAAGGGCAGCAGTCGAGATACTTATACTTTTTGGGCAACTGCTGTTGCTGCTAGCGTCTTGAAGATGGGATTAGGCAGGTCATGCGTGTAACCACTGCCAGCTCCACCAAAGCATCCGTCTAGACTAGATCCGCACATTGTTAGCTTGGACCTTTATCTTTCAGCTTCGAAGGCGGCAAGCCATCTTTGAGAACGTTTCCAGTTCTTTGGGAAGAGAGAAAGCGTCTGTGACGGGCTGAGAGGAGATTCATTTTCGACCAATCCTCATTCAATGCCACCTCCAGAAGTGCCTTGTGGTTCCCGCTGGAAAGTCATGCTAAGTTGTAATAATATCCCGATCGTAAGCGGGGTCAAGCCGCAAGACCGCCAACTTGAATCACTCATCTGGTATACTGAGCAGATCTCAACAACTGAGTGATTTCAGCACAGCCGTTGAGCGTGGCGGATACGACGTGATTCTTCAGCTGTCCGAACGTAGTATATGGTACACCTTCAACGGCTGAAGGGTGTGTGCAGGTGACTTCCGCATGTAGGAGACCACCTCTAAAAGCGTGTATTAGCTGAACATATCAGCCCCCGGCAGCAGCGCTCAATAAGCTTGCAGAAAGCAATGCCGGGCGCGCTATCCATCGGACCGCCGTGAAACCTGCATGTCAGCGAGTGATAGTGCTGAAAGCATGGAACGCGGCGTTTGGTTGGCACAGGCGTGCCGGCATATAGAAGTCGCAGAGGCATGAGAGTGCTGGTCCCACATTAACTACCAGTCATGCCCGTGCACACGACTGATGATAGCTTCACTACTGGCTCCGGCAAAGTAGCCGACCGGCCCGGCTATTTACTAGTAGCGAGATCGGACGGTCCACTTGAAGTGGCTGGTCCTCTCGTCACCTTGCCAGACGTGCCAGAACATGGTAAGCGCGGGAAGAAGAGATCTCCGCCAATCTGGGTCTGCCTCCAGTATTGAAGATTCGTTGTCGGATGGCCGTCGCCTGGAAAGAAATAACTCTGCGAGTCTGATACCCGCGGCCAGCCATCTCAGCCCGAACGGCCGCTGCTTCAACCTGAAGCACCTCGTGATCGGGAAGACTCAGCTCAACCAGCGACGGAGAGACCGCGCCTCGGCATGAAGCATGCCCATTTCGGGCGTTGTCGTGCTTGTTCGCGCTAGGATGTCTGCGGAGGCATTGGGGCTTGAGGCTCCTCCCTTTCTCTCTCTCCGTAGATGTCAATCACTCCATCATCAAGACATTATTGGAATCTTGCACAAAATGTTTCAACGTGCGACGTGCGTCTTCGATAACAATACTGTCCACATATCCTATCTCTACCACTGTCTTCCCACCCCTACACATCGATGCATTCTAAGCCCATGCGAACCCCTCCGCCCCAGCCCGTCCCCGCGAGCACATGCCCATATTCAAGAAGCCGCACCATGTGCGCGCCGTATCCCACAATTGAGGTATCACCCAAGGACTCGCGACGAGGGCGGTCTCACACAAGCAAAAAGGACCATGACTCGGATGCAGAGGCAATCAACCAATAACGCCTCAATAGCGCCACATCCATAAGAAACCCATCGCATCCAAACCAATGCAAGCAGTGCGCGCGTAGAATCGTGAGAAGGTCCTGGTATCATGCTCTTGTCCCGCAAAAAAGAGAAAAAAGGCAGGATGCGCCAGATGCGAGAAACGAAGCTATACGCCGATGGAGTTATGTGGTTGTAGTATGCGTAAGTCAAGGAGTCACCGAAGTATCCCGGATGAGAGTAGTGGAGTGCCGCTGCGCCCGCATGCAGAACCGAAAGCTGAATAGACGGCCACTGGGCGAGCGGACGAGTAGCGAAGGAAGCGATGAACCAGGGTAGAACCAGACCAGTCGCCATGGACTTGACGCCAGGTTATTCTCGCCGCTTCTGTTGTGAGCGTGCTGCAAATGTAGAGCATTCGATGTCGAAAGAAGACCCAAAGCCAGTTGTCACCGAGGCGGCGTATTCATCGCCACCGGCGTCGGCGACGGCGAGCCCTTGCCGGGTTGTGGCTGTCCAGTAGGCGTAGCGGAAAGCGACGAACGCTTGGCGGCCTTCTGGATCTCGACCTTCTTCCTCAGCGCCTTGAGACGCGCTTTCATGCTTTCCACGACTGCAGCCGAATTAGTATGACGTCTCGACTACAAGGGTAAAAGGAGGGACTGACGCTTCTGCACTGTCATTCGATCCCCATTCTCCAGCCCACTGATCGTGGCCCCCTCGGTCTTCCCGTCCTTCTCCTTCTTGCTCCTCCCAGACGAAATGTCGTAATCCCCATCCAGAATCGCCTCAAGCATATGGATCGCGGTGCAGTAATTGATCTCGCAGCCCGCCAAATCCTCGCCCACGAGCTCGTTCACAGCCGCCGCACGGCTCATCTCCAGCGCGCGGTCATACATCAGCTTCTCCGCCGTAATGCCAGTCGTGAGGATGATATTCTCCGCACTCGTGCCGATGCTGCTGGTCGCGGAGCCTGAGGCTGAGGGGTGGTTGTTTGGGTGGCCGTGGTAGTCGAGTGGGAGCTGTTTCTGCGCGTCCATGAGCTTGCGGCCTGCAAACTCAGACTTCTCGAAACACTCGTTGAAGCGGGCGCGGGCCCATTGGAGCACGTGGTTCATGCGGCTGGTGGTAGCGGCCGCGGTGGTGTTTGGTGAGTGAGAGCTGGGTGAGCCGCTGTCGGAGCCTACGATCCCGCCGCGATTGCTGCGGTTCCACCAGCTGGCGACCAGGTCGATTGAGCGCGATAGGATGCCCAACGCCTTCACGTAGAGGACTAGGGCTTCTTCTGAGATGTTGACGATTGCGTCGGTGGTCAATTCTTCCTCGGCAGCGTCGCCCTCTTCATTCTGCTTCTCCGCACCACCCATACCAGCACCATGGTCATCCAACGGGCCAGCCGGGAGCAACTGCTTGAACTTGACTTCCGCAAAACCGTACACTACGTTGCTGCGATGCGCCAATTCTTCCACAACCATCAGCACCTTAGCATCTTCGTCTCTTGGGTTCGTAGGCTTCGCACTGGTGCCGAGAAGTAGGCGATCGCTCTGAGCAGTGGGATATGTTGGGAAGGCCCCGTAGCCTTGAGGTGGGGAGGGTGCTTTGCCGAAAGGAGGCGAAATGCCTAGACCGCCGAATAGACGGAAGTTCGCCATGTTCAGGGCCTTTGATATGACGGATGTCGCTGAGCCCGGGTTCGGTCCGTATCGCCGCTCATATGAGTTCGGTTGCTGGTGCATACCCTCTGAGCGCTGTCGACCGGCGACCATCTGAATCGCCCGCGAGGGTGTTCCTTGGGCCCCAGTTGCAGAAGCAGGGTTTCCTTGAGTGGTAGCTCTACGGACCATGGCTCCATGCTGTTGAGGGGAGGACGGCCGTTCAGAAAAGCCACGGTGCAACTGAGGGCTTGCTGCTAGCTCATCCGCGAGCGCATTGACCTCGACGGCTCGCTTCTCGACCAGAACATAGTCCCGTTCGAACGCAATGTCGTTTGCAGCCTTTTCCCGCGCTTCTCTGAGAGCCCGGTCTTCAACACCTCGAGGATTGCGCTCCCGCTCGAAGTGCTCTTTCAACATGGATGAGCTTGGGGAAGGAGAATTCCGACTGTGGCGTCTGTCCATAGCCACTGCTGCGGCTACCGGTGTGCGCTCTTGAGCGATCTGGCGTGCGGGGGCTGTGGCGTGTGACTGTAGAGGCGGACGCCGTTCTCGTGGTGGCGCCTGCTGTTGCTCGTTGCCAGGCTGTGGTGCGTTGCTGTGTCGACGAACCCCGGTGGAGAGTCTCGGGGGTGTGCTCGGTGATCCAGTGGCTGTCGGCCGAGACGTGGGTCTGCTCGGTGGTGTTCCGCCCAAGGCTGGTCTGTCCCGCGGTGCTTGAGAGTACGGGTTTTGTTCCGGCTGCCGACTGGCCTGTTCCGATTCGGGGATTGCAACTTCGCGAGACGGTATGTCCTGGCTCATAGCAGGTGCTTGTGACTGGGGCTTCGATGGTTGATCTTCTCCGACAAGCCCCGGAATCTCCTCCTTGATTACAGGATGGTCAAAGAAACTTTCAAAGCTGATCCTCTCAATCGGGGCTTTCTTCAGCAGCTGTCGTATGATGTGTTTCATTCCGGTGGTAATGGCGAGCTCCCGCGGGAACCGGATGTCGTCGTCCTGCTTCTCGATCTTGCGCAACAGCTCCACGTGGTTTCCTGCTCTGAATGGAGGCTTCGCGGTCATCATTTCGTGCAAGACGGTACCGACGGACCACAGGTCTGCCTTGGCATCATACTTCTCATATCGCAGGATCTCAGGGGCCATGTATAGCGGCGAGCCACAGAGCGTCTCGGCCAGCGATGTCTGAGGGAGGAAGCGAGCGAACCCGAAATCAGCTACCTTCAGCATCGGAAGAGACTGTATGCCAGTTGCCGGGATCAGCGAGTTTGCGGTAACAGCGAGGGGCATCGGTTCCGGCTTGTATTTGGCGTAATACTGGGGCGATGGATTGATAAGCAGGTTCTGCGGTTTGATGTCTCGGTGCATGCAGTTCTTGGCGCGGAGGAACTCGAGAGCACTCGCGATCTGTTTGAGGAAATGCCGGACGACGACCTCGTTGAGACCGCCGTATGCAGGGTTCGGGTATTTCTGGATCATGTCTGCCGTTGCAGGGTGTTCGGTCAAGGAGCCCCTCTTCTTGATGAAAGCCGAGAGGTCGCCAAGCTCGCAGAACTCGGTTACAATGTGCATATGAGCCGAGGATTCCTTGCAGTCGATGAGGGCGACGATGTGCGGGTGCTGCAGGCTTCGGAGGATCTTGATCTCGGATAGAAGGTTGTCTTTCAGCTTGCTGTTGAGCTTGTAAAGCTGTACGGACTTGATGGCTACGAGTGACTTCTGTTTCTGCAGTGCAGGATTTGGGTTAGCCTAGTTCGCATCTGCTGGCATATGCACGGAAGCCTGGGGGCAGGCATCCGCTTGGAAGGCTTGGTATGCCATCACGGCTGGGAGATGGAACAGGGAGGCAACGTACGACGTGAACACCCCTGTAGACCATCGCAAAGCTTCCCTTGCCGATGCTCTCCAGCTTCTGAAACGGCCCTATCATTGTGACAGTCTCTGGCTCCGCCTGAGCAGGAGTACGGGTGGAGCGCCTCGGTGTGCCTGAAGGGGTAGCCATGATCACGGCTGTCTGGGCGGTACGGAGTCTATGGCTCGTAGGGCAACGTCGGAGCAGGCACGGTCCCTTCTACCAGCAAAGGTGAGGATACAGCGAGGCTGTCAGGTCGTTGAACATGAGACGTGTGTGGACGAAGGCGAGACGGTGTTGGTTGGTGGTATCGCTGGGGCGGGTGGTCGATGCGGGGATGGCAGGCGTTGAACTGGCGGAGGGCAGAAGACAGAGTGTTAACGCATGGAAGAGCTGCAGAGAGCACTGTAGAGGCAGAGAGAATGTCGAGAAGTGCGGTAGGGCTGGGGTGGCTAGTTGAGTCAGCGAGCGGTGGAGGACTAGCTCAGGCACCTGTCGGGGAGAGGCGCGGGTCGAGGAAGGGCGCGAGGCAGGGAAGAGACAAAGCGCTGCAAAGAATACGGAAGAATAGGCTGCGTAAAAGAGAGGGAAGAAGCTGGTGGATGGAGGGGGTGGAGGTGAAGGTGTTGCGGAGGGATGTCGAGGTTGAGGCTGGGGTGAGGTGTGGAGGTTGTGGATGGAGAGCTGCCCGTCAGTTACGACGAGTCACTTCGGGGGAGCTAGCTGGTTGATCTTATCGCGGAGGCTCGGCCTGCATGATGCGAGGCAAGAATCAAACGTCCTGCCGCTCTGCCCCGGACTCGCGATAACTGGCGCCTGTCAGGCACAGCAGTGACACTCCAGACTGTCTCGCAGCGGCATCTCCACGCGGAGCGGAAGTCTTCAGTGCTCGCCTTCTATCGGCGTCATCTTCCGGCTACTTTGCGTGCGCGCACGTCAGCTACCCTTACAAGTCCAGCACGTGGCGCCATATCTATTTCTTTGTGATCTCCGCAGCGTGATCCCGTCCAGTCATGTGCTGCTTTGCTCAGGTGTTCTAGTATCTGCTCAGCGGCTACTGCGACTGCGACAAGCGCTGTCTTCGGATCCACAAGTCACAGGTACCGCGGTTGCGCGCGCGAGACAAAAGGATTCGTGCACCACAACAGCTACAGAGCACGCCAGCCATGAGAACATTTGGCTCTCACAGGTCTTGATCAAAGCCTGTCAGCGCTTGGCACCGGCCTCTTGGTCTGAACGGAGCCGACACGTGCAAATGAGCGTCGATGTTGATATCGCCTGCATGCATGCTCTCTCCAGTTGTTGAGCGCTTCCGGGTCCGGCCCGCTTGCCCCTAACTCTGCGACCTGCGATATCCGCGGTTGCCAAGCAGCTGCCAGTCCACGAATCACCTGTATGCCTGAGGTCTGTACCGTGGGGGAGCCAGCTCCAGCAGCTGGTACTGCACGCGTACTCCAACCTAGCTACAATAGATTATCTGGGGAAGAGATAGCACGGCATATGCCTATCTCGGTTGGCTGCGTTGTGCTGCGGAGTTTATCCGGGTACGACCTTGTGATCTTGTTGATCTGCCGCCGCCATAACCCTCACGGTACTATCCTGTCGTATGGCTGGCTATTGACGCCAGTGACGCCTCGGTTCGCCGCCTGAACGCCCTCTACCAGTGCTACCCCGAATAACGCCATTCCCCAGAGTCCCCTTTTGGAACCTGGTTCACGCACCGTACCAAATCCGGTAACAAACCCCCCCATGCAGAACGCTCAAAGGCCCACAGCTCGCACGAGCAACCACAACACCACCGGAACACAAACATTATCGTTCCCCCCCGTCAGCACCGCCTCCGTAAAACTCGCCCCGCACGCCGCGAGAAACGCCTTTGCTGTGACCAAGCCCCAGCTTTCAGACCGGATCGTTGTACTCCACTGCCCCAACACCAGCCAAATCTTGCCGAACAGCAGTCCGACCGTCACCGCAACGGCGAAGGCAAGACTCCCCTCAAGACTCTTGCCGCCGGTCCACGGCCACTTGCGTCGTCCGTACCGCCTCCCGATCAACGACGCCGCCGCGTCGCCCATCCCGACACAGATAACGCCAGCGACCATGCTGACATCGCGAGACTGCACCTCCCAGCCCTCCCACGGCCGCTTGCCGGACCGTTCGATCCCCGCGAGCGATAGCCACAGCGGAATCGCGCAGCCGATGAGCAGGAAGATGTGGGACACTACCACCGGCCCCCTCAGGTCGCGGCCGTCGACGTAGGGCGTCAGGAACTTCGCGATCGGGCCCGAGAGCGGCGGGAGCTGGGAAGCGCGGATGAGGTCGAGGAGGAGGAAGACCGCGAGGACTAATGACAGGGCCAGGGCCACGAACGTGGGATCGACGAAGATGGTCGGTAGTAGCATGGCGACCATCATGCCGTGGAAGACCTTTCTGCGAGTGTCGACTTCCACGATGGACGAGAGGGAGAGGACGACTGCGAGGCCGACGACGAGGATGGCGGCCCAGTAGCCGAAGATGAGGAGGCGGGTGTTGGCTTCTCCAAACATCACGTGCCGTAGCCACTCGGCGCGACCGAAGTCCATCGCTTGGAAGCTGTAGTCAAGGAGTGGCGGTAGGGGAATCCAATGCTCCAAGCCCCAGTAGACTATCTGGAACCTGAGGATCGGTATATTACCGAGGAGGTAGCCAATGGCCCAGCCAAAGGGCTCGTGTCCATGGAGTGCGAAAGTGGAAATGAAAGTGCGGATGGGGAGGAGAACAATCAGAACCATGGCTGCGTAGACATAGCCGGCGTAGAACCATTTCCGGACCGCGGCTTGAGTGGAGGTCATCGCAAGGTATGATTGCGCGATCGATGGCTTCGCCCGCTTGTGGCGGGAGGTTGGGGGGCGTCGAGGCGGAGAAGCCCTATCGTTGAGGGTGGGCAACGTGTTCCTTCGTTGCTTCAAGAAGCACGGAAAGCCGTTCTCCTCGTCTGCTGCTCCGGACAGATCCTTCCGCGTATTCTCAACAGCGGACCTGATCTCGTTCGCATCGGCATCAAGGTTCATTCTACCGGACCCAGCAGGTTCCGATGTAACCAGTTTGAGGCTCTTGAGAGATGCCAGATCCTTGTCGACCGATCTGTGGTCCTCGTCCGCGTCACTGTCGGATCCGTCGCGTTTCACACTGGTTCCAGAGCTGCGCTTGAGTAACAACCCTCCCTTGAGAGCGTCCAAAAATGTCTGCCGGGCCTTCACGAGTTGGCCAGCCCGTCGGAACCTCCACCTGGGTATGCGTGCGAGCGTCACGCTCCAATGCAAGACATGACCGCAGGACACAAACAGAGCTAGGCCGCCCAACCACAGCAGAGTAGCTAGGATGACGGTTTGTGGAGAGTCCGCGAATAGCAGGAGGTTGATTAGAGCTACTGAGAGCATCTGCAGTTCTGCTGGAAGCAAGCTGGTGGTCGTGAGATATTGCAAAGGCGGTATCAATGCTTGATGCAGGGCGAACAGTGAGGCGAGCACCTCCCGATGGACACCCCTGGAAGGTAGGAATCCTGCAATATCCAGTGTCGGAGCACAGTGCGATGAGACCGGATCCGTATGTTCGGACGCGAACAGTGGAGCGCAAGCTATGAGCCAATGCACCGTGTTGTACCCTAGGCCGCGCTCGGGGCCTGGAATGAGTAGTGTAGGTAAAGTCGATAAGCTGAGAATCAGATTAGGTAGCAGAATACGTTCCAGTATCTGGGACAGTGACAGCGATACAAAGACCGGAATGAAGACGGGGTATAATAAAGGAGCCGGATCGAAGACGGGAGGGATGCGGATACGGCGGATCGCTCCTTTGACTAACGCCACTAAGCTGTTGCGCAAGTAAACAATGAGGCGTAAAGGGTACAGGAGTATCAGGAAGGAGAACACGAGGGCATGAGTTATGAGCTCTGCCAATACATCAGTCACTATTCGTACGCGTTTACCATGTCTAC
>QQTW01001644.1_pt1 | contig 15835 bp, 11 predicted proteins | sample 1904831 | NCBI WGS metagenome assembly QQTW01 (sample SAMN09435610, study PRJNA476489) | Subsurface metagenome, whole genome shotgun sequencing project. | reverse complement strand
AGGGATCTCTACGTAAAGCTCGCCCCTACGTAACGCACGTGATTTGACTCATCAACAGCGACCATACAAATGCACAGAAAACGGTCAATTCGACGTTTAATTGATTGAAACTTCGTGCATTACTAGAATAGGCAACTAAGTAGCGAATTGATCAATTTGAACCCTATTCCCTGAAGCGCTGTGGCAGGGCAACCATTCTGCCGCGTTGGCTGCGTTTTTCGGCCTCTGAGGCAACAGCGTCGGCAGCATTTGAAGGAGACGAAGAAGATGACCCAAATAAGCGTCGGACTCTTCGTTGAGACCCCTTTGATGGTTTGACAACCCTTGTTATAGAAATTCTACGCGTTGTACACGTTGCTGAAGGGCCTGCGGGGAGCCGTTGGATCTGTATTTTTGACGCTATTGCTATTTGGGCAGCGACAGCGAGCTCCTTGCGTTTTTCTTGCTCTTTTTTATTCTCAAAGGCTAGAGCAGCCTTTTCTTGCTTGTCTTGCTTTTTTTGACGGCGTTTCTTCTTCCTTTCGAGCGCTTTTTGAGCCTTTTTGGCTTTCTTCTCTTTCTTATTAGCTATTTGTCGTAATTGACGTTGTATAGTCCGCTCCTGCTTCTCCGCTTCCATCTGTTGCCTCTTACGAGTAGCTTCTTCCTTTCGTTGAGCCTTTTGACGCTTATCTTCTTCTTCCTGCTTCTCCTTACTCTCATGAAATGGCTTGGCAGCAAGGACACGCTTGGGGCTGAAAAATTGGGGCATCCCAGTGTCCTCCTCACCCAAAAGGTTCAAACGCTTGTTTCGTTGTCTTCTCTTCTTCTCTTGGGTTATAGCTACTTGAAGCCCTCGGTTTTCGAACGATTGTATCTCAAGATTCGTGGCTAGTCGAAGGACAGCTCTCTCGAGTAAGGCCATCTTTTTCTGTATAGGAGAGGATTTGAGAAGTCGGCGAATCGCTCGAGCGGTCTGAGGGGTAGTTATAGGCAATGAAGGGAGCTTGGTAGAAATAGAATAGGCAGAGGAGCGTTTCTGGATCTTTGTAAGAGTCAATAAGGGCTGCAGGGGCCAAATACCCGTTACTTCAAACGCTCTTTTAATGTTTTTGGGCGTAAAACTGTCCATCCAAGCATCTCTGAATATGGGCCAAAAGAGACGCTTGGTCATTGAAACCCATTCTAGCTCTCCATGAGTATACGCGTCGAGTCTTTTGGTGTATGTCTTTGCTAAAGAGCTAAACAGGCCAACGTCGAGTGGCTGAAGGCGATGGGTTGTATGAGGAGATAGAATAAGAATAAGGGTTCGGAGAGAGTCTGCCAGAGATAGAAATGTCATATTAATATGGCTTGAATGACCGTCAAGAACTAGTAAACGTCTCCTACTGCTCTTATGCTGAGTATCCTCATGGAAGCGCCGCAGTCATGCAAGCCTTATTGCATTAGTTGTCCATCCATTCGTCGAAGCAGTGAAATAAGCCTTATCTCCCTCCTTGAGATCCTCTATCCAAGTGCTCTGGAGGTCATTTGAAGCCCCTTGATAGATCAGAGCCGGGGGTGTGGCAGTTCCGTCAGCGCATACGCAGACAAGTAAGGAGATGAATTCTCGGCTTCCATCTCGCTGAGAATTGCGAATTCGACCCTGCCTGTATGCTTCCTTAGTCATAATTCTCTTTGTAGCACTTGATTGGCCGATAATGAAGCCCTTCTCGTCCCAATTATAGATATCTTCGGCAGTAAGATGATACTTCTCGATAGCATTAGTAAGCTGTCCAAAAAGTCAGTATCAACACCACAATACTGCGAAATAGCTCAATACAAGAGTGTAGAAGTGCTCGAATAACGGAACAGACTCAGCGGAAGCTCGCGTGCGATCCAGAGAGCGTAAATAACGGCTTTCAATTCGATCTGCGTGGCGCTTAAGAAAGTGGCTCGTCCAATTCTTCCCTACGGGCCCTTTTAATATCTCTTCTGCGAGATTTCTGACGATTTGGCTTGTAGAGGGAATATGTCTATCTGTCAGAGTGTCGATATACCGTAAAAGCGTATCTTCTTGCACATCATTGAGCCGTTGACGATATTTTGAATTTGCCTCTGCTCGAGAGACGCTTTTGCCATTGTGACGCCGCGCCAGCGTCGTAGGGTGAATATGGTTATCTCTGGCTGCGGCAGCATAATTCAGTGTCATTTGGCTATCCAACTGATCCAACGCGGCGTCGATACGGTCATTTTTGGTGGTATACATGGCTGTTGAAGATGCGCGTTGAGGGTGTGCAAAATCGTGCGTTAAGTGGGGGCGAGCTTTACATAGGGATCTACTCTATAAGTAAATCGTCTAAGCTCGTTTAGAGCGTTCAGTAGCAGACTACTTTATACCAGGACAGATCTACCGTCATGACTATCATACTATGTAGTACTAACTGCTCTGTTAGTAGTACCAGACAAGTTACTAGCTCGGGACTTATGCTGTACTAGCACTTCTACTACTACTAAAAACCAGGAATCTCTTGGCACACTATTTCCTTCCACTGCAATACATCTCAATGATATCAGAGACAGCCTCGCTTGCAGCTGACCAACTGACGGCAAACGGGTCCTGCGGTTTTAGTCTTGATGATTACTGGGATTGTACCATCCAGAGGACTGGTATTTATATGGTAATCACTCACAACGAGAAGCATGGGGGTCAGGAACAAGAATGGGATTATGCTCAGGTGCTGAAATGTTTGAATGAAGACCAATGCTAGCCGTGACTGGGGTTTCTCACTACTTCTATGAGTGCGTTAAGCCCACTTCGGGAGCGACGGGAAGAGCTTGGCACGAGTGCTGGAAGCGTAGCGAATCTGTACTGCCATCTCCGCTCATACGCTCCCTGGAGGAGGCTTCCAGCCAAGCGCAAGATCGATCCTGTCCAGTAACGTCAAACCCTCCTCCTCCTCTGCTTCTTGGTCCTCTGACAAAGATGACGACGGGCCAGCTTCCTCCTCCTTCTTCCCAAATGCGAATGGCTCTCCTTCGTAGATGACCTCGACTTGCACCTCATCATCAATTATTGCAAGATCTCTAACCCCTTCGCCCGATTCTTCGCTTGTCACGTCTATTGGTGTCGTAACACCAAGACGACCATCATGAATGACATTTGCTGCACCACGGTTGATCCTTGCTATCAAGTGCTTCCATCCGGTAAAGTCGCCGCGTAGCTCTACTGGCTCAAAGTTCCAGCTATCCCAGGCATCTTTTGCTTGCGAGATGAGAGAACCCTCAAACTGCGCAACGCTGTCGTGGTCGAATGCCCGGAAACAAAGCCAAGTCAGGATCATAAACTTGAGCAGTTTCACAGGGGCGGCAAGACGGCTAAATAACCACTGTAGCATAGTAACCATGGAAATGGCAGCACGAACCAGGAACGGACTTGCTCCCGCGGGAGACATCCTCGACTGTGTGGTAGTTGTTGGCTGCGCTACGTTCCCGGTATCACCTTCTGTTTCTGAGAATTTCTTTGGCCGCTTTCTAACATTCGGACGGCTGCCGACATCTGCGAGAGTTTCGGAAAGGAAATCCGAGGTCGACATTCGTGGCCTCTTGACAGACCTGAAGGTGATGATCGAATTCTTCAAAGGCGCCTTGAAGTCTTCATCTACAGGCGTTGCTGTTGTTGTTTCATCCCACTCAGCCGTCAACTCGTCATGGAATTGGCCCGACTTCTTACCCAGACTCTGACGTATGATCCGGGGGTTGTGTTGGTTTTCTGGAAAGAAGGATGCCTCACGAGACGATCTAGGGAGCCCCTCCTGTGCAACCATCGAATAGAGTCTCGAATTTTGGCTGGGCCTCGGGTGGATGGAAATGCTGTCCTCGTCCGGTAGGCCGAAGAGGTCGCCGAGCTTCTTGCTATAGAGACTAGAGATCCTCGGTAACCATATTTCGAACGGAGGCACGCCCAAGAACTGTTCCCAGAAGATTATGAACGTCTTTTGCAAGTCTGCAACTGGGCAGGTCACCAGGATTTCTAGCTTTTGCTCAGAATCACAGTGTTTCCCATCCAAATAGAGACGACGATTCCCACGTGTCAAGCATGTTTCAACGGTACCGGATGGACCTCCGATTAGGTACAGCTTGAACTGTACATTTTCCGCCCACATGAGAAATGGGTGCAGACGTAGTGAACAGAGCATTGAATGCCCCGCTGTGATACCACCACCGTCAAAATTCTCCCCATCATAGCGAGTATAAACATCACTATCAACCTCAAAATTGGAAGGTTCTAGTACCCGACATGCTTCGAAACAAAGAATGTTGATAGCAAATGGCATATCAAGAGGGAATGTCAGAGACATTTGATCGCGCTGTAGAGGATGCGTGGAGAAGTCCTTGTCGACATAAGCAATCTTTTCATACGCCTTGAAATCATCGTTTCCTAGCGTTGCTGGTCCCATGATTTTGAGGCTGAAAGTACCCTGTGTGTGGCCGCCCTGCAGAGGAAGACCTGGTATAGCGAGTGAATGACAACCTGAGGGCTGAGCTTCCAGCATAATGCAAGCATGAATCTCGACGCAAAATCTGACCGTCTGGGAATCGCCGGGACTGCGATCCTTGAAGAAGGCGAACAGGATTCCGTTGTCTTCTATCAAAGTTGCTATGGGGTTATCTTGGCCCACGGAGCTAAAGTCTCCATCGATGAAGCCTCCGCCGCGGATGCCTTTGAAAGATGCCCAAGGAAGAGCTGCGCGTGACGAAGGAGTGGGACTCGGAGATAATGTAGCATCTGGTGCATCGAAAACTTCTGGAATGCCACCTTCCAAGATCGATTCGCTCGTCGTGCCACTTTCAGTACCCCAGCCCTCCCGTCTATCTTCAAGCCACTTCTCCAATCTCTCGCTTGCATCTCGTGTTTCAGCAAATCGAGTGACCTGGATAGTGGTGTCTCGGTGCTGGAACCCAGCAGGCAAGGGAATCATCGTTGCTTTGCCTCTTGGAAGTGTCTTTGGTCCGTTCTGACTTCCTTCTGCTTGCAAACTTTGTGACTCTTCTTGTGTTTCCAGCATTTGACCTGGTAATGAGGACCGTCTGTGGCGTGTTCGTCCACGATTCATTTGCACTGTTCCCGTTGATCGAGAGATCCTCCTCTTTGCCACAACGCTACCAATTTGTTTCCTACCTCGTGACGACGCAATATCATCGGCGCCACCAGGCCGCCAGGGTGGTCGTTTGTCGAGCGAGACAGGCCTTTTTCGTATAGAGTTAGGACTACTATCAGCCTTCCCACTCGGCTTTCGTCTCAGTAGGGAGTTCTGTTTTGGTGGTGAAGTTAGTTTTGGTAGAAGACTCAAGCGCTTGCGAATCGTCAGTTCCCTAGAAATTGAGGGTGGCGGAGGAGACAAGAGACTATCATGACTACTGGCTGCTTCGTACAATGATGCCGTTTGTGAGAAGAGGGGAACTTCTGGTGTCTCTGGTAGGGGGGGAGTCTCATGCCGAGGAGGATGGCGAGGGCTTGAGGGCCTGAATGGCGATAGCTTTTCTTCATTTTGTGGGGGTTTCGAGATAGCTACAACGGTGGTAGACAACACAGCGGGATGATGGTTTCGAATGAGGGATAGCTGAGACCTGCTATTAGCAACAACATCGATGCAGATTTTGAGGTTGACGGGATGCGAGAGATCGCCAGTCCAAGTTCCCTCGATACGAATGTCCTCGATGCACGGCTGACATGAGCCCATATTGAATCGTTGATAGGGATGTCCGACGTCCGACGTCCGTAGAAGGGATGACAGAAGGAGGAAAAAGAATTCGAATTTCAAAGGATGGAATACAGTTGTGGGGCAGGGGCAGTAGCAGTGGCAGTGACAGTTGTGTTTTCTCTCTACTTTGATCAAAACAAGGAAGGCACAAAGTCATCAAACACTGGCTTTTTTTGCTTGCTTTGCGTACATGGAAATTGCAAGCAGGCAACTTATTCTGTGCACCACCGGCCCCAAGCCACAGATATTTGGTGAGAAAACACACAACAAACCTCAAGCCTAGCCAGCTCCTGGCGTTGGTTGTCCATGACCTGTGTTGGCTGAATTCTAGTATGTACCTCGTAGCTGAAATGCCTCACATGCACATGTACTTTGGAGACGCCGCGTTCTTGCATTCTTGGACCTTCTGCCCTGTCGTTCATCTATTTTAACGCGCCGCCAGCCATCCAATGCTGCCTATTTCATTAAGACTCTTTCCAACTCCTTAACAATGCTAAAATTCAGGTTCAAAAATGATGCGTAGAATGTTCCACAGATGATCTGGATTGCAGGTTCGTGGGTGCTGGGAGTAAATGGCCCGTGGGAAGTGCATTAGCGGAAGGATTGCGAGTGTGATAGGCCCCATAAGCGGTCGAACCCTCAAAAGAACCCTGCCAATATCTGGAGTCATTCGTGGGAGATGGCCTACTAAGGCCTTGGACAGGTGGGTGCATGGCTGCTGGCGCAGATATGGAGCCCTGTGTCTCTGCAGAGGAGGGATAATGGTGTCTACCGGGCTCAGTCGACCCGCCATACCCAATTGCTAGCTCAGAGCCCATCGAGAGACGGTTAGCAGTGTGCCCTTGGTAACTTCTTGAGCTATCTGGCGTTGGGTAGTGATTGGAATCTGCAGATGAATATTGTCTTCGTGGTTGGCTCATCAGCGTTCGGGAGGATGGCGAATCATTTGATCTACTTTGAGTGATGTATTGGGAGAAGTAGTTGTCGTTGAAGGACGTGGTAGCCGAGTGCGGTGTGGTGGGCTCCTCTTCAGTACCATGAGAAGTACTCTTGTGGGATCCAAGAACGTAACGTGTGTCAATCTCGGGAAAGGAAGGATTTCTCTTGTGCCTTTTCGGAGTTGGCTCTTGCCTGCGATCGAACTGTCGATAAGGCATTGATTCTGATCCATAAGAAGTTTGAGCGTAAGAGCCTTCGCCATAAGCAAAATTTGTGTCCAGTGGCGCCTGATAATTGGTACCCGAATCCCGTCGAGTGTGGCTTTGTCTGTGTGTAGAAGGCAGTCGATTTTGATAAGACTCTGTCATCGGCCGTGGGATGGGTAGGCGATTGAGGACGGAGGCCTGATTTGCTTGTCGTGGAAGCTCACTTGACCACTCTTCTGGTCGACGAGCTCGTCGTCCACTATGATGTGCGTCAGAGGAAGGATAAAAGTATTTGCATATCTAAGAAATGCTTACTGAGGATTCTGCGTCTTCTTGGTTCTTAATTTGATGCCTTGCTCCTGCAAATGCTTGGTGAGAAAGGTCGAAGGAAGAGGCGGTGGACTTTTGGCACTCGAGTACACTGTAATTTGAATCAGTCGAGTCTGCAAAACGCGGTCGGAAGGACACTCGGTCTGACCTTTGAACGGTTTCGATAATGTCGACTTGATGTATGACGCTGTCATACGTTCTTCGCCACTGGAGCTCGTCAGCACGCCAACTGATAAACACAGAAATTGTCGCACCGCTGTAGCTCGAACAGGCTAAATTTTAAACGGAAGTCGCCCTCCTTCCGGATGGAAAGGTCCTGAAAGACGAAATATCCAACATCTGGCTTTTCATTAGGACTGAAGTGTCCATTTGATGCGGAGCACTCACCATTATTTTCAGCGTCCTTGACTCGATGAAGGGACGATACAAGAGTGCCAGCAAGATCGGCATTGCGAGACTCAGGTGAGGTTTCCTCCTTGGTGGTGTCATGGAGCGTTGCACACATGAAATAGTATGGACTCGAGAGAAAGTTTCTGTAAGAGATTAATCCTTGGCCTCGGACGTGACCTCGCAGTATTATTACTCACTTATATGGATCATTGTCGTCAAGAAGGATTTCTATTACAGGCGGAGGTTCAAGCGGCTTTCGATCTGAACAGCGGAAATTGTGCGTCAGTTCTGGGTTCTCCCAGAAGAGATCTTCGAGGAGCGCTCATACCTTTGTCTCTCTGTAGATAGACCTTCGCTTGCTGGGGTTCTTGAGCGGTCCTCAGGTTGTATGCAGTGCTATTCGGTGAGGTGGCCGTCAGTGAGTCACGTCCATGAGCCATGGCTCCGAGATGAAGAACTGTCGCACACAACGGACCTTGCAAGTGAAGATCGAGCGGCAACAAGGCGTGCCAGAAAACTCTCGTCCATCAATGGAAGCCTCGAAATATCGGCTGGCTGGCACGAGCGGGCTGCCTGTGCTACTCTTCAGGAGGAATGTCTCTGTACGGGTTTTGCCCCGCAGTGTTGATACCACGGATCCAGTCCACACGCTCTTGACAGTCGACCAAATAGCAAACACCAGGATAAAGGTGGTCAAGGATTGCAACAGAGGTATTGGTTGTTGAGGCGTATATGATGGGTGTCCTGCCTAAGATGGTTTCACAGACTCGTATCCACATAAACGTCGAGAGCGAGAAGGAGACCCTGCAGGCAGTGGTGCAGATGTGGTTGTAGAATGCAGGACCCAAGCCAGCTGAAGATACCGGCACTCGAGTGGGGTATTTTTGTGCTGTGTACTTCGGTTCGGCTTGTGCAGCATCAGGCAATGCTCGACTTGTGTTTGAGCTTCTTCCCACGGATTCAGCGATGGTTGCCACAGTGGGTGCGACTCGGAAGCGTTGGAGTGAGCGCTTGGTCCCGAGGATCTGGTCTCAACAAACATGTGAGAAGAGCGCGGTGGGTACCTTTGTAAGCAAAAGTTATTGGAACAGCGAGATATACTGCCGATGAGCCTGTAGTCTTTGCTGTATGAGGCCTGCGTCTAGGGGAGATACAGATGAATAGGTAGATCTGGGGAATATGAAGACGCGCGAGGCTACGCCGGGCCTGGATTGCGCCTGCCCTGGACGCCAAACGACGGTATTCAAAGAGAGTGTCCTCCTCAATACTCCTCCAGATGACTCCAGCTGATGGTGATGGTATTCCCGGTTTATCTTCCCCTGGCCAAATGAGCCCTGCTCTGGCAATACTCGCGGAAAGCCAGCTTTGATCCAGCGTTGTGACTTGATATATCGGCAAACGAGATCTCAAGCTAGTCTTAAGCTTCGCCAGTCAAGGGAGCCGGTGCCGTTCATGCACGCAATTCCCCACCTATGAGCAGCTGAACAACTCCACCTGGATGCGCTGTTCCGGATTCGCCCCCACTAAAGCGACTGATCCCGACCTCTTTGGAAAATGATAGGACCAGGAGGATGGCTTCAGGAGGAGTGGAATGACACCACTTCAGTCTGAAAGAAGGATGGCTTCTTGAGGCTTGTAGGCAAGCCTCGTCAGGAGGTTATGGTCTACTCCAGGAATACACTAGTAAGCAAGCTCGATCCTTGCTTGAGGGCTTAGACGCCCGTACCCCCCGTCTGTTTGGCCTGGTCTCCCGACTCAAGTGATCAAACAAGCGCAGAGGGTTGTGTCTGCGTGCTTGCTGAGCCACCTGGGTCTGGGACACGATGAGCTGCGCTGCAAGCAACTCGAAGATGCAATAACTGACACACAGTTCTGATAGCTAGCTCCTGTCCACAGTGGATCTTCTGATGATGGTAGCACCAAGGATCATAAAGGTTGTTGTGTTCCTGCTGACGAAGAGGAGCGCATCGGCCGAGTAAAATCCCAATTTCGTGCAATCTGTGAAATGCCAGTCAGCATGCTGGCGAAAGGCTGCCCAGGTCGCTGAAGAATTGCGAGAGAGTGGACGAAGTTTTAGCAACCTCGACCGATACTGAGCAGATATCGAAGGCGAGTGGGTGAGCTGAAGTGGAAAGTTTGCTTATTTTCAGGGTGCCAGCAACATCGACCATACTGTGCTACAGCAGATGCATGCCAGCTGACAATCATTGCGCACAACCTCTACGTGCTCGGAAGTTAAGCAGAACAGAGTTCTGAACCAACGAGCAGTGACGTTTGATGGAGCGGATATCCACAGGCAATCAATCAATTTGGGTTGGGATTCGTGCATCGAACCGTGGTGCTTGGCAGCATAATGGAGTGCAGTGCAGTGCAGTGGTCGAATAGCACGACGAGTAGTACCTGGAAGTACCTGCAATCACCAATCACAGCAATGGGATATGGAATATGGAATGCTGTATGCTGTATGCTTTTCTTTGGTGCTGAATGTGATCTCAGCCGCTGACATCTCCACCTCCGCGACCCGCTGTATCACGAACCGAAGATGTCGCCAATTGGGCAAGTTGGGATAGTAGGATGTCTGGGAAGGTGAATGTATCGAGCCGTGGTTGCGACGCTGAGTGGCTTGTTAGCGAAGAAGCATTTTGAATCAGCCCTGCAGCAGATGCTTGAGAACGCGCAGTCGACTGTGTCCTCGGGGGATTGTCTGGCGCGCGTGCCACCATACGCCATGTGCTGGCTGCAGTAATCCCAAGGTTAGGTGCAGGTGAAGGTGCAGTGGAGGTGCAGTGGAGGTGCAGTGGAGGTGCAGATGGCAGCCGTCAGCGCGTTAGCCTTCCGGCACACTCCAAGGTGCAGGCCCGTACGGAGAGCAAGGAGAGTATCGCCCGGTTGTGATGGTGGACGTGGATATGCATGCTGAAGTCCGCAAAGGTAACGAGTTGGCGACTTGAAGCAGAGCTGCTACCAAGTTAGCATCTTAGCGATCAACCAAGCACACAACAAGCTGTATGGCCATGGCATCTCGATGGAATGGACCCTCAGTGCTGCATTTCAAGTGTATGGTGTATGGCCCTCGAACTGCAGCTGGTGTTAGGCGAGCTGGAAATGGCTGCTGGGCCTGGCAGTCTGCAGGTGGCACGAGGCTGCTTCTCACAGATACAGCCAGCACATCGTCTGTCTACCGGTGCCCGGAGCAGGTCCCAAGCTAGTTCCACGATGCAAGACTCCAGGAGAGCTGTCTCGATTGGGCCATCAGGAGGGTCGACTGCTCCGTTCTGGGACGATAAGCTGGACCAAAGCAGGCGAGTAACTAACTAGATACATAACTAACTCTCTAGGCTAATGATGCTTCGCAATTTGCTTCACGCCAGCAAGGTTCAGGGTGCAGAGTGTGCAAGGTATGCAAGGTGTGCAAGGACCATCTGCCATCTGCCATCCACAAGCCATCCACAAGCCATCCACAAGCCATCCATAAGCCATCCTGCTTCCTCCTGCACGCCACTCAAATGCACTTGCATCTGCTTCAATATTTTCTTCCCGCTGTCAATCCCGACAGGCGAAGCAGACTCCCGAAATGGCTGGCATGGACTATCTGTGTGACCGTTACTGACCAGGCGTCTTCTATCGCCCGAGAGCTCTTGAGCTCCCTGCTTCGACGCCTACTGAAACGACTTTCTCAGGCTCATCGTGGGACGGCTCGGATGCCGCTGCAAGGCATGTTCCCGAGATCCTGGCATCAATTGCTGATTGTGTTGATCGCCGTAGCTCATGAAGCAAACTCGACTGGACTTGTGCGCAGCTCGCTTCTATGGACGAGAGGAAATCTTTTGCTGCCACCAGCACCGAAGCACTCGAACCTCTACCTTCCTAGACCGCAAATGCATATATGCACGCCTACACTCTGGTTTCAATTGCACCCGGTCCCCACCGACTCCGCGGTTTCCTGGCTTCCTATTCCGGATGGAAACAAGGAAAACCTCGTGGCCAGGCTTCTGCCATCCGCGTGGGATGTCCCAAAGTTCGACGTGTCACATTCCGTAGCCGAAGCTGTCAAAAACCACGCCTTCGATCCCCTAAACTAGTATCCGCATGGCTGGACCCTGCCTATGCCTTTTGGACTCGAAAGCCTCAGCTCGCTTAGAGCTCCCTCCACCCTCAATCGTGCTTCCACGCGGCTTTCCTGCCTGTCTCCGCCGTGGTTGTTCCCTCAAAACCTCCACGCGATCTTCAAACGGTCGGTTGGAGGCTGATGGTGGCTTGTCCTGGCGGTCCTACCTCGTCCTCGCCAAGCCTATCGCCCCTTTCCCGGCGTCTAGACCTTTGTACTCGACGGTAGTAGTTCATGCTCTTCATCGCCCTACAGTATCATACTACCACACCTCTGTCGAGCTCCGAGATCTGATGTCGCGTAAACTTTGACTGAGAGGCCATCTTCTGCACGTCTTGTCCAATAGCTAATTATCTAATACACATACACTCTTCACCACGCGCATTAGTTCCAGCCCTATCAACATAATTGGCAACGCCGCTTTCTTCAAAACATCACTTAACTACACCGAGGACCAGACACCAAGATTTTTCCCATCGAGTGCGGCTGGAGCTCACACCTCCACTATGTTCTGTCAGAATTTTTCAATAATGCTACCCTGATCAATGAGACCAGACGCCACGAAATGTAGTATTTGTCACGGTATACGCATACAAACTCATCAACCAAAAAATGGCGTCGAGGCCTAGTGGCAACAGACTTTGGTGACACGACCGACAATCACAGCTTGCAGAAAGGTATCTTTCGCTCTTCACACCACAAGTTGGTGACCTTGATGAATAGAAACAGACACAGAAGCAATCCATTTTGCTAGCAGCCGTCTCGGGCGCGTCTTCTCGCCCACATGAGCCCGATCCAAAGAAACACAAATAAATAGTGGCAGCCACGAAGCTGACCATGGCTGATATCGCTACCAGGCTACGATAGCGCACATCGCCTTAGATGTAACTTACGCCCAAAGGCCTTTTGCAATGCACCACTGCTCCTGAGGCTGCACCATCGAAAGTCTTGAGAGGGTCGGCAACAGACCCGCATTCGCCACGTGCAGCTTCTCATCTCATCTCAACAGGAATGGGGTATCTTAATCATCACTGATCCATGAGTAGGCTAGGCTTTTGTGTGTCTGACTCTGATATCTCAGATGAGTCTCTGATTGGTTCCGATCTGATCCCAGACCCTCGATCCGTCCCTTTCTTTTCGAACCATGGTGCAAGTTGCCCCAAGTTTGCCCTTAGGCCGAAAAAACACAAGCACAGGCTCGAGCATGAGCACGCTAGTATTCCGCAATTTGTTGCGCTCTCGTCAGCCCCACATCGGGAACCGTAAAACAGAAATCCGGGCGGATCAGTCGTCCACAGCACTGCCCTCTGCGTCTTCATCACCGTCAGCGTCTTCATCCTCCACGTCTCCACCATTTGCTTCAACAACCACATTCTCCTCGACTGCATCACTTGTATCACTTCCACTTCCACTCCCGTCCCCACTCTCACTTTCACTCTCCTCATCATTCTTTTCAGCGTCATCTTTTTCATCCTCTGCACCATTCACGGTCAAACCATTCGCTGCCTTGCCATCTCTGTCTCGAGCTCTAGCGCTCCTCCGAACCGGCGTTCCATACGACCTTATCCTAGACAACCTGCCCAAAGGCGTCACCTGACCGACTCTCCCTTCTATTCCAATGCCATTCGTGTTTCCACTCCCATTCACCTGCTGAGCATGTCTGGGCGAACTTCTCACACGCGCACTAGCGGGAGGGTTCATCATGCCCACGCTCGGCGTGCTCACCCCATCAGCGGCAGTGCCACCTGCAGCACCAACACCATTCGTAGCAGCTGTGTTCGACTGTCTCCTTGCGCTGGCGCTAGTGCCGAAAGCGGAGCCGAACGCTCTCTTCTTGCTGCGGCTACGGGCAAGAGCAAGCATGGCGGAGGGGATAGGTGGGTCGATTTCGAAACGGGAAGGGGGGATCTTGTGGGTGCGATAGGCGAGAGCGTAGCCTGTCAAGACTTCTTCGGGGGCTTTCTCGGAGCTTGATTTGGAAGCGGGCGCGTCGGAATGCGAGCCATTGCGGGTTGCGGTGAGGACTGGTTCGCTAGTGCCGTTGATGCCGTTGGTGTTCGCCTGCGTGAGCTCTGTAGAAATGGTCGTTGAGAGCGTAGAGGTAGGCGGTGGAGCTGGCGCCGGGTGGCCGAGTTCATTGGTCGGTGCACTATTTGTGCTGGGCTCTTCAGATGGCTCTGCAGGTTCACTGTGAGAGGTAAATGTACCGTTACCTTTATTTCTACCTTTGCCCTTGAGCTTTCCGGGCGATCTCGTAGCTTCAACCTCGGCGTCGTCTTCCATATCTTGCTCACCCCGCGTGTCGCTCGCTTCCTCCGCTTCTTCATCCCCGTCCGCAGCTGCCTTTGCTTCCTCTGCCTCTGCCTCTGCCTCAGTACTCCCCTCCCTTGGTGCTATAGTATGCATTTGCTTCCCATCCAGAGCCGCATGATCACTCCTCCCCATCACGTAAGGCGTCCAGACCAGTTTCTCCGGTCTCAATTTTCTGTACCCTTTGGCCTCATTCTCCTGCACGATCTGCTCGTACAGTTTTCTGTCGAAGCGGATTGCATAGGTTTTCGTGACGGGGTCGCGCACGAATGCGTATAGGCGTTCCAGACTGTGGATCACGTCGTCGGCTGTCATGCCTGTTCTAGCCATAAGGGTGCGTGCCGAGAAGGAGGGTGTGGCTTTAGAGCCGGATGCCAGATCAAGCAGGTGATGTGAGATGGTGAGGTCCCAGTATGATCGGTATGCCGTCAGACCCATGTCGGAGAGGGGCTTTTCGGGGGAGCCCTCTTTGCCCTCGATGCGGGTGAGAAGGTACGAGAAGTCGATCAGGAATGTGGCGTAGCCTTTCCGTTGGTGGAGAGGCATTACAAGGATGCAGGAGACGTTGTTAAGGGATTGTGGCCGCTTCTCTTTGCTAAAATAGCCGACAAAGTGGTAGCCGAGATCATCGTATTCGGTCAGAATGTAGAAGAGGAAGGGCTCGACGTCGTAGTAAAGAGTTTTGGAGCCGAGGAACATCTTCGCCATCAGGCAGAGGCATTGGCAATACTCTGTCTTTTTGCGACCGTCAACCTCCCAAATGGAGATGCTGCCGTCGCGGTAGATTTCGTCTCCGGGTGGGTGTTTGGCTGGACATTTGAGTTTATGGCGGTAGGCGACCGGTTCAGATGGGAGGTATTTGAGGCAGAATTCGCAAATGAAGAGACGGCATTCGTGAGAGTATTCTTCAGGGTAGGGTGCGGCATAGAAGGTGTCGATAATGAAGCGGCCAAACTGGATGCATTTGATCTTACTCGGTGGGCCAGCTACTGTGCGAGTGGAGCGAGCGGTTGCTGGTGGATTGTTTGCAAAATCAGGATTTGCGCTGTCGGTTTCTGCGGCTAAGGAGGCCTTTCTTCGTTCCTCTTCTGCTTCTTTTCTGGCAGCTTCGAAAATCTCACGATCTCTTAAGCTCGGGAGGGTTCGAGAAGTGTCCGCTTCGGCTTCACTGAGAATACCCCCATATGGTTTGGAGTTGACTTCGTGGTCGCGTTCGTGAAGGATGGAGGGGAAGATGAGGTTGTTGGTAGGCAAGGTGGGGAACTTGTGGGGTGGAGATTGAAAGACTGAAGGGGGTGGAGGCTGGATTCGTGGTAGTCTCTTCCTATCGCGGACTCGTTTCGGCTTTGGTTTCCTACTAAATATTCCTGCTAGTTTGGATGGCTCGAGGTGGAAAGCCAGGATGAACTTGGCCGGTGGTTTGTTCAGAGGCCGGTGCTGAATGACTCGGATAGGTGGTACGTTCTTCTGACTGGCACGTCGAGTCGACCCTGACGGGCCTTTCGCTGGCGACGCGGTGAGCTCATCTATCTCATCGTCATCTTCTGGTTTGTTTGAGGCAGCTACTGAAAGAGCGCGTGGCGTGGCTTTTCGTCGTTTCTTCTCTGCACTACCTGGAGGTTCGTTTGTTGGAGACTTTCTCTTGCGTAATTTGCGAAACCCATCCATATCCTCTCCTTCCGAGATCAGAGGTTGTGCGAATATTGAATGGGAGTCTCTCTTCTGTACACCTCGTGTAACGGGGAGTAGATCACGAACAAGACGTGGGGCAGAGCTTCGAGGTCGAGAAAACTTCTCTTCTGGAGACTCCGGTGTTTGACCTATTTCTG
>QQTW01001643.1_pt1 | contig 15837 bp, 19 predicted proteins | sample 1904831 | NCBI WGS metagenome assembly QQTW01 (sample SAMN09435610, study PRJNA476489) | Subsurface metagenome, whole genome shotgun sequencing project. | reverse complement strand
TCGAGGGAATAAATCGAGACAAGACAGAGGGACAAGGATGATTCAGGATTGGACATGATCCCGTTCAAGGCGTGTGGCCCAGAGTGACGGGATGTGTGAGACGAGAAATGTTCTGATCGAGGGAAAATCCTACGGTTCGACGTTTCGACGATGCAAAATCCATCTCTACTGACACTTGTCGCTCTCTCCGGAAGCATTGCTGAATCCAAGGTGCATGACGAGGGATGTGTTGATCGCGGGAAAATCGTACGGTTCGACCTGTCGGCGATGCAAATTCCATCCCTATTAACACGTGTAGCTCACCGGTAGCTTTGCTGTGTCCTTTCGAGGTGTTGTACGGTAGGCCGAATGTGGCGAGGGATGCGATAGAATTACCCTATTGAATCCGCTGACCGTGCGCTTGACAGAGGGCGCATTGAAGGGATCTCAGATCGGTATCTTCGCAGACATGGCAGGTGAAGGCTGTTGATCGGTGTCGGCGAAAAGGAGTACTCAGGGTTGGTAGTCGATGTACTGGATTCAATTGCGATCAGTGCCTGGTGAATGTGGCAGAGGTATGGGGGCATCAAATATGACTGTGTATTGCGTGTGTATTGTGTAGCTAGCTCTGCAAAATTCGTCTATGTAGACGCCAAGACCTAGGGCTAGGGCATCAAATTCTGACTGTGACTATGGAGTGCTATGATCCAGGTACAACCTGACCACGTTGTTTAGGATGAGAGTGCGCAACTGTTGTGATCTGTGTGCCTGTCTATAATCGCTCCAATCGTTCAAGTTAAAAGTATGTACCTTCCTCTTCATCGAAGAAAAAGAGAACGTACCTTCCGTTTTCGCACCTTCCGCGAGTTTCGCCGAGAAAACCTTATTTCGAAAAATATATATTCCGGGCTTAGGTATTGGGGGGCTGGTCGGGGAGGCCGATGGTATATAGTATATCTTAGCGTGATTCTTGGTCTGGGTGAGGGAGAATGTGGTGTCCACTAGCGTAGTCATTGGTCTGAGTGAGAGAGGACAGAGTGCTCTTAGTGCGGTGCGGTGGTTCTGGGATGGACGACGGGAATGAATTTGAGCTGGGAGAATGACCTGAGTAACGGTCACCATGGAAGCTCACCGGGAAGAGATGGAACAGATAACGAACGAGTAGCTAGGTGACGGATTCGATTTGACTCTGACAAGCCCATTACGGTGAACGTCTCCATGGTCACCAAACACTGGTCATTCGCTGCCTCACTTGAGTTCCCCAACTTCGACAGTCACTCACTGCGTCGCTTGAGATCGCCGACTTTTACAGTCACTCAATGGACGGTAAGCTACGCACTATACCATACATCTTGCGTACACACACATTCCTTTGACGATGGACTTGACTGACTCTAGATGACAGGACGGAAGACGCCAGATCACCAGACAAATTGTATGTCGACAGTCCGGCCGAACAATACAAGACGAGGGTATTCAAACGATGGAATTGACATGAACCACATACCTACACACTCCCACACTCACACTCCCACACTCACACTCCCACACTCACACTCCCACACTCACACGCCTACACTCACACTCCCATACTCACACACCTACACACCTACACACACACACCCACAAACACACAAACAAACCGATCGAGGACCAGGATCTCTTGAGGAAAAATCTCTCCACCAATAACCATGTCAACTTCCACGAACAAACGATCCGTCTACTTCCAGGATAAACACGGTACATGTCATCAACCATCGACACCACGTATACTAGCGGGGACATTTGCTACCAAAGTACAGCAACAGCTTTGGCCTGACTTTGAACGATAGGACGAAAGAAGCTGGATGAAAACATTCAACGACCGGGATGAAACAAACGTCACAGATTGGTTCAAGAGGAGGGCATACATTAGCCAGATCCGGGATTGGAATTTGCATGGACAGCCTACGGATGGCTGGACAAGAACCAGGACTCCTAAGGCGTCGAGGGTGTACCTTGGAAAAGCCCTATCCAGGATCATACAGCATTCCTGGCATCCCCATTAGAACATCCTCCAAGGACCGGATTGATTGTGGCAACAGGATGGAAATCATGGACAAAAGGTAACAAAGTTTACTCCACTTCTTAATCAACTGCCATGGATTGATCATACATGGAAAGAGGAGGGCATACAATAACTGGATCACATGCAATGGCTATGGATGACGGTCGGGATGGAACCAAGGAACAGTCGTGGTACAACATCACCTCCATCGAGCAAAATGTACAGTGTCGTGAATTCACCTACTCCATTTCACCACGGTCATGCACATTGAAGCAACATCGACGACTATGAGATCCGTTCATGACATCCAGCTGCGGTCGGGTAATGTTGGTGGATCTGTGTGGCTGTCGAATCCTTCCCTACGTTGGGTAATCACGGTTATCCTCTACCCACATCTGGTTCTCCCGGGGGGCGCTTGGATCAACGACTAGACATGCTTGTAGGCCTGCCCTGTGCAGTGGATGGGCTCTGGGATGGTCGTGGTCGGGCTGGTCAGGCGGTGGTGGATATTGATCCTTCATTGTGGGGTTTACCCGGCTTGGTCTATCACCTTTATCTGTCCTAGTGAAGTCTACAACGCCACTGGCCTGTTTCTCGGCATGGGCGTTGTCTTGGTTGAAGTCGCGAACGTTCACCGAATCTGCCACACAGCCGCTCCCTGCACTCCTCAACTGATCAACCTCCATGTGCCTCATCCTGTACCGGCCACCCTCGTCGCCCTCACATCGCCGCCCTCACCACGTCGACGCTCCGCGACCTTCGTGTTCGTATTCGTATTCGTATATGTTTAGTAAGCAGTCGGTGCGGCATCCCCCGGGACTTGGGACAGCAATTGGAGCCGTCAGATGGGATCAGCCTGATCGATTTCTTGCCGAGTGGCTGATAGAATTATGCTGGGTGCTACTGGATGAGAGGAGATGTTGGATGGATGATAATACAACCGACTCCCGCCAGCGTCGTTGCCGGTTACGTTACTTACCGGACATTGCATGCCCTATTCAACAAGGTGGTAATGTAATCGCATCTCTGGCCAGACACGCTGAAATCTCACCCCTGACCAATCCTATTGTCGGTGTAAGATTCAACTCCAGACAACCCTATATACACATTGGAGCCGAGCGACGTACAGCATCCAAGATCCGCCAATGACTTCCCTAGCCTCTATATCCCTTTCACCCATCCCAGGTGCAATTCAGACCGAGTCGGTTAGACCAGATCAAACCCCTAAGCGCGAGCGAGAGGCCGAAGGCCTCGAGTGAGTGGGGAGGTGGGTGGGAAGTCATGCGAGGAAGAGGATCTCCGGGGAGGTGGGTGGGGAAGAAGATGCGCAGTAACGACGGCGGGGTGGGTAGGAGTCATCTAGAGGAAGAGGATCTCCGGGGAGGTGGGTGGGGAAGAAGATATGCAGTAACGACGGGGAGATAGGTAGGAGTTATCTAGAGGAAGAGTATCTCCGGGGAGGTGGGTAGGAGAGAAGGTATGCAGTAACGACGACGAGGTGGATGAAAAAGAAGGTCTGCAGTGACGACGGGGAGGTGGATGGGAAAGATAGTGTATAAAAGCTTGTACGAAGAAGAGTATCTGCAGAGAAAAGAATGTGTCGTCGAAGAGAAGCCTCAGGGGACAAATACTAGCCGGCAGGAACCCGACAAGAGAAGGAGAACGCGTAATTGGATGGAGTCGGAAAGTTGGCCTCACAGGAGTAATCCGACAAATTCCCCTATGTCACGGTTGATGGGCCTTCTCTGTTGATCCTAATATCCATCAAGGCGCATGGCCTTCCATGCCATTTCATTCCCGTTTCGATCATTGTGATTCTCCCCAGGGGCATCACCAATCGGTTCAAAGTCTCAGCACGCCGACAAAACACACGGGAATCCGGAAGCAATCCGAGACAAATGATATTTTCCACGATTGTTTTGTTCTTCCAACCTCTTTCTCCTTCGACGGCTTCTTCTCTCCATTGACATAATTTTTGTTCCTCGCATTACACTTCCGCCGTCGACACCTCTTGTGTTTCCCGAATCCAGCATAGCCAAGGGGGCGTGGTTGACTTTGACGGTGTTGATGGTCTTCCTTAATACCTTGACTCTTGTCACCACGGTGGAATCCGAAGCCTCCAAGATGCTCACACCGCTAGCCTCGCCGAGTTCTCTCCAACGTACTAAGCCATCACCGAGTTGTTGTGCCAAATGTTGCTCAAATTCCTCTGCCGTTCATTGTGTTTCCAAATCTCTTGCCTGCAAAAGCTGCTCGAGGGGTTGTGGTGTTGTGTGAGGATGTTGGTGATGCTGTAAGCTTGGGTGGATACGTCTGAGTTCGAATCGGTTGATAGAGGAGAGAATATTTGACCTGGTTGAGAACTGGCGAAGAACCTAATCAAACTTGATATCACAGTCAGCGGGGTGTTCAGGATAAAGTGGGCTCACTGTCGTCAAAAGTGATTAAACGGGACGGAAAGAGAACACGATCGCTTCCTTGATGCTGGTGTGTGATGGTGTGATTATAGTCGAGGCCACTCGAGGATTCACTTGGCCGTAGAACAGCTTCCTCTGTCCTAATCAATGCGTCCTGCAAACTCTGTACTGAGCACTCCATCGGAGTCGATATTACTTAGTGGCGCTCTCTCGTTCCTTCCGATTTGCATAATACTCCTTCCAGTTTTTCGTACCTTCCACAGTCACGTGCAAAACCTTATTTCGAAAAATATATATTCCGGGCTTACGTATTGGGGGGCTGGTCGGGGAGGCCGGTGGTATATAGTGTATACTAGTGCGATTCTTGGTCTGAGTGCAGTGCTTGGTCGAGTGTATACTAGTGCGATTCTTGGTCTGAGTGAGGGAGGAGAGTACCGTAGAGACAATGTTCACTAGTGCGATTCTTGGTCTGAGTGACTGAGGACAGCAGAGACAGTGTTCCTTAGCTTGGTGATTGGTGCGATGCCTGGTCAATGAAGGTTGATCAAAAGGGTTTGAACATTACTACTTGGTCGGGAGTGTTCCTCTTGGGCCAGTGCTTCGTCGGGAGTGTTCCTCTTGGGTCAGTGCTTGGTCAAGTGTTCCTGGATGTGATGCTTGGTCGGGGTCTCTTGGTCAATGTGATACGCCAAAGATTCATGACATGTAGTAAAGGAAGATGTCGATGCTTATGAGGCTATTGGTCATGTAGTCAGTGGGCTGGTAACAACTGGGTTGACGAGGCATTGATGGGATCATATCTGTTGGCATAGTGATACTACAATGGGTCACTGATATTCGGGGAAAAGACGACATTGTGACCGGGCAACGAGACAACGGTTAGATCTGACAATCCGTTGCTGTGACTGGTAGTCCTACTCCTGACCGCGTTCATCTGAATGTACATGGGCTGAATCTGGTTGAACGAGTAGGTTAAACGATCCACTTGAACAACGTCTCCTCTTCCACGACAGAATATCATAGACACAGTCTCAATCTACCCCGTTGCAATGCTTGGTCATGTGTCACACGGTATCACCGACTCAGGCTGTGAGAATTAATCGACGGAGAATCTAGTTTACTAGGCTTGACGATGAATGTATTTGGATATAGAAATGATCACCAATCACGACTGTTGCATCATGGTTTATGCCCGGGAAAGACTTTTGGCATCAACACAGCCAACCTCGGGGTATATTCCAACCCCAATCAAAAACCTAAGCTGTAGACTGCGATTCCGCGCTGGGCGTATTTGAAGGTATAGGCGAAGGTCCTGGGCGGAGCATGTTCAACCGAAAATTAATAATCCACGATCTTCGAACGTTTATCCACAAACATTGATACGTTAACTGCTGTAATAGTTCAACTTCCTCCTATAACGACCCTCCGAGTGACTCTCGTTTGCTGACTGGAGAGCTGATCGTCGACAGATTATGTTCTCTTGTTATATCATAACTGACCCATGAATATACAAGAGGAGGGTATACATGACGGATGGGTACTGGAATTCAAAAAACCCACACGAGTAATCGGGGTCTGTCAATACTGCTACGTGGTAATCGTCAACGCTCAACCTTCCCCTTGAAAATCACACAGCATGCCTTGTTGGACCGCATAGCCGGCTCATTTATTTCATTTACTGCTATACATATTAGAAATAAATATACCAAGAGAGACATGCAATGTGAGAGTACGGCGAGCAATGGGAGATTCTTGTAGTACAGAATACCATTTGAAAATCTTGTAGGCTGGGGTGGGAGAAAGATTCCTTGCGACCAAATGCTACAATACAATATCCAGATAATCGTGTACAGAAAATCATCGATAATTTTCATTCCTGCCACAATGATTACCTGGACTAGTCTTACAAGCTCAATTGCAATCGATTTCTTATGATAATCCTCTCGTCTTTTTAGATGTTCACAATGTTCACCCCTTTTCCTCGGCCTTCCTTTCAGTTTGAAAAATTTTCTCGGCGATCTTTCCCTATTTCCGGGCAAGGGTCCGTCCCCACACCGTGAGTACATAAACCCCATTTTCCTCGTTCGAGATTCTTCTTCCTTTCTCTTCACTTCGCAGTTGTTGTACCATCCCCCGGCCCTGTACCAACAATTGTTTTCTTCTCCTCTGCCTCCTGCTCCGCCTCCACTCTGCCTGTTGTTCGTTTTGATCCTCTCCACTTCCTGTTCAAGCAGCAGCAGCAGCAACAGCATCAGCAGCAACAGCATCAGCAGCAACAGCATCAGCAGCAACAGAAGCAGCAGCCGCAGCATCAGCCGCAGCAGCAACATCAGCAGCAACATCAGCAACAGCAGCAACATCATCAACAACAACAACAACAACCAACAGCAGCAGCCGCAGCAAAAGAGGAAGAAGAAGACGACGACGACGACGACGACGACGACGACGAGGAAGAGGAAGAAGAAGAAGACGAAGAAGAGAAGGAAGAAGAAGAAGAAGCCGCAGCAACAGCAGCAGCAGCAACAGCCTCCATCATCATCACCATCACCACCATCATCGACCTTTGTCTCCTTCCCTGCCGAAGAAAGTGAGCATTTGCCTTTCCATACACAATCCATCTCCATCAGCAGCACATGCCTTTCATTGTCACTTGCCTTTACCTCTCTTGCAGCCACCTACAACTCAGTGGACTTTACCTATACTGTCGCTATACAATCCTCTCTCTGTGGCCGCCATATTCTCTCCGCTATACTCTCTCTCACATACACTCACTCACACTCACTCACACACACTCACACGCTCACATTCACGCATACACACTCACGCACACAATCACGCACACACTCTCTGTGACACACACACTCACGCACATACTCTCTCCGTTCATACACAACCCTTCAAGTACATCTCAACTTGCCCAGAACATCTGTCTTCACATATTTCTCGACCATTTGCATTGGCCTTGCTTGCCCACGGAAATGTCATTCACCTCTACCATGCTTCTGTTATCCGAATACCCGTCCTTCTTCATGCGCTTTGTTCATTTGAACCTCCCTCGTCTGGTCATGGCTTCACCCCATGTTGTCATTAGCCATACCCTCGATACCATTGGTGTCATGTTGGCTGTTCATTGCCATTTGATCCCATCTCAATGCCACCATCTCAATCCCCCATCTCAATCCCCCATCTCATTCCCCGTCTCAATCCCCGTCTCAATCACCGTCTCAATCCCACATCTCATTGCCTCTCCAACTCCCCTCGCATCAATCCCTGCTCACTCTACCACTATGATCAACGCTAACATCTTCTTCCAGTGTACAACCGGAATCGTGGTGGCCGCAACGCCGGCGGGCCCAATAACAACAACGGCCGGGCCCTCATCCGAGGGCGAGGAACGTTCAAATCGGGATGCAAGGCCGCGCGCAGTGGCGGGCCCCTCGGCCGCCAGGGCAAGCTCCGCGGCCAATCAATCGGGCCGGGAGGGCCTATAACTACCCAAGAATACGGGCCGCGCCTCACAACGCCCGACCCCGCGCTGCCCGCCAGACGCAGCCAGACGTTGTCAATGGATGGGCTTCCGACTGGGGGCAATACGTGAGTACATTTTCCTTTCTGCCCAACAATTGTCATTGGGGATTGTCATTGGGGATTTTCATTGGGGATTGTCATTGGAGATTTTCATTGGGGATTTTCATTGGGGATTGTCATTGGGGATTGTCATTGGGGATTTTCATTGGGGATTAGGCTAACATTTCGATTTAGATCCCACCGCAGCGGTCGTTCTGGGCCTATTCTGCGGCGGATGTTTTCAACACCCTTTCCGCGACCGTCTTTAGGCGTATGGGTCCATTGCGGATCCAACACCTGCGGGAGATTATTTTTGACCTCCCAAATGGAGGAAGAGCACCCGTCATGGGTATCTTTTTTGACGGTTGGACGAGGGCCCAAATCCGGGCACGGATGCCGCTGGGGGGGTTCGGGCCGTCTCGTGCCCATCAACATTCGCAGTTCGATTTTGTGGCGGGGAGGGTTGAGCTGATGCAGTTGTGGCTTCGAAACAATAGGCCGTAGTTAGTCTGGTTGTGTGGGTTTGTGTGGTGTGTTGTGCTGTTTTGTGTGGTTCTGCCTGTGTGTCGTGCTGTTTTTGTGCTTGCCTCTTCGTTGCTTAGCTCTCTAAAAACAAATTGCTCACGGGAACTTTTGTGCCTTTTTAATTGACACGCGTGGTGATTTCTACTGCTTGAATCCTAACACAGACTTGAATACCTCCTTACCCATGTCTAGCCACGATCAATCGAATATCCCTTTTCGAAGACCTCCGCCCTGTCCAAGTTCGGTTTAACCCCTTTTCTCTAAAAGTCAACATCATCACTCCTGGTATATACCTCCGCCATGAACGCGGATCAATATCAAATCGACTGAGTGGGATGAAGCGGCCGGAGGCTTATGTTCGAGCAAAAGATTGATGATCTTGACATGGGCTGCGACGGTACCGGATGTGTTCTGCAGGGGCATCCATTGGAGATTCATCAGGGCAAAGCAAGATCTTGATGGATCGAGGACGGGGCAAGGCGAGTCGATAGGAGATTGGTATTGATAGTGCAACATTGCTTAGAGAATATATATTCATCAAACAAAGCTTCACCCCAGGCTACCGTCTATACCACTGGATCTAGGCGAGAAGGCGAGTGTATTGAATGAATAGCGTCACCGGGGCGGGCAAGAATGACTTCGTAGAGTGAAAACCACAACTTAAATACGTACGTATTCGACAACAATTTATACTCCACACGACAAGACTACTGTATTCCATATTCCCCGAGCTATTGTGAAATCGTCGTTGCAGTGCGTTGGGCGTTTTCGGGGATGTTTAGGCGAATGTCTTGGCAAGGTTCAAGTAGGCGGGGCATCTTCAACCGGGTCGGTAACGACATCTCTCAATGAATCTTGATAGCGAATCTTGTGTAGTACTCTGCGCGAGTTGGACTCTTATTTATACGCCTGTTGAGGTCACCGATGCATCATGGAGTGTCAGAATGCTGACCAAAAGAGCGCTTAGTGATAGATCTTTAACCTGACATAAAGGCTTCAACCCTGCAAACTTCAGCAGTCAAAGATGCAGCTGTACGGAGTAAGCTTAATCATGGTTTCAGGTGTAGCCTAGATTCCAACCCTACTTGAGACTGATCAAAGTTACTCGTCAGATCCCTTGCCCGCCGGGCTCCCACGAATAATGGCGCCGTTTCTACTGCCCCAGAGGAATCCATCGCCGACCACATGTTCTCTTGGAGCGCCGACGGAGTAACTTCAAAGACCACCCTGGCTGGCCACAACAAATTACCACCCACACGAACCTTCAACATCGACCCAAATGCCAGAGCGACTCCAGTCGAACATCCTAACCCCGCTGATCTTGGCCTTGAACATATGCCCTCATCAACCGGGATGCAGATCGAAACCCGGGGTCCTAGCATGAGGTCAAAAGAGCTGGGGATCACGTCGGAGACCTGGGGCACAATGGATAGCAGTGTATGTTTGGCAAGAGGAGGAATGACAACAAGAAGCTGCTATACAGAGGAGCCTGAGAAACGGCTGGAAGAGAATACGGGCCTGGCGGGACGAATATTGGCCGGTGGAAGCATACCGGGAGGAGGCGACAACAGATGGTACACGGGCGCAATGTTGCTGAGATAGGATCAAACCCGGAATGCGAGCATGAACTGGGGAGGTGGATACGTGGTAGGTACAGGGAAGAGGACAGTTCAGCAGGACATGCGTGGAATCTTGGGAGACGGAGACTGGACGACATAAATCTAGGAAGGGGAGGGATCATAACCGGGCTGAGTTGAACGGTCGAAACCTTCGGGCGCAATGTCGACACGCGCTAGATCAAACGACGACGACTTTCAAAAAGACCTGCACAGTCCCCGGTAGAACAACAACCATTCACTAACACGAGTCCCTGCCTGCTGTTCACACGTTGTTAAACATCACCGTAAGAGGTATTCCTCGATACAACTCACTCCGTCGTCATCGATACCATGAATAGTTAGCCTCGGTAAATCATTTCAACCACTCCCAACGGATGTCGCGAAGGGTTCCTTCCAACCGAATGATCAATTCCACTTGCATTCCTTTTGATTTTCGCTCCTTCAGCAACGGTACATCCCAAGCACTGGTCCTCCGTTCATTGCACCTCTACTCTTCCCATTTACTACCCTTCCACAGCGAAAAGGTGGGGAGACCCTGCTTCCGACATTATTTCGTCCGTCTCGACCATGAATTTCCAACTCCGCACCTTCCAGTTTTTCGCACCTTCCGTTTTCGCTCCTTCCACCGATGACGTACAAACCTTATTTCAAATAATATATATTCCGGGCTTACGTATTGGGTGGCTGGTCGGGGAGGCCGGTGGTATATAGTGTATACTAGCGTTGTCATTGGTCTGAGTGAGCGAGGATAGAGTGTTCATTAGCGTGTTCATTGGTGGGATGCTTGATGCGATGCTTGGTCGATGGTTCACTGGTGCGATGCTTTGTCTGAATGAGTGAGGACGGTAGACACAGTGTTCACAGGTCGGTCATTGGTCTAAGTGAGCGAGAATACAGTGTTCACTTGTTCGATGCTTTGTCTGAGTGACTACAGTAGACACAATGTTCATCAGGTCGGTCATTGGTTTGAATGAGTGAGGAGACGGTGTCTCTTGGTACGGTGGCTGCTCAATGCATGGTCGAGTGTCTTGGACGGACTCTGGGTGAGTGGTACGATGAGCTTCTCCGGACTTCAACAGGTTCATCATCATGGATATAGACAAGACGGAGTATTCACGTAGAGTCGTAGAGTGAATACAAACCTTGCCAGAATGATAAATTGCCAGGACGATGATGGAATCTCTGTGGCAACGGTCAGGAGAGTTAAGATTCACCTAGACTACGGACATATTCATACAGCAACGGGATGAAGACTGCCGGGATACTAGTGGAGACAGCTGCTCTTCGTGATGGGAGCACGTTTACATTGATCCGTCTAGTCTACCAAGAACAACGCTCGAGTACTACGACGTCATCTTCTAGATTGCTTCCCGGGAAGTGGACTACTCCCACACGAATAGTCAATCACACACAAGCCAGAACCTGAAACCCTGACCTTGAACCGCCATCGACACCTGTCGTATTCGTATTCGTATACAAAATTTGGTGGAGCTGTTGCGTGGGCGGACAGCATTCGACCCTCACATGCGTCGTCCTGATTATTACCAACGACTGGAAGCAGAGAATGGTATTGAGTGTACATCTCACAGCGAACGTGACCTTTGTCTACCGCGGTAAGTGTGGTCCGCTTTCCACAGCTGTCGAGGTCTAATTTCACTGCTGTCGGTGTCTACTTTCCACAGCTGTCGAGGTCCAATTTCTACCACTGTTGACATCCACTTTCTACTGCTGTCGGCGTCTACTTTCCACAGCTGTCAACGACCACTTCACCAATGTCGACGTCCACTTTCCACCGCTCCAGAGGTGCACTTCCACTGCTACCGACATCCACTTTCACCACTTTCGACGTCCACTTCGACTGCTATCGACGGCCACATTTACCACCAGCCCTCCGGTATCGACCACCCACCGAACCGCCCCGTCAAGACCTTAACCCATGTCATCAAAAGGCGACTCCTCCACCGACCGGAACCTTTTCGAACAATCCACTGGTCGGAAATACAGCGCCAATACCTCGTCGCGGCTTCCATGTGCCATGTACAAAAGGAGTGGTATTGGGCGTTTGGCAGCAGCCCGGAGCCAGAGGAGTTGCCGGCTAAGCCACCATGTCATGAGGTACTCCCCGGTCTGATCTAGGTTGTTCGAAGAGCAACAGAGCCATAAGAAGGGTGGGTGGGTGGAAAAAAAAAGAGACGAAACGATGCAGAACAAGAACGGGCGATGTTGCCACTGAATAGCTGGTCCACCGATCCTCATTTCGAACGAGGCGCCTCCTCATCTTAGCTCCCGGGTCCAGCCTCACGATTCGATGGGAAAGATGGTCATGGTGAGTTAATCACTTGGAAACAAATACGGAAACACTGCTGACGATAGATCAGGGCCAAAGATGAGAACAGGGGATGTAAAATTTGGGCGGTTTCTATACAATACCTGGCTAGGGTGTGGTTCAGGTCTACAACAGCAATCATCTGGTCAACCTCTTCGATTCTTACAAAGGGTACAAGAGGAGGGCACACGAATGGCATGAGAATGCAGGATATCATACACCGCGGGTAGCAGCCGCATCCATCCCTGCAAGTACAGCCACCAATCGGCGCTGCTCCACCTCCTTCCACCAACGCTAATGTGGTATAAAAGGGTTCCCCATATCCCAAATGAATACCGAGTTCATCACCGCATCCACTTCTGAAAACACTACCTCGACAGACGCACGAAATGGGCAATTAATGGTCGTTGCATAGAAATACTGGCGGTCTGGATGGCGGTCGTATCCATTCCTTTGAATACCACCTCAATGATGGATGCCGCTCCGCACGCTTTCCCTTGTGAAATCGTCATGCTCCGCCCGCTTTCCATTGTGAAGTCGTCATGAACGTCTTGGAGACGTTGATACCGCCATGATGATTTGGAAAAAACATTTTCTGATCAATCTGCTTCGGTGTTGATGCTTCGGTGTTCGTGCTTCGGTCGGATACTGTACAATTGACCTGATATTGAAATTTTGACCAGAGACTCTTGCTTCCGCGGGCATTCTCACCGGACCAATTCCACAGAACACGTATCCACGCCGTCATTGAAATCTTGGCCAGAGACTCTTATTTCCGGGACACTCTCATTAGACCAATCCACGGAACCCAACCCATATCCTCGTTGATCTTTTAGACACAGACTCTGCTTCCGCGGACATTCTCATTGGACCAATTCCACGAAACACGTATCCATACCCTCATTGACCTTTTAGCCACAGCCTCTTACTTCCGCGGACATTCTCACTAGAACAATTCCACGAAACACGTATCCACATCCCCATTGAACCTTTGACCACAGAATCTTGCTTCCGCGGACGTTTTCACTGGACCAAGTGTGTCCACATCCTCACTCGGGGGAAAACATCCACGATGCGTTCCTTCTGTAGAAGTGCGCATTCCGCCTCGGCTTCTCCAGGCGAATCTCGGCCCTTGGTCTTGGGATCATCACCAACGAGTGCCGTTTTTGTGTTCCAGCGGAACTGAATGCTCCACGGTATTGTTGAGGTTAGATTCCCATCTGCCTGGGGCGATTGGATAAGCAGTGCCAAGTGCTCTCCAGGACAAACCGCTTTCTAAGCCAAATATGACAGTGCCCATTTCCGTATCGAACCAAACCGGGCAAAGCGAGCATCGAGTATTCTCTCCGCAACTAGAACACTGGTACTCCGAACGGGAGTATACTCTAGCCGAGGTCAAGGGAAACTGCTGCTTCACCGATTTACGGATGATGACCGGAACGAACCCTACCAGGGAAACGAGCCTTGAGTGTTCCTCCCACTCTGTAATCGAGACAGTAGTCCCCCGAATCGGAGCATACTCTCCAACAGAGGTTAAGGGAAGCTACTGCTTCACCTAGCTGCGGATGATGACCGGGATTCGACTTCTCCAGGTGCATTCGGCCTCAGCTTCCAGGCGCGGTTGGTTGGTGAGGATTGCTCATAACCGGTCGAACCGATAGCGAAAGAAGGCGAATCAAGCGGTAGTACAGGGTTGCTATCTCGACTGTACATGAAAGTGTCCATTTTCAAACACGATTTCACTGTGAGGAAAAGACACGTCATTGATGGATCCGGGCAGTGGAATACAGGCGACGAGCATTGGTACTCACCGGTTTCCTGGACATTACCCCTGAATGGCGGCTTGTTAGGTCCGTCGAAGATCGAACCGACAACGAAAGGACGCCGAACGTAAAGCAGGGTTACTACCCTCTGCCCCGGCTGTGTCTGAAAATGCCATATTGAAGCGTCGATAGCAATACGCATGGGCCTGTCATGTCGAAATGCTTAACGGCGCATAGGCTAATCTGCCCGTATATTCTAGAACTATTAGGCGTTAATATCTTAAAGGTAATCTCACGTACCCTTTGATTCCCATGAAGATTCGAAGCCCTCGGAGCCAGTGGAAAATCTCTGGTGGTGGGTAAAACCTCGGGGAGAAGAGTGTCCCAATTACAGGTTTTATCAACCTCCAGAATCACCTCATATACCTGCACTAGAATCAAACCATTGCGGGGATCCCCCATTTTAGTGCAGAGTATCCCACAGGTCTCGACCATAATCTCGTCAAGCCTCAAATAATATCCGACAGCTTGTCATATCCGCTTCTTCCGAACAAGGTCAATCCGACTGGATCAAATTGATACATCGAAAACACCCCGAGAAACATGGGCCTGCCATGCTTTTCGAAATACGCATGGGCCTGCCATGCTTCTCGGAGTGCTCGGCGGCAAGTTCAAATGGAGCAATTCATTGTCCTGGTAACTTTGGGTGTGAGCGGACGAGTCATTGGTTGAGTTGGGAGAGAGGAATGAGGTATGGGTACTAACGTGGATGGCGTGTTCCTCAGTGGAAGGAAGGTCTGTAAAAAAATACATGGTAGATGAACTGACTGTGTCAATGTTGATGAAACGAAATGCCGAAAAAGATTGTCAGAGGGGGGGAGACAGAGAAAAAGAACCTTACATAAGCGCTTATTCGTGTATCGACTCGACTCCTATTGGTCCTGATTATGATATATGATGTCAATCACCAACTTCTCGACTGGTTCGAGTTCAATGTTGACTAATGCGATGTTGAATGAAAAACAGGCACTAAGGTGTGCATGCCAGTAGGTCCGCACAGATGGGACGAAGTTAAATGGGATTAAATTGGTGATGGGTGAGCATGCCGCAGCCTGAAGCACGATTGAGCTCATCGATGAGCACACGACAAAACTCTATGTCAAGCTACCGGCTATACCTTTGCTCCCCCCATCTAAGCGACAGAGCAATTGGAGTTCTACCTACATGAGAGGTGAAAGCCTCACCGAATCGGGCTGACGGGACAGGAAAACAGACGAAGTACGAGGAAGGAAAAGCAGGTAGGTGATGGCCAACTAAGTAGACTGCCATCGGACATGCCACCTCATACCCAGTCGCTGCATTGGTCCCCTGGCCCAGCCAGTCGTGACAACGAAAGGATTTCGATGCTCAGTGAGATTTCATGGCCACAAACATCCATCCAGGGCATCACCGTCGTCGAATCGCCTGGTCACCAACAACGCGAGAAACACCTCAAGGCTCAAGAAGAAAGCTGAAAGAGTGGCCGGCTTGGATAGGATCATGGGGATGTGGATACGTGTTTCGTGGAATTGTTCTAGTGAGAATGTCCGCGGAA
>QQTW01001642.1_pt1 | contig 15840 bp, 19 predicted proteins | sample 1904831 | NCBI WGS metagenome assembly QQTW01 (sample SAMN09435610, study PRJNA476489) | Subsurface metagenome, whole genome shotgun sequencing project. | reverse complement strand
CTTCGATCCGTGAGAGGTGGGATATTCCGGTACCCTTCAAGATTCGCGAAACATTCATTCTTTATAGCTATCTATCATCAATCGTCCCCTGCCATGTTCAATTCCGACAAAAAAGCTGAATACGTCCAGCTAGATGTGAGAGAGTCGAACACTCCGGTCCTCCAGCTCCTTGCGCTCCTGCTGCTCCCAGCTCAAATAGTCCGAATACCCCACCTCTGGATCCTCAAACGGCCCATAAAACCTACTACGATCGTAGGGCGTCAATGACCTCCCCAACTTCAGCCTCTCAACTAGATCTGGATTGCTGATGAAGTATCGGCCGAAGAGCAAGGCGTCGTATCTGCCAGACTCGAGCACACCCCAACAGTTTGTGTCGTTCCAGCCACCGGCGGAGAAGAAGGGTGTTGAGCCGAATATGGTGCGGAAGGTGCTTAGATCGACGTCTGGAAGTCCCCAGGACTGGAGAAATTTGTCTTTTTCAGGGGCGCTGATGAATTGCTCATAGCGCTGAACGCGGTCACCGCGACGTTAGACTTCGTGTTCAATAACATAGGTAGTACTCAGGTCGTTGCTGGGCAACTGCACGGGTTATCTAACTTACGGGTTCAATAAAACTAACATACGACAGCCTTGGATGCGCCTCCTTCAGCTGCCGGCAGAGATAAGTCCAGGTCTCGACTCTCTGTTCCCCACGTGCTTGGTTGAAGAGTCCGAAAGGGCTAAAACGAATTGATAGATTCTCCTCTCCAACGGTATTCGCAAGTGCATCTGTCAACTCGAGGACGAACCTGCAACGTTTCTCCGGCGACCCGCCATACTCGTCGGTCCTCTTGTTGATGTTGGAGCTTAGGAACTGTTCCGGCAAATAACCGTTTCCGGCATGGAGCTCAACTCCATCGAATCCGATCTCCATAGCGGTTCGGGCGACATTGCAGTAGTCTTGAATGGTCCGTTTGATATGATCCACGGTTAGCTCGATTGGCGGATGATCTGCATAACGGACCCTCTCGTTGGATCCCACAGCTGGATGAGAGTATAGTTCATCCGGCGAGTCCCAGACAGAAGCTGAAGCTGAGACTGCTGGGGAGCCTGTCATCTGCGGGATGGTGGCACGTCCCGCGTGCCATAGCTGACAGTAGATAAAGCCGCCTTTCTCGTGTACGGCGTCGACAACTTTCTTCCAGCCGGCGGCTTGCTCCAGTAGCCAGAGCCCAGGAACACCAGGCATTCCATTGCTCTTGAGTGAATTATAATGTCAGTACGTGTCACACTCGACATCAAGCATCAGGGGCGAAGTAGTACCTCCAGAGACGGTGGTATCCCCTCCGATATCAGCAAACCTCCATCCGTCGTTCGTTGACGGTAGTACTCCACCATCAAATCGTTCGGATACCAGATCCGGTTGGGATTTTCGGCGGTACTCTCTAGGTTCAGAGGCGTGCCCCGATTTCTTGTCAGGGGAGCGAAGATCACGCGATGCTTCAATTTAATCTTCCCGCCGGCAATTTCCAAGGGCTGAAAGATTCTGGAGCCATGACCTTTTAGAACCGTCATTCTAACGAAAAGGTGGCTTTCTCTGAGCTCCTCTTAGGAGGAAAGGATCACCGATCACAGAAAAACAAACAAGAGATGAAGATGTTCCAACGATAAGTGTAACTTTGTCCCGGACTACTGTTAAGTTGAGGATAGACAAGGTATTTCTGAAACTATGTTGCAACTCCATTGTAATGAGAGCTGGGGATTGGGGATGGGGGACGAGGCAGTGGCAGGGGGGAACATGCTACGCCACAAGGCACAGGAATCGGCACAGACCGAATTAGTCCGAGAAAGGTGGAGATTGTGGGTTAAATCTCGTGAACTTGACATGCCTTCTCAGACAGGCCCGGGTCCCCTGGTCCCATGGTCTTCCAGAAGGTCGTCGGAATCAGCCGAAGCATAAAGTGTGATGGCAGCCGCACCACTCGAGATACTTTAGCTTCTCCGCTATCTAGATAGCGGATCTCATAAGGTAGTGGACATTAGCTGCAGTATGTATGCAGGTATGTGCTTCCATGCCTGCTCTGTGGTGATGCGGAACGGCAAGAAGGAGTACCAATCAGCACTTCATGACGCGCTTAGTTTATAGTCACGTGTGCGGATCAACAGGGACGTCGTGTAGCTTAGGTAGGTATTGTCTTGTCCCGAGTCTTCTCACTTTGCAGAGTATTACACACACTCTTAACTCACACAAAAAATGCCAAGTATTTATTTCTCCTCTGTGAAAATTACTTAATGGTTGTTGGGACTCAAGGAGAGCTTTCTACCCTCCAAAGGCGACCCGACCAGCTGGTGTCTCAGCCCCCCTATTACTACAACAACACGGCTGATTCTCCTGTCCTTTAACTTAAAAAGTGCTTTTTGGCGTTGTTGCGACTTGAAAAGCGCACAAATACCAAGAACGCCTTCTGCTAGCTAAGCTCTAAGGTATAGCGTCCCGACGGCCATCTGTCACGCAAGTTGGCGCTTGCGGTAGTGCGGATTCATAGAAACGCCACCACCATGATCTCCGCTCATCTACACAGTGGGTGGTTGGATATTTCGAGGCGGGGGTGTGCATCGTATATTGAATTTACCACTGTTGATCATTTACTTCGGACTTTTCATATTACCGCGCTTCGTTCGGACCTTGCATTAAGTCGCCCTGACCTGGCACTTCTAGGAATGGAGTCTCAGACTATGCGATATGGGCTCGACCGTTTCTCAGGCACAGCTTCAAGCTTCAAGCTTCAAGCCACGTGGACACTTTTGACAGCGAGAAGATGAATAATCTTTTGACCCACGGTTCCCAGGGATCTGGCTCGGTCTGGCTACCCCTGCCCTAAGCTCGGTCGCATATCAAAGTGCAGGCTCGGAGTATTGCTTTCTGCATCCTGACGGATAAAGAGCCAAGCACATGAACAACGCCTTCTACTTCTCCGATGAAAGCAGACCCTGAGCCAGTGATAACCTCAAGACTCACCCAACGGCAAACACAACGACACCACCAAAATGCGCCCTGACTTCCAGCCTGCCTTGGCTCCTCCTCCGGGCGTGACACCGAATTATGATCATCCCGAGGATGTCCTGAGGACGGTGAATCTGGTAACTCAGGGACTGTCTATTCCAATTGTTTCCACGTTTGTCGCGCTGCGAATGTATGCAAGATACCGTACCTCCCGCCGGTACGGACCAGATGACTGTGAGTAACTTCTGCAGTGCCTTCCCCTTAGACTGAAAGTTATGGGAGATTTGCTGATGTCTTTAAGATGCTTGTATTATTGCATTGGTATTATTATCTCTGCTCGGGAAGATGTGAAAAGGCACGGATCTAACTACGATGACAACAGATTTTGTTCCTCGGGTATTGCTCATGTGGGATCGCCTGTATGTGTCGAGCATCCTCCCGCAGCTTCAAGACTTTGGGCTAAAAGATCTTTCCTGTCTTCCCTATAGTGAGCCACTATGGCGGAGGTTATCACCAGTGGGAAGTCCCGAAGAAGGACGTCGAATCGTTCCTCGAAGTGAGTCTGTTGTGTGTTGCAATAAGCCGTAGTTAAGCTGACTATTGTAACATCAGACAGCATATGTATCCACGATCTTCTACGCTCCAATGGCTTTCTTTGTCAAGATGGCTCTTCTTTTCATATTGATTCGAGTCTTCGCCCCTTACAAGAAGACCGTCAAATTTATGTATGTGCTGCTGGCCCTCTTGCTGGCGTACTACATCCCCGCCCTCATCATCAAGATCCGGATCTGTATGCCGATCTCCACCTACTGGACGAGGGATGGCCGTGGTAGCTGTCTCGATCAGGGTGCAGTCATCATGTCTGACTCCATCATGAGCGTCGTCAGCGACCTATCAATTCTGCTTCTGCCTTTACCTTTGACATGGTCGCTTCAGATGCCAACGAAGAAAAAATTGAGAGTCATGGGCATTCTCGGCGCCGGAGGACTGGCGACCGCGTTCAGTATCTATAGACTGTGGATGATTGTTGTGGACGGAGCCTCACCAGACCAGACCATCGTTTTCATCAAGGTCATCCTTTCCGGGTACGCTGCCTAGATCATACTGCAAAATATGCCCTTCCCGACCCTGAACTAACCGACCGGAACTCTAGTAACGCCGAAGCCGGCATCGGCATCATCTGCGCCTGTCTCCCGGCCATGTCCGCGTTGCTCACCTCCAGCAATGAAGAGCGTTCGCGCTCTTCGCGGAGAAAAAACCAGAGCGGCGGCACCGACCATGAGTTGAGCAAGGGGCGATTTTCCACCAAGTGCGGGGTGCGATCGCACACCGAGGAGTACAGAACTGATCCCGACGAGATTTTCTTAGTTGCGCACGCCCAAAGTGAACCTGAGTTTGAGACGTCGATCAAGGGCGACGCCGAAACCCAGTCACAACGCCACGCGTGCCCAGTAGATGCAAACGGGATCTTGAAGACTGTCGATGTCTCTCATTCAGTGGCTTTTGTCAAGTAGATCAAGACGCGGTAAGCTGGAGGAGAGAACGGGACTCAAGGGGCAGGGTTATGACGTGCAAGTTAGGTTTAATGAGGGATCCATTCTGGATCTGGTGATCTTTCCGGGTGTTTAACGGTCGGATTCGCTACAAGATACCTCTGTTTGTGATAGCGAGTGGTCCTTGCGCTGTGGTATCTCAATGACGAATAGTAAATATACAAGTGTGCTGCGGACCTGGATCACCTTACCAGAAAACCATTTATAGGTAATCGCTTGAGCCCTGACCTCTGATGTCAGGCCATGTTCACTGCCTTAGCATTGATGATACTACAACAACAATTCTCCCACAGAGCCGCAGTCACAGTCATTCGCTGTTGTGAACAAGGCATGCGCCAAGAAGCCCTTAAAACCTACCACACCCCAAAATACTACTCTCGCAGTCCACAATCCCCTACGCTACCCTTCACAATCACAACTCCCTAAACAGTTCGACAACGCGCTAGACAGCATCTCCGGCTCCTCCTTCACGCACGACAACCGCATGCGCGGTTCCCCGGGCCTAAAATTCGGCCCACGAGCCTCGATGCACACGCAATTGCCACCCCTAGCATCGGTGCAAAAGTCCGACAGCGTGGTGATGCGCGGTGAACTCTGGATCTCGGCGTATTGGTCACGCGTGGGCGTCAGGATGTAGTTTGGTCGCGTTGCGCCGGGGGCGGCATGTTGGGGCGGTAGTTGACCGGCGCAGTGGTAGGGTCGGTGCTGTTGAGGGGGAAAGGGGAGTTAGTTGGGGTGAGGGTGGCGATACTGTTCGGTTGGGAGAGGGTTGGGTGAGGGAAGAGAAGGGTAGGATGGGGACGTACCCATCGTTGAGGGCGGGCGGGGCGGACTGGGACTGGGAGGATGAATGGAGCAGCGTTTGGGTCTGGCGGGGCTAGAGCGGAAACGGAGAGGATGAAGAGAAGGAAGACGAGGGAGAGCAGATGGAAGGTTTGACTCATGCTGTGTTGAAAGGGTCGTTTGGCTATGGTAAATGAATGGATATGGCGGACAAGGTGAAAAAAAATGGATTCAAATGCAGCGCTGAGTATCAGTGTTAGGAATGATAACTTTCAAAGCACGGGCGAGCAAGGGGCAGTATAAACAGATAGTTGCTATCAGTCCGCCGTTGTTTCATTCAGTATGACACCTGTGTATCAGCACAACGGTGTGGCCGCGTACGAGAGTCTCAGCTCCGGGAGAATTTTGGTAGCTGGTTTCAGAAGCTCAGGTAAAGAGGTTATGTGGTGCGGGTTATGGCTTGATCCTCTACGCCAACCTTTTCTAGTGAAGACTCTCCCACGAGCGAAGGGATCGTCACTTGGGAGGTTGCTCCCCTCTACCGTTGCTTCGTACCTCGCTAGAAGGCAAGGGTAAGGAGTGGTCGCAGGCAGAAAGCTAAGCCAGTTGACAGCGCACGTGACAACAGTAACAAAACCGCATTGAAGGTTATATACCCTAGATGGAGACACAATGGTTCAAGTAAGAGCAACTTCTGGCCATTCAACTTGAGTGCGGATGGGCTCGGAGAATTGGCTGGCCGAGCGTAATTGCTTGACCGATGAGCTTTATCACCAACCTTATGACATCGAACTGTATCTAAAGCGAGCGACAGCATATGAACACCTTGGATTCCCAGATCTAGCGGCTGGAGATGCACATAGAGCCCTCCTTTTGACGGATGAGGCGCGAGATGAAAGTGGTGAATATCACCACAAAGTCCTTGACGCCCTAAGGCTTAAACTTCAGTCTCAGAAGTCAAACGATCCTCTAAATGACCAACATAGAGCCTTTCAAGACGTGGAGACTGGGATTCAGGAAGGCCATTCTGACACTGTCGATAACACAAAGCCTATTTTAAGACCGACACAGGATGAGGAGCTGAGCAGAAAGGCTCATGAGTACGCCCTTCAATGCTATCATCTCATATCTCGTTGCCTGGTCAAGTGCGGTTGTCTCAGAAGTGCCTTTAACTTTTGTACTCGTGGTCTCTCTGTTTTTCCTGATTCGGAGTTATTGCAACAACGCAATGAGATTCTCCTACAGCACCGAAAGACGCTGCAACAGCAAATTCCCACATGGGACGAGTCAGCCTTCGACCCAAAGCGAGATCTTCCAGACAAAGGCTCGGTTAGAAGAGAACTTTACCCCTGGAACACGTATGAGCCAAACCGCTTTTCGGAAGATACGTTATTATTCTTGAACACTGAGGTGAGCAAGGTAGCTCCAAAGTGCCGAGTGCAAGCGGTCTCTTTGCCTCTCCTCACTGAAGACGGTACCCACCTCGGCCTTTCCGCTGGCGACAACCTGCCAATAGTCAAACAATTAGGACTGTTTGCCAACGAAGATATCCTTGCTGAAGGCTTAGTCTTGAACGAATCCAGCATCCTAGCTGTGAACAATCGCCTTCACTACCCGCTGTGCGATGCTTGCAGCTCCGAGCTTCCGGACCGGGCTCCCCAGGACACCCTTCTCACATGTCAACACTGCGATGACACTGTCTTTTGCAGTCAATCGTGCTTTGATCTTGCAATGGAGACTTATCATCCTGCGATCTGCGGTAGTGATGTCGAGGCCATTGGGAAAGACACAGATCCCCTTGAGGCAGCCAACGCGCTCTATTTACTACTTCTGGGCCGAGTCATGGCCATGGCTGAAACGCAAGAGGCTCATCCGTTGGACTTGAAAGAAGTCAAGTATATCTGGGGCGACTTTATAACTCCGGACATAACATACCTTCACTCCGAATCAGCTTCTGCATTCTCGACAGCTCGTCACCTTCCTTTCTCTTTTGCATACAATGTTCTATTGCCTTTGCACCTTTTGGAGAAGATGGACGTTGATATATTCGCTTCACTTCCGAGATATGATACATGGATACTGAACACATTGTATGCGAAATTCAGGGGTACTGCTTCGGCTCGACTGAGCAAGAATGACGGCAGACCCGAGGTTTGTGCGGTGCATCCGATATGGTCCTTGGCCAATCACAGCTGCGATCCGAATGTTACGTGGGAGTGGGGTGGGAATATAATGTTCAGAGCTAAGAAGGAGAGGATAAACTGGGGTCTCGAGGGTAAGAGGGAGGGTGGGATTAAACAGGGCGAAGAGATACTAAGTCACTATTGTGATATCCAGTTGGGGGTAAAAGAGCGCAGGGAATGGGCAGCCGGTGCCCTAGGTGGTATGTGCCTGTGCCAACGATGCGTATGGGAGGAGGCTCATTCAGAGTGAAAGTAAGACCAGGAATAGAATCATCCCAGTGGGATGCAGCTAAGAAACATATATCTCTGTCAATAAACAAAGACGACGTATCCTGGTAATGATCATTTGCCTAGTATCTGAGATGTTTTAAGCATCTCTCCAACACACTATTTCCTGTCCTTGCGCGTGACGTGCCTCGAAGGTAGGAATTTAGCTTCGCCAGCTCCATCATCTAGACCACCAAGCAACTCTCGTAGACTCAACGACCAACATAACTCCCTGATCTATATCCATATATCTTACAGTATAGCACTAACAGCCCCTGTATCGACCTACGCCTTCTTCTTCCCTGCCGCCCTCGTCTTTGCCGCCTTCTTCTGGTTACTTCGAATCATCACCACGCTCAAAAATGACCCCACAACAGCAGAGCCCAACAATATCAGAATCACAGGTATACGGATCGCCCAAACACGGGGCGGGAAGAAGTCATGTAGCGGATGCCCAGGATCGACGAAAGGCTGTGTTTGGTCGGTCAGTTGCGGAGTTGTATACAGATACAAGGAGTGGCTGACCATTAGAAGCGTCCATATGGTATAGTAGAGAAAGACCGTCGTGGCTACTATGAGCATTGCAAGGCCGACGAGACGGTCGAGCTTGAGCCTATTAGCATTGGATCGTTGTAATTGATATGTGCGGAAAATCACCATAGTTGCAAGAAGCACTTAAGGAGTGTTCTGAAGGTAAGGAGTGAACCGAAACATGCAATAAATGACTTGTGCAGCGTGAAGTTGAGATCTCTTTTGAAATGGCTTTTTACTGTCCATCCCAGGAGGTTCAGAGAGCGGCTCATGCTCACGTGAGCGCAATGTGCCGCTAAACTTTTTGGTTGTGCCTAAGGTAACATCCAAACAACCACCAGTTAGCTCACCTCACTTCTTGCGAGGACTGACAAGCACATTCTTTCAACCCCTCCCTTACATCTTCGTCAATATGGAGGATCCGGTGATCTTGCAGTCTGCAGTCCGTCTGCCAACGCCTCCACCACCGGACTTGTACCCAGCCTATCCCGCCAGCAAGAGGAAGCGATCACCACCATCACGCTCACCCTCGCCTCGGCGCCGGCGCTCACCTCCCCGTGGGCCTGCACGAGCTGGTCCTGTACTCCCTGATGTCGACCCTCAGAGAGCCATGGAAAGGGAGCGGCAACTTGCCGAGCGACTACTGCACCGTGAGGAGGCACAAGCTACACCCAAAGCAATGACAGAGGAGGAGAAGCAAGCGGCGGCAAAGGCAGAATACGAGAAGCTACTTAACATGCGTTCGGGCGGGACGTACATTCCGCCTGCGAGGTTACGAGCGCTGCAGGCACAGATTACGGATAAGACGAGCAAAGAGTATCAACGGATGGCATGGGAGGCTCTGAAGAAGTCGATCAACGGTCTTATAAACAAGGTCAATATCTCAAACATCAAGCATATCGTACCTGAGCTTTTCGGAGAAAACCTTGTCAGAGGGAGAGGCCTCTTCTGTAGGAGCATTATGAAAGCCCAAGCGGCGAGTTTGCCCTTCACGCCCATCTACGCGGCCATGGCTGCCATCGTCAATACCAAGTTACCGCAGGTTGGAGAGTTGCTGTTACATCGGCTCATAGTGCAGTTCAGGAAGGCGTTCAAGCGAAATGATAAGGCTGTCTGTTTATCGTCGACGACTTTCATTGCACATCTTTGCAATCAACAAGTCGCACATGAGATGGTCGCCGCTCAAATATTGTTGTTGTTGCTTCATAAGCCTACGGATGATAGCGTGGAAATTGCTGTTGGTTTGACTCGTGAGGTGGGACAACATCTGGAGGAGATGAGCGGTCCGATAGCCTTGGCTGTTTTCGATCAGTTCAGGAGCATTCTCCATGAAGCGGACATCGACAAAAGGGTTCAGTATATGATCGAGGTGTTGTTCCAGGTCCGGAAGGATCGATACAAGGACAATCCTGCAATCAAGGAGGAACTCGATTTGGTTGAAGAGGAGGACCAGATTACCCATCGAGTTGGATTGGAGGACGAGATCGATGTTCAAGATGGGCTGAACGTGTTTAAATTCGATCCAGAATGGGAAGAGCATGAGGAAGCGTACAAAAAGTTGAAGGCAGAAATATTGGGAGAAGCAGATGGGAGTGACGAAGAAGATGAGGACGAGAGTGACGACAGTTCCGAAGATGAGGAAGCCAAGGAAGACACTAAACTGGAGATCAAGGACCAGAGCAATACTGATCTGGTTAACTTGAGAAGGACGATATACTTGACCATTATGTCTAGTATTGATTTCGAGGAATGCTGTCACAAGTTGATGAAGGTTACTCTCCCTCCGGGACAGGAACAAGAGTTGCCATCCATGATCATAGAGTGCTGTTCGCAAGAACGTACGTACTCGAAGTTCTATGGTCTCATTGGCGAGCGTTTCGCCAAACTCAATCGTCTTTGGACCGATCTGTTCGAGCAGTCATTCGCCAAGTACTACGATACCATTCACCGCTACGAAACCAATCGTCTACGCAACATAGCCCGGTTCTTTGGATACATGCTCAGCTCTGATGGTATTGGATGGCACGTGCTATCAGTTGTCCATCTAAACGAAGAGGAGACGACATCCAGCAGCCGTATCTTTATCAAGATTCTATTCCAAGACCTGGCGGAGGCCTTAGGGATGGCAAAACTTCAGGCCCGGTTGAAAGACGACTTCCTGCGACCAAGCTTCGACGGGATCTTCCCAACCGACAACCCTCGCAACACCCGCTTCTCCATCAATTACTTCACCAGTATTGGCATGGGAGCCGTGACGGAGGAAATGAGAGAGCATCTCAAGAACATGCCGAAACCGGTTGTCCCAGCTTTACCAGCTGCCGAATCAGAATCTGACTCTGATTCTGCCAGCTCCGTCCCAAGCTACTCCTCGTATACAGGCTCTTCCAGGTCATACTCCAGATCGCGTTCACGCTCACGCACTAGAGGCCAAGGTCGTGCCCGAAGCTTCTCGCGCTCCACGTCCCGCACTCCTCCGCGAAACGACCGACGCGAGCGCAGCTACACCCTCTCTCGCTCCCCATCACCACCTCCCCGTCGTCGCCGCAACTCCTCATCCGAACCACCACCACGAAGAGGCCGATTTCTATCCCGCACACCACCCAGACATTCACCTCCCGGCCGTCGCAACACATCGTACTCCCGAAGCCCTCCTCGCCGCACAGCGCCAGATCGTCGCTCTTCCTCATACTCCTCTCGATCCGTGACTCCTCCCCGTCGTAACGGCCGAGATGTCCGCACCCAAGACAAAGGCCGATATCGCAGCTACTCCCGCTCCATCACGCCACCGCGCAGGGGAAGTCGCAGCCGCCACATCTCGTCCCGCTCTTCTCTTAACCGACGTCCGAACCGAGCGGACAATCGGTCCCTGTCCCGGTCCCGGTCCCCTCCGCCACGACGAGCTGGGCGTGGGAGAAATCCAAGTCTTTCTCTATCTCTGTCTCCGCCACGTACGCGCGATCGGCGACGGAGAAATAGCTCATCCTCGCTTTCTCGGTCTCCGCCGCCGCGCCGGATGGATGACAACAGGGGAAAAGAAACCGTGGCGAGGAAGTACTCACGATCTCCGGTCGCGAGGGATCGGAGGAGGAGTCCTAGTTATGGGGCTGGTGGTGATGGGAGGCGAGAGGTGGGTGGGCATGGAGGGAGTGGGAGGGGGAAAGGTGAGGTGGTGGATAGGGAGAGGGGTGGCAGGATGAGGGCGGCGGATTATCTGTAGATTGTTTTGGGCCTTTCTCTGGGCCGGGTGGGGCTGTTGTTCGAGGGGGGAAAGGGTATTGATATGGTCTGGCTGTCGTTTTCGAGAGTAAGATCAATTGAGAACTTGGTGTTTCATATAGGAAGATTCTCTCCAACGAGGGAGAATTGATTACTGTATCAGGCTAGGTGGGTGTAGATGGGTTATCGAGTCCGATACGTCGGCTATATAGATATTGACACATTGTGTCCGAAGATCTTGTAAAGACGCGAGACTCGCCTCAGTCAGTCTAGTTGTGACAAGGACCTCCACTGTCAATTTCACCGCAGGGATCGGGCAAGCATGCCCCTTATGGCATCGACTTGGGAACCTTATGAGGCGATATTCTATAGACTTCATTCCTTCCGTATCTATATCCAATTTTCCCGTCGGTATTGACCCGGCTAGATTTGCCTTGTCAAGGATACCATTCTTGTTGAGATGGTCATTGTTCCGCTGTCGTTGACGGGACTTCTTGTGAGCAAGGCATTTCCTCGTGATTGCGGAGGTGTTTTGCTGAGGTGGTGGTGGTTGGGTGGGTGGAAATGGTAAGGTTTAGAAGGATAATTGAGATGGTAAGGAATGATAGAGGTGGTCGAAGTGGTCGCGATGGTAGAGATCTTAGAGACGGTACAGATGAATCAGTTGGTGGATTGAGTTCGCAGTGATGCTTTCGTCGACCGATTTGGCCAGATCCGTGATAGTAGCCTCCCTTTTCCATGCAAAGGTAGGGCTATATCGATGTGAAAGCATGGTGAGCGGACTGCTGCAGCGTGTTGCACGACGGGTTCTAAATACCAAAGCACCCAAAACCCATCACTGAAGTAGTACCTTACACCCTTCCGCACTGGCAACCACAATGGTAAGCTGCTGTTTCTCCTGTCCAATCGGTTCTCGTGGCAGATCCGGCGGCAGCCTGAGATTCGGGAACGTCTGAAGTATGCGCACGATGGCGCACGACGCTTCCATGAGCGCAAAATCCTCTACAAGGATGATAGTAAGCGGTAGGCCCAGCAAAACGGAGACAACCAGAACTTACTGCCAAGACAGAGTCTCGGGCCGCCGTGAAAGGGCAAGAAGCCCCATCCGATCTTTTCCATCTCGGAACCTTCCCACCTCTCAGGTCGGTATTCAGTAGCGTCTTCGCCGTATAGGCTTTGTCGCCGATGCATGTGGTAGACTGAGTAGCCGACACCTTCTCCACGTCTGATCAGGACTGGAGAGCTCCCATCTGGCCCGCCACCGCGAGGCAGGAGGGTAGTTTTGGTGGCGAAGCGCACGTTCACGGGAAGCTGTGGGTACAGTCGCAGAGCTAGCAAGCGGAGGTAGAATGCTTGATCAGCGAGAGTTGGAGAAGGTCGCTGCAATGGGGTGCTTACTTTCGTTAAGAACACATTTAAGGTATGGCATTTTATGGACTTGAGCCCTTGTCAGATCCTGCTCATCTCCCACGACGGAGGAGATCTCCTGGCGGAGACGATCCAGTACTTGTGGGTGACGAACCAGAAGAAAGCTGAGGTGTCATGGATCAGTGTTCTCGCATTTGCACGAAGGAGTACAGTATGCAAAGAGAATATACGGTAGATACTCACAAAGTCCAGGATAGAAGACAAGCTGTTGTATCCCTTCCAGCAATCAAGACGTGTACAAGTTGATCGCGCACCAGCGTGGGATCTTGGAGATCTTCATATAGGTCTAGAATAAATCCATGACGTCCGGACTTTGCCTGTTGTCCATTGTCTTCCTGCTCTTTCAAGGCTTGTTGGACAAAGTGATCTGCATATCTTTTTACTACCTTACACGCCCTTGGGAACCTTGAGGGGGTATAGGCCCAGTGAAAGTCTGCAAGCCGCAAGCGGATGGCGGAAATGAATGTAGCGTAGTCGAAGTTTGTAGCGAAAGTGTCTTGGTCCTCGTCGCCGAGGCTTCCTACAGGTTCCCCGAAGATAAGAGCGGTCGTAGTAGCTAGGGTAAACTGGAAGAAGGCAGGCTGTAGATCCACCAGACCGCTGGAGGACGAGAGCTTTGTGATCAAGTTGGTGACGTGCTCGTCAAACACCTTCAGATTCTGATATTGTATTCGTGCGAACTGACGGCGGAGCAGCTCACGGGAGTGTTTCCAGGCGTGTCCATCCTGGGTGAAGATCCCTTCTCCAAGGAGGGGGAAGAGCCCAGCGCGTCGGGAGCCAAGCCCAAAATCTGTAGGGGAAGGTTCAGCCAGCATTCAACGTCACTGAGGGTTCTTGAAGTCAATTGAGGGACATCAGGGTACACTGAGGTCCTCCAGCGTCAGGTAAGTACCCTAGAGTCCAAAGAGTGCCCCGGTGTTAAAGGAGGGCCACCAAGGATCAATACCTTCAAAGCGCGTTGAGAGAAGAGCCTCTACGTTCTGAGGATCTGTAGTTATATAACCTGACACCCCAAACAACTTGAGCTCCATGTTCGGACCCATCTTGTCCAAATACTGCGACTGGAAGGCCAGTAGACGCTGAGCCGGAAGTGCATCGTATTGCCGCTTAAGGACATCAAGGGCAAAAGGCCATTTGTAAGGCAGTATTGTTTCCATTGGGAGACAGCCATGTTGGTCACCGAACGCTTTATCGGCCTCATATTCTCGTCGTTTCTGAATATAGCGGTACAGGCCAAATGGAAGTACAACTGTTAGGACGAAAAGTCGGAGGGCCCCTGAAAGGTTGTGGAGGCTCCCTAAGAGGTTAAAATTGCTCGCAGACAGCAGCGTCGTCATTCTGAGGTATTAGACGTGGACATAAATAATCATCACAGGCAAGGCTCAAAGATAGGGGACGAAAACGCTTTTCGAAGGACGGAGTTGTTCAAGAGCGAAAGCCGCGTTGCAAAACATCCGAGACAGACATGGATGTGCGCCCCGATGCACGAAGGGCAGCGCCAGGCATTGGCTTTCCTTTGGTTGGACAGATCAGCGGCATCGCTACTGGCAGCCATTAACGTCGTACACTGCCTACATATTGAGGAGACAATTGATCGTTACTCCATGAAGCTACCTATTAACCACAGCCTCGGCGATGGCGGAGCCATTTTCTATCATCGCTGGGACGTTTGGGATAGCCGACCTCTGCTGGCGTGTTATCGATTATCTCAGAAAGGTCCAATCAGCGGCGGGCAGGGTTGAAGACGAGATTGTGGCCTTGCTGCACGAGGTTGAGGCCCTGGTCACTGTCAACGAGTCAATCGAACGTGTATGGGCAACGGAGCGAGGTCGATCCCCTAGGAAGTCCTTGTCTGATTCAGGTCGCGTCGATAGCCTATGGCGAAATGCTGGGACGATTCTTCAAGATTGCCGAGCCACACTGGAGAGACTCGAATCTCTTGTAACAGAAGTTATCGGCAAAGATGGACCGAAAGTAACTGGGAAACTGGATGGAATAAAGAAGCAATTGAGAAAACAAACCAAGGCGGAGGAATTCAATCAAGTCCGCCACCAACTCGCAAGCTACCAAAGCAGCCTTCAGGTCTTATTGACCGCGCTCAATCTGTAAGTAAACTAGTAACGTTCCAACACCTTCGCTGCCTGATAAAACATAGCTTCTACACTCGCAATAGTCAGGACTCAACCGATCTGTCTCTTGGCCTCTTGACCGATGACGTGCATTCGCTACGCTTTGAGCTCCAATCTCAGATTGCATCTCTGCAGTCAAGGCTGACAACAACAGAAGGCAGTAACGTAAGTGACCAAAGCCCTACTCTCATGTAACATACCATTCCCCTTGTCCGTCTAAGTAACCATAAAGATCTCAGCTTCGTGATTCTATCAGCTCCGCAGCAGCTGTTGCGTCGTTGGTGTCTTCAAACAAGCATTTCTATATCCCACAGGCCGTCAGTAGTATATTCACAGGCCGGAAGGCCTTGCTAGAGGAACTGAGAAACCTCCTGAACCTTCCACCATCCCCAGGGCATAAGCATACACAAAAGCGCTTCGTTGTGTACGGTCTTGGTGGCTCAGGCAAAACACAGTTTTGCTGTAAGTTTGCCCAAGATAACCGACAGGAGTGAGCATTCCACTAGTTATGACTTTACTTTTGATTTATGCTTATGGTCGACTTAGCTTCTGGGGTATCTTTTCGGTCGATGCGAGTTCGCACGAGAGCGCAAAACATACCTTCTCTCGAATTGCTACAATCGGCGGAGTTGAGCCAAACGAACGTGCAGCGAAAAGCTGGCTATCAAGTCTGACTTTTCCATGGCTGCTGCTTATCGACAATGCAGACGATCCACGAATCTTTATCGATGAATACCTCCCAGTGAAGAAATGCGAACATTTTGAGC
>QQTW01001641.1_pt1 | contig 15846 bp, 14 predicted proteins | sample 1904831 | NCBI WGS metagenome assembly QQTW01 (sample SAMN09435610, study PRJNA476489) | Subsurface metagenome, whole genome shotgun sequencing project. | reverse complement strand
GGTCTAAAATCACCGCCTGAGCGCGACGCTTAGCTTGTGACCCCTCACCCGGATCATTAACAATAAACGGGTAAAAATGAGGCAAAGGGCCAAAAGCCACCTCCGGATAACAGCGACTCGAAAGAGCAACACTTTTACCCGGCAGCCACTCCAAATTCCCATGTTTACCCACATGAACAACCGCATCAGCGCCAAAATGTTGCCTTATCCAGTAGTAAAAAGCCAAATAAGCATGAGGCGGTTCTAAATCCGGGGCATGATAATTCAAAGACGGGTCAACATCATATCCCCGCGCTGGTTGAATCCCAACAAACACATTACCCAACTGAACCCCAGCAATCACAATCCCCTCCTCCACCTTGGCGCTCTTGGCGTCTTGGCGGTCCCAACGTTCACCAACCCCTTTCTGCACAAGCTCAGGCAACGTAGCGAAATATTGTGCATACTCCGACCAACTCAGCTCTTGCCGTCGAGGTCGCAACTCCCAGCCTTCCGGGTCATTAGTCACCCCAGATGTGAGGCGTTGAATCAGTTCATCCCCAGTTTGCGGTATATTTTCAACCTTATACCCAGCCACCTGAAGTGCCTTAAGTATCTCCACACAACTTGCAGGAGTATCCAAACCGACACCATTAGCAAGGCGACCATCGCGACTAGGATAGTTTGCCAAGATCAGGGCAACTCGCCGCTCTTGCCGTGAAGACAATCGTAGCCGTACCCAACGCTCTGCTAAATCAGCCACAAAAGCAATGCGATCGCGCACCGGCTCATAAACAACCACATCAGTTTCCAGCTCGCAATTCCAGGTTTGCACCGCCTTAAACGAAACCGCGCGGCTAATAATGCGCCCATCCACCTCTGGTAGAGCAACATTCATCGCCATATCGCGTGGTGAAAGTCCTTGGAACCCAGATTCCCAAGCATCAGCTGGACCGCCACTCAGGATAACCTGCAACACCGGCACATCCAATTGTCTCCACAAATCAAGTTGGGGTGTTTCAGTTTCTAACCGAGCAAGGGAAAAACTGGTCGTATTCAGCAGCACCTGAATTCCCTCGCGGTCTTTTGGCGTGAAGTAAGGCAATAGCTCTGCTTGCACATCAGGATCGCGGAGGGAAGAAACAAAAACCGGCACCGGTTCTAAGTTTCTCTCAGCCAACGCTTGACAAAGCGCATCAATTGGTAGAACGTTTCCAGCTAAGTAATGGGCACGGTAGAACAAAAGACCAACTTTTTCTCCCCCACTACCCTGTTGCCAAGGATAGAGCCCAACACGAGGGACTGGTTGAGGTGGTGGTGGATTGTGGGCTGTTTTGAGACAAAGATCGGATATAAACTGGAGAGCATTAAAAATATTTTCCACACCACCTTCAGTGAAGTAGCGCCACAGTTGATTAACCACAGACAGGGGAACTGTTGAGTGAGTGATTAAATCGGGGTCAAGTGCGTCGTCTCCTGGCATGACAATCAGTGCTGCACCAGTACGCTGCACAATTTCTTGCACCACTTCTAAGCCATAAGACCAGTAGGAACATCCCCCTAACAGCCGCAAGATAATCACCTGGGCTTGCTCCAGCACTGATTCAGCATAGGTATCGATTGTCAGTTGTTGCTGCAACTGTAAGAGGTTGGCAACCCGCAATGCTGGGAAACCAGGTGGTAATTTAGGAACTGCTGCCGCCAGAGTTTGAATGTCGGTGTCAGCAGCAGTTAGAAATACCAAGGGAGCTGATGTTTGTTCCAGAAAAATTACGCCTTCTGCTTGAGGGTTCCACCCTCCAGGTGTTGCAGCTAAACGGTGCATAATTTTCTCCTACCAGCATAATCTTCTCCTACTAGCTTATTTCGTAAATAGCTAGCATTAACAAAGGAGTGCTACCTGGCTAGACACGCTGAGCCCCCGGTTGCCCGTTTTCGACTACAAACGAAGCTGAGGTGCTGATGGAGGCATTCGGGTCGAGGATAGTAGATACCACCCGGTAGTCTGACTGCCAGCGATCGCGAGTCAGGTTACAGCGGACATAGCCACGGAAGGCACCGTCGAAGAATTTAGTGTGGGGGTTATCAGGCAAAGCAGCTCTGACCGGAGCAATGAACTGTGCTGGAAAGTCTGAGGTTATTGAAGTTCCCACGAACTCGGTGCCGACTGTGGGCGAGGCTGGATTGCTGAAGTCAAGCTTTAGGTCGTGTACCCAGCTAGAGTGAATATCGCCGGTCAGAACAATTGGGTTCGAGGGACGCCGCTGGTTCAAAAACGTGAGGAGGCGAGCCCGCGCAGCTACGTAGCCATCCCACTGATCCATGTTAAATACTTCTGCGGATGGGCGGGCATCAAAGTCGTATTCAGCCATCATAGTTTGCTGAGCGATCACGTTCCAGCGAGCTGGCGATTTGTCTAACCCCCGTAGTAGCCATTGCTCCTGCTCTGTGCCGGTCATTGTAGCAGCTGGGTCGAGAGCCTCGGTGCAGCGAGGCTTAAGCCCGTCATTACAAGGCTGATCGGTACGGTATTGGCGGGTATCTAACACGTTGAACTGGGCTAGGTCTCCGAAGGTGAACCGTCGGTAGAGTTGCAGGTTAGGTCCCTGGGGTAACGATGAACGGCGCAACGGCATGTGTTCATAATAAGCCTGATACGCATTAGCTCGTCGGCGCAAAAACTCCTGCTGGCTCTGATTGTCTTCTGGTATTAAGCCAGCATAGTTATTTTCAACTTCGTGGTCGTCCCAGGTTACTATCCAAGGAAAGGCAGCATGAGCAGCCTGAAGGTTTAGATCAGTTTTGTACAAAGCGTGGCGGTTGCGGTAGTCGGCAAGAGTAACGATCTCAGGGCTATTGTGCTGGCGCGGTCCACCGGTTTGTGGTCCGTATTCGTAAATGTAGTCACCCAGGTGGACAACCAAGTCGACATCCTCCTCAGCCAGGTGCCGATAGGCTGGGTAATAGCCGTTCTGCCAATCCTGGCAATTGGCAAAAGCAAAGCGGAAACTAGCAATGCGATCGCGCCGCGCCGGAGCAGTGCGGGTGCGCCCGATGGGGCTAAGTTCATTGCCCACCTTGAATTGATACCAATACCATTTGTCAGGCTGTAGCCCACGCACATCAACGTGGACGGAGTGAGCAAGTTCCGGGGTAGCTATCGTCGTCCCGACCCTGACAACCTGTCTCATGTTTTCATCAGCTGCGATCTGCCAGCGTACTCGAACATTCTGCCGCGTCATCCCACCACCATTAAGCGGGTTGGGAGCCAGTCTTGTCCACAGCACCACACTATTTGGAAGCGGATCGCCTGAAGCTACACCGAGACTAAAAGGATACCCAGAAAACTTCGGTAGGGCAACTACTTTTTGCCAAGACTGGCCAGCGATCGCCAAGCCAGTTAGCGTGCCAGCGCCAAGCAGAAAGCGCCGCCGATTGCTCTGGCTCGACAGTAAACGCTCAAAATCAAACCGATCCATATATACCTCCAATCACTACTAGTTTTATTGACTCGTCTGTAGAAGTCGCAAAACGAAATTAGCAATTGGGTATTAACTATTGGTCAAGGTGTTATTAAAGTTCCCTTAACTGATTATTAGGGGTGACTAACCATTGAGCTGTGATGTTGTCAAATCAACCTAACTTGTACCGCCGCCATCGTTTTCCCAGCGAGGCAACCCTTAAGAATGCAGATTAGAGATAAAATCTAAGCTGAGAACTCACTTCACCGAGGTGATTATGGTTCCGACAACTCGCAAGCTGATGGCGATGGGCAGTGCAATCCACATCGAGCAGGGTGATCCGCCGCGATCGCCCAGAGAGGTGCTACCGACCATGTATGATTTGCCCAGCGAAGACCTAGAGGAACCCGGTTTGCCCGACGAGTTTCATGCCCTCCAACCGCAGTTGTTGAACCGCACACTACGCTTAACCGGCTACAGTTGGGAGAATTGCTTTACCGCGTCCGACCTTAACTTCTACGGTAGTGTGCTAGACCTGTTGAAATGTGAGTGAAGATCTGCTGTCATTAGATTGGTTGTTTGACAGCAGGAGAGGGGATGATTTTAGAGCCAGTGCTTTGTCCCGATTGTGGCAATGACGATGTGGTCAAGAATGGTAAGTCCAATGAAGGTAAGTAGCGGTACTTGTGCCGACATCCTAATTGCCGTCGCCGTAGCTTGATCCGAGACTACTCCTACCGGGGCTATCTACCTTCTATCAAACAACAGATTGCAGATATGGCAGTTAACGGCAGTGGGATTCATGACACGGCGAGAGTGCTGAAGATTAGCCCCACGACAGTAATTGAGGAATTAAAAAAAAACATCGACAGCTACAGCTTGCGAACAAAACACGATTGGCACAACGCCCGCTCTCAACCAGTTGAGGTGCTGCTGTTCCGGGTTCTAGATCCAGAAGCAGAACTGGATGAGATGTGGAGCTTTGGACAATCAAAACAGCAGCAGCGCTGGTTATGGCAGGCGGTAGACCATACTACAGGAGAGGTGTTGGCATATGTACTAAACACCCGTGAAGATAGAGCGTTTTTGGAGTTGAAGGCACTGTTAACAACCCTTTGGAATCCAGCTCTATACAGATGGTTGGGGGACGTATGAACGGCAGCTCGATGAGCAACAACACACCATTGGTAAACGTTATACCCAGAAGATTGAGCGGAAACATTTGAACTACCGCACTCGCATCAAGCGCTTGGCAAGGAAAACAATTTGTTTTTCGCTCGTCTGAGTTGATGCATGACACGGTGATTGGGCTATTCATCAATCGCTTTGAGTTTGGCTACTCAATCTGATTGTCCTTCAACAGGTGTAGAACACTACCTGGAAGTTTCAGTGGTATTTCACTCTTCTTCCGTGTGTTCAATCGGTCAAGCAGATAAGCAAAGGTGTGTCCCGTCTGCGATCGTAAGTGCTTTACCATGAATTAGACAGTTGCCATAGAAGTTCAGGAGATAAATCTATGCTAATTCGAGCAATTTTGGAATGGGACGAAGACGCACAGGCTTATTCAGCAACCTGTCCAGAGCTTAACTTTGTGTCTTCTTTTGGGGAGAGTCGAGAGGAAGCAATCGCCAACTTAAAAGATGCGATTCAGTTGATGCTGGAGCCAATTCCTGATGAGCTGTTGGAGATCACTGGCTCTAGAGAAGTAGTTGAATTGGCGCTGTAGGGAGATTGCCATGTCATCTAAAGTGCCACGATTAATGGCCAAAGAGGTGGTCAAGCAACTGAAGGCAGCCGGGTTTGTAGAAGTCTCGCAAACCGGATCGCACCTCAAGCTTTTTAACCCCGAAACCCGACGGACTGCGATTGTGCCGATTCACAGCCAAGATAATTCCAATAGGCACGTTGAAAGCCATCGAAAAGCAAGCAGGCATCAAGTTTTCATAGTTTTTGGCATCCACAGCCTGACTTGGTATCCGTGAAAACTCAATATTAGGCAAGGCAGAATAACCGTAGTATAGGCGTTCTACTTTGTTTGCTCCGGGTGCGCTACTTTATGCCGCACGTCCAAGGTGCCAGTCGAGATACTGTGCTTCACGTAATTTTTCTCCATTCCAGCGCAAACTTAGACCGTAATTACCCTCCTCAAAACTCAATACTTGCGATTTTTAGACTGAGTTTAGTTCTACGATGTGAATTCAGTGCCGCTTTGCCCCTGAAGGAGAAGATCTAGTTCCAGTTGCATCTGGGTACAGACTTTTTCATAGCAAGCATCCACATAGTCGCGATCGCTAGCAGCAGCACGACCATAACGCTCAAACACAATGGGTGCACAAATACGAGTGTGGATGGCTACAGGGAGAGGAATATTTGGCCAAGGTCCAATTGCCAACCCCCAAGGCAGTCCTAAGTAAATTGGAAATACGATGGGATCAATACCAAATGGCCACGGCATGCCCCACTCATGCAATTGCCTTAACTGATTGTAGTAGTCAGCTAGAATGATTAGGGTATCGTGGGCACCGTTTGAAATCGCTGGTATAATTGGCACTCCTTCCCGTAATGCCAGTTTAATGAAACCTTTACGCCCCGCAAAGTGAATTCGATGGCGCTCTTTGTGGAGTCGCCACAAATCTTCAGCACCACCTGGATAGACAAGTACAGCTGCACCTCGCTGGAGGGCGGCGATTGCCATTTTAGGGTGAGCTTTTACTGCCCCAAACTGCACTGTCAGTTGAGAGTATACTGGCACCATCCAAACATTCGGATGCATGAGTCCGTAAGTTAAACGCTCTGGACCAAATCGTCGAAACCAGTCATACATAAACATCAGCGTATCTGGTGCAAGCATGCCCCCATTGTGAGAACCCACAATCAGCATGCTGCCCTCGGAGGGTACGTGATGCCAACCATCGGTTGTCACTCGAAAATAGTAACGGTAGAGCCATTCACCTAATGGCAGGAAAGATTGAATCACACTCGGATCTCGCCCCTCTAGTGACCAACCGTCGAACTGATAGTGAAGGGCTCTGTCTTTATCAAAGTGACTGCCCACGAGAGCATCAAAATAACTCAACAATGGTTCAAAGCTAGGTAGTGTTTTAGGTTTGTTATTTTACCGCTAAATCATTAGACCAAACATTTAACACTCTGCTATCTACTAGGGCGTGTTTGTAAACACGCTGAAAGGATAAGAGTAGTCAACGACCTAGCCTTGTCCTATTCAGAGACAGGATTGGGTCGTTGAAGCTTCAGAAATTACAGAATGAGTATGCCAACATCTGTATTAGGCGTAAAAGTACTATTAGGGATGCAATTGAGACAGCATAACTTGGCTTCTCCATTTTCCTACGGTGAAACGACTGCTACAATCTGCTTTACTGTAGATGGCAATATTGTGAGCGCTGAGGACAAAATCACTTCCAGCCTGTTTCCAACTTTAACCAATGCCGCAGGCGTGAAAGAAAACGGTAGCCGTAATCCCATTCTCTCGGTTTTGATCGCGACGTTACTTTGCAGTTGCAGTGCGGAAAGCAAGGCATCGAACCGGCGGTCCTCTTCACAGCCACCCAACTTTACCGTTGCCCAGTCTAGGAATGTTCCCGTGACCGCAACGAACCCAATAACCGACGAAAACCCCGGACGTGAAATTGCTTTTGGGCAAGCCACTACCGCACCTTCTGCCGACAGCGCAGCGAAAGACTCTACTTCCATCGGTTATGTTCGTTTCCCGACAGTTGGCATCAAGCTTCAGCAGCCCGAAGGCTTTGAAAAGGCCAGCTCCTTTGATGGCTTTGGACAGCCTGAGACAACATCATCGGTCATGGCGCTTAGTATTCCTGGTCCATTCTCAAAGCTCACCGCAGGCTTTACCCACGAGCAGATGAAGGCGCGAGGGTGGACCTTGCTAAGCAGACAAGACATCAAGATCGATGGCTTGCCGGGAATTCTCGTCCACTTTGAGCAACCTGCTGGTGGCATTGTGTTTCTGAAGTGGTCTGTTGTCTTTGGTGACGACCAAAAAACGACAATAGTTACAGCAACCTTTCCGAAGACTCTCGCACAGGAACTATCTGCCCGGTTGAAATCCGCCGTCCTAAGCACTCGACTAGACCGATCACCTGCACCTGCTCCCGGTGCGGATTTGCCTTTCACCCTGGAGGTGTCGCCTAAACTCAAACTCTCGCCAGGAATTAGCAAGACGCTGGTCTACACCACAGACGGCATCATCCCTACCAAGTTGCCCAAGGAGCCGCTGTTTATTGTGGCACCCTCACTGGGTAGGGTTGCGATCGCGGACAAGCAGCAATTTGCCGAGCAGCGACTTTACAAAACCGCCCACACGAAACGGGTGTCAATAAAGTCAACCGCCGCTATTATTATAGACGGTCTCAATGGCTACGAATCCCTTGCCGAGGCTGAGGATGCTAAATCTGGAACGCCGTTGATTCTCTACCAAGTTATTCTTTTTGACGGGGGTTCCTACATCCTTATCCAGGGACTTGTAGGTGCTGAGCTTCAAGACGAGTATCTGCCGGAATTCCGGTCAATGGTTCGTAGCTTACAGAGAAGACAGCCTTGACTGCCGCCTAAAACACCCTTGTCAAATACTCCTTCGCTGCCATCTGCGTAGACTTCACAGCTAAGCCACTCCTAAAGCTGAGTGTCAATTAGCTGTAAGGGGTTGGGGAGGTCTTTTCTTGCTTGTGCCTCAGCTTTGCTAACAAGCTTCAGAATTGCACCAAGACCTCCCTTGGTTTCCTTTAAGCTTACCTGTACAACCAGCTTGGCTTTGCAAACAGTCCCTATTGTAAAACCTATCCATGGAGCGGTTGGAGTAGAGACAATGCTGCTTAAGATGTTCCGATTAAATCTTCCGCATATTTTTGCTAACTGGGTCAAAACCAGGAGAGAACTGGGTACCTTCGTCGTAGCAAGCTCCAGTCAAATTAGCTCCATACAACTTTGTGTGTCTCAGCTTAGCTTGTCTGAGATTGGCTTCAACTAAGTTCGCCCCACACAGGTTAGCTCTAGTCAAGTTAGCCCCGCCTAAATTGGCTCCACATAGGTTAGCTCCCCAGAGCTTGGCTTTAGCTAGATTGGCTTCATACAAGTTTGCTCCCCAGAGCTTGACTCCAACCAGATGAGCACCAATAAACTTGGCTTTGGTCAGGTTGGCTCCAGTAAAGTCTCTATCCCCAATGGCATAGCGCTTAAGTAGTTCATCAGCATTCATGGTTGCTGCTCCATACGTTACCACAGTAGAGACACCAGGGAAATAGGTCTCTACCCCTTTGTCTTCAACAGATCTCAGTTGCGAATGGATCTGATCCCTCTTTATCTGGATAAACGTAGAGTGTTGCCTTGCGTCATCCCATTTCCATTCTAGAACAAGTTGAATATGCAAGAGTCCCTTTAAGCTAATATGAAAATCTATCCATCAAATCAACTTTGACAGAATAGTAGATTCTCGCAACGATTGCTGTTATTCCATCGGCAAATGCTGAAGTCTCGTTGATCGACAGTCAGGATACGTCCGTGTCGCAGATGGTCTGCTAACACTACTAAAGAGGCATCTGCCATATCCATTGGCAAGTCCGCATACTGCTTTATTAGTTCAACCATGCGCTCAACGTGATGACGCTGCAAGTGAAACACTTCAAATGCTCCCTCAGCCAGATTCCTGAGAAACTTACATTGAGTGGTATTACCGCCTCTAGCTAACAGAAGATAGCAGGTTTCCGTGATCACTGGATAGGTTGTAACCAATGGCTCATTCAACTTGTTCAAGGCTTGTACTGCTAACAAGTGATCCTGGTCGCTCTGGTTTCCGAGTGCAATAAAAAAGCCAGTGTCAGCAATGATCATGTTTTTCTTGGATCATCGAGCGCATAATTGCCTCAGAGTTGGCTGCCAGGTCAGGTTCTGCTCGGAAGCAACCAATAAAGCCGCCCTGCTTTAGCTTTACTAGTGGATCATCTACTTGCTGAAGGTGTTGATAGTGTAAATCAATGGAGGACTTAACCGTGTCGATTAAATCTTAATCAGTTTGCTGTTGGATGTATGTGAGCTTTTTAGCGTATTCATCGCTCAGTTGAATGGTAATCTGCATTGTCCTACCTCTTTGAGCGTTAAACTACTCCCTTTGAAATGCTGCATAAAGGGGTAGATGGGATACATTGACCCAACGCTGACGCAGCAGATCTAAAAGCTGACTGGATGTACCGCGCAAACCAGGAAGTTGATTAAATTCTTGCGATATTGTAATGAAAGCTTCCAGTCGAGCCAAAATCCGCTGGCGGATGGTAGAAACTCCCCAATTCAAATCTTTTCCTAAAGCAGATTCAAAATGCCGCGTTAATGTATACAAAAGCCAAAAGCCACAAATTCTAACTAACGCTGTTTGAAAAGTCTGATCGTCTTCTGCAACTGGACAGTTTTGGCTAAGGATGGCCCGATAAGTGTTCTCCATTTGCTGAGTCATAGCATAAGGCAAGCGGTTGGCACACCAACAGCTAGGAAACATCATTCTACCATAAGCGGCATCAATTAGGGCATGACCAAAATGACCTGTTTCAAAGTCAATTAATCGTAACGCTTCACCCACATCTAAGACGTTATCGGGACAAGCATCGGCATGGATATAGGCTAAGAACTCACCCGGATGATTCACAGTTTCATTGATCACTTCCAAGTCATACAACCAATGACTTTCAGGCTGAATTCCCAATTTCTCTAGCAGAAACTGATGCTTTTGAATATCCACAGTTGCTCTAGTAAGTTTCACTCTCGGAGCGAGTGTCTTGAAAAGTTCCTCGAATTCTGCTGCTTTGCCGAGCGTATCGGCATGGAGTTGACCTAAACAAGTTGCATATTTGAGTAATGCCTCTTCCGCTCGGCTGCAATCGTCTCCTAACAGTGGTTCGACTAAACGGGAACGATGTTGCACATCCTCTAGAATGATGAAGCCTAAATTGCGATCGCCCCCATAAAAGCGAGGACTATGCTTGAACTTGCTAGGAATTGTGCTTAAGAATTGAGAACCCATCCAATCCTTAAAGAAACGCATTGTATTCCAATTTGGCTCTTCTGGATTGTAAGGATTTGCTTCAACTTTTTTGATGATTAAGCTAGGAGGTAAACCATTATCACATGGAGTGTGGCATCGCAGCAACAAATTTCTTCTCCCACCTTCAGAAAGGTGTTCAACCCTCGTGAATTGAATGGGGCTGCCAACCGTAGTCAATAACACCCGCTCAGCAGCAGCGACGATACGAGGAACAGTTCTCCCAGATATACGGTTATAAGCAAAGTTGATTAGCTTTTGCGGTACAGCTTTCAGCCACTGAGATCTTGAAAATTTATATATCATGATACTTTTCCCACCACAACGCCATGAGAGCCACATGTGCGAAAGTCTTCTTCTCAGTTGTTTCGTCGCTTAAGAGTTTTGTCCCAAGCAAGTCTGTTCCACAGGTTAATAATTCGGATCAATGGACAACTTCTACACCTTTAAATTCAACCACTCAAAAGCCATGACTGCCCTGAAAGTTGGGCAAACTGACGCTCTTGACTACTACTACGCCCGAATAGAGCTATCCAACTTATCATTGATGGCTGATTATGACCAACTCGTCTGTCTCCCCACCCTCACGAAGATCGACAAGCACTGGTATCAAATCGAAACAGCCAGAAAAGTCCTGAGACAACTGGGAGGACGCGCCCTGCTTGCCGATGAAGTTGGACTGGGCAAAACCATTGAAGCCGGACTGATATTGAGTGAGTATTTAGCTAGGGGCATGGTCCAATCAATCTTAATTCTGACCCCAGCTTCCCTTGTCTCTCAATGGCAGCAGGAGTTAGCCGAAAAATTTAATCTAGATTGCCTAACCACCGATGACAAGCAGCTGCAACTTGCTCCAGATACCTTCTGGACATCTCACCCCCGAATTATTGCGAGCCTCAACACCGCCAAATCTTCCAAACACTTCGCCCACGTCACCCAAAGGAGTTGGGATTTAGTCATCGTGGATGAAGCCCATCACTTGAAAAACCGCAGCACCCTCAACTGGAAACTCGTTGACGCCCTCAATAAGAGATTTATCTTAATGCTCACCGCCACCCCCGTCCAAAACTCCCTAGTGGAACTATTTAATCTCTTAACCCTGTTAAAGCCAGGGTTACTAAAAACCGAAGCGGCGTTCAAAAAAGAGTATGTTTCCTCCTCTAATGGAAGAGTTCCCAAAAACCCAGAGAAGCTGCGATCGCTCATGCGGGAAGTGATGGTCCGCAATACCCGCTCTCTGGTGGATGTCCAATTGCCCAAACGATTCGCCACCACCATCACCGTGACTCCTTCCGCCAGTGAGCAGAAACTCTATCAGGACTTAACGAAGTTCTTGCGTGACTTTGAGCCGGATCTAGACAAGTTTTCGCGCACTAATCTCTTGATGCGGGCAGGTTCAAGTAGTCGCGCCTTAGCCGAATCTCTCAAAAACCTTTCCAAAAGATTACAGCGTGATGAACTTCAAACCTTGACCAGACGAGCCGCTCAAATTAAGCAAGTAGAGAAAGCTAAGGCTCTAGTAGACTTATTAAAACAATCCCAGCAAAAAACTATCGTATTCACCACCCATAAAGCAACCAGTGCCTACTTAGCCGAAACTCTTCGGGATGCTGGTATCCCTTTTGCTGAATTTCTTGGGGATATGTCCTTAAAACAGAAAGATGCTGCTATAGAATCCTTCCGAGATACCGTACCCGTACTACTAGCATCCGAAACGGGTGGAGAAGGACGCAATATCCAGTTCGCCAACTCTATTGTCAACTATGACTTACCCTGGAACCCAATGAAGATTGAGCAACGCATTGGTCGAATCCACCGGATTGGACAAACTCAGGATGTTTTTATCTTCAACTTCTGTCTTAAAGACAGCATTGAAGAATATATACTGCGAATTTTACACGACAAAATCAATATGTTTGAACTGGTGGTAGGGGAGATAGAGACAATCTTAGGAAATGTGGATGATGAGTTTGATTTCAGTGAAGTTGTGATGGACATCTGGTTAAAACATCAATCTCTACCGGCTCTGGATACTGCCTTCGAGCAACTAGCAGACTCCTTGGTGACAGCCAAAGATAAATATCGGTCAACCAGCGAACTGGAGCAGCAGATTTTTGGTGAGGATTTTGAAGCGTAATTGTACCCTAAGTTCTAGACATGAGTGAAGATCCAATTCTTTCTACCTTAGCCAAACTTATCTCCCTGCATGAGGGGATAGCGGAATCATCTGGGGAGCAGGCTCTCAACGTGCTGTTGACAGAAAACATTGCCAAAGCTCTCAACCTTCCCAGTGAAGTTACCCTGACTACTCGAGCTGATATCCCCAATAGCTTCTTTGTCACCTATCATTCTGAGCTGCTAAATAAGTTCTCTGAACTGCTAGCAGATAGAGGACTCGTTACCGCCTTGGGGGTCAAATTTGATGGCTACCTGAAAACCACAGGGTTTGAGAAACTACTACTGCAAAGACTTATCCCTCAAAATGGTTTAATTCGTTTCCTTGATGCCAAACCAGAAATCACCCGCTACATCTGGTGTCATGTGGCTTATACAGCCGAGGCGGATGAAAAAAGGATGGGAATGGTTTCTTTTATGATCAATGAGCTAACAGGAGTGACACCAGTAGAAATTGGGGATGCTTTATTTTGGGAATCAGATAGAATTCCTGTGGATAACGCCAATTCGCCAAACGCGATGCCTGTTGAAGAGTTGTCGAGTTTAATCGAAAAGCAGAGCGCAATATTGATTAGAGCAGAGTTAGAGAATTGGCAAGGCAAGCTAAGCAGGGCTAAAAACAGGGATGAAGAACGACTTCACACTTATTACGGCACTATCAGCGCTGAGATTGGCTCTAAAATTGAGTCTCGCCACCTGATAGGTGAAGTCAAAGACAAAGAGTTAGCGCGCCTTGATGCCACCAATCGGGAACTAGAGAGGAAGTTGGCGGATCTCAAAGAGCGTTATGCTCTCTCTGTAGAGGCTTCTTTGCACAGTGCAATGGTTATCCATCTACCCACGGTACATATTCGATGTACCTTGCAGAGAAAGAAAGCCAAACGGATTGTCACAGCAGTTTGGAATCCGTTCACTAAAATTATTGAGCCGTTACGCTGTGAACTATCGGGAGAACCCGTTTACGACTTTTATTTAGATGATACAGATGCCAAAATCATCTCGCCGACAATGTGGGAGGAGAAGTAGTGCTCATTTCGCTCCGGGGAGTACAACAACTGATGCTAACGGTTGTAGGTATCGCCATTGTTAGCATTAAGCTGCATCGCCTGATTGTAATCTGCAATTGCTCCCTGCTCATCTCCTATATCAGAGCGGGCATTAGCTCGGTTGTTGTAGGCATCGGTAAAGTTAGGATTCAGCCGAATTGCTTCGGTGTAATCTGCAATTGCTCCCTGCTTGTCTTCTAGGTAGTAGCGGGCATTACCCCGGTTGTTGTATGCATCGGCATCGTTAGGATTCAGTCGAATCGCCTCTGTAAAATCCTCAATTGCTCCTAGTTGATTAGCAGAGTCAAGGCGAGCAAGACCGCGAGCATAGTAGTCTCTGGCATTAGTCGGATTGCCTAGACTCAGTGGTAACTGATCATTGCCAGGAGGGGTATTATTTACCATCACCTTATAGCCGCTTATCTGGTCAGGTTTCAAAGCCAAAAAGATATTAATTGGAATGGCCGAATTGAACCCCGTTTTAATGGCTACTGCTCCAAACTCGCCCACAATCGAATTCTCACTCTCGCCCTGCCCATGAATACCGACCACGCGACCGCTGGCATCAAGAACAGGACCACCACTCATGCCATTTACCGTTACAGCGTTGTAGCGCAGAGTGTATCCTTGGGGACGATTAGTCGGGCGACTCGTAATAATACCAGGTGAAAACTCATAGTCTCGTTGCTCGCCCAATCGCTCCTCCAGTGCGGGATAGCCTGAAACGTAGATCTCAACACCGATAGCAGCTTGATCTGAATCCCCCAGAGCGGCGATTGGGTGTTCGTCGGAACTCTCAAAGGTCACTATGGCTAGATCTGGATCATTCTCACTTTGCTGTAACCGTTGTACTTGGGTTACCGGATAGTCCTTTCCAGCGTGGGTACGAATGGTGTAGGTCAGATCCGGTCTTTTCACCACATGGTTAACTGTCAAAACGGTGTAAGTGTTGCCCGATCTGGCAATAATCGCTCCTGAACCCCCACCAGACAGATTATTGTTAATCTGCACTGTTATTGGAACGGCAAGCTGAGCAATCTCCCGAGCAGTCATGGCAACTATTGCTGCTGCTTGAGCGATCGCAACCGCTGCTACTGTCGCCCCTGCCAGTAAGCTTTGAAGCAAATCAAACCGAGAAAGACCTATACTCATAGTTCACTTTGTGCAAATTAGTCAATTGAATAGCTGGCTAAAAACATAAATTTTCTGTACTTATCTATTGCTATGTTACTCCTCTACCTCCCTGCTGCTCTGCTCAAAGTGCCCTAGCATTTCTTTCGTATTCTTCCAAACATAATAATATGAGGAAGGTCAATATCTGCTCAGTGCTGAAGGCGAAAAAGGGCGCTTCATGGAAAAAATTATCAAATAATTTGTAAGCATACGTAATGATTTTACAATTTTGTCTCATGACTCAAAACTTGCAAGCCAGCAAATCCTAAAAGTGTTGGTAAAACCCATCAGAGATGAAACTCAATTCGGCTCAGTACAGTAACAGGGCAATTTATACTTGCATTTAGCAATACCCAGTAACAGCTTTTATGAATAGCTGTAATTGCCTTCCTGAAATCAAGAGCGTTCCTCTGCTTTTTGGCTACGCGTGTGTTTCAAATATTAAAATTCTTGCATAAGTCAGGTAGCCTTGAAGAAACCTAGCTCGTAGTTGTACAGTCCGGCTATGAGTTTATTGTGCAGCAGTTTCTCAAGTTCAATAGTCGGTGCGAGCCGCAAAGGAAACTTGGGGGAGCCATCATTACTTGCCAATTCGGGAACACTCAGTAATTCATTGAACACCAGCTCAAACCATCTACACACATTAGGGTATCTTTCGTTCCACCAGCTGCTGTGGCACTCAGACATTAGAGAATGGCATTCGATGCATAATTGCAACATCCAACGAGACATCTCCCCCAATAGTCTGTATTTACAGATCAAGTCGTCTCTGACTCGTCAGCAGTAAGCTACCAGACTGGAAATTCTGTGCATGCTTAGGTTACTTATGATTTGCATCACTTGTCTGTTGAAAATTCCGGATGCTGAGCATTTGTTGTAGATTACAACAACACAGCCATATTTTTCTAACATCCATTACACAAGTCACCAAGTGCCTCCAGCCATT
>QQTW01001640.1_pt1 | contig 15849 bp, 12 predicted proteins | sample 1904831 | NCBI WGS metagenome assembly QQTW01 (sample SAMN09435610, study PRJNA476489) | Subsurface metagenome, whole genome shotgun sequencing project. | reverse complement strand
TCGTTTACCCGTTGCCAACCGGATTTGAGCTAGCATCGGCAGGACTTGCTGCCTTTCGTCGCCATTGATAGGGGTGGTAATTGCCACCACTAGCATTCCATTGGCATCTGTAACACTGTGGATCAGTAATCCCTTGCCTTTGCAACCATAGCCTACGCCTTCCCCACCACCTTTACCAGGGGGAAAAAGAACCGTCAACGACCCCGTATTTCCAGTCGTTCGATCCTTTCTCGTTTGCCACTGCCAGAATTCGCTGCTTGAGTTTCTCTAGTGTTCCATCTTCGTACCATCGTTTGAGCCACCGATGAGCAGAACTTTTTGATGCCCATTGTTCGCCGTGTGGTATGTCGCACCATCTACAACCAGTAATCAGCACACATAGCTGGGTATTCAATACCTTACGAAATGGTACGTGTGGCATGCCGCGTCCTCTTTTCTCTGGAGGTCCGTGGTAGTAAGTTTTCAAACAACTTCCATTCCAAATCGCTCAATCCCTCAAACCTACCTGCCATTTTGTCTTCTTCTTTGTTCTGTCTACTTCACCTTTATGTTGGTTCTAACTCAAATTTTGATGTTAGTGGGATAGGTTCATTGGGGCAGGCTGATTTGACATCATGGTTTCCTCGCGAGTAGAAAAGGGGCGCGTGATTAATAGTTCTTCTGTTGTTCGTCGGCAAAACACCACAGCCATTGTTCTCCCAATTCGGCTGAACTGATCACTGCGTGTCCGCTCTCTTCATAGTGACGGCGGGCGTGTTGATTTTTGGAGGAGTCGCAGCACAGCATTTTGCCGCAGGTTTGACAAATCCTCAAGTGAACCCAGCGATCGCCAACTCGCATGCATTCCTCACAGCGGAATACCGGGTAATTGGCTTTTGAAATCATATTCTCTAGCGTCAGTTCGTTCAGGTACTGACAAGACATGAAAGATTTCTGTGAATGTGCAAGATATGTACTTGATCAAATGGGATACAGCCATTTGCGAAAAAGTTGAGTGAGGCGCGGCATAATCACGTAGGTCAGCAGGGTAACCGTTAGACCTGTAACCAACAACGTTCTGAGCAATACCGGAATCCCAGCTAGGAGCGGTACTAGCAAACGATTGAGAATAGATATCGTAAAAAATACTCCCAGCCATGTCACGACCGCCATTTTGTAGCGCGGGGGTGGAGCCTTCATTGGCTTGTCAGGAAGCGTGAACCAGGTTTCCAGCCCAGTCAGGGTTTGAATTGCTTCTGGCTTTTCAATTAAGGGTTGCAGTCGCTCAATCCATTCTTGCCGAATATCTGATTCAATCCAGGTTTTGAGATTGTTGTAGCAATCGAACTTGAGAATGACCACGTATTCAGGATGAGCATGATCATGAGGTCGAATCGTGCTGACACCCAAATGTCCCTTGAATTTTCGTGCATCTGCGGCGATGCCATGAAACCATGCTTCATAACCTTGTTCACGTCCTGGTCTCACGATATGAGAAATCACGGCGGTGACTAGATAGTTTTCTTGACTGGTATTGCTCGCCAATGGTTCTTCCAACATAGAATTTAATAGTCCGGGAAATTGGATGGTTAAAACAGAAAAACAGCTCTTACCGTGCCTGTATAGACTCTAAAACTGAAACGTCGTCCGAATGGTGCCAACAAAAATCGTGTCATTATTGCTGTTGTGTTCAGGGTTGGTAATGACGATTACACCAGGAGTGATTGAGAGATGGTCGTTCATTTGAAACCGGTAGAAGGTTTCAAAATGCAATGAGGTGCTACGATCGATTACTCCAAACTGATTGCTGATCACTCTAGGCGGTTGTCCAAAAACAAAGCCTAATAAGTTTCCTTCCTTACCCAAATCTGGAAATCCAAAATTAACTGCGTAGTAAAAAATCTCAGCAGTAGGAGCATTGGAGAGGTCTTGCGCCGATGCCCGGAGATATCCTATCCATCCTCCCAATCTGAAAGCAGGGTTAACAAGCCAGGAAGCCTTAAGACTATAGCTATCCCCAACAATGCTGGTACTGTTTCCATTAAAGGGATCATTGGTAATGGCACTACTTGTACCAATATCAATTGCATTCAAAGAACGAGCATAGGTTAAGCCCAAACTTAAGGATTCTGTGGGTTCGAGTGTCAGTTGTGCTAAGGCAGAGTAAGAACCATCAAATAATCCAGATCCCGCAGTCGGGTTGTTGGCGTTACTAGCAAGATAAACCAGTGTCAAATTGATGGCTGAGTTAAAGTTATGGTTGATACCAACACCTGTCCCACCTGTTTCTTCACGATAGATAGGACTACGCACCCCAAATGCGGAAATCGAACCTCTGCCATCACTTCCCAATAGAGGGTTAATCGTATCAACCACATCAAACAAAGTGCCCTGGGCGATCGCAGTCACCCTAGTATCTGACCCGATGGGAAATTGATAATAGAGTTGATTGAGAATGAACTGATTGTCTGTATTACCATCAAAACTTAGGCGAGCCATATTGGTTCCTGTGGCTGCTCTAAAGTTTGGAATATTACCAGCCTGAAATCGAATTCTCAGTAAATCTTGCCCCGTAAAACTGGTGTCCAAGATCAACCGCGCACGACCGCTAAAAATGATAGTGTTACCGATCTCACCCCTAAAACCAGGTGTTTCTCCTGGTGGTACAGCTCTATCACTACCAAATGCACCGCTCACAGCAAAAACGACCTCTCCAGCCAATTTTGTTGTGGGGGAGAATAGCTGAGACTCCAATCGAGTTGTGCGGGTCTCTAAGGAATCTATCTGTCTACGCAATGTTGAGAGTTCTGATGCAAATTCCGCTTGAAGTCTTTGTAGATTTTCTCTTTCCGCCAGATCTACTGTTGCACTGGCTAGTAGCTGATTTAGCCGATCTAAACAAGCATTTAGCCCAGCAGCAAACTCATAACGAGTAATGGCTCGATTGCTCTGAAATAGTTGATTTGGATAACCAACCATACAGTCATAGCGATCGACTAAGGCTTGTAATGCTGCAAATGCCCAATCGGTAGGTTGCACATCAGCCAGTTGATTCACAGAGGTGACTTGACCTTGCAAGGTATCCTGGGCAATGGCAGACTCAACCAGGGATGGGTGAATCAGAGAGCCTCCAAAGAGCAGACACGATGAGAGAATTGACTGAAAGAGAAGTTTCATTGAGAATAAATTCCCTCAAAACAAGGGATTTCTTGGCAATTTTCGGCAGCAGTCACCTTGGCGAGGGGCGATCTCTGGCGATCGCCCCTATTCTATGCACGAAATCATCCAGTGCTGCTGCAATGCCGCAAATGAACTGGCTCACTGAGCAATGACAACATCCACTCAGTTACACACGAGTCATGAGGCGTTCGCGATTGGCAGAGCCAGCATCTGATGTTGCTGCATAGCTCGTCATTAGGTTTTTGTAGTCAGGAATAAACTCTGCAAGGAGATTACCTAGCCCTTCAATATCGTTACGCCAATCACGGTGCAATTCACCCACAACGCTAAACCAATTGACCAACTGAGCGCCAGCACGAGACATCCGATCCCAAGCTGCATCGCGACAGGCTTCATCGAAGGTGCCAGAGGCATCGGTGACAACAAAAACGTCATAGCCTGCCTCTAATGCCGAAAGCGCACAAAAAGTGACACAGACATCCGTGACAATTCCGGCAATAATCAATTGCTTCTTACCAGTTGCTTCTACTGCTTTAACAAACTCCTCATTATCCCAAGCGTTAATCTGTCCGGGGCGTGGAATGAAGGGAGCATCAGGAAACTTCTCCTTCAGTTCCGGCAGGATGATTCCATTGGGACCGTCCTCAAAGCTAGTGGTCAAAACAGTAGGCAGGTTGAAAAACTTGGCTATACTTGCTAGCGCCAACACATTATTTTTGAAGTCGGCAGCACCAATATCACGCACAAGCGAGAACAGTCCAGTTTGGTGATCCACCAGTAAAACCGCAGCATTATTCTTGTCTAGACGATTGTACTTGAATGTGGACATTAGGTAATTCTCCTATTTGAGCGATTAATGAATGAGGGATTGCAGGCTGAAATCAGGGATAAGAGAGTTTCTGTCCCTAACCGAATATTCATGCCTTCAAGCATGGAACCGTGCAATTTACTTGCTCGATCCATTTGCATGACTGTTTGCATAAATTCAATATAGGTGGTCGCTTTCAAGCTGTCGCCTATAGCAAGTTAAGTTTTTTACAGTACAAATTGATAGATTAACCATGCCATCGCGGAGTAGAAGGCTGGCTCTAACTTAAGTTATAATCCGAATTTGATCGAAAGTACATTCATACAACCAATCGACCATCAATATCTGAATGCAAAATCCGGTAGCGATGTCCCACACCTTTGATGCGGGCGACGACCTGTTTGCCCCCCGGATGAAGCGGCTGTTACTACAAGCTATTGCCGTGAAACGACGACGACAGACCCTGGCTGCCTCAACGCTTCAGCAATACGGCTCTCTATTCCGAGGCAGCCTGTGGAAGATCTTGAATCTGAAGCCCCAGTCCCCTAAAAGACAGCAATCTCTTAGGCACTACTTGACTATTGAGAAGCATCTGCTGCTGTTCCTCGACAATGAGACGGTGCCGCCGACCAATCATTCCAGTGAACAGGCACTGCACTGGAGCGTGGTTTTTTGCAAGGTTACCCCTGGCTTTTGCTCCGATTGGGGTGCGGAGCAGGGCAAACGCATCTAAATTCACCAGAGAATATTCATAGTGTTTTCAATTTCGCTCTGAGCTATGCGCAAACAGTCTATTCTCAACAAGCGACAACTTATTAAGAATATGTTTGACAGCATAGTTTTCTCAATAAGAGCCTGCTTATTAACAAAATTCTCAATAAGACTGGTTAAATTCGGTTTTATTGACAAGATGCGTTTGCCTTGGGGTGCGGAGTTGTTCGCCTAGGTGCGGTCGTTGGTGAATACGGCTCGCCATCAGAGTGTCTCTGCCTTCCAGGCTATTTCCTATGCCCTTGCCTCACACCAGTTTGATTGGCTACTGAGTTGAGCAATTACAAGTCAAGATATAAAGATCTACACAAGGAGCTTTATATTCTGGAGTTTGGCAAGTGATATACTTTGGGAAACGGATGACAGTCCTTCATTGGGGAGCATTCAATGATTACCCTGCCTGGAATTACTATCCACAGCAAAATCTATGAGAGCTTAGCTTCTTTGGTATATCGGGGCATCAGAGAGCAAGATAATTGTGCAGTGATTGCCAAAGTTCTCAAGCAGGATTATCCCTCTCCTCAGGAATTAACTCGCTATCGGCAGGAGTATGAAATTATTCGTTTTCTCAACATTGAAGGCATAGTCAAGGCATACAGCCAGCAAGACTACCAGCGCACGCTGGTTATTTTTTTGGAAGACTTTGGTGGAGAATCTTTAGAATGCTGGATGCGGCAACAATTAGACTTCTGTCCCATGCCGCTGTCGGTTTTTTTGAATATGGCGATCGCCATCACTGATACTCTAGGCAAAATCCATGCGGCTCATGTCATCCATAAAGACATTAATCCTGGCAACATTGTCTTTAATCCGAAGACTGGCGTTGTCAAAATCATTGATTTTGGTATTGCCACTCGCTTCAGTCGCACCAATCCCACATTCAAAAGTCTCTATCTTCTGGAAGGAACCCCCGCCTATTTGTCGCCAGAGCAAACCGGACGAATGAACCGGATGCTCGACTATCGCACCGACTTTTATTCGCTGGGTGCAACCTTCTACGAACTGTTGACGGGACAATTGCCGTTTCCCACGAGTGATTTCCTGGAACTAGTTCACTGTCACATTGCTACACCGCCGATTCCCCCGCATGAATTGAATGCCACGATCCCCCAACCTGTCTCAGATCTGATTTTGAAACTGATGGCAAAAAATGCAGAGGATCGCTATCAAAGTGCCTGGGGCATCAAAGCAGATCTAGAGCGCTGTGCCCAACAACTGGCAGAAATGGGTCAGATTAATCCCATATCGTTGGGACTGCAAGATGTTTCCGAGCAGTTCCGCATTCCTCAAAAACTGTATGGGCGAGAAGCGGAGATTGCAGCATTATGGGTGGCGTTTGACAGAGTGGTAGGGAGTAAGGGAGTCCGTGAAATGATGCTGGTTTCTGGTTACGCTGGCGTTGGCAAAACAGCATTGGTACAGGAACTCTCTAAACCGATCACCGCAAAGCACGGCTATTTTATCTGGGGTAAATTTGACCAATTCCGGCGCAATATTCCCTACAGCGCGATCGTCGATGCTCTGCAAAAATTGGTGCAGCAACTCTTGGGTGAACCCAATAAACAGGTGGAAGTATGGCGCTCGCGTCTACTCACTGCTTTGGGAAGCAACGGACAAATTATTATAGATGTCATTCCCGAAGTTGAGTTCATTATTGGCAAGCAACCACCTGTGCCCGAAGTTGGAGCAACAGAAGCACAGAATCGCTTCAATCTCACATTTCAAAGGTTTGTGCGGGCGTTTTGTGCAAAAGAGCATCCCCTGGTCATCTTTTTAGACGATCTACAGTGGATCGATTCTGCGACGCTGAAGTTAATTAAACTCATATTGCTTGACGAGCAAACTCAATCCCTGTTTTTGATCGGAGCCTATCGAGATCATGAAGTGTTTTCAACGCATTCATTAATTTTGATGCTGGAGAGCTTGCGAAATCAGGGTGCAGCGCTTCAAGAAATCACCCTGACTCCTTTAACACTGGAACCGTTGACTCAACTGGTGGCTGAGACATTACATCGCAATCCTGATACCGTTCGTTCTTTAGCCCAAGTCGTGTTGCGTAAAACCGAGGGCAACCCTTTCTTTGTTGGTGAATTTTTGAAGCTGCTGCATAGCGAAAACCTGTTGACCTTTGATGCCCAACAGTTGAGTTGGCAGTGGAACTTAACTGAGATTGAAGCTCAAGATATCACCGATAATGTGGTGGAGTTACTGCTGCGTCAGTTACAGAAATTACCGGAAGCAACACAGCAAGTTCTCTCCATCGCTGCTTGTGTTGGGTCTGAGTTTGATTTAGAAACATTGGCGATTGTTTGCGAAAAATCACCGAAAGCAATTTTTCAGGATTTATTAGAAGCAATACAAGCTGTATTAATTCAACCTTTGTCTGAATTGGACGAAGACTTATTGGTTCAAGAGTATAAGTTTCTGCACGATCGCGTTCAGCAAGCGGCTTATGCTTTGATTGATGAATCGCAGAAACAGGTTGTTCATCTCCAAATCGGTCGCAATTTGCTCGAAAAAACTTCACCAGAGCAACGATCCGATCGGTTGTTTGAAATCATCGATCATCTCAATCAAGGACTTGAGCTAGTCACTGCTCGATCAGAACGAACTGAAATTGCCAGATTGAATTTAATGGCAGGTCAGAAAGCAAAGGCAGCAACGGCTTATGAAGCAGCTTTTAAGTATTTCACTACAGGTCTTCAACTTCTCGATACAGAGAGTTGGCAGAGTGAGTATGACCTGACCTTAGCGCTGTACTCAGAAGCAGCAGAAGCGGCGTATCTCCAGGGTCACTTTGATGAGATAGAACAGTTGGTAGAAGTGGTACTTGATCGTGCCAAAACAGTGGTTGACAAAGTACAGGCTTACGATAGCAGAATTCAAGGATATTTGTCACAGGGCAACCTGAAAGAAGTACTAAAAACTGGATTGGAAGCGTTAAAGCTCTTGGGAATAGATTTAATAGAAAATCCAAGTCAGGCAGATATTCAAAGAGAATTGGAGTCAACGGCTGCACTACTTGCTGAACGAGAAATCGAAGACTTGATTAATTTACTAGAGATGACTGCACCAGAACCACTGGCAGCTATGTCAATCCTAGCGAATATGGGGTCTGCTGTATTTATAACGTTACCAGCACTGTGGATACTGATTGTATGTAAGAGGGTAAATCTGTCAATTAACTACGGTAATACTACCTGGTCACCACATAGTTATGTTGCTTACGGATCTGTTCTATGTGGAGTTGTTCAAGACATTGAACTCGGTTATAAATTTGGACAACTGGCTCTCAGCTTGGCAGAACGATTGCATAGCAAAAAAGGAAACTCGAAAACATTAATGTTTTCGAGTTTCCATATCCTGCACTGGAAGGTGCATCTTAGGAGAACAATAACATTTCTGGTTGATGCTTATCAAAATGCGGTGGAAACCGGAGACTTTGAATCTGCTGGTTATACTGCATATTTCGTGTGCCATAACTCATTTTTTGCTGGAGAGAAACTTACCCAACTAGAACAAAAAACAGCAACTTACAGAAAAGCGATCAACCAAATCAGACGAGAAAGCCCCTCGAATTGGCTTGCAATATTGTGGCAGACCATTCTTAATTTGCAAGATAGGTCTGAGAATCCCAGCCGCTTAGTTGGTCGGGTGTGTAATGAAGAGCAGGCGTTACCACACGCTATTGCAGTTAAAGATGGAAGTGCAATTAAAATACTCCATTTATACAAAGTTATATTATGTTATCTATTTGGAGAATATCATCAAGCAGTACAAATTGCTATTTTAGCAAGGCAACATTTTGAAGAGGTGACAGCAATAACGGTTTTACCTGTATTCTGCTTCTATCATTCCCTGGCGCTTTTGAGTCTATCGCTCGATGCTTCAAACTCTGAAAAATCTGCTTGGCTAAACTCTGTTAACACTAACCAAGAAAAGATGCAGAAATGGGCAGAACATGCCCCAATAAATTATCTACATAAATTTTATCTAGTCGAGGCAGAGAAAGCGCGAGTCTTAGGGCAATTTCTTGAGGCTGAGGAGTTTTATGAACGGGCGATTGCAGGTACTGCTGAAAATGAGTATATCCAGGAAGAAGCATTAGCTTATGAATTAGCGGCTAAACATTATCTGGCGCGAGGTCGGTCAAAAATTGCTCAAACCTATATGAAAGAGGCGCACTATTGTTACGATCGCTGGGGCGCAACCGCTAAAGTTAAAGATTTAGAAACTCGTTATCCACAGTTCTTTCCTCAGTCGTCTAGAGCCGCTTCCACATTAATTCCTATTACTACTGAAACTATCACTAATCCCTTCCATACCGCTTTCGATTTAGCAGCAGTGATGAAAGCTTCACAGGCGATTTCTCGTGAAATTGAACTGAAGCAATTGCTGCGATCACTGATGCAAACTTTAATTGAGAATGCTGGCGCACAAACCGGATATCTGATTTTAGAAAACTCAGGAGAATGGTCGATTGAAGCGGCTTGTGAACTCAATACCGATGAGAATACTTGTACGACTCAGGTGTTACAGTCTATTCCAATTGCTGATCAATTGCCAGAATCAATCATTCAATATGTGATTCGGACTCTGAAGCCTGTCGCCTTAAATGATGCGACTCGTGAAGGTGCTTTTATTAATGAGCCATACATTCAACAGAACCAGCCTCAATCTATTTTCTGTTTGCCGCTGCTGAACCAAGCCAAGCTGGTTGGTGTATTGTATTTAGAAAATCGGTTAGCAGCTAGAGTATTTACACCAGAGCGATCGCAGGTCTTGCAGCTATTATCGACTCAAGCAGCGATCGCCATCGAAAATGCCAACCTTTACTCAGAACTGCAAGCTAAGGAAAGCAAGATCACCCAGTTCCTCGAAGCGATTCCGGTGGGAATTGCGATCGTGGATGCGGCGGGTCGCCCTTACTATACCAACCAATGCGGCAATCAACTCAGGGGCAAAGAAACTGATACTTCCATAGCACCGGAGCAGATATCAGAGGCTTATCAGCTTTATGTAGCGGGAACGGATCAAATCTATCCAGCGGAGAGTTTGCCTATTGTGCGGGCATTAAGGGGCGAACGCATTAGGACTGAAGATATAGAAATTCGTCGAGATCGTGTCACAATTCTAATTGAGGCAGGGGGAACACCAGTTTTTGATCGACAGGGCAATATCACTTATGCGATCGCTACCTTTCAGGATATTACAGAGCGCAAACAAGCCGAGAAACTCCTAGCCGATTACAACTGCACTTTAGAGCAACAGGTTGCAGAACGAACTGCTGCGTTACGACAAAGTGAAGCCAATTACCGTAACCTGATTCAAACTGCGAATTCAATCATCCTTCGCACGGATAGGCAAGGACGAATTCGATACATGAATGACTATGGGCTAAGTTTTTTTGGCTACGAGGAAGATCAGATTTTAGGGCGTACCCTACTGGAAACAATCGTTCCAGAAACCGAAACATCTGGACGTAATCTCAAGCAGCTTGTTCACAATCTGTTTCAAAATCTTGAAGATTCCTTGCCTCAAGCTTACCTGCAAACCGAGAATGAGAACCTTTGTCGAGACGGTAGACGGGTTTGGATTGCCTGGTCGAATCAAGCCATCTTCAATGAACAGGGAGAGGTCGTTGAAATCTTATCGGTGGGCAATGACACCACCCAGCGTAGACAAGCAGAAGAGGCATTACAACGCAGTGAAGCTAAGTTCCGCAATATTTTTGAAAACTCACAGGTTGGCATCTTCCGCACCCGCCTCTCGGATGGATTACTTCTCGATGCCAATCAATGCTATGCCAATCTGCTTGGCTTTGATTCATCAGAGGAGATGATTGGGCTTGAACACGCCACAGACTACTATGTAAATCCCAGTGATCGCCAACAATTTCTTGAGGTGCTGAAGCGGGATCGGGAAGTGCGAAGCTATGAAGCACAGGGGCGAAAACGAGATGGGACAGTGTTTTGGGGACTTTTCTCTGCTTATCTGAATGCAGACGATGACTACATTGAAGGGGTGATTGCGGATATTAGCGATCGCAAACAAACAGAAGCCGCTCTACAAACGAGTGAAGAACGACTACGCTTAGCATTAACTGCTTCAAATCAAGGACTCTACGATCTCGACTTAAAAACTGAAGAAAGAATTGTTAACCCGGAATACGCTTTAATGCTGGGCTACAATCCAGCAACATTCCACGAAACCATTTCTGAATGGATTGCTCGTTTGCATCCTGATGACAGAGAATCAGTTGTCGCAACCTACCGTGCTTACATTGCTGGAGAAATCCCCAGCTATCAAGCAGAGTATCGCCAGCGTACCCAGGATGGTCAGTGGAAATGGACTCTTTCTGTTGGCAAAATTGTTGCCTGGGATGAATCAGGTCAACCCAGGCGGATGTTAGGAACCCACGTTGACATTAACGATCGCAAGCAAGCAGAAGCCGCGCTGCAAGCCTCTGAAGCAGAACTGCGGGCACTCGTTTCAGCCATTCCCGATCCGCTGTTTGTCCTTACTGCTGAAGGGCGACTGGTCGGAGCAGTCGAAGTGAAACCGAATCAGTTGTATCGACCTATTGAGGAGCAGATTGGTCAAACACTGCACCAGATTTTTGAAAAAGAACAATCCGATGAATTCCTGGGTTACGTTCGGCAAGTACTGAGAACCCAACAAATGCTCACAGTTGAGTACAGCTTGCAGATAGCTGAACAAGAAGCCTGGTTTTCGGCTCGCATTGCCCCAATTAGCCTCGATCAGGTGATTTGGTTGGCGCGAGATATTACGCCGCAAAAGCAAGCAGAAGCAGCCTCAATTTTAGAGGAGCGCAACCGCATGGCGCGTGAAATTCACGACACACTTGCTCAGGCGTTTACAGGCATTCTGGCTCAGGTGGGAGCGGCAAAACAGGTGCTAACAGATGATTTAGAAGCTGCTCAGGCACACCTAGACCTGATCAAAGAATTGGCACGAACTGGACTGGTTGAAGCGCGACGATCGGTCATCGCGCTCCGTCCTCAGCTTTTGGAGGAAGGCAGTCTACAGAGCGCGTTACATCGTCTTGTTGCTCAAATCAGAACTGCTGCAACAGATACCACTTTATATTATGAGATCGAGGGTACAGTGTATTCTCTGCCCACTGAAGTTGAGAGTAACCTGCTGCGGATTGGTCAGGAAGCATTAACCAATGCGATTAGACACGCCAATGCTGATGAAATTCGAGTGGAGCTAGTCTACGATCGCGCTCAGGTTTGTTTGCGCGTGAAAGATAATGGACAGGGCTTTGGAGTTGGGAGTATTCCCTACGCTGAGGGCTTTGGCTTACTTGGCATGAGCGAACGGGCGGAGCGCATCGGCGCACAACTCATGATTATGAGTCAACCTGGGCACGGAACTGAGATTATTGTTACTGTCGATAGGGAAGTATCACGATGAGCCAAGCCATGACCATTCGGGTCCTGATAGCGGACGATCATGCTATTTTTCGGCAAGGATTAGCCACGATTATTAACCTTGACCCAGATATGCAGGTGATTGCCCAAGCTGAAAATGGGGAACAAGCGATCGCATTATATAAAGAACACCAACCGGATGTCACGCTGATGGATCTGCGAATGCCTAAAGTGGAAGGAGTTGCTGCTATCGGTGCAATTTGTGTGATCGCTAAATCTGCTCGGATTATTGTACTGACCACCTATGACAGTGACGAAGATATCTATCGGGGATTGCAGGCAGGCGCAAAAGGATACCTGTTGAAAGACACTGAACCTGACGAGCTTCTGAATGCTATTCGTATCGTTCATCGGGGTCAGAAGTATATTCCGCCTGATGTGGGAGCAAAGTTAGTTCAACGGATCAGCAATCCAGAACTGAGTGAAAGAGAACTGGCAGTACTCCGTTCACTGGCACAGGGGATGAGTAACGCTGATATTGCGGCTGCTTTGAGCATCGGTGAAGGTACTGTTAAATCCCATGTCAATCGGATTTTGAATAAGCTAGATGTCAGTGATCGCACTCAAGCGGTGATTATTGCCGTTAAGCGCGGCATTGTAAGTTTGTAGGATGTACTTTCGATCAAATTCGGATTCTAACTTGAGTTATAACCAGCCTTCTACTCCACGATGGCATGGTTGCTCTATCAATTTGTACTGTAAAAATTTTAACTTGCTATAGACGACAGCTTGAAGGCGATCTCCTATATTGAATCTATGCAAACAGTTATGAAATCAATGAAACGATGCAATTAACTTGCATCGTTCCATGTTTATTTGATGCAGATGTAAAAAAATGAACGATGATCGCAGCCACAGTTCTTTACTTGTCCCGCCTTCAACCCAAGATTGGATGCAAGGTGTGCTGAGTGCCAAGGTCGTGCTGGTGATGTATGGAGACTATCAATGTTCTAAAAGTGCGGACGTTTACAAGATGATTAAAGTGATCGGACAAGAGCTTATTGCTTCTTTTGGAGAGGACTATTTATGCTTGATTTTCCGTCATTTTCCGCAAGCACACATTCATTCTCATGCTCAACGGGCAGCCGTTGCCGCCGAAGCCGCCGCCGTCCAAGGACAGTTTTGGTTGATGAGCGATACTTTATTTGACCATCAACAAAGGTTGGAGAACGGTTATCTTGTCGAGTACGCCAATGATTTAGGGCTTGACATTCCTCAATTTCTCAAAGAGTTGTCTAAACAAGTGCATGTCGATCGCATCAATGAAGATATCGAAGGCGGAATACAGAGTGGAGTGACGACTACCCCAGCTCTGTTTAGCAATGGAATTCGGTATACCAGGCACTGGAACACGACGGAGTTGATGGCAGCCATGATTGCTGCAAGTCATTAAGTTCCCCGATCTTTGCTCCCAATTCATATCTAACTTGTCTGTAAGTGCTGTAAGCTATCTAATTTTGATGGCTAGGATTTTGCCTGTTTCACTGAACAAAATTGCCACTTTTTAAACCATGACAACAGTTACCATGCCAACAACTGAATTCTTGGGTATTGATTTAGTCAATTACAAATCAGTATTTCATTGAGGATAGTTCTATGACGCATTCACTAGTACAAGGCAAGAATAATCCTGGGCATGAAGGTAAACCTCAGACTGGTTCTCTTCGCGACTCTTCAGTTAATCATGCCCTGATGGCGATCGCGCAAGAAGTCACTGAGTTGCTAAGACAAGTTTACCCGATACAAACTGACGAAATTGAAACAGGAGAAACAGAATGATAAGTAGGTTAGCGCAATTAAAATTACAATGGTTCTCAATCATTGCAAGGGTTTCAGGCAAAGCTATCTTATATTTGATTCAGCCCACCTACTTACAGCAAGATAAAGTGGCGTTAGTTACAGACGGCACATCAGGAATTGGTAGAACAACAGTGATCGCATTCGGTGCTGCTGGAGCAAAGGTAGTATTCTCAGGCAGACGCGACGCAGAAGGTGAAAAAACTGCCAAACTGATTCGTGAAAGAGGCGCTGAATGCTTATACGTCCATTGAAACAAGTTCACTAACATCACAAGAATCTGGAAGCAGTCAAGCATTGGAACTCAAAACACTTTAGATAGATAGAACCAAGAGTATTTAATCATGGTCAAAGAGCAAACTGTAGACGGACAAGTAAATTTACAAGCAACTACCAATTTGACACCAGCTCAGGAGTCTTTACAAGCACTTTGGGGAGAGCATTTACAGTACGAGTTTGGCACTCACAGTACTGAAGATGCCCTCGCTACGATGGTTGAAGATGCTTACGTTAACCACATCCCGGTAATGACTGGGGGAGTCGGGAAACCAGCACTGCGCGAGTTTTATTCCAAATACCTCATTCCACAGATCCCGCCAGACCTCGAGTTAGTTCCGATTTCGCGCACGATCGGAACGGATCAACTCGTCGATGAAATGGTGGCTACGTTCACTCATACGATCCAGATGGACTGGATGCTACCTGGCGTTGCTCCAACCGGGAAACGGGTTGAAGTGCCAGTAGTTGCGATTATTCGGTTTCGTGACGGCAAGTTAGCCCACGAACACATTTACTGGGATCAGGCAAGTTTATTAGTTCAAGTCGGCTTGCTCGATCCGAGTACACTTCCCATCGTGGGTGTTGACAGTGCGCGTAAGGCGATCGATCCCAACTTACCTTCAAACACACTAATCGAGCGCGACTAGGTGTAGGAGCCAGCAAACATCAATACCCAAACTCGCCATTTTGCAACCAGAATCGTTATTCATTCTTTTGACGAGCGGACATCTCGCATTGCAACACAGTAATTAACAACTGTTAGGAGAAGTGACAATGACTACTTCTTACGATCTATTGCGCTCTTCTTGTTGTTGGCTCCTACACGTATTGCGGCCCATTGAGTTTTTGACGCAAGTAACATAACCGTTCGCAACAAGAGGTAACTATCATAATGCTTAAAGACAAGATTGCTTTAGTGACGGGAGGGACATCGGGTATTGGCAGAGCAACGGCGATCACTTATGCCCAAAAAGAAGCAAAGGTGGTGGTGGTGGGTCGTCGAATTGATGAAGGTGAAAAAACGGTTCGATCGATCGAGGAAGCTGGCGGAGAGGCGATTTTTGTGCAAGCAGATGTCACAAAGGAAGCCGATGTTAAAGCAATGGTTGATAAAGCGGTTAGCGTTTTTTGTCGATTAGATATTGCCTTTAATAATGCCGGACCTGTCGGCGAAAATTCCTCATTGATTGAGCAAACAGAAGCGGAATACGATCGCACGATGAACGTCAATGTCAAAGGCGTTTGGTTATCGATGAAGCATGAAATCGCTCAGATGTTGAAACAGGGAAGTGGTTCGATCGTCAATACATCATCTGGGGCTGGAGTCGTTGCAGTTCCTACCCAACCCCTCTACACCGCGAGTAAATATGCGGTAGTAGGCTTAACAAAAGCCGCCGCGCTCCAATATGTCAAAGCGGGTATTCACATCAATGGCGTTACACCAGCAGCAATCGAAACAGATATGTTTGAAGCAGCTACAGGTGGACAGGATAAAGTCAAAGCTTACTTGGCAGAACTTCACCCAATCGGACGAGTTGGAACACCGCGTGAAGTTGCAAATGCAGTTCTGTTTTTATC
>QQTW01001639.1_pt1 | contig 15850 bp, 17 predicted proteins | sample 1904831 | NCBI WGS metagenome assembly QQTW01 (sample SAMN09435610, study PRJNA476489) | Subsurface metagenome, whole genome shotgun sequencing project. | reverse complement strand
AGTCGTCGTTTGCTTCTACGAACATATTACTGTACTAAGTACCGCTGTAACTCTATGATCTCATTATCCATCCTATCGAGATGACGAGAAGTGGGCCACGAAGCCCAAACTCCCAGTATAATTGACTCGAACAATCCACGATCCATCTTGATGTAAAGCCCTATACTATTGGTGTGCATAGATTCCGATAAGAAAGGATGAAATGCCATCAAGTGACGATACTCGAGCTCATACCAAATGGCTGCAGCCGAAGGGTCTGCATCGACTTCTCATCTTGCGGAGACGCGTATAAGGATGAGATCGTCAACGACTTGCCCAGATGAAAGACCACAAGAGCAGCATTCATCGACAACTTCCGTACACTTTGGTTCTTACTCAAAGAGTATAGATCAGCACGAAAATCTACGTAGTAACCATGTTCATGGTACACCATCACGAAATTCGAGCCAAGCACAGCTAGGTCATCTTCTACCGAGCGCTGATGCAGACCTCGAAACGTACGGTATCAACGAACTACGAGACGGCTTCTTTGATGCAACCTACTATCGGCCTATGCCTCCCAACCGTCCCGAGATAATCAGGAAGGCTTCAGAAACTCTGCCCTCAGCGCTGCAAGCCCACCATCCATTGTCATTCAAGTATTTCGTACCTCAACAGTGGGACTCTGACGTTAGCGTTGTTTAGAAACACGCCTAAGCAGGGGCTAGCAACGACTGATAAGTCACAAGGTAGGTAAGGTAATCTGTAGAGCAGCCAATCATTTCGACCTGCGCCTCCTTTAGCCTTTCTTTGCTAAACATCACCATCTCTGTTGTCTTCACCGAGGCAAGCCCAATCATTCAACCCGTGATGTCACCTTGGTCAGGTACATAAAGAGGACGAGATTTGCGTGTCTAGAAAACTTGGTCTACAGGAGAGCAATTCCGCGGCTACTTCGACGTGATGCTTCATAAATGCCTTCCCAATCTCCGTGAACAGATCCCAGAGGCTCGAACAGATCCATAATCGGACTTTTGCACCTCCTCCCTAGATGCCTTACCGGAACTGGGCTAGAATAATCCACGATGTTATGGGCGCGAAGCTCGGCTTCTCCATTGCGGAAAAGGCTGCTTACAGGCGACAGTATTTCCACATATTTGGTGATGAGCTCTAGTGAGAGATGCGCCGCCGGTTTTGCCGCTCTTTATCTTCGTAGGTCTCAATCATGACGTTCGCCGCCGTGACAGATGGGTGCCGACGCACTGATCGCACGCCTCACGTATCGACGAGTATAGCGCTTCATGCATTGGACCTCAGTTAGCGAACGTATCACAGGTGTCCACTGCTGGCAGGTCATGAAAGCAGGAGACTATTCGGCTAGGAGGAGTCTCTGGGAGCTTCGGGTTCAATGAAGATTTGAAAATGATACACTGCTCCTTGCTCTGAGCTTCTGCAGCAGCTTCTGATCTCTCCCCAAATCGAGTCTCCTCCAAGGTCTATCATGGCAGGTGACAGATTGTCAGGAGAGGTAAGAGTAAGGGATATTCTGGGCATAACCGGGATGACTACCTTAATTTGAAACACTGATGGAGATCGTACAGACCGTGGTTGGGGGATAAGGTAGGGTTTTTCTTGCCTCTAAGCGAGGCTTCAGTTTTGAGTCGTGTAGGATGCTAGAATTACAGAGACTCAAGTCGTTCAGTAAGCAAGGATAGGAGTAGCCCAACGACTGTCACCCAAACTCGTAGTTTGGACCTGAGTGAGAGCTTCGAGTTACCGGTTGGTAGAAGCGCTGCGATAAGTAGGTGGTTGTATAAGGGAAGGTACCGTAAAGAAACCGTTGTTTTGAACCTAGGGACGGCTAATTGAACCACTAAGGTAGTGAATAATTGGAATCGGCGCTGATATTTACTCGTCGGCTCGTCCAAGATCCACACGCGTCAAGGGCGGCTAAGTATGAATTGGTGTTAGTTTATCCTCCAACTTCCATGCTTTCCTTCACAACTGGTGGTTTTGGATTGACTGTCAAGTATGAAACATTGTAGCTGATCGGTCATCATGGAGGTCTTCCATGGGTCTCCTTTGAAAGCTCCGGCGATAGAGATTGTGGACCTCTGCTCGGAGCACAGTATCAATAATGACGACAAACGCGACGACGCGTCCTCGTTGGATGCCGATGATGGGGAAGATGACGACCACTTGTCCTTATATGAAGATATGCTTGAGGGTATGCCGAATCAGTCTGACTGGGAAGATGGTACGTCGGTTTTGGGACAAGCGGAGATTGAGTTTTTGATGAAAGATAGAGCCGGTCGATGTATGCACAGTAGAAGAGTCTTTCATCTTTCGGAAACGGCTTCGGATTGTTGGAGAGGATCAATTCATCACCGAGACTGTAGAGGCCGGAACCATATCAGCTAAGAAGTTGTGCACTGCTTTTGGTATCAGACCTCCTCCGTTCCTAGAAGGCCAGCCAGACTATAAGTACTATCCGCTCCTCGGCCTTGGTATCACTCGAGAACTTTCCAAGCGGGTCAAATTGCCCCAGTATAACACAATCGATGACGCCGTGAATCTCCTTAAACAATCAAACAAGATTGTCGTGCTGACTGGAGCTGGAGTAAGACTTATCCTTTTCCAGCTCCTCATGGGCTGACCCTATCCTGAACAGATCTCAACCAGCTTGGGTATCCCAGACTTCCGATCCAAGAAAACGGGCCTCTACGCCCAGCTTGAGCATCTCGGGCTGAGCGACCCACAAGAAGTCTTCGACATCAGTATTTTCCGAGAGGACCCAAGCGTCTTCTACTCTGTCGCCAAGGACATCCTCCCTTCCACCCGGAAGTTCTCTCCTACTCATGCCTTCATCAAGCTACTCCAAGACAAGGACAAGCTTTTGACCAACTTCACTCAGAACATCGACAATCTGGAGAGCCATGCGGGTATCCTGCCTGAGAAATTGATTCAGTGTCACGGCTCGTTCGCGACCGCCACATGTGTGGAGTGTGGGTACCGAGTTCAATGTGAGGAGATCTATAAAGATCTCAAGGCTGGTCGAGTAGCACGATGCGACCGCTGCATTCGTAGTTTACGACTGAAACCATTCGGCATCAAGCGCAAGCGATCAACGAATGGACTATCGACGAGCAAGAAGAAGCGGCAAAGCTACGAGGACAGTACCGACGATGAGGATTACGATATCGCTGTAGCCGGCGTTATGAAAGTAGGAACACTTACTTCGATTCGACCTCCAAGAATTACCGTGGACTGATCATATGCTAGCCTGACATCACCTTCTTTGGCGAGGACCTTCCTGAAACGTTCCATGACCGCCTTACGAAGCATGACAAAGATCTAGTAGATCTTGTTCTCGTAATTGGAACATCCCTCAAAGTAGCACCAGTCTCAGAAGTCAGCGGGTTTCTCCCTCCGGAAACACCACAGATATATATCTCACGCGAAGTAAGTCTTTCTTCTTGATCGATTCGCTCCTGTGGAAGGTGTTGACATACGGACAGCCCTGCCAGCACGTCGATTTCGACATCGACATGCTCGGTGAATGTGATACAATCGTAACCGAACTCTGTCGACGCGCTGGATGGGAGTTACAGCATGAAATGGTGAAAGACGACGATATCAATGTCCAGTTGCACGAAGGTTACAACTCTCGATATTCGTTTCGAATCGAATCAGCATAGCGTGGATCTAAATTTGACAGTTACATCAAGGAGCATTGGCTTTCTGGTTTCCTTTTTTTCTCACGACCTTTTGAGTCGCTCTTGCATTCGACCATCTTGGCGGGACTTCTGCTGTACAAACCTTGCGGCACTACTCTGTGGTCTCTATTTCGATAGCAGCAATCGATAGCTCGATGTATCTATCACCTGTACTTTGATCCTCTTCTGCTGTGCACAGGATAATAGCGGCGGTGGCGGAAAACATTACATAGCTAGCATACAACAACATATTATCCCATCCAACTACCCAACATCATCTCCTCACCTCTATCCCCTCCTTATACCTCATCTCCACCTCCCCCCTCCCAACCTCCTCCCCAAAAATGTCCTTCACATCCCAATCCAATCCCAATTCCGATACCGGAAGCGGAAGCGGGAGCGGGAGTGGAAAAAATCATATCAAAGCCCTCGCCTCCCTAAACTACCGCCTCACACCCTACCCACACCACCCCACCCATCCCAGCAGCAGCACCGCAAACAACAACGAGGAGGAGGGCAGGAATGCGAAATGGCCCGATCAAGTTAGGGATACATTGGCGGCGATACGGTGGTTTTTATTACCCTCATCTTCTTCATCATCATCATCCTCGCGAGATCAGTATCATCATTTAATTGCCACGGAGGGGAGGGATGACGATGATGATGAGGATGATAATGTGATATTAGTAGGCCATAGCGTAGGCGCTACGATTGCCTTTGCTGTGGCGTTGGGGTTATACTCTCCCAACACCCAAAACCAAGACAGCGAGGATGCATTTCAGTTATTACTAAGGCGGAAAATCAAAGCTGTAGTGGGCGTAGAGGGGATCTACGATTTCACGGCGCTCAGGGACGCGCATTTGGAGTATAGGGGTATCTATGAGGATTTCACGAGTGGGGCTTTTGGGGATGAGAATGCTGGGAATTGGGAGAGGGGGAATTTGTTGAGGGTGGTTAGGGAAGGGGGGACGATGGGGGAGGTGGAAGTGGTGGTTTTGGGACAGAGTCGGAGCGATGAGTTGGTGGAGTGGGGGCAGGTTGAGATGATGAAGGAGGCGCTGAGGGAAAAGGGGTGGCGGGATGGAGATGAAGTTGTAGTGAATGGAAAAGAGGTTGCGGTGGTGGAGTTGAGGGGTGGTCATGATGAGATTTGGGAGAAGGGCGAGGAGTTGGCGAGATGTATCAAGGCAGCGGTGGAGAGTTGTGTACGAAGAAGTTTAGATGATGCCGGCTGAGGCTATGGCTGTAGTATCTGCTTCAAAATGGGATTGCTCTGCCGCGTGAGTGGCTTTTTCGAGTTTCCTCCGCGCCTTGTACGCTTGATGTCTCTGGTTCCTCCGGATAATTTTCTCTTGTTCGGCCAATATCCTCTCCCTTTCCATTATTTCAAACATCCTCTGTGCAATATGCATCCTCTTGATGCTGTTGTCCTTGTGCACCTTCTTGACATGTAGCAAGGCTTCGTGAGTAGTCGAAGCCCATGTCGATCCATTGTCGTTGCAAAGAATCCCGTTCGTTTTCCTTAAGATGTCATCCCACCGATCTTCGTCCTCGGCCAGAGGCAGTAGATTCTCTAATCTTTGGGTTCTGGCGATACGCTTCTCTCGTTCATTGGTCTTTTTGCGAATCATGTGCGAGAGGAACGGCGGCTGTGGCTTCTTGAAACGAAGGAACGGGATATGATTTGCATTGATCATTGTCGGTACACGGCGGCGATAGCCATCAGGCACCGGGGGAAGACCATCGAGTACGGGTTTTGCATTTGGATGGGGCCATCTTCGACCAGGGTCGATAAGCCGAGGCGTGGGATCACTGGGTTTGGTTTCACATATTCCATCAGAAGTTCGGCTCCTGTCGGGTCGAATCCCCTTCTCAGGAGTCGATAAGATTGCAAGATCTCTGAGTATGCACAATTTGCGAGTGGTAAGGTCGTCTAAGGTCTAAAAAGATTGATGAGACCTTCAAACGAAGTGAAGCCGGCGTAACTCACCCGGTAGCCAGCTGTCAAGGCTGCGCGTATGACAGCTTGAGACTGGGTCTTTGCATTCGTGCGAAATGCCTGTTTGACCGCATCTTGAAAGCGGTACGAAGGTTCACGGGGTAGCACCTTTCGGCCGCTTCGTAGCAGCGCACGGAATAGAGCGAAGCCTAGATCAAATCAGTCGGTGATATGGAAGGGCGATCAATAGTCTGCATATACATACACGCTGCTTTATGAACGCCTGATTTGCTGGGTACGAAGGGACCGCGCATTCATGTCATGCTGGCTCGAGTGTAGTAAGAAGTATGCAAATTGATACATATCCGCAAGACCCCAGGAACAAAAAGTGAATGCCAAGGCCGTATTCGTATTTCCTAACAAGACCCCTTTTTCCACTTAACAAGCAAGACATGGTTTTGATTGCTTGGCTTGAATCCTCAGACAGCCAACGGATTCCATTCGAATCGACTTATCGCTATCTCTAACGGAACGTTGCTCGCGGCAGCGCTCTTGGAAATCATCCTCTCGACTCGCTCAATGCTCGAGACACGGATGTATGTATCGGGAGCATACAGTGCTCTTCTCTCTCTCCTATATTATATACCTTCGTTACTAGCTTCCCTTCACGAAGCCCGTTGACTACTCCAAACAAGGCTACCAGTCCTATCGTAAACCTATAACGCTCTGTTCGCAATGTTAGCTCCCGTAGCAAGACTGGTGTCAATTACGCACCATCTCCAATGTCCACACCCTCCGTATCCAAACCTTCAGCTTGCCTTCTATGCCGTCCACGTTCTCCAGCTCGACGCCTTCCCACCAGCACCTTCTAGCAGGTTTCCTCCAGAACAGCAACAGCTTCTGCGCCATGCCTACTGCGTTGCTGTTGGCTAGATCGTTGCCTTTGATATCCGTCCTCAGCCGCGCCAGCGCTAAACTGCAAATGACAGCCTTGTTTGGCTCCGAGGCACGATGGCCCCATCTATCGTCATTATAAAAGCCCCTTTCGACAACACGTCAGCAACGAGGCTTCAGACAAGGTGCGAAGCGACCGAGACACAACATACCCTGCCGTCAACATCTCGATTAGATGTTGTTCCGTCGTACCGGCTTCTTCGCTCTTCCTTAATCCGGAAAAGATACCATCCTGTTTTAAAAGCGCTCTACCAGCCGCCCGCTTCACCTCGATCATTTCCGACTGGTCGATCTCCGCTTTGGGCGGAATGGCATAGAAGTCAAGATCTTCTCTCAGAACGATGATGCCTGCTCGGTCTTGCAGCATGTCTCTGGCTGATCCTTGCATAGTCGTGTCTGTCGAGGGGGTATCTGTGGTTGGGGATGGTGATGAAGACGGGATCGTCTGTGCGACAGTCCGGAAAAAGTCGAGCATGTATTGTAACGAGGCAGGATCGTACTGTATAACTTGAATTAAATTTGCACGGAAGAAGACAAAAATGACATGAGCATACATCAACAGGATAAGTATCCCCTTCATGAAAAGAGTTCATATGCCCATCTGGCAGCAGTCCATTTGGAAATAGCGATAGAAGTACAAATTCCGGAAGCGTGAGAAGCTCATCTCTCGAGAGAATGAATTTAGTACCTCTGGCAACGCTGTCAGATACTGTTCTCAAAGAGTTTTCGAAGACTACTCACCTTAGATCCAGGCTTATATTTTCGTCAGGACCGACATCTGTAGGAAACCGTCAACTTGTGTTTTGCTACTGTGCAATGCCACTTCATACCAGCAAAGGCATGACCTCCTGGTGGTGGGGGTCCTCCTTGGGGCACTTGAGTGATGATACTGGCGGGGCCGCCTGCAGCAGCCATTACGTAGGTAAATGAACCAAGCGGGCTCGAGCCTTCAGTGTATGGTGGCGGTGGTTCCTTTTCCTCTGCAGTTTTGGTAGACGATTCGCCCTCCTTGTATGTATCAAGCCCAGCTTTGGTTGCTAGTTCGAGATCAGACGCAGCCGGTTGTTGTATTTCAGCAGGAGAGGTAGGCGCAAATGGCGGGGGTGGATAGAAGTCTGGGTCGGCAATTGAGAGTTCGACTTGATTTGCAGAACCTTCCGGGGAGAAATTGAGTGAAGAGAAGGGTGGAGGCGCGTGGGAGGGGGAGACTGCAGCAGGGTTTGACGTAGGATGGCCAGCGGTCTCTGGAGTATAAGAGGCCTCGTCGTCGCAAGCGAAGATTGAGGCGTGGAAGGAGTGCTTTTCGGACACGGACGAACCGTCACTGGAGTCTCGTGTTTCCGTCAACGTGATGGCTGTAGCTTGGATTGGCTTAATGACTTCATGTGCAGTTTGGCCGGGAGGTTGACTCGTATATAGCGACCAAGGAGCTTCAGAATTCCCTCAGACAATTGCCAGTTGACTTTAGCATAACATGTGGAATGGCGGTTTATCGGTGGCACAAGGAATAATCTAACATTGAATGAGGGAAGGATCCGCGATGTTGACGATTGAGGTTGGTCCGCGGAGCCGCAGGCTTGGCGCCCCTTAAAATAAAACAGCTGGTTCGACAAAACCATTTCTAGGATTACAAGCACTGTGTCTTCATTCATAAGTGCCTTCACATTGTATCCCAAAGCATTCGCTCACTCACAGGACTTTTCCTCGGCATCTTGCTGATTGGGCTTTACTATTCGTCAAGATCATCCCGCCTGCTCAACACTGAAAATCTATTTGAATGGTTGTTAATCGTTTAACATATTGTATACCAATTTATATTTTATTACCTTGTGGTCTATCGCATGACCAATCTTTTCAGCCAACTCGTTCCCCTCACTACCGAGTACGCTTCTTTTCAGGTTTGATATCACCTCTCCCATCCCTTCTGGAAAAGCCACCTGGGTATTCTGATCCTGATACCTGCTATATGGCAGCTCATGCGTCCTTCCGTAACTCAAGGCTGTGTACTAGGAATCACTCTTACGAGACAGGCTCCGGAGAAAAGCTGTATGAATATGGCGGCCTTTTTTCCCTTCCATTTAATACCTCCTCTTTCATGCCCCAACTGTAGATGTCTCTGAGAAATGTCGGACACCTGGAATACGTGATTGAGTATGGCCGTTGGGTCCAAGGTGTGTTTTCTCTGGGATGGAGGTTGTGGAGAAGGTGAAGGGGGTTTTGGCCAGCCGAGAGGAGGGGGAAGAGTGAGGTAGTGGTGTATCCACGTGCGAGGCATGGGTTTGCGACGAGGGGGGATGATCAGGTGGGGGTTGAGAGGAGGCAGGGGGAGGAGGCGAGGGTACAGGCCGTTAGGTGATTGGGGAGGTGGTTTGCCAGCGGGTGGGGCGTAAAGGATCAGGGGTCGGGGAAAGGTATCTCTTGATGCTTGAGCGTACACTGATGACACTGATTTGAACAACACCATGTGTGTATTGAGATGTGGTCACGGAAGTACCTACTTCTTCCCAGAACCAACATATGAAGAGGCACCAGTAAGGTCCCCGGTCGCACTGGCGGTCGAGGTATTGGATTCCCATCCAGCCGATTGAGAAGAAGACACTTGTAAAATACCTCGGTACCTCCTTTCGCAGTACAACTTCGCCGATTGATTCGGTATACGCTCTGATGTCCAATCTCCATAGGGGACTAGCAATGGCAACCTCCAGACAGCCGTGGATATTGTTCGAATATCGGTCCAGGTCAAACATCGAGTTCCGTGGTTGCTGATATTCATGTGTGTGTAGCACAAGTCCTGCTATCCAAATTGCCGGAGAAAAATTACTTGCTGGCTATGCCATCGAAAAAGTATCGTAAAAAGGACCTCAAAACACATACCCATAACAGTTAACGGCAACTGAGGATGAAGGATCTTCTACCATCCGCATCCAATGCTCCAATACAATCTTTAGTGATCCTTACTAATCCTAACCTATTGTCAGTAGTCGTAGTAGAAGAAGAAGAAAATACGTAAAACAACAATCTACGAGACCAACATGCAGATCTTCCCTCCATCTACATAGCTAAGTCCGCTTTATCCTTGCATTTCTCGGTATCTCTTTGAAATGAACCTTTCTCAAATGTTCATTCAGATGATCCTTCCTCTGAAAGCCATTCTCCCCAACCCGCTTACAAGAATTCCCCTCTCTCCCGGCTTCCGGACAGTCGTACCTGACTGGGGGAAAATGTACCTTCATGTGGCGGTCAAGGTCGTAAGGGCGGGCGAACACTCGGGTGCAGCCTTCTTGTCCGCATGCGTGTAATCTGATGGTTTGTTCCAAATTAGATAGTCATTATTTGAAGTGTGAGTTGAGGTGAGTTGAGGAGAGACTGAAAAGATGACAGCGGATACACTGAATCTGGACGTACTTGAGGTTTTGTGTAGACTTTCCTTCTGCATCATTTGTTTCTTGTTGGCTGGTTTGTGTAGACTTTCCTTCTGCATCATTTGCTTCTTGTTGGCTGGTTCGTGTAGACTTTGCTTGTGCATCATTTGTTTCTTGTTGGCTGGAAGGGGACTCGTCACGCGAATACGAGTAGGCGTCGCTACCATGCATGGAGCCCTGGGAGTCCTCCGATTGACGTCCGGAGTCGGATCCGAAGTATGATAGCCGATGAGGATTATGAGTAAACGGGTGGGAGTGGTAGCTACCTGCGTAGCCCGAATCAACTGAGTTACCACTATTCCCGGATTCCATCCGCGTCGTGGACCTTTCATCTCCAGAGGCCGTGGAGAAAAAGGAGCTTAAAGCTTGGTCAGAAAAGCCATGGTTGTGGGTGTAATCGTAGAGCCCATAAGAGCCAGCAGTGGTTTGACTGTATGGGGGTTGGTAGTTAGGGTAGGGATTCGGCGGTAAAGGGGACGAGTGAGGAACGTTGGATTGATCCTGTTCTTGTGCATGTGATTTGCTGACCACAGTAGTGATGAACTTGTTCCAGGAGGGCTGAAGGGAGGAATTGCAAAGGTTGTGTGATCTCACGAAAGCGAGAAACGTCAAAGCCGGATCATTCGGGATCATGTCCCACAGCGCAGCAGGAAGGGACAAGAGTAACAGCGTAGAATCACTATTAAAAACACCCTCAACTTGGACAAATTTCGCCAATGCTGGAGTAGACTTCAACCATTCCAGCCAATCTTCGGAATTCAAGCGCTGATCCTCCTGAAGGGTAACGGAAATCAGTACCTTGGGTGACTCGAACTCCTTGTCTGGCCAGACCTCGCTCAAGGAACTTTGACTGGTCCCCTCCGAGCCAATCATGTCGACATCTTCCGATGTCAAAGTCGAAGGGGCTGACGATGAAGAAGATGGTGCTCGGAGTGAATACGAAGACGGTGTAGCGATAGGCAAAGACTTCAGAGGTGCGAGTTTGATGCATCTTTCTTTCGTGCCGTCCGAGAGATGAATGTGGATAGGCGTTCTTCTCCGTTCTTGCGAGCCATCGGTGGAATAACGTGGATTCCATGACTTCTTGATCCGGGCGAGAACCTTATTATGTAGTAGTGCAGTAGTTATAGCATCGCATCGTGTGTTCAAGTACTTGAGCTCCTCGATCAGACTCCGAGTAAATGAATGCTCGCCAACACCAGGTGCAAACGCTTCGAACCCGCAGGCAGCTATTAACTCGGTTACACCTTTGCCGTGATTACCGCCGGAGCTGCCAGCTGCACAACAGTCGAGCAAGACGAGGACATCGCATTCGGCTTCCTCGAGCATCGTTTGTATACTGGACCATTGTAAGGTGGCAGCGCCATGCCGCTGGTTGCTTGAGTCGGATTAGCTGAGCGTTCTCTGTATAAGGCTTTACAAGGAATTTTGACACTTACCTGAGCCAGACACACTGGCGGTCATCATTCATGAAGCCATGACCTCCATAGTACGTGATGAACAACTTGTCACTGGATTCGAAATCTCGCAGCGCCTGCATAATGCGGTATGACAGCGAGTTGTGAGATGTAGTACTGGGTATTTTCCATCTTCCGACTCTGTAGCCGTAGATATCACGGAACACTGCTTCGAGATCATCAATCTCCCTACGACACCTAGATCATCATCCTCCCAGCTGAGTAACAGGACATACACATCGCAATAGCGACACGGTCCAGATCTTGGGAAGGCTGCGGCTGCCGCCTTGTTGAGTACCTTGCCGAATGTTTCAACATCTTTTACATGGTAATCGATCAAAGAGATGTCATGAGTGCGGTCCTTCATCGTTCGTTTGCGACAAGCGAAATTGATGTAGAACTCGAGATGACTTACAGTAACATTTGTAGGATCTGAACGTACCTGGAACTGTCAGACTGTCGACGAGATAGTCCTCAGCCTCATGCCTTCAAGGCATGTCCGCCTCGGCGGCTACTCTGCATGATCGAAAGGGTTGCACTCATTTTATCATCATTAACATGGTACATCAGCTATGAGCTCCAAACTAGATTTTAGTCCCCAGTCTCGCGTGATTGAGGATGCTCTTTCAAAGGTATATTCGCGACACAAGACGGATCACTTCTCTAATTACTCCTTTGTATGACCTTTTGCAACACGCCAAAATCTAAGCGACCGCGGTTGAATACATAAGGTGTTTAGATGGTTCATCTATTACTGGGTTCAATTCCTAGCGGCGTCGATACAGTGGTCTAATGATTTTGTTCTTCTCTTAAGGTACCTTACAAACCTAACCTAAATCGAGAGAGTCAGATGAGTCTACTCAGACCTACGAGTTAAGTAGCGTGCACAAGCTTTTACCGAGCCTGTATAAGCCTCCATCTTCTATATACAAGCCTGTATAACAAGTATATATGCCTTTGTAACAAGCCTATATGAGCTTTTACCGAGTCTATCATATAAATTAAGATATATCCTATACTAAACAACCGGGTTTAGGGCGGAAATACTGCTACAAAACTCACGAATACGCTTACTGCATTGGCTCCATGATGAGAACTTAGTCTTGATGAGTAATCATGGTACAAGTCCTATCCGGGTTACTATTTTGTAGTCAAGGTGTATCTCTCCTACAGCAAATATCGGTTTTATTGTCGAACTCCCTTTTGTATCGCAGGAGTAAATAGTACACCCACCTTTCTCGCTCTTTCTTTTCCTTGACTCTTATAAAACCAGCTGAAAGGCGCGAGAGAGTTGAAGAAGAAGCTCTAGGTTATGTAGTCTGCAGTTGAGGAGGCCCGATGGGTGATAGCTTTCTCGATATCTCGTCGGACGTAGAGATATCAGGTCTTTCCTTGGCTTTTAGATAACTTGAAGACACGGTGAGGGGTACGAAGAAAGAACGGGCAAACGATACAGTGTAGCAGGTTCTGAATCAGCTAGGTCTATCAGATACCCTTTGGCCTACTAAACTACCAGATACCCTGTACCCTAATGGGGATCGATGTTCAAGGACCTTGAGACTTTCTCATACAGCCTGACAGATCATGGGAGTTTTCTCCTCGGTACGGCAACGGGTCCCCGACCACAAGAGATCCCTTCATCGCAATCCGATCAATTGTCCAGTGTTTCGAAAGGGTTGGAAAGGTCGGCTAATGCGGTAGAGATCAGTCTTCCTGACCACCACCTCGGATCCAAGAGCGACATCAAACGTCACATTTTCGTTCTAATTCTCTTCCGACCTTCACCAGAACGATGAAAGATTGGTATGCTCCATGATCCATAGAGAGAAGTCATGGGAAGCGATAATGACCGGTTCCAACGGGATGGTGTGACGGGTCACACATCCACGCTTCCTCATTGGGCCACTCGCACGCCGTCGACAGCGCTTCATTTTTCTGCTGAAGGGGTACAGATGGCGCTGGGCACTACACCCTGTAGATCTTGAATTATTCCACATCCTCAGTTCCCGAGGATCAAGTACCCATTGTAGGATCATATTCGTAATTCGGATAACCTGGCCCACCGGGATGAAGTGGCTGCTCAACCTACAGACTTCGTCAATCCAAGATACTCAAAATGCCCATAACAAGAAAACCCAGCTGCATGTAATGGCACAGGGGCAAAAATCGTGAAGCCCGGTGAAATGGTCAACTTACATCTACAATGCTGTCTCCCTCAACCTTCACCTCTTTGTCGCGCAGCTGACGCATCAATGACAAGAAATTGCTCTCTCTGAACTTGGTGCTTTGATCATACTTTACATTGTCCAGTAATTGACCTGCGGTCCTTGCAAGCTCGTCCGCATCCTGTTCGGTTTCTCGTTCTTCCTTACGTTGTGACGCTTCATCAAGTATTCTGTCGGATCCTATTCGGTAATCTATTCTGTTTTCGAGTCCTTGAGAGGTCTCCGCAGGCTGAGTTTCATGCACGGGATGTCCTGCTTGGAGAGTCGCTTCTACCTCTTGATATTCCAACTTTGCAGCATCGAAAGCCTTCTCAAAAGCTTCTTCGTTGAAGGAGTCACTAGCATGGATCTCTGGTTGCTTGCCGACTATAGGACCATCATATCGACCGTCGTATAAACCGGGGTTTCCAGTAGACATTGCAAACGGTGTGTAGCTGGCACCAAGATTTGATGGTTGATAATTGGTGCTCGACCCCTTGTTTTGCTGCAGAAAGTCTTGTTGCCATAGGCTAGAGGAGTTGCGTTGCAGAGGGGCCTCTAGTCGGAATTGCGATGAAGGTAGTGGACTGGCTTGTGCATCATGCACATGAAGATTTTGGAAGTCAGAGGCCCAATCTATGGCTTGACTTTGTGGAATGCTGGACGGTTGGAAAGATGGAAGATGGTTTTGCAATGCACTACGATCTTGGTAGGGCTCGGAGTATACTGGCTCTCCAGCCTTGAAAGCTTCGAATTCGGCATCTAGGATACCTGCGTTCGGGTTTGGTGTCCGGAAACCCTGTAGAGTAAAATGAGAATGGCCCCCTCCTCTGGTCGAAGAAGCCAAGAACTTACTTGCAGTGGTGATTGCCTCGATTGAAGTCGGTCTTGCTGGAGAGTTCTGTCGACCGACGTATGCTTTTGAAAATTCTGCAAGGGGTTTGAGGGTCCGCAAAGTGCATCCGCCATGATTGAAATTGTGCCGTCTGTCAAAGACTTTTGGAGTAGGAAGAAGCAGAACAGTAGAGGCAAAGACCGGGTTAAGCACGAGGCGATAAGCCGAGGTTGGCGGATAAGATCTGTGGAGGCGGGCGCTAAGCTGCATTAGTGCAACGGTATCCCGCATGTGAAGTCAGCCCTATCAAACATTAACTTAGCTGTCAATATCAACTTCGTCCACTCAGTATAATTGGTATTAAACCCTTCAAGATGGTATGACGAAACCCATGGAATGATTCGTCCAAGAGCTGAAGAGACTAGGCGCAAGTCATCAACAACTCCGGCCATGATGATATGATTGTACGTCCAGCATTAGCAGAAAATCAACATAATGATTTACCAACAGTGATCTAGCATGATGCCGTCCTAGACTACTACGGCCGCCGTCTCGCAACCTGCTCCTCCGACAAAACAATCAAGATCTTCGAAATCGAAGGCGAAAACCACAAGCTTACCGAAACGCTGCGCGGGTAGGCTAATTCCCCCATTACATCTCTCTCATCCCGCAATAGCATCGCGCTGACGATGCAATTCCTATAGTCACGAAGGCGCAGTCTGGTGCGTCTCATGGGTCCGCTCCCCCACAGCTCTCCCTCCGCACTTCCTCACTCAATCTGACAACAATAAACCCTATCACAGGCACACCCCAAATACGGCAACATACTCGCCTCCTCCTCCTACGACGGCAAAGTCTTCATCTGGCGCGAACAATCCGGCATCTGGTCCAAAGTCGCCGATTTCGCCCACCACAACGCCTCCGTCAACATCGTCAGCTGGTCACCGCACGAAAGCGGATGTCTCCTCGCCTGCGCCTCCAGCGATGGCGAAGTCTCCGTGCTGGAATTCAACGAGGGCAGTTGGGGCCATATCAAGTTCCCCGCGCACGGAATGGGTGTGAATGCGGTGAGTTGGGCGCCTGCGATGGTACCGGGGAGTCTTGTAAGCAGCAAGCCGGAGCTGGGGGCGCAGAGGAGGTTCGCAACCGGGGGGAGCGATTGCTTGGTAAAGATTTGGGATTGGAAGTATGTATCCCTTTCCCCTTGATAATAGTCATCCTTTACAGGGATTGCCTGGACTTTGGCTGATGCTCTGCCGCACGTGAAAAGTCGAGAAGAAAACACCTACACCCCCACCCTCTCCCTCACCGGCCACACAGACTGGGTCCGAGACGTAGCATGGG
>QQTW01001638.1_pt1 | contig 15855 bp, 10 predicted proteins | sample 1904831 | NCBI WGS metagenome assembly QQTW01 (sample SAMN09435610, study PRJNA476489) | Subsurface metagenome, whole genome shotgun sequencing project. | reverse complement strand
CACGAGCAAAATTCAGGACTACTTCCAGTTTATGCCATAACCGCCTTGGCGGTTGCTATATATTTAGAATCAAAATGTTGCCATTATGGCACAGATTAAATATTCTTATAGTTATAAATAAAATAAAATTAAGTATTAATACGGTTGCAAGAAATTATTTACGTATAAAAACGGTATAAACTTAAAGAGCGCAAAAAGTAGAGAAGCTCAAGAAATAAATTATAAAAACATGCGAGTAAGTAAATGATACGCTTGTTAAGGTGAAGCCTTATAATTTCCACTTTTCTAATTGTTACAAGTTATGGGTTAGGAATTAGAGCGCTTGGGCATCCAGAAGAGGTTATTTGCATACAAGCGTGGTGTAGTAAGGTTCATAGCGACTGTTCATTAATAAAATACGATCCTTTAACCCGCTACCCTGCGGGAAGGTTACTTTCCAATACTGCCGGGGAGAAAGGGAAATGGGTTTTGGGGAAAGGTCTAGAAAGCTCAATATACAAGGATTTTCCCTTTAACAAGGGCGTGGGGGTTTAATACCTAAGCGCTGGGAGCGACAGCAGCGCGTATGTTAGTCAGGGTCAAATTCCCGTTACAAGACGCTCTGGCGAAGAGCGCAATTGCGAATCGCGAATTCTTTTAACATGAGTCCCTTTTCCCGAAAACCCTTCAAGTATTGGGTTAAATTCTTAAGCGAATTCATAGCGATTTTTACCGAGGTGTTTAGCACGGTACATCGCGGCATCAGCTTGTTTAATTAAAGTTTCAGTATCGCAGCTATTGAGGGGATAAATACTAATACCAATACTTGCAGAAACTTTAGTCACATGTCCATCAAAAACCATTGGTTCGGTAATTGTTACTAATAACTTTTCGGCAACTTTTGCGGCAACATCATCTTTCGGAATTGCCCGTAATATAACGGTAAATTCATCGCCACCAAGCCGCGCAACTGTATCGCTCAAGCGCAGAGTATGGTTAAGCCTGCCAGCAATTGTTACTAACAAGCGATCGCCGACTTCGTGTCCTAAAGTATCATTAACATGCTTGAAGCCATCTAAATCAATAAACAACAGCCCGACCATCGAATTATTAGTTTTTGCCCATTCGAGCGAGTCTTTGAGTCGTTCGGCAAACAACTTGCGGTTGGGCAACCCTGTTAACGGGTCGTGGTTTGCTAAGTAACGCAAGCTGCCTTCTTGGAGCTTTAATTCATCATTCGAGCGCAATAACTTTTCGGCTCTATTTTTGAGTTCTTTTTCCAATTGTTTGTGTTCGGTAATATCGTGGATTACCCCAACCAAATATAAATTACCCGCAGCATCTTTATGAAGCGATCGCTTTGTAGCAATCGAGTAAGTATTACCTCTGACATCGGTAAACTCTTCCTCATCTTCAAATGGTTGTTGAGTTTGAAGAACTCGCTCATCTGAAGCGCGAAAAGCATCGGCTTGCTGTTTTGGGAAAAAATCATCGCTCAATTTTCCCAATAACATACTCTTTGGATGACCGAGGAATTGGCAATAAGCGTTATTGAGAACAATCCATTCATATTTATTATTTTTGACAAAAACGGGGTCGGGAATTGTATTAATAACTTCATGCAAAAATTCTTTTGAGCGTTTCAACTCTTCCTGCATCTGCGTAATTTGGAAGGTAATAGCTAATGTCGAACCACAGAAACTAATTAATCCCGGCACAATTGGTATCCACCAACCATTAAGAAAAAGAATAAAAGCACTACCTGTAAGGAAACAACACAAAAGCAAAATAGTCAAAAAGCTAGTAGTTGTATTTTGGATTCGCAATCGCGTCACTGCACCCAAATATGCACATACCAAAATCCACGACCATTCAAGCGAGTTTGACCAAACCTTGATTAAAGGTCTACCATCGAGCGCCGCAGTAATCAACTCGCTGATAAAATATGCTTGTAACTCTACACCTGCCGTCGGTTTCGCAGTCCCGATAAATTTGGTCGAATAAGGAGTCTGGACGTAATCTTGCAAAGAAGGTGCTGTCGAACCAATCAAGACAATGCGATCGCGAATCCAATTTTCTGGAACTTTATCAGCAAGTACATCCCGCAGCGATACTTTACGAAAACCCCAAGATTCGGGTTGACAACTTTGGCAAAGTGGTTTAGGGAAATTCGCCAAAATTTGAGTTCCACCATCATCAGCTTTAATATATGAGCCATCATCAGATTTAAACCGACGAAATATCGCTTTCCCTAGCTGTAAATATTCGGGATTACTAGCTGCACGTTGAGGAATGATTCCCCTTGGTTTAAGGTACAACTGAGTTAATTTCAGAGCAAAACTTTCATAAGGTTGATTTTTGACATGCGAATATAGCAAATTGCGCCGGACTTTACCATCAGCATCGAACACTATATTATTAAAACCAACCTGTCCTCGATTTAGAGATGGCGGTGGGAGAATACGATTATCTTCGTTTTGTGATGATAACTTTTCGATCGCAATTACGTTGTCTAGTGAATTAAAAACTGAAACTAAATCGGAATGACCCGGATTAACCTTCAAATCCCGGTAAATATCTAAACCAATTGCACGCGGCTTTTGTTTGTTTAATTTCGTCAGCAGTTTTGCGATTTCGCCATCAGGTATAGGCCATTTTCCAATGGTTTTTAAAGACCCTTCATCAATCGTAACAATTGTAATGCGTTCCTCTGGTGGCTCCAAAGGACGTAACTGAAAGAATTGGTCTAAGGCTGCCCACTCAAGCGATTGTAATAGCCCAAGCGATCGCAAGACTATAACACAGGCAGCAACGCTTACAGAGGAGATTAACTCCTTGCGTCCCCCCATTAGGGGTTGTTTCAGCCCAAACAGTAACATTCGGAGGCGCTTACCCACCAGCTTATTCATTCCCATTACCTAATTGGGAAAATCCTTCTCAATTTTGAACGGTTTTCCACGACTTAATAAATACGGCTATTACTATAAGGTGTATTTGTACTTTTAGGCTTTGTCAATACCTGCGTAATCTTCCCAATATCTAAAAAATTTTGGACTTCCAATTTGTATCAATGCTTGAGTGAGGTTCAGTCGTAACGCTATAACTTCAATGCGGCGAAAATAATAGAGGTATAGCAAATATTATACCTCCACTACGTAAACTTAACCTTCCAACCATTTATTGGTGCGTTTCATAAGTTCCGTAGCTTGCTTCCCGCAGGGTGGGGCCACAAGATCCCCGACTTCTTTAAGAAGTCGGGGATCTGACCCCGCGACATATCAGAATTAATGAAACAGACCACTATGAACTTTCTACTATTTGAAATACTGGAAGGTACGCGAGCCAGTATAGCCGGATACTTTAGCTAGTTCGTCCAGATTTTGCACGCCATCGTAACTTTTGCCGTTAATAACCCAGGTCGGAAAACCTTTAATACCAGCAGCTTGGCAAACTTGCGGTTTACCTTTCGGACTTTCGGCGGCACATTCGATATTAACATTCTCGTCGCTAATAATTTGCGCGGCTTCTTTACCAAAAATTAGCTTTTGTTCGTGACAGTGAGGACACCAAAAAGCGCTATATTCTTTAGCACCAACCTTGACAAGATGTTTCGCTAATGCTAGTTCTGCCTCTCCTGAAGTTGTGGTTACTTCCCAACCAGATTGGGGGTTTGGTTCTCCGGCTTTGAGGGGATCAAAGAAAATCTGTCCGCCTGGTGCAGATCCTTTTTGGACTATAGTCACGCCAGCCCGGTTTGGATCGCCTGGGTTGACGCTGTTGTTAGCAAATTGTTTATTAATTTGGGCGTAAGCCGCAAAAGTTCCAATCAGCGTTACCATGCCAACAATGATGGCAGTGAAAAAGATTTGCCCTAAGTCTTCCCACGAACGACCAATAATGGTTAATACTAAAAGCGAGAGCGAAAACAAGGCTGAGGCAATACAGTAAGGACAAGCGGTTTTTAATTGAAACACTAGTAACGACATTAAATAGCCGCTAAAAACCGTCATGGATATTCCACCAATAAGTAGGAGCAGCCATGTTAAATTTTCGACTTTTTTACGCTGTTCTTTATTTGCTTCGGGGTTTATTGCTAGGGGTGCTAGGGCAAATATCGCCATGCCAGTATATGCCAAGAAACCAAATATCGGCAGCGGTACACCAAAAATAGTTGCCCAGGGACTGGAGAGGACATCGTTACAGCCACCAGCCTTTTCAACGCAGGCTGCGGCTCCTCCAGTTAGCTTGACGATGGAAAGATACCCAGTGTTTAAGGCACCGCATAGAGCGATCGCAGCAATAATAACCCGCGACCAACGATGAATCCAAGGAGTAGAACGACGGCGAATCATAACTTTAGGGTTTTATAAGGGTTAATAGTGAATGGGTAATGGACAATGGTTGATGGTTACTACTTAACTTATAACCAAATAATTTACAACTACGAAAAACTACTGATTTCCAACCACCAACTAATAACCATCAGCTACAGACTTACTACTGCCCATTCCCATTTTTGAAGAATTTAAATTTACTGAAGTAATCGATTTACTTTCACCTTTGGTTTTCCGGCTTGATTGTGCAGCCTCAACAAATTGACTGACGCGATTTGGATCGATTGGTTGCTCGATTCGCCCTTGACGTTTCAGCGAACTCGAAACAATTACACCGTCCGCAGCTTGCATTAGTGTAGCAATATTTTCCCAACTCGCTCCACTACCAATTAATACCGGAGTGCCATTTGCAGCAGCGGATGCGAGTTCTAAATCTTCAAGATTGGGAGGGCTGCCAGTTGCCCAACCCGATAAAATCACGGCATCAGCTAAACCGCGTTCGATAGTATCTTTGACAGCGACGGTGAGATTGGGAGAACTCAGCGGACGTGCGTGTTTGACTAATACATCAGCAAAAATTTTAACATCACTACCCAACTCGCGGCGGTAACGTAATAGTTGATGTGCATCACCTTCGATTAATCCTTGGTCGGTTGCCATAACTCCGGTGAGGACGTTAACGCGAATAAATTCGGCTTTGAGACAAGTTGCGATCGCAAGAGCGCTTCTCGCATCGTTTCGCAACACGTTTAACCCTAGCGGCAAGGGAACCAAATTTTTCAGACGCTGCACGACTAAAGTCATCGCACTCACAACCGCCGGATCGACCTGACTCTTAGTAAACGGCGCATCGAAAAAATTCTCGACAATAATTCCATTCACTCCTCCACTAGCAAGGGCTGCGGCTTCTTGTTCGGCACGGTCAATTACCGCTTTTAGGCTTCCTCCCCAACGCGGTGAGGTCGGTAGGGGCAAAAGGTGAACCACGCCGATAATCGGTGTTCGAGTTTTAAACAGTTGAGATAAGTCCACGTGTTTAATAATGATTGCAAAGCCTTTAAGGATGGGTAATTACGCACTTCGGTTACTAATCGCTTCTTGTTAGTATTTAACTAACATCTAATAATTAATCGCCGTCAACCGACTAATATTATTCTCGAACATATTCAGTTCAATCAGCGCCGTACCTACTATCCGATCTTTTAATCCAAGTGTCCAAGCGTGCCCAAATCCTTAATTTGTGGTTATTTTGTCTCTAAACATTTTTTACCTCCCTCCTAAGAGGGAAATTAATATAAAACATTTTCTAAAGATATGTTAAGATAGAAAGTGGCTACAAGAGGAGTTTGCCACTTAACAAGACGCAAGGCAACTTAAATATTGCGAGCAGTTCGTCCACCGCTCGTAATCTCAGGCTTTGCCCGAGCATTTAATGTTGCATTACTGCTATATAGGCGTAGTCGCAAATGCGATTTTACCCGGGGTTGCGACTTCTCACTGCACGCCACAGACAAAGGTAAATACTTTTACTGTATTTCCCAATGTCCTCCAGAGGGTTGCTTTCCGTCGGGTAGATACACAACGCAACGGCTGCGGTAATGTAAAATACCAATAGCTATTACTTAAAGATAAACAAAGAAGTGTTAAATTTACCCTAAGGCTCTTTTTCCTCTGGAAAACAGTTACATTCAGGCATATCATAGCATATTCAAGGGTATCGCTTTCGATGGGCTATATGCTTGGAAGCAAGCAATATTCTTGAGGGATTAACCCCTTCTTTGGCTATGCTGATTGGACTCCGGACAAAATGCGAAAAAACCTGAAGATGTTTTAAAATATGGGTGACAAGCCAACAATTGCAATTTCTCACCTGGGCTGCGAGAAAAATCGAATTGACACAGAGCATATGCTAGGGCTGCTTGTAGAAGCAGGTTATGGCGTAGATAGTAACGAAGAGTTAGCAGATTACGTTATTGTTAATACATGTAGTTTTATTCAAGCAGCGCGGGAAGAATCAGTCCGAACATTAGTTGAGTTGGCAGAAGCCAATAAAAAGATCGTCATTACTGGCTGTATGGCACAGCACTTCCAAGAACAACTGTTGGAAGAATTGCCAGAAGCCGTTGCGGTAGTTGGGACAGGAGACTATCACAAAATTGTCGATGTAATTGGGCGCGTTCAAAGTGGCGAGCGAGTCAAAGAAGTTAGCGCGGAACCAACCTATATTGCTTCGGAGTTTACACCGCGTTATCGGACAACGACTGAGGGCGTAGCTTACCTGCGAGTTGCCGAAGGATGTGATTATCGGTGTGCATTTTGTATCATTCCTCATCTCAGAGGGAACCAGCGATCGCGTACTATTGAATCGATTGTGGCTGAAGCCAATCAATTGGCAAGCCAAGGGGTGCAAGAAATCATCTTGATTTCCCAAATCACCACCAACTACGGCTTAGATATATACGGGAAACCATTTCTCGCCGAATTGCTACGTGCCTTGGGAAAAGTCGATGTACCCTGGATTCGGATGCATTACGCTTATCCAACCGGACTCACCCCCGATGTAATTGCAGCAATTCAAGAAACGCCTAACGTCTTACCGTACCTCGATTTACCCTTGCAGCATTCTCACCCGGAAGTACTAAAAGCGATGAACCGTCCCTGGCAAGGACGGGTAAACGATGCAATTATCGAGCGCATTAAAGAAGCACTTCCTTCATCAGTGTTGCGAACAACATTTATAGTTGGGTTTCCAGGCGAAACCGAAGCACATTTTGACCACTTATTGCAATTTGTCCAACGTCATCAATTTGACCACGTTGGAGTATTTACATTTTCACCGGAGGAAGGAACGCCAGCGAAAAACCTACCGAACCAAATACCTCAAGAAATCATGGACGAACGGCGAGATGAATTAATGGCACTCCAACAACCGATTTCGCTCCAGCGCAACCAAAATCAAATCGGCACAGTGATGGATGTCCTGATCGAACAAGAAAATCCCGAAAGTGGAGAATTAGTCGGTCGTTCGAGCCGTTTTGCCCCAGAAGTCGATGGGCTAGTTTACGTTCAAGGAATCGCCAAACTGGGTACTATAGTGCCCGTGAAAATTCAAAGTGCAGATGAATACGACCTCTATGGTCAAATTACTAATAACTAATTTGTCATTTGTCCTTTGTTGTTTGTCATTTGCTATTTGTCCTTTCCATTAACAACTGATAGTAATAACTGACCGCTGACAACTGGCATCGACTCCTGACCACTGACTCCTGACTCCTGACCACTGACTCCTGACCACTAACTACTAACTAATTACCAATGACAATTGACCAAATGATCGAAAATCAAAATCAAACAGTAGGAGAATTGATGAATCCTTCGTTTCAAGAATTAGGACTATCCCAAGAGCGCGTCGAACATCTAGAAAAACTTGGTTTTACCGAACCAACCAACATCCAAGCACAAGCGATTCCCCACTTACTTAACGGACGCGATGTTGTTGGTCAGTCGCAAACAGGAACCGGTAAAACAGCAGCATTCTCATTACCAATTTTAGAGCGGTTGGATGTATCGCAACGAGCCGTACAAGCTTTAGTATTGGCACCAACCCGCGAATTAGCAATGCAAGTCCACGATGCCGTTGCCAACTTTGTTGGTAACAGCGGAGTGCGGACTTTGGCAATTTACGGCGGTCAATCGATTGAGCGTCAAATGCTACAACTCAAACGTGGCGTTCACATTGTTGTTGGTACACCAGGACGGGTAATTGATTTGCTCGAACGCGGTTGTCTCAAACTTGATAGCGTCCGTTGGTTTGTATTGGATGAAGCCGACGAAATGTTGAGTATGGGCTTTATCGATGATGTCGAGCGAATTTTGTCGCAAGCACCCGAAGAACGCAACACGGCGTTATTTTCGGCAACAATGCCGCCTTCGATTCGCCAATTGGTAAACAAGTTTTTACGTAACCCCGTTACCGTTACCGTTCAGCAGCCTAAAGCCGCGCCTACCAAAATCAACCAAGTTGCTTACATAGTGCCCCGCAACTGGACAAAAGCTAAGGCATTGCAGCCCATTTTGGAAATGGAAGACCCTGAGTCGGCATTAATCTTTGTGCGTACCCGTCGTACAGCTGCCGAACTGACCAACCAATTGCAATCCGCAGGTCATAGTGTCGATGAATACCACGGTGACTTGTCGCAACAAGCTAGAGAGCGCTTGTTGATTAGATTCCGCAATCGTCAGGTGCGTTGGGTAGTAGCAACTGATATTGCGGCACGTGGTTTGGATGTAGACCAGTTGTCGCATGTAATTAACTTCGATTTACCCGATAGCGTTGAGACTTACGTTCACCGGATTGGTCGTACTGGTCGTGCGGGGGCAGAAGGTACGGCGATTTCGTTGGTACAACCGTTTGAGCGTCGCAAGCAGCAAGCGTTTGAAAGACACGTCCGCCAAGCTTGGCAAGTGATGTCGGTGCCAACAAAGGCACAAATCGAAGCGCAACACATCCAGAAGTTGCAAGTACAAGTGCGCGATGCCTTGACTGGCGAGCGGTTAGCATCGTTTTTACCGATTGTGCGCGAGTTGAGCGAACAGTATGATGCTCATGCGATCGCAGCAGCAGCATTACAAATTGCTTACGACCAAACCCGTCCAGCTTGGCTTTCTACCGAGGATGTTCCGGAAGAGGACATGTCGGCACCGAAGCCCAAACTCAGAGGTGGTTCTGGTGGTGGTGGGAGACGCGATCGCGATTCGTCTGAGCGAGGAGAGCGAGGAGAGCGTTCTAGCCGCCGTTCCTCATGGTCTTCTGACAATGGTGAAGGTGGACGAGGAGGTTCTGTGAAGCCTAAGCTCAAAACTTCTCGACGCGAATCTTCGGCATCGTCATCAAAGAAGTTAGGTTCCACTAGTACAGCCCAAGATTAAGTAAAAGCTAAGTGTTGTAGACGCTTGCATTAGGGCGTTTGAAAGGGTGTTTTAAGTTTTAAAGTGAAATAACTTGAGTCTCTATCTAAGGATAATTTGCCTTGATTTGCACGAATTCAGAGATTCAAGCAATTTCACTCATACACCCTTAAATTTCGCCTCCATCCGTAATAATTTAATTGCTTGAGTATTTTCGTAGCCGAAAAATTCATTTTTTCGCGGCTGATTTTTGGATTCAAATCAAAGAATAAAGGTAGCTGCTGCTATTAGGATAAATTGCATTTTCAGACAGCTTTAGCAGCTAAAATTTTACTTTTAATCAAAATATAAATTTAAAATTATAGCAGTCGCCAAAGCTGTTAGGACAAGTCAGCGGTAGATACCTGCACGTAGAAAGACTGTGAATTTATCGTTGTCCTAAGATTGTTATCCGTTGCTATATTTTATGCTTCGGGTGTAAGTAATTCTAGAGCCGGAAAATAGGTTTGATAGCGGTTGACATCTCTGGTCAAAAGAATCATATCTGCTACGACAGCATGAGCGCCAATGTAAAAATCAGGTAGAGGAGAGCGTTTATTCCCACCTCTTTGGCGATATTGCCAAAAATTCCTGCTAAGAATGCTGCTTCCCAAGGTAAATCAAAACGGCGGAAAAAGCTAATAGGTAACGCTGCTTCGAGTTCCTCAATTCTTTCAAATCCAATTGACACTTCGGCATAGATAATTGAATTGATACCAAGTATATTTTGCTTGGCACATTCAGAAACTTTATTAGAAGACCATTCAAACCAATTTGCGTCTTCTGTAACAATGTCCAAAATAACGTTACTGTCAACTAGTACATTTTTCATGTATCTTCTCTAGTAAGTGACATAATTTCTTCAGTAGTCATTTTTACAGTAGCTTTACCTTGCATAGTCGCAATCAGCTTTTGAACAGGATTTGGCTCGATAGCTACTTTTTTTAAATACAAAGCATCTCCTACAACCTCAAACTCCACGTCTGTGTTTCGTAGAAAACCTAGTTGTTCTCGGATTTCTACAGGAATAGTAACTTGCCCTTTAGATGTAATTTTCATAATCATTAGTATAGGTAAGAATATTCTTACATAAGCTCGTAAAAATTTTAAGTAAAAATATCCACATCTTTGAAAGCTTTCCCAACTTGGTCTTTTGCCGATAATATTGGTGGAGTATCGATTTGCCAATCGATCGCTAAGTCGGGGTCATCGCAAATGATTGTGCGATCGCCGCCTGGTGCATAGTAATCTGTAGTTTTGTAAAGGACTTCGGCAACTTCTGAAAGCACAACGAATCCGTGAGCAAAGCCAGCAGGTATCCAAAGTTGACGTTTATTTTCAGCGCTGAGTTCGTAACCTACCCATTGACCGAAAGTCGGGGAACTTTTGCGGATATCAACGGCTATATCGAAAATACTTCCTACCAAGGTACGCACTAATTTACCTTGAGGTTGAATAATTTGGTAGTGTAAACCGCGTAAGACATTTTGCTGAGATAATGATTGATTATCTTGGACAAAATGTATGTTTAAACCAGTTTTGTCGGTAAATTTCTGGTGGTTATAGGATTCAAAGAAGAAGCCGCGATCATCTTGGAAGACTTGGGGTTCGATGATTAAAATCTCAGGAATTTTTGTATACTCAATCCTCATTTCGGTATATTTACACTACTGCCAAGTTTTACCTAACTTCCCTTTTAAACCATGATACGTACCTAGTAGGCAAGCCCAAATTTTTAAAGGTTTTTGTTCATAATCATAAAGCCAAATCAAAATAATAGTATGAATCATATATTTCATCCGTCGCATCCAGCCCGTTAAACAGTACCATCCTTTGGCATAGCTAGTACATAAATAGGTATGGTTACGACAAATATAATAGTGGCGTAAAGCAGAATATTTTTGTACTGTAATATCTCTATTAAAAAACTTAGCTTTGATAGGATTACCAAAATTATGGTACATAATAGCATCAGGGACAATTAAATTATAAAACCCTTTTTGCACAAGGCGTAGTCCATAATCAAGGTCAACACCATCAATAAATAAATCTGCCAAAGGGAGAGAAATAGTGTTAGCGGCTGAAATAGCGATCAAAGAACCAGAAGTGATAGGTGAATCGCATTCGTAAGGCTGTGTTTTGATTTGAGTAGGTGGTTTACATCCAGTGAAGTGATCGCGAACAAATACAGCACCCTCAACAATCTGATGATTTCTAGGATCAATAGCTTTAGGTGCAATAATCCCTATTAAATAATTATGAGTCTTAATTTTATTATAATTATACAAAAGTTTACTTAAGCAATCTTTTTCTACTACACTATCTTGATCAAAAGTCCATAAAAAATCATATTCTTCTTCTATAGCCCACTTGATTGCTAAATTTAGTCCCCCAGAAACACCTACATTTTCTGGAAAAAATTTAATGATTATACTCTCGGCATCTAACAGAAATTTATCCAGTGATTTTTTAATTGAATTATCGACAATCAAAATTTTATGAACTGTAATAGACTGGTTATTAATAGCTAAAACACATTTAATAACGGCTTCTAAATCTTCATAAGCAGTTATGTAAGCAGCTACTTTATATTTTTGTAAATTGTTTATATTATTCATTGCGTCAATAGCAACTTTCTATTACTCTATAATCGCTAAACTTGGCTACTATTTTGAAAGTGTATGTTAAACCCACGCGCTGGCGCAATACGTTTTTTATAAACATTCAATAGTAAGGATTCGCTATTTTCATAGGATGTTTGCATAGAACAGGATTCATCTTCAAGTTATATTCAATTCCAGTACCTTTTAAATGTTCAAAAACATCACTGTGAGGAAGTGAATGATCATCATGCCTACATATAGTATTAAAGTAACGCTTCAAAAAATCGTATAAACTAGCCGTTGAATATTCAATTTTATGAAAAACCCATTCAGGTTTTAGAACATTGGTATCGTGACTGCAAGGTGTGGAAAATAATAAACATCCATTTTCTTGCAAATGTTCGACTAAATTCTGCATCATAATTTCTCTATGTTCAACATGTTCAATTGTATCAAAACTCATAATACAGTTAAATTTGCTTTGACCAAGTGTTTTATCCCATAAGGTAACATCACCATATTTATATTCAAGATTGGGTAATAAATAGTTCTTTTGAGCAAGCTTGATACTTTGAGAATCATAGTCAGCGCCAATAACATAAATATTGGGATTATTTTTAGCAATTAAGTAACTACCATAGCCAGAACCACAAGCAATATCTAATATTGTTTTAGGATTATTTAAATCGCCTATACATTCCAATGCCCAAAGATATCTGATTAGGTGATGAACACCGCAAATATCGCCAGCCCGAATATACATTTCCAAATCCAAACCCATTGGAGGAACAAAATGTTCGTCAACTACCATTGGGGCATTAACATCTAGATTTTGACCGAAAGCAAGGTTTTTATCGTAATGACAATTGAAGCATATAGCTTCATTAATATAATGATCATTCTTTTGACAAATACCTTTTATTTTGTTATTAGTCCATAAAGTTACTGCTTTATTATTTTCACCGTTAGTTTCAAAACAAAACCAAAATATTTTATTTTTACTTTCCCAAATAGGCTCAAAATCAAAATTATGCCAAGTATTATCACCTATAATTTGAGTATTAAATTCTATTTGTCTAACTACTAACCTCCGATCAGCATCTAAGATACTTAGTTTAGCAATCGAGTCAATTTGTTTGCAGTAAGTTGCGGCCAATAATGATATAGAAAATAACCCATTTTCTTGTGCTATGAATCTTTGGCAAAACTTTTTACCCTTAGATATAGGACCCAAAGTTGTTTCTGTAGTGAAAGTGAGTCCAGAAATATCTATACCATTTTTTTCTACATTTGCCATAATTAGTGTGTTTAAAAGATAAACGTTAAGTACGATTCGTAACTTTTTAGTCGGAGTTTGCCGGAAATATAGCATTGAGGATTTCATAAGCTGCTTTTTCCGGAAAATACTGGCAAATATCGATGGTACTCTGTTGCTGTAGTCGAGTCCGTAGTGGTTCATCCATAACCAAGCGATCCAAGGTAGTAAAGCAGGCTTCCACTGAGCTAGTGTCTACAATCAAAGTATTTACCTCGTGTCTAGCGAAGCTTTTAGCACCACCTTTTTCAGGAACTATGACTGCAACACCACAAGACATTGCTTCCATAGCAGTTAAACCTAGAGCCTGATACGTTGAGAAATCAACAAAAATATCTATTTCATTTAGGAGAAATGCAAGTTGGGGTCGAGTTAAAATTCCTGCATTGCGCCAGGGGAAGTTATGTGGTAATACTTGGAAATCAGGATCTTCTGTCTCGCATCCGAAAATGATAATTTCAATGTTATCCCCATGCCTCCGATAGATTTTCTCTAAAACTTCCATAGTCAGCTTAGGACTGCGGCGAGGACTACTAGGGCGAACCATAGCAGCGATACGCAAGGGTCTTTGTGGCCAATTGGGATCTCGTCGTGGGCGGGGGCAATATAAATCTAGGTTGACGCTCGGTCCCACAAAGGAACACTCGACTCCAATTTGCTGTTTTACTATATTGCAATTCCACTCAGTCTTAGTGAACCGTACCAAGTCAGGATAGCGAGTATATGAATTCCAAGCAATTTTGAAACTCTCAGAATTTTTTGAGAAGAAATACGGTTCAAAATCTTGGACGTAGTATCCCCTGACAGGAAGTTTCACATCTGGAGCCAAAGGCTCGAGCCAATCGACAGATTTATACAAAGTAGCAATGACTGCATCATACTTTGGCAATAATGCAGTGATTTCCTCTCCCTTGTCCACATATATAACCGGAAAATTATGTTCTGGATAACTGCGTTCAAATATTGCTCGATGGAAATTGAAGTTGGCAATTGTCACATCTACGCCCATCTTCTGCATTACTGCTGCTTCTTGAAAAACCACGTTTCCACCACCACCTGGTTCAGTAATAGGAAGAATAAACAAAACACGTTTACCCTCCCAGCGCGACTTGCCGTACTCAATTAATTTTTGCCGAATTACCATAACTCGGCAGCGGGCGCGAATACCCTGCAACACTCTATCAAAGCGACACACAGCTACACCATCATTGATGATTTGTCGATCATGTTTAGCTGCTAAAGCTTCATCTGCCCGATTACACAAAAGCTTCCTACGTTCGTTGGAGTAGCTTCTAGATTGGCTATGATACACGTAGGCATCATCTGCAATGGCAAGTTCCCAGCCTGCCTTACGCGCACGCAAGCAGTAATCGTTTTCCTCACCATAGCCTGCTCCAAAGGTAGCCTCGTCAAAGTAACCAATTTCTTCTAGCAGCCCACGCTTGATCGTGAGACAAAAACCATTTAGGAATGGAATACGCGGGTAGAGTCGATTAGAGTATTCAGCTACAAGCCTACCCATATCAGCCACTGTCATGCCTTCAGGCAATTTATTTTGTGCCCAATCTTCCTGATTAGCAATCTCTGGAATAGATTGCCATGAAGCTGTATTAGAAAGCGGTCCGACCATACCAATTTGCGGAGCCGATTCTCCACAAGCAGTTATAAGGTCTAGCCAGCTTGGTGTTACCACGGTATCACTGTTAAGCAGGATTGCATAATCTGCTTGGGATTTCTGGAGTCCTTGATTGGCAGCAAAAGTATAGCCTTTAGCTACTTCATTCCTGATGAGAATAGCTTCTTGGGATCTGGCGAAGTCTGTAAGATATTTGCAAGTTTCTTCGTTACTGCCATCATCTACTAAAATTAATGAGTATGGCATACTTGAGCAGTAAATTACCGATTCGAGGGAACTTTTAACATCATCAAGAGCGTTATGGACGCAGATAATTATGTCTATACTTACAGAATGCTTAACTAACGGCTTTTCAAACGAGACTTCCCCTATAACAATGTCAAAACCAGCAAGGTGACTTCTACTCTGGCGAAAAACGGCTTTATTGTTCAGGCGAAAAAAATATTTACGAATACGCTCTTTTAAATTGAACCATAATGTTCGCATTTTCCAGAATTTACTGGTGTACATTGCGGCAATAGTAGTGTTTGATCCCTGTAACTCTACCTGAGTTTGTTGGAGTTGTGATTGCGAGCGCTCTAATTTTGCGTGAGTTTCTTGCAGTTGGGAGTGCGAACGCTCTAATTCTGCTTGAGTTTGCTGTAGCTGAGAGTTCGACTGTTCTAATTCTGCTTGAGTTTGCTGTAGCTGAGAGTTCGACTGTTCTAATTCTGCCTGCGTTTGCTGTAGCTGAGAGTTCGACTGTTCTAATTCTGCCTGCGTTTGCTGTAGCTGAGAGTTCGACTGTTCTAATTGTGGCTGCATTTGCTGTAGCTGAGAGTTAGACCGTTCTAATTGTGCCTGCGTTTGCTGTAGCTGAGAGTTCGACTGTTCAAGCTCAACTAACGCCTTTTTGTATTTAGTTTTTAGTATTCTATTCTGTTTATCTTCGGTAGATAGAGGAAATGCCTTAACTATAAACTGTAAAGTATCTACATCTTCATCTTTTTCTATTTGTTCAATAATTTCTTTACTAAAGTTATTTTCACTTAGTTTTGGAAC
>QQTW01001637.1_pt1 | contig 15856 bp, 11 predicted proteins | sample 1904831 | NCBI WGS metagenome assembly QQTW01 (sample SAMN09435610, study PRJNA476489) | Subsurface metagenome, whole genome shotgun sequencing project. | reverse complement strand
TGTCTCTAATTGCCGGTATCGACGATCAGGACGAACTCTTGCGGGGGTGTACCCAAGCTTATTTGTGCAGTATAGGCAACTCCCTATATTCGTATTAGATTGCGCTGGACCTGGATTTGGTACGGCTAACCAGATTATCCAGCGTTTCGGACAGAGGTGCTGTCTGCCTTCTGAGGTTACGATGTACGGGACGACCTAGACGCCTCCGCTCAACTTCCAGAGTAAGCGTTGAGGGCGCTGGGCCTCGGTTGACGAGTTGGATGGCGGCGACACGGGCAATTAGAGACACAAGGAGCACGAGGCCCTTCATGATCGATGAAAATGCAGAAGAAACTTCGGTGGCAGACGGGGCGGACTTGAGTCAACGAAGGGCCCTCTACAGGAGGTGATGGAGTCCTGGACGATAGCTCTTGAAAGCTGCCTAGGCGATCAGAAAGAGGGATCAGTAAGAGACAGGACTGAAGCACAGGAGCAATGTCAAAGGAGTGAGGCTGACAGCTAGGAGGAATGGATGCATTGATCAATAAGTAATTGCTGAGAAAAGGCTACTCTAAGGCGAAGGCCGGAAGCAGGACCACGCGGCCGAGTGGCGAGGAAGGAAGTGTGCATCCATTACGGAGATGGAGATGGAGATAAGAGAAAGAGCTACACAGATCCAGGGCACCAAGAATCTGCCCAGCCTGTGTTACTACCGTCAGTGAAGATCGAGACTCGCCTGGTCGAATGAATTAAGTCAATAAGGTAATCATGGATTAAGTCGAGGTGACGCGTTTTAAGCTCTGACGCAGTAGACGTTTTGCTTGGCGCCATCCGAGATTCCCGCCACAGCCACAATGCCTACGTACCAAAAGGTAGGACCACATGTGTTTGATTTACCCTGCTCGTAGATTGGTGTTCGCCCTGTAGGCACAGCGACAATAGTACTCCGTAATGTATCACTCATCACTGTTCAAATCCCACAAGCATTGTTATAACCCTACTCTCCAATAACATAATGACATCCGTCATCCCCCATCCACACTTCATGCACCCTCCCACCCTCTACATCCACCCTGTCCCCCACCCCATAGGTCTTCTTGTCGCCGTTGGAATCGTTGGGGAAGGTAATGGTAAGTTCACCGCAGAGGATTAAATGAGTCGTCAGGCCAGAATGGGAATGGGGAGCGTAGTGTGCGTGTGGGCCATCGGTCCAGGTGAAGACGTGCCCAAAGCCCCAAGAGCGGACAAGGCACTCGGATTCTGCTCGGGAAGGCATACCTGGGGAATGATGTTTAGATTATGATACTCGTTTCGACACGTGGGTGAAAAAGGAAACCATGTTGTAGAATGAACGATGAGTGAGAGGGCATGCTATCGGAAATGACGTCAGTCCATGTAATGGTAGTCATAAACGTTATTCCTTTATTTGCTCTACCACGACATGCCATACAGTCGGAACTATGGATGACTGGGTCTATTAGAACCTCCCTCGTATCTATCTAAATAGATGCTTATACATAACGCCAGTGCTTCTATGCGATATCTCCAAAACCGTCCTCCCAATGAGCCAAGGGTCGTCATATACCCTGCACCTTCCTATAGCTTGGCGGCCTTAAAGTCCTCCTCAAAATTTTCACGCTGTATGGTGGAATCAGTGAAATGGCTGAGATGGCTGCCACCCGCCATGCAAACCCCCAACTCCAGACATAACCCAGATCAAAGTATTCTCCCAAAAGGGGGACACTGCCAATGTATATCGCCATCGTGCCTAGCAAGCTTGCCACCATAATCCGATGCCATGTCACCACCTCGCACGCTACCATGATAAGTTCGTTGATGACCAGGACCGTGAAACTGACGCTGACCATCTGTTGGAACTTCACATCCCCGGGCTCCTTGAAGCCACCAACTAGTATCTGGCTCAGCCCTTGGATGATGCTGCCTTGATAAATGCTGACCGCGACCCAGACGAAGAAGGTGCGGTAGCTCAGGCTCTGACCGTTGGTTAATTCCTTGTACAATTCTGGATAGAGGTTGGCCAGTCCTTCGTCAACATCTTTGTCCAACACGAGGCTGAAGACGGGAGCCATGGTGTAGACCGTCGCGTACCCGACGAGCAGCCAATCCCGGTACAGGATATTGGGTTCGAAGTGCGCCGCGATGCTGTATATGGTCTGGCAGACGGAGATGATCAGACCACGGTGGATGATGAATTGCGCTAGCTTGGCTGAACGCTTGTACGAGTTTCGACCGTGCCAGACGAGCAACTTGTTAAGATGGTGAAAGCTAACAATGGAGAAGTCTGCTGCAAGAGAAGCTTGCCGGCCTTCTTTTCCGACGATACCAACGCCGACATCCGCCGCTTGGATCATTGAAACATCGTTGCCACCGTCACCGATGCACGCGACTCGTTTTTTGGTGAATTGTCGGATCAGGTACGCTATATCGGCTTTCTGCGTGGGTGAGCAACGACAAGCTATCACGGCAGGCAGAAGCACCGCTAGTGAGATGAACTCCCACCGATGGTGACTGAGAAAGTACGAAAGCGAGTCGCCGTCGATAAGTAATGCCGTCGAGTCAGGCTTGGAGCGAACAAGAGAAAGTGCATCAAGAGCGGATGATGCTGGCGTATCAGGGCTCAATTTCGTGATGGTATGAATGTATTGCGTTCGCGAAACAAGTTTGGCAGAGACTGCAACGCAACGAGCCGTTTCTACCTTATCACCCGTGAGCATCCAGATCTTGATGCCAGCGTTGCGAAGTAGCTCGAGCGATGGTTTGACGTCCTTTTGAAGCTTATCCTCGACACCAGTAACACCCAGAAGCTCGAGATTGTGTTCCAGATTTTCTTTGACTACCCGCGACATTCTGGCGTCCCGATTTTGAAAAGACATTGACGCTTCTTTGTATTGAGCCGCAAACTCTTGATGCTGCTGTGCCGAAAGCCTTCTTCGCCCAATAACTAATGTGCGAAAGCCTTCGCGTGCCATATTGGCAGTTTCTTCGTCAAGCCAATCATTCGCTGCTACAATTGAGGTCATCACGGTGTCTGCTCCTTTCTGATAAAACCAAATCTCGCCGGCTTCTTCAGTAGCAGTGTTCTGCGATTCATCTCCTTGGATGAACTGAAGAACGATGCCCATTCGCTTTCCTTCGGAAGTGAATGGGAAGACATCAAGGATGCGTACACGAACTACAATCCGAGATGTCTCGACAGACTGAAGTGTGATGCTGGTCCTGTCACGATGAATCAGTCGCAACCCGACTTGCTCGGTCCAGCGGACGATGGCGATTTCGTCTGGAGAAGAAGCCTGGTAAGTTGTAAAGTTTGCGCCACCTTCTTCTTCTGTGGTGGGCGTTACATTATGGCAAAGCGCCAATGCAAGAACCAAGTCTCGCACCCTTGAACCGATCTCCCGTCTGGTTCTCGTCGTGGAAGTGCCTATGGAAGAAGTGTAGTAGCTGGAAGACGGTGTGACCAAAGAAGAGGGTTGCAGGACGTCGGTCCCCGAGCCGGTCGTGAAACCCTGCCGAACGTACGAAGAAACCTCATCCATGGCTTCATTCGCATAGGAAACGGTCCCGACATGGATCTTCTTCAACTCCATCTCATTTTGCGTCAGCGTGCCAGTCTTGTCGCTAAGCAGATATTCGATCCGCCCTAATTCTTCTGGGATTGTGCTTGTCCGAACAACTGTATCCGGGATGCCTTGATCTCTTTCGATGAGCCATGCGTAAACTGATTTGCCCATGTCCAAGTTGACCCGGAGACTGATTGGAATGATGGTCGAGAATAATATCAAGAACCGAGTGATAGCTACGTACCACTTCATCTTCTCATCGCCCTCGAAACCCTCAAGTGCAACAAGTATGATGGACAAGCTTAAGGTCAAAGCACACAGGATCTTAGTCAAATTGTTGATCTCAGAGTCCAACAATCCTGTCTTTGATCTGGGTGGAGTGGTGGACATGGCTTGTCGAGTTTGTGATCCTGTGTACACCACAACAGCTAAGACCGTGGCATTAGATGCAAGCACGGTGTTGGCCCAGGCAGTGTTTTCAATTGTCAAGGGCATGGAAATTGTTTTGGGGTTTTGAAATTCTTGTTGATCGATGTCCCCGCTCGGTGTGTGTTGTTGTGGCGTGTAGTCGATTGTGCCGACGAACTCATTAACTTTCTTCGACGGCCTCCCAGCGACAATACGTAACCTCGCGAACTCCGAAGGATCAAGTGGTTGTGTTAGAGGTGACGCTACACGAAGCTTCCAGTCTGTTTCCCCGTCCAGTTGGTCTGTTCGAAGGAACGCCTCGCCTGTTTCGTCTGGCTTGTGCAAAGCAGCCGTGCGACCCGAGTCTGGTGGCGCATCGCTTCCAACTTCCGTCGTGGGGGTACTTGGTCTTGACGAATGTTCATGTGAAGGATGTGCCTCACTGCTGGCAATTGCCAATGCTCCAGAATCTGGTTGTGGAGGCAAAGGGGTGACAACGCCTGATTCCGCCGTGAAGCTCTTGAGGATTATTAGGTCTGCCGGTACCCTCTGATCTTTACCAAGCTTTACAATGTCCCCAACTTTGATATCCCGTGACTTAACGTTTGACTCGTCCACCTCGATGCCCAAGCTTAAAGATCTCCCACCCTGGCCAATACTCTCCTCCTCTTCCTCGATGACATCCAGACGATTCGGGTAAGAAGACGCCGTGTTACTTCGTACTCTTTTAGTGGACGCCTTGGTATTTCTATTCTTCCGTCCCTTTCGGCCAGGCCTCTTTGCCGGATCCTGCAGTCGAAGTACGGTATACTCTTCTTTGTTTGCTTCTGCGTCTCGTCTTCGGCGAGCTATATCATCAAGGGCCTCCTTCCCTAGAGTAATCGACAAGACAAAAATCAATGGGACAACATAAGTAGAAACATATCCGATTCGCAAAGGGGGTATCAATTGGGACAATGCAACAAGCAAAAAGTACAGATTGAAGAAAAAAGAGAACTCGTTATAAAGGGTCCTTGGGAGGAAGCTCCAAGCGGTGTATTTGGCATTGGAGACAGCATTTGGAGGAAAGCGAGGAGGAGGATATTGCCCAATGATGATATTGCGAGATGTGCCAGCAGAATCATTCTCTTGTACGTCCTGAATCCGATGGTCATTTTCCGCTTGGGACAAGGAAAGGAATCTTGCAAGTTTGAGTCGTGAAGAAGGTTGAGTTGGGCTCCCGTCGGCGAATTCGTTCTTTTTGGCGGAACGACCGTTCGGTTCTAGCAGAGGCGCACTATCGTCCACAGTCCCATCTGAGTCTCTGGCACTCGACCGATCCTGCGTGTAGCCCTGTGAATCACCGTCTCGGTAGGCGTCATCTTCTCGCCGGATATCAAGCCCCCGCATTCGGCTCACCCGTAGATTCCTCAAAGGTATCCTGCTCTCCTGAGTTTGCTGAGCCCACGAGGAAGAGTGATCTGCCTCAGTCCCCCCCTTTCCATTATGCGGAGCGAGCTCTTGCAGATCGAGCTCGATGTCAGAATCGGAATCGTCGTCTGGGGAATCCGGGGCGTTTGGCTGGTGGTACTGGTGTGATCTGGACATATTTCATTGGATCTGCGGCGAATATTGACTTCGGACGCTGGATAAATATGGCATTATAGATTCAGAATACCATCATATTCTCTGAATAGTATTCGATGGAGCTCTGACAAGCGAGATCGATTGTCCAGACATGCGTTTCTTGGTGTAAGATGGACCGAGGACAGATGCACAATGCGGAAAGATTCCACACTATCGCCGCTACCGCAAGTAATTAGATTTCGATACCACGACTTGAGATGACAGCTTCTCGATTCCACTTCCTCTTGGGTCTTCGCTGCCAGGCAAATTGGTATTGCCCCGAGACGTACTTCACCTGATGCATAGGCTTAGTACCGTCCTGATTAATCGTAGAGTCAGATATGGCTTCGATAAGGTAGCGTTCGTTTGGTAAGCTGCATGCTGAGAGAACAAGGGATCCCGGTCCCATGGATGCTCAGCTAATTGCCAATATCTAGATTATCTCTTCTGTCTGCTCTTCTCCAGCGATGAATGATGAAGTCCAACATGGAAGCGAGGTACATGATCTCCGATCATGGCATCCGGCGCATATGCCCGAGTCGGACGCTGCTGGAGGACCAAAACTTCGTCTTTCCAGTGACATAGCTACGGAAACCCCATCATCTCAAGATGTCAGTACAGTCACATCATCGCCAATCCAAGAAGACGCTCAGTCGCCAAGATACGTCCCTGACATAGGGTCGGAAGTGGAATCAATAGGAGACCAAGCATTCGGCGGCCATGCACTCAGTCCACATTTAGAACCCTATGTGTCGAATAACGGCGACGAGAAACAACCCGACGAACGTCTGAGCGACCTTAGCCATGGCCTGGACCTATCAGCGCGTAAGGATGCCGATGAGGAGCTGGCTCAGGATAACCGTAATACCCGATCGGTCAACGGTCTGAGCTTCATTGGTCAACGTACTCAGGAAGCATCCAGTCCGGGCTCTTCACACTCTGCCAGTGCGGAACCTGGGTATGACAATCATACAAAGGACCAAGAATTTGACCAAGGTTTCAATTCGCAGAGGGATTCGCAAATGCTTCCCGCCGTTGGGGCTCTTGACAGGACCAACTCCTTCCCGGCTATCCCGCCATTACATCAGGCTTGGAAAAACCACGATCCAGATCTTGCTCAACCGCAAGTAGAGAACATTCTTGAAGAGGTAGAACATACTGGTCAAGCGGCTCGGAGCGAATCTGACGTGGGCGATTCTGAGCATAGCACAAAGATATTGCAGGCGGATAAGGGAGACTTCTTTGGAGGTACGCCATCTATGGAAGACGATGACTTCTTCAATTATCCATCTGGGGCTGAGAGAGGCGGCTTTCCTATTCCTCCGGCCGATGATGAAGCTAGGTTCGAAGAAGGGTTACCGTTGGTCCCGTCGGCGTCTCTCTCGGTTGAACGACGATTCTCTGGGTCCGATACATTACCTGATATCTCCGGCAATAATAGACACCCTACTAATGAAGATTTCTTCGGCGAGGATCCGAATTTGAACCAGGATGCCTCCTCCCAGCCCAAGTCTTTAGACCGCAAGACTACCGGTCAGGTACTTCATGGCATGACTCATGTTCCATATGATGCCACTCATTATACGCCAACTTCGCAAAAGGAAGACTCGTTATTAGAGAAAACGGCTGCAGAGTTTGTCAATGTCTCGAGGAGTATTGCATCGTCGCCAATTGCAGAACCCTCTGAAGCCATGAGCGACTTTCCAGCAGAAGCGACGAACCAAAAGGAGGAAGACCTGGCGGCACTGTGGCAGGCTGCTTTAGATGACGATGATTTGCTGGACGATGTCGAATTACCGGCAGATCAGCCCATTCCTCCAGCAGAAGCGCAAGTGTCGACCGACGGACAGGCTGTACTTGTGCCTACCTCGCGGGCCGTCGACGACGTTGACAGGCGAGTAGAGGGCTACGGAAGTATCACAGCCGGACCAGAGAGTAATTCAGCGTCTTCACGTAACAGATACGCACCTGCTTCAACACAACAGACTGCGGCGTCTCCGCTCTACCAAAACCAAACATTAGCTGGATATCAATCGCAATCAGCAGCGCCCCAAACCCTCAGCCACTCTTCTTCAGCACCTACAGGCTTTAGCCAACCGGCCTTGCAGCAACTGCCACAAAGCAACGTTGCTGGACTGTCGAGACCAAGCATGCCGGCGCCAGCTCAGAGCTTTGCTGATAAGGCGAAAGGCGGCTATACCTCACCTTACGACCTTCCTATGGATGTGAACAGACCTAAGAGGCGAACTAACCTCCAGCAAGTGCAAACCATATCCAATTCACAAACTTCGTCTCGCCCTCTAGCACCGCCACGAAGCAGCTCGATGTATGTATCGGGACCCCCAGCCGATGGCCTATCACCCCCTTTGCCACCGCTACCTGGTGCCAATCCCCCTTTGCCTTCGGCAAGACCGTCATCTTCGAATGTTCAGCCAAAGCCCAGCGTTGGGAGTTTCTTCGAAGAGCTGCCTGTGACAAAATCTCGCCCTCCCAGTACCGCAAGCAGATATGCTCCAGCAGCTCCCCATCAGCAACCCATACAATTACCACCTCACTCTGAACCCGCCCGTCAGCCGTCTTTAGCCCAACGACCAGCATCAAGTTCCTCCGCTGCCGCTTCTACTTATCAACTTGTCCCTCCTGAACGACAAAGCCCTTATGCAAACCTTCCTCAGCAACACAATGCAGCCTCCGCACCGGTACAGGTAAACTCGAGATATTCTCCTGCGCCAAATTCCCAGTCCAACGTCCCTCCGGCACGAAATCGATATGTAGTGTCTCCGGCAGCAGCAGTTTCTAGGCCACCAATATCTTCACAAGCTGTACCCTTTCAGCCTCGAACCTCGAGCCCACTTGCACATAATTCGACCGTTTTACAGCAGACATATGGTGTGAGCCCTCCATTAGCAGACGTTCCCGCACAGCCTCGTATACCCCAAGGAATAGCAACTGCCCCGAAATACGATCCTAATTACGGCTCGTCCGGATTGCCCCAGGTCGACGAACATCTTGATCCTGGCGTTGGGCGTAATGTGCCAGGAACAGCAAGCAAGGGACCTTCGACGGAATCACTATCCGCTCACGAAAGCAACCCCGGTCGGTCTAATCTGGGTCGTGCGCCGACTCGAAGCTCGCCTTCCAATTCCGGATATTCAGCTCTGACTCCCGATTCAGAAGCCGTATCAATAAGCGAAGATCTACATCCTCAATATCTGAGAGAATCCCAGAGACAGCCACACAATTCCCCGAGCGAAGGCCTTGTTGGTCCACCGCGACGGCCACAAACCCAGTCGCCTGGAATTACAAGGCCCAAGCCGGAGGCATTGACCAGAGCGAAGGACGTACACCAACGGCCAGCCTCAGCTACTGGCGGTTCATCACACATCCACGCAGTGTCTTCGGCTCCGTCTCAATATGCGCCAACACCTCAGGCGGAGTCCCGTTCAACACAGGACCTACATTACATCCGTCCAAACGACGGCCGAGAACATGATCCTCTCGAGCGGTGGAAGGGAGGCCCCATCTTTAGGTTCGGTTTCGGAGGCAGTGTTGTGACAAGTTTTCCTAAGCAGATTCCCCGCTATACTGCTGGGCACGGCTTTCCGATGATCAAGTGCAGTCCAGGCGAAGTCAAGCTACAGATAGGGAACAGGGGTACGCTTGAGGATGAGATTGCGAGCTTCCCGGGCCCTCTCAAGTCTAAGAGCAAGAAAAAGGAGCTCCTGGAGTGGCTCCAAAAGAAGATCGACGTATTAGCTAGAGTCCAGGCATCTGTTGTCTCTAGTGCTACGTTGCCTGATCCCATCAAACGGCATGAAGAGAAGATTCTTCTTTGGAAGGTCATGAAAGTCTTTGTGGAATACGATGGCACCGTTGCCCGTAACAGCAAAGCAGAAGAAGCTGTCAGAACAATCCTGTGTCCAGATCTTGCGGAAAGTAACGCGACAGAGGCTTCTTTGGCCGGATCAGGGGTATCGCTGAAGGGTATATCGAAGCCAGATGGATCGCTTCCTGTGGCCGAATCGCTAGATCCCAACGCAATGGAATCAGTACGCCGACTACTATTGCAGGGTGAACGGGAGAAGGCGGTATGGCACGCAGTCGATCGACGAATGTGGGCCCACGCCATGGTTCTCGCCTCTACCCTTGACAAGTCTGTCTGGAAACAAGTTCTACATGAATTTACCCGTCTGGAAGTCAAGCCATTTGGAGAGAACACCGAGTCCTTAGCAGCGTTGTATGAAGTCTTTGCCGGCAATTGGGAAGAAAGCATCGACGAGTTGGTCCCGCCGTCTGCTCGAGCTGGTCTTCAGATGGTGAGCAAGGCATCTTCGACGGGGCCGATCAGGAATGCTCTTGATGGCCTGGACAAATGGAGGGAAACCTTAACACTGATCCTGAGCAATCGAACCCAGGATGATGAAAACGCTTTGATTGCGCTCGGGCGCCTTCTTGCTGGCTACAGCAGGGTCGAAGCGGCCCACCTGTGCCTTTTATTCGCGAAGTCAACAGGCCTCTTTGGCGGCATGGAAGATGCTCAAGCCAGTGTCGTTCTCCTTGGAGCAGATCACCAACAGCAGCCTTTCGACTACGGACGCGATCTCGACAGCATCCTTCTGACCGAAATCTACGAGTTTGCTCGATCTGTACTTGCTTCATCTGCAAGTCTATCGATCTCACCGCACTTACAATCCTACAAACTCTACCATGCCATGCTTCTGGCGGAAAGTGGCTATCGATCCGAAGCACAGCAGTATTGCGATGCCATTATGAACACTCTTAAGTCAACGACCAAGCCGTCGCCGTATTTCCATAATTTGTTGTTCACGGCTTTAGATGATCTATTAGAACGGCTGCAGCAGGCCCCGCGAGATGGCTCGTCCTGGATGTCGAAACCCATGGACAAGATGTCGGGCTCGATGTGGAAAAGGCTCAACAATTTCATCGTCGGTGACGAGAGTGACACTGGCTCGGTGGCTTCTGGAAAAGGAGACCAAGATGCAGGGCCCTTTGCAAGGGTGGCCGCCGACGCTCTGTCAGCCAGTCGAAGCGCATCTTCGACCGATTTGTATAGCGCCTTCAGTTCTCCAACAGGACCATCAATTCCAGCCTCGACGGCGTTCGGGTCTCGCTACGCCCCAAGCTCTCAATATGCGCCGAGCGGCCAATACACCCCTCGCTCTTCCCTCGAGCAGCAAGGCCGTCCATCTGAGGAGCTTCAAAGGCCAGTTCAGGCCAGCACGTTACGCTCCGCGCAGGCCCAGCTCCCGTATCCTTCCAACCCATCTAGGTATACTTCTTCACCTGCTCCTCGACAAGAATACTCCGGTCAGCAATACAAACCTTCCTATCAATCTACCACCTATTATCCTCCAAAGTCTGCCGAAGGCTACTCACTGACACCGCCCTTGCAACCCGACCACCTGCCTATAACTCCTCCGGGTGATACGTCCAGCTCACTACAGCCGCCCGAACCTCCACGATCAAGCACCGCTCCAGAACCACAACACTCATACGGTTACACTCCTGATGTGGGTGATGTCCCCAATCATGTCTATGAACCACCATCGTCGGTGTACGATCCCACTGCTTCCGCTTACGAGCCTCCATCATCCTACGCACCTTACGATCCTGAGGGGCAAGACAACCAAAACGCAACAGATGAAAGGAGCCCTAAGAAGAAGAAGTCTTTCATGGATGACGACGAGGATGATGATTTCGCCGCCAGAGCAGCCGCGGTCCTGAAGAATGATAAAGCGCGAAAAGACCAAGAAGCAAACGAGGCATTCCGAAAGGCGGCAGAAGCCGATGGTATGATAATGCTTCCGAACTTTTGGCGAAGGGGTACTGACTTCCTCCTCCAGCACAAAAGGATTTAAAACCCAAGAAATCCGGTTGGTTCGGTGGCGTCGGAGGCTGGCTCGGCAGCAAAAAAGATGACGACCTCAGCAATCAAGAGCCAAAGGCGATTAAGGCGAAGCTCGGCGAGGAAAGCTCCTTCTACTACGACAAAGAACTCAAGAAATGGGTCAACAAAAAGGGACCTGCTCCAGCTGCATCCGAAGCCCCGAAAGCGCCGCCACCGAGAGGACCACCATCGAGAGCCGTCAGCGGTGCTGGCGGCCCGCCAGTGTCCATGTCGGCATCTAGGACATCGACTCCGCCAGTGCCTCCTTTGCCACCTATGCTACAGGCCCAAACGGCGACACCACCCATTGGCGTGTCGCAACCGCCAGCTCTTATACCACATCAGTCCCAACCACCTTCTGGAAACGGCACACCAGCAAGGACGGCATCACCTGCGATGGCGCCAGCAGCTGCAGCTGCGCTTGAGCAAGCGTCATCAAGTAGACCGCCGTCGGCGCCTCCATCTAGGCCATCGACTGCTATGGAAGGCGGCGGCGGCGGCGGCGGCATTGATGACCTATTAGGGGAGCCCCAGGTCAGAAAGGGTGGCACTATGAGAAGAGGGAAGAAGGGAAGGGGATATGTGGATGTGATGGCGAAGTAGGTTGAGTCGATTGTTGTAAGAATAACCCATTTGAAGTGTTTTCGTCTTCTTTTGTTCCCGGCATGGTGTTCAACCTGGGGGTGTCGAATGGCCCCGGTTTACCAGGCAATGGAGGCTCGAATAAGGGGTCAGAGGCCAGGGGGTAGAAGCAGGCATGTATTTTCATCTTGTCCCTTTTAGCGAAAGCGGGTTTTGATGGGGAGTACGAGTGAGAGTACTTGTGGAGACCCTTTGTACTACTATCAAGATGACATGGAGATATTTACATCTGGTATCATCCGGGTCTTGCTTCTTCCCGTATTTTGACTACTTGTACCTTTTACGGAGATTCGGATTGGGTGAACTTTGCTTCGGAAGTGTACTTGTTCGAATTTTGAAGGGGACAAGGAATGTCAGTGGGAGGAGGAAAGAAGTGTGAGATCTTTGAATCGAATCAGAGATGGCAAAAAAGTTGGGTGAACGTCATGCCCACCCTGGTGATGGAGTGTGTAAGTCAGCGGGACCAATGTATGCTTCGAGGTACAAAGTGACCAGAGAATTTATCATTTACGGGTCGAATTTGGTAATGTAAGAAGGCTAATCTACACTCCCTCCTCCACCTGTGGCGAGCATGGAGTTTGTCCGGACAAAGTCGTAAAAAGTGCAAAAAGGGGTATCTTGGAAATATGAGAAAGGTCATCCAGCTCCGGTACCAGCGTCCTCCAAAACTAGAAGGGAAAAAAAGGAAGGTAATCCAACACGCAAATCTTAGGCACGTTCGTGTCCAGCAACGGGAGCCACTTCCTCAGATTTATTCAACGAAATTGGCACGGTAATTCCATGCGAAGAGAATTAATCGACCGTCAAGTCGACGACCTCGGGAGGGCCAGATTTGCGACTCCGCTTTTGCTGGACTTCATTCTCCTTGTCTTGACGTTCGCGCTTGAGACTCGGGGTTGAGCGAGCTTGTTCTGCTTTGATGTTGCGTTGAGGAGCGGAACCGGCTTGCTTTTCGAGTTCGGCAAGCCGTGCCTTGAGCTGAAGATCAGCCTGTCGCCGAAACATTTCGGAGAGTGCAAAATACTGACCCGTAAAGCTTGTAGCTCATCTTTGATGGCAGGATCGGCATCGGTAGATGTAGCTTCTTTTTCCCCTGTGCGCTTGCTGTGCGACTTTGGCGTGAGAGTTTTGGGAATACATCCGAGCATCTCGAGGGTCCCTATTTGAGTATAAGATAGGAGAAACACTCAAGGAATGAGACTCCATACGTCTGGATCGATACAAGATAGTCGTCTTTACTTTGCGTCCCAAATGACCAATCAATGGAATGCCCTGTGTGTGGCCCCTCGGGGCATCTTCTAGAACAAGATTTGCCGGTCTGTTAGGCGTATCAGCAATGGGTCGGATGACCAAGGGACGGACAGCAGGACCGGATAGAATGTTGGATTGATTTCCCCTTCAGCATCTTTTCCGAGACCTCGGAGATGTAGCTCTCACCGACGGGTGCCGTATATTCATAGCTTTTGCCATAGAAAATGCGCTGGTAAATGATTTCGATTTTCCCCAGATGTTGAATCTTGCCAAGAGCAACCTTGGAGTCACACGATTCCTCTTAGACATGGTTGTCAGCCAGAGAGCAGCTCTAGGAAGATATAGATGGACCCACTGATGGTGAGCTCTCCAAAAGTAAGATCGCCAATCTGCCGTTGACCGGTCACAGGGCAGTACGTGCTTATGGTGCTGAAACACGTCGAACGCTGCACTCGTGATCCGCCGAGTGCATCTTTCCGCTTGATGTCTCTATAGTAGGCATGACAATCATCATAGTTGACTGTGACCCGTACTGCATCACAATATTCGAATGGAAAATCGGGATCCAAGGTAACAACGACAGCGAACTTGGCTCCTGTAAGGGCCTCAATATACTTGGGTGTGAGTGATATTACACCGTTTTGTTCGTCGGGAGGATCTGCATCAGGCTCATCGTACATTGGGCAGGGTACATCATTCGATACGATCTCGAAGGTCGCGCCCTGATAGTGAACCATGGTTTCGGTTACCGCCGTTGCGGGTCGTAGAAGTGAGTCCTTGCTGCTGGGGTAATATACTTTCTGATACGTATTGGATGAGGGCGAGGAACCGACGGGGGGCCTTCACTGTATTACCATCAACCATACAGCTGAGGCAGCACATGCAGTAGAAGCTGGTGATGAGAGGGAGAAGACGACTCAATGGGACTCGGCTTTGTGATCAGTCTCGATGTTGAGGCTGAGCTCGTAGCCTTTTCGGCCTTCTGATAAGTAGTGGCCATATCAAACCCAGTGCACACCAAGTCACGTGCTGATTGACCCCTTTTCCAGGAGTATAAATGAAGTCTTACTTATCCTCCTTCGAATTCAAGCATCGAAGCTCCACTTCAGCCGCCGTATGGTAGGCCCAACAATACATATGTGATACACTTGACAGTTCGACCTTGTTGCTAAAATTGGACAAGGGTAATGCTACATCTTCCACATATTCAATTGATTCTTTCACCGTCGACCAAACCTAGATCCAAACGCCACCTGGTATCTTCTCATTCTTGCGCCTCAAAAAGCCTGTTCATGAAGCGTATCAAACAACAAAACTTTTGTTCGCATCGTATCTTAGTCCCCAAAACCTTCCACCCAGCCGTAAACGCCATCCCTTGCGATGTCAAATACATAACTTCCAAATTCTGTACCAACGGACCCTGCACCCTTCCTTCCATCATGTCCAACGCGTGAAATCCAAGCTCATCAAGAATTGGCCCTGTTCGGCCAGCCCACCCATAGCCAAAGTCCCTCTCCATTCGTCACCCTCGACATATGATCTGGCGCCTCCACGGTCCTCGGCCGTGCCCATCTCAGGGTAGCCAACATTGGCCGAATTCCCCGTGTTTGCGAATTTCTCTCGTAGTTTACGGATCTCTCGTAGTCGGCTTCGCCAGCTGGAGACAAGCTCCTCGCCCTGTGCCCGCTCGGACCAGACGACACTAAAGAGGTGTGCATTGAGTACCAGTTGACGAACGAAGCTGGGAAGCGCCGAGGCTGACACGACTTTGGGTGTTGCCGCCGGCGAGATCTCCGGGAGGAAAGGGGCACACAGAACCTGTACCAAGAAGAAATAGCATGTTTCGAGAGCTTCACACTCGTCATTCTCAGCCAATCGCGAATAAGGCTGCCGTGCCGTGATCTTTTCAGGCGTAATGATGATGTTCGCAAAATTCAACGCCGATGGGAACGTGTTGAACCGAAAGGGCGATCCCGACTCGTTGAAGATGATGTTAACATAGTCGTTGCCAGTGTGCATCTTCTTATTCGTACATTGCGGATCGTGCTCTAAGTTCGGCATCATAGTTGGGACGTGGAAAACAATCTCCGCGACTCGATCACGCCATGCAATTGTGTGCGTTCCATCAGTATTCGACAATTTATCCAGGCCGCACGTATTAAAGGCTGCTCCTTGCAGTGGCACTTTCGTGCCTAAGCCGGCCACGAAAGCATCAAATGCCTCGCTCCCTGCTGTGTTGGCTAGTATCTCCCTCTCCTCCTTCTGCTCATTCGCAACATAGATAACCCCGGCCTTGTAACTATCCACGGTAGCGATTCGGTCGATTTGACTGATGGCTCTCTCGGGCGTGCCGTCGTCCGGAAGGACGATTGGCTGTTCAGGAATTGGCATAGGTGAGATCGTCGAATTCAACTGCAGGAGTACGTGCTGAGGATAGATGAGAGGTGACGAAGTTGTACCTGCGGTCGTCGCCTGATCTGGT
>QQTW01001636.1_pt1 | contig 15856 bp, 9 predicted proteins | sample 1904831 | NCBI WGS metagenome assembly QQTW01 (sample SAMN09435610, study PRJNA476489) | Subsurface metagenome, whole genome shotgun sequencing project. | reverse complement strand
AGATTATGAGCCATGACAGAAATCCCTCTGAGCACACCTGCTCAACCCCAAAGTGCCTACTGAGGTCTTCTTCTGTCAGCTTCCAAGCTCCTGCAGCCAACTGTAGCCTGAGCCTAGCCGTCCGATCGTAGCTCTTCTGTGCCGAGCCGTCCGGTTTTTCCGCCGGCGAAGTGAGAGCTGCTTTGGACGGGGAGTCGTTATTGTGAGAACTCATTTGCCTGGCTGCTAGCATCCCTGTGAGAGGTGGTCGGCGTGTCTTCAATGCTTCATCGCTCAGCTCGTGTTGAGGGATTTCCGTTTGCTGAGAGCTCCCCTCTTGGTCAGGGTCTACCTAGATAGGCATTATCAGAGCCACATGCAGGCTGATCGTAAGCAAGCGTTGGATCCGGCGGAGTAATGAGAAGCGGTTGCCCTGTATACAGGAGCACTTTTAACTTCTTAACTAAAAGGCCTATGTATCGTGTGTATGTCGTGGAGTCGGTATAAGCTCGCTAACCGACGTAGGGGGCCGAAAGTTCCCCAGCCACTCCAATATTAATCATATATTCTTACAGAAGTGTCTTGACCATGCCTAGACATACTCCAGGTATGACTGTACACTCCGTACTCCGTCTCTCTGAATACTTTTTTCAAGGTATCTAGCCCTTGCTGAGTACTCCATAATTTCGTACGAGTCCAAAGGTCCGCTTGTATCTTGCAGTTGGAGCGTTGCTGTAATATTCTGCCAGTCTTACGACCACAATGTCTTCGGCGGCTGGATCAACACAGATGACTTCGGAAAGTCAAAAGCCGTGTGTTTTTCTCCTTTCTCTTGACAGCCAGCCATGGTTCGACGAGATGTACGAGCCCCTGATCACCTCCTTGTCTGAACGAGCCCGCTTGAAGCGTGCAACGACAGCCAGGGGTGCTCTAAACTACCTGGGCAACAGGCCTGAGGTTGTCCTTGTCACGGATCCGGGCATAACGAATCCTGCAAACTTGACTGTCCTCGAAAAGCTCAAAGACTATGTCTACGGCGGTGGAACAGCCATCCTCGGATGCACTTTTTCCAGCTTCATTGGCCCTTCGGACATGGATGCCTTCTTTCAAACACACTTTCGACTGCCTTGGAAGTTTGGTGATTATCACCGCACGACGGTCCATCTCAACCAGCAAGCTGCGAGCAATTTGCGAAATACAGTTCATCTGAAACCAGCATACAGCCAGAAGGCGGTGTTTCTCAAGAACGTAGAGCCACTCGCAGCTCTATATACTCCTTCGACAGATAGTCAAACCGAGAGCTTTGTGTTTCCTACTGAGCCGGTTCAGGATCGGCAGCAGACACCCGTGGCATGGGTAGAGATAGGCGATGGACGGTTGGGGTACATTCGGGACGTCAATACCGAAGAGGGAAGTGATAAGGTGGTCTTAGCAATGTGTGGATTCTAATGAGCACTGCGGTTCTCCGAGACATATGTGTACATGATATCATATCGAAACAGTGTGTGCTTGTAAAACATGGCAGACTTGTATGGGAAGGACATAAAAATCCGCAGATGTCTTGGTCGTAAGCAAGCTCATCGAGTCAGAACGATACCTATAGATCTAACTATCCATGGATAAGGATTCAATCCCCAGGCGAAGCTCTGCTACCTCTAATCTAATGGTGAATCCTCTGAACATGCCAGTCCCGCAACCGGAGCTGGCCTGGGAGGCTACCAGTCGCCTCAACTGGCTTCCCGCACGGAATCGCCATCTGTCCGTTAACATGGGCCCTCTCAGCGCCGTGAGTCTCGCTGTCACGGTAGTGCACTATCCGGACTTGAGTGTCAAACTTATAACCAAGACAACTGAGATTTAAAACTCCGGTTAAGGTGCAGAGATTGTTATCATGAAGGGATCCTGTGCTTTCACGCACTCCTGGGCGATTGTTCGCAGATGAGCCCTGCATTAGCGCTGCATCTCGGCCGAAGCCAGAGAAGAGTGAATACTTACTACTTCCCTAGAGACAGCCGAATACGCCGCCGGAACTGGTGGTGGCCGGGCTTGGCGGGGGGCCAAGGGGTTCTCCGGACTCGGACGCTGAATAATATCACCCTCGAGGGCACCCTCTTGGTTCAACTTGTGTACGAGAGATCGAAGGTACGTGCGGCGGGCTTGTTGATTGGGAGTTCGAGTTGCACTGAAGGATAGACTTGGGTCCGATGGGATCGATGCCAGCGCGGCCACGGCAAACTCCTGGACGGTCGTCTGGATTGGAACTTTGACTGTAAGGAGCGGGAATCTGGCTTCAGTGAGGGCTCCAACTTGACTGAGTACGGCCCCGGGGTTGAGCCGGATCTTCGCAGTCATTGGAGGCGTCTTGGTGGATGAGCTCGACCGGTTCGTTGCAGTCCATGAGGCAGCCTATGAAGGAGTTAGTGTGTTGTTCATCCGACGCTTGGGGAGGTGGTGTCACGATATTGGAAATTCCATCCTGCCTGAGCATCTTCTGCCATCTCGTCCAATGTTCCATTCTCGTTCCAAGGTTGGCTGGCGTTCATAATTCCACTCTTCGCCGGTCCGATCTTCACGTACGCTCAAACTATGGTTCAGAAGATGGATAAGCAATACAATATTCTCAGGTTTGCTTCAATGAAGATCGAACACTGTTACTTCTGATCGAGCCTGCATTGTATCTTTTGTGCCAATGACACGCTTTTCTTGCTGTTGTTCCCTCATCTTCGAGCTATCAAGCTCACGATCGTGGAACAACCTTATCCAACCAATCCGTCGGTATTGGTGTAAACCCTCAGCTACCCTTTCCAAAATGAGTCCGTCGGACACGGAGTCATAACCGGGGACCAGTGATTCAACAGTGATAACAACACATATAAAGCAGCATCGACCGGACTCGTCATTGGGCCATGTGAAATAAAGCGTCTCATCGTCGAGGACCTGTGCGAATGACACGTTGTCCTCGAAAACATGCGACCCAATTACTAGCTTTCGAATCGATGGATCATCTGGATTCGAGATATCAGGGCCACTCAAGACAGCCGAAAACAGGTATGGCGTCGCAAGCCTGAGAAAGCCGCCTTTGAGTCGTCCGAAATTAGTGCTGGTTTCATCCTGAAAACCTAGATGGACATCAAGTATTTCTAAGCTGGACTCCGGTCTCTCTCGAAGGTCTCCAGGCTCGGAAAAGTAGACTTCTCCTTCAACAGAGGCCCATGACCAGCTTGGCGCTCGATATTGGGCCAATCTCTTTCCCCCACTTTTCATTCTCCAAAGGAGCTGGAGCGGTAAATCATCTCGCCACAGCCCGGCTAGATAGTCGTTATCCTGCCGACCAGATACTCTTCCGACCACCTGAGCTAAGCCTGAGATGGCGATGAGTTTATCGGACGGATGTGACAGGGCGCAGCTAGTATACGCTTGTATGAGGTTGACCCAGCAAACTCCGGCGGAAGCTGACTGGCCGATGCATAACTCTGCGAATGAGCCCGTCACATCCCTACCTATCGGCACTCTTTCCTCTACAACGCCTTGAGGCATTTTCTCGCAAGCCCGGACCTGGCAGCATTCCCACCACACCTGGTCCTTTGCGAAGTGAATAGTCCTTGGAGCCAGAAGGCGTTCTTGAAGTACCCACGCTCTCTGGTTGAGCAGGCCCTGCTCGACGCGCCGACGCCACGCACTGTCATCAACGTGCAGATACCGGCCGGATGGTAGGCCAGACCATGTGGGTTGGAACATGCATGGAGTGGTCAGCAGGGGATCAGACGGCCGAAATAGCCCTCCAGATCCGTCGGATGAGGCATTCGCGGCGAGGGAAACGCAGGCGTTTTGGTAAACGATAGGCATTCGGACAGCCTCAAATGACCAGTCTCTATCAGAGTCTTGAATGATACACAAGGCGTCAATCCAAAGGTATCGGATACCGAGCATGGAAGCAAAGAATGCTGCCTCTCGAAAAGTCCTGGGGAGTTTTGATACAGAGATGAATCGGCAGAACTCCTCCAACGTACCCTCTAGAAGGCGAAGAGAAACGTTTTCGCCCCAGCAATGACTGAGCGTGGCATACTCGGTGTCCTTGGGTAGATGACAGCTTGCGATTAGCTTGATCATTGGTAGGTCTGAGAATAGCCCTCCCAAGTCTAGCAGTCTTGTTGGTAACGGGTCGTCGATTGAAGGCCGCGACAGTCTGTTTTTGTTTGCACAGCTGTCGTGATCAGCCTTACAGTTGCCAATCCATTCCAGTATATTATCGATTAAGCTTCGCTCGTACGTCATCGGACCAAATGGATCACTGTAAAGGCCTCTGGAAGCATTTGAAGTTTGCGAGTCCATTTCCTCGTTATCAGCTCCAGGTTGCGGTGGCTCGGGAACAAGGTCCAATTCAATTGTGCAGAGATAATTATTATGTTGAGTGATGTTTCCGTCGAGAAAGTAACTAATCTCTAAGCAAAGCACCTGGCCATGCTCGTTGACGTTGTCCTCATACGGCCGGACGACCACAACGCCTTTCAGCCGTCGCGAGCTTTCTCGAAGTATTCGCCAGAGCTTTGGGTCGCCGTTCTCGTGGCCGGTGTGGGATGTAGGAAATTTATCCCACAGGATCTTGCACAGATGGCAGCCTTGCTTGGCTGATAACTCCAGGCCGTCTACATCATGATGAATGGGAGACTCGTATACTGCATTCGCACTCGCCGGATCCTCGTTGAGGGTTCTCAGCCAATCAGGTTGTTCATAAAGTTCGTCTGGCTCGCTTTCTGAACTCCCGTTACGGTCTCGAGCAATAGGAGAGCATGTAGTCAACGTCGAGGATGCCTCTTCGCATTCGTCCGCGGCGGGAGCTTGTCTGCCATCAGCGTTTTTGGCCGCATTAACCTTCGTGTCGCAGTCGTTTTTGGAGAGCCAATGCCCTCTGAATATGTTTTGGCAGCTTTCACACAGCTGATTCAAGGCCATATCCTCGCGTTACAGATGGTATACGCGCGTGCCCTTGGGATGCGGCGCCCAAGTACGGAGGGGTCAGCGTCTTGAAGCGGACCTCGGGACGCTGGCATGTATGAGCGAGAGTTCTTCCGGTCAGAAGGGGGGGGAGGTGCTTAATGTGAACAGGGGAGGTCCTACATTTTTGCACGGAGGTCGCGACGCACGACCTTCTATTCGTTGTATTTGAGCCGAGGTCGGAGAGCTGAGGGCGGCGGCCCAGCGGACTGCCCAGGTGAGCATAAAGTATGTACAACATCAAGCTCTCCGAAAAGGGGCTACGACAGGGGACTGAAGACTTCCAGTTCCAAGGTTGGCCGCGGTCAACGCCTTTTTCAATAGTCTCCCACAGCGCTAAGAACGGGGCTTGACATCAACATTCAACGATGCACCTCTTTGCCTCTGGTACAGCTCCTGAAGCTACGGCGCCTTCCGGCTCGCCGTTAGGATCCTCAACACTGAATGTATTGCTAAAGGAGCAATGCCCGCTGTTGATGACTTGGGCTGCCCTCAACCAACATCTCACCCCCCGACACTCTTTCCTGTCACTCGTTACAATCACAATAAATAATCATCTTGACTCACTTCAACATGCGTACCTCCGCCCTTCTTCTCGCCGGTCTTGCCGCTTTGACAAGCGCAACTCCCCGGCGCACGTCGACCCGCTGCACCACATCAATTCATACGACAACCTCGAATTCGAAGCAGGCGGATCCAACGCAGATTGATCCTTATCTGACAGAATCCACTAGTGCGTGCTATCCCGTGACCATCACCCAGATAGTCGGGGAGGGGTACCAGATATGTGCCGCCCAAACGTGAGAAATTCTTTCTAAAAGTAAAGTAAGATGGTCCATGCTAACCAAACAAATCAGGACGACCGTGGTGTTGACGGAGACGGAGATGGGCACGGCAGGTACTAGCACTTGGACCGTGACGGAAGTTGATATAATGTAAGTCCTCCCACGGCACAGCATTCTAGAAGAACAATCCTAATGGTTGCCCTCGCTGTGATGCTGACGTTTCTGGCCTTAGAAACTCTACAATCACTCAGACCGTGACCGGAACTCCTATAGGGTCGTGCCCGGCCGGTCCGACAGAAACCATCACCGAGACCATTCTGACATGCCTAGCGGGCTCTACGGGGATCCCCGAGACCTCAACCAAGTCGTGCCCAGCCGTCCCGACTGAGACTGTCACCGCAACTTCTATGGAGTCCTGGCCCGCGGATACGACTGTGACTCTTATCCACACTCCCACAGGATGTTTCAGTACCGTTACGAACACCGCTGCGCCGGAGACGGAGACTATCACCCTGACTGCCACAGAGTCATGCCCTGCGGAGTCGACCGTGACCGTGGTTGAGACGTATACAGCGAGCGCCAATCCCGTTACGAACACTATTACGGAAACGGCCACCGCAGCCCCAGTCACCGAAACCATCACTCGAACAACTATCACCGCCACGGACGCCTGCCCAACAGAAACGAACACGCCTCGCGTTCCGTTGAAGGTTCCTCCCTTCACCTACCTCGGGTGCTATGGTAGCGGGTTCCGCGACGCCGTCAATAACCCCGGCCGGTTCCCTTATGAGGAGATTTACATCTCTCCTCACCAGTCGCTCGAGCGGTGCGCCGGGTTCTGCAGCGAGTACACTTTCTTCGGCGTTATTAGGGGCGATGAATGCCAGTGCGGGAACGCGCGCAATCCGAATTCCACCGACCCGATTCAGAGGGCTTGCAGCTACGTGTGCCCCGGTAATGACGCGCAGTTATGTGGTGGTAGTGCCCATATTCAGCTGTACCAGCAGCCGTTGTAAGAATTAGTTGATTAGGGTAGATATGACACTGCGTGCTAGGATTAACGTCTTGGGTTCGGAGAAGGTGTATAGAATAGCGTACGTGGTATCAGTAGTGTTATATTAATACTAATATATATCAAGTCCCCAATCCATCGCCTAATCTAAGATGATCTCGTTGATTTAATGGATTTTGTTGGAGCTAAAATTAAATCAGAATTTTTTATCAGATATAATTCCCTATATTGATGTAGCCTTATAGGAATTAGTAGATACTCTATAGATAGTAATATTTCTCTAGAGTCTACTTACTTCTAAAGTTGGATGTTCATTAGAGTGTTCTCACTTTCACTACATCTAGAATTAGTAGACATATCTATTTAGCTTTTCTTTATAGTAGAGACTAATAAAGATGACTAGAAGAGTTATTCCCTTATTCTGAGCCTAGGAGTCTTAAGATAAGCCTGTTTAAGGAGTCTCACCCATTGAATCCAAAACATACCACTTGACAAGAGATTCTCTCAAGCAGACAACGTAGGCGTACATCGTTAGGTTCACACAGGATGCTTCTGATCCATCTGAGTTGGCATGGCACAGCACCATTTGAGTTAAACCCAGGCCGGCACAGACTTCCGAGTTTTCAGATCCACGTGACTGCTGACAACTCCATCTGAAGTCGAGGCTACAACCTTTTTACACTGAGCCGGTCATACCTGGATACCCTCTCACACACCTTCCCAGTACTCCTAACTTTGCTTGCATTTGACGGTCTCTGCTCTGCTTGACCCGCCTTTGATTGCCTTCGTGATCATCGCGTCCGACAATGCGCCTTGTGCATGTTGACGAGAACGGCCAGTTCAGCCTCACCGAGGACCTGACGGACAACGTCCCTCCTTATGCCATCCTTTCACACACATGGGGAGCGGACCATGAAGAAGTCACATTCACCGACTTGACAAGCGGACCTAGGAAGACGAAGGCGGGATACAAGAAACTTCGCTTCTGCGCACAACAAGCTTCTCACGATGGCCTCGATTACTTCTGGGTGGACACCTGTTGCATCGATAAAACGAACAGCACTGAGCTCTCCGAAGCTATTCTATCCATGTTTCGGTGGTACAGGAACGCAACGAGATGCTATGTGTACCTAGCCGACGTTTCCATCGGTACTCGGGAAGATGCACAACAATGCGTTCGGGTATGGGAACCGGCATTTCGGAAAAGCCGTTGGTTTACTCGAGGCTGGACGCTTCAGGAGCTGATTGCTCCACCTTTTTTGGAGTTTTTTTCCCTTGAAAAGAAGCTACTAGGTGATAAGAAGTCACTGGAAAACCTTATCTCCCAGATCACTCATATCCCAGTTCGGGCCCTTCAAGGACAACCTATGTCAAACTTCAGCGTCCGCGAACGCCTGTCATGGGCCGAGTCGCGTGATACAAAACGGGTGGAGGATAAGGCTTACTCTCTGCTTGGTGTGTTCAACATCTTTATGCCACCACTTTATGGTGAGGGTATCGACAATGCGTTTCGCCGGCTCCATGTAGAAATAGAGAAACACCTTACGCATAGCAGTAGGTGATGTTGTAATAACAAACTTTTTTCCAGGTAGCTGATTGTTTAGGAGCTGAGATACGTCAGCCCTTGCTCCACCCTCACGGGGCCACCAACAGCGAATCTTTTTCACAAGGCTTCGCGATGACTTCCATGGGTTCTCGTCAAACAATGATCAGAAGCCGTTTGCTGCATCATCTCAAGTTTACGGCTATTCGCGACCGCGAAGATGGGATCACTGAAGCAATGAGGAACACTTTCGACTGGATCTTCCGGGAGCAGGCCCCAGATGCTGAAGATATTACATGGTCCCCCTTTGTACAGTGGTTGAAGAGCGACCAGGGCTTGTATTGGGTTGCGGGCAAACCAGGATCTGGAAAGTCAACACTTATGAAGTTCCTCTATTCAGACCGAAGGACCAAGAGATACCTCCGAAAATGGGCCCAAAGCTTGCAGTTGGTCATCGCAGGTCACTTCTTCTGGAACAGTGGTACTTCTTCCCAAATGTCAATCGAAGGCTTAGTCCGGACCCTCTTGCACTCTGTCGGATCGCAGCTACCCGATCTGCTTCCTGCGTTGTTTCCCGATCGATGGGCAGATATGAAATCCCATCCGTACCTGGAATTCGCTGTATTGAAACCATGGACCACGGCAGAGTGTCTACAAGCTTTTCGTAGGATCCTATCTCATCCTTTCGACCAATACTACTTCTTTGTCTTTATCGATGGCCTTGACGAGTGTAGTGGAGATCACGAAGAGATGATAGCTCTATTGATGAAAATGGTGGCCTCGCCGCACATCAAAATGTGCGTGGTTAGTCGGCCTTGGAACGTGTTTCGCGACGCGTTCAACAGCAGCCCAAGTCTAATGCTTCAGCATCTCACTTCTCGGGATATTCGTGTCTTCATTCGTACTAAGTTCCATGATCATCGCGGATTCCAAGAGTTACAAAGGGGTAACTCCATACTAGCTACTCAATTGGTTGATGAGATCGCAGAGAAAGCGTCAGGCGTTTTTCTCTGGGTACGACTGGCAACCCAGTCGTTGTTGCGCGGTATTGCCAACGGCGACCGGGTCACTGACCTACAGAGGAGGTTACAAGACCTACCTGCAGATTTAGAGATGCTGTTCGGTAACATACTCAACAGTGTTGAGCCTCCCTACAAAGTGTATACCGCCCGACTGTTTCAGCTACACCGGACAGCATGTGAACACGATAATCATGACACTGTGAATCTGTTGCGCTTTTCGTACGCATTTGACGAGGATGACGCATTATTCGATGAAAGAGACATACCTTTACGGAAGGATGAGTGCGTATATCGTTTACAGTCAATGCAAAGACTTCTTGAAAGTAGCACCAAAGGTTTACTCGAGACGACAGTTTGGTCTATTGATCAGATACCTGATAGGTAAGTTAAACTTAAAAGGTTAGTTTGGGCTTCTTGGTCGCTAACTAAGTCGCAGACGTTTCTCTAAAGTGGATTTTCAGGGGCAGTGGTATCCTCAGGCACAGTATTTGCACAGAACTTTGAAGGATTACGTTAAGCAGCCTGAAATATGGAATCAAATCTGTGCAGCCGCTCCATCATTCAGCCCCGGCGCTTCACTTTGCAAGGCTTGCGCACTAGAGATCAAGGGGATCGAATACTACTTCAGCGATGAACATGAAGGTGACCAGCAATGCCTCACAGAAGTGATACAAAGGCATACTGCATCTTTGTTGAGTGTTGCAATGTCCAGTTGCAAGAACGCGGAAGAGTAGCAATGGGATTCCCTGTGTCACGCTCTCAATCGTCTAGACGCAATCCTAACGTGCAAAATCACGCCCAGATACAACCCCAAAATCGCTCAAGGACCACCTAGCCCGCCTTTGCTCATGTCGTTCGCTATCGTCCATGATTTGCACTTTTGGGTTAAACACCTACTAAGGCGCGGTTGTCCCGCTAGCCCCGGCGGCTGCGGAGCACCATTCGTTTATGTTGTAGTTGACTGTCTCAATAGTCTTGAGTTTCCCGAACTACCGGAAGAATGGTAGGACGAGTTTCGGTTGGTCCCACACTACCCGAGGTTAAAGAGCTTGAAGGTGTTACTTTCGGCGCTCTATCGGAAAAGCTCATAGCTACCCAAGTAAGCAAGACGACTAGCCCCAATCAACGCAGGTAACTGTGGCTTATATTCTTTCTAACACCCGTGGACACTTTCTCCTGACAGTCCACCGCGTTTGGCGACCGGAACGCTCTCACAGGTTTGAACACTGAGACTACAAAATCTCCACTATAACCAGGATATACCCATCATTTCTTTTGCTTAACGAGTTCTATCGGCATAACGGCTGCAGCTGGGTCTTTTGTAAAGTCAGCATCCGGGGGATTCCCAGTTCCGCATACGATCTTGCTAGAGGGATTGGTCTCCTTAATGTCCGGATTCAGAATCCTCGCACCCCGACTTTCGAGTCTTATACCGTTTTATGGGTAGTGCCAGCATGGTAAGTTAGCGAGGGAAATGACATTGCTGCCTGACAAGTACCAGCGCTTGATGCCCCATAGCCGGTGCCACCAGTGACTGTTCCACGCGAGGTGCAGAAGTCAGCAGATGGAGGATTCCTGATAACCCTTCAAACAAAGAGATATGCGCAAGTGTGAAAGAGCTGACGAGGAAGAGACGTTCGACGTACGTGCTTTGGGTGTCCCTCGTGACCCGGATGTCGAAATTCCGAATGTCCCGGAAACCCGTCAAGTCCATCTCATACCAGGAACCACCATCATTCTTCTCCCAGGTGAGGCATTGTGGCTTCTTGGTCACGGAGACGTTAACTCAGAAGCGGCAGGGGAATACACACTCTTCTTATGGGGCTCATCAACCGACGTGACTTACAATGCCTACAGTGATCTTTTTGTGGGCAGTAACTTCGAAGAGACAAGCCCCGTTTACCGTCCGGCCATCCTTGCTCACCTCCACAAATATGGGCTCGGGTGCATTGGGTTCCAGCTGATTCCAAGCATGCACGATAATACCGGTCTGGATGGCCTCGGCCGCTAATACCACGGAAAATGGCAGCGGTAGTAGGCATGCACCTAGATTGATCCTCATCTTTCCTGCGTCCTTTTTGTCTCGGAAGGTGCGTGGTTTGGCTCTCTCAACTTTCCAGCTTTTTGGTGTCAAAGAGCGGGATATATAGCACGCCGCCGGGCGCTTCTCAATGACGACGTTTTCGGGATGGCCTTGATGGCGGCCCGTATGGATATTATGCCCTGGTACGTTTAGAATCGTAGGGGTACAAGTATCGAGGAGACTCAGTATGCACGGAAGCGACTGAGATACATGTACAAATTCTCAGGCCTAGGCAAATGACGCTTTCGCAAACGCGTTATTCGCAGGGAAAACCAGGCCTATTTTGCCGGTGTGAGAGGATGCAAAACAGCTTTACATAAGGTGAACGCGATTACAAACTACCTAGGTAGGGCGCCAGGATTGGGGGGCTGATGATATTAAGGTAAATCCGAGACTTGAAGTATGGGCCATTAGTTACCCACACGGACCAAATATAGGATTGGAATGTGCACAGTGTCTAGTAAAGAAAGGGAAGTTAACATTTCCGAGCTTTGGATTTCGTCGGCGGCCGAGCAGATTTGTTTTAAAGGATTAGGAAGGTAACACTGGCACCTTAATAGAGCGAATAAAAGTAATAAGAAAGGCAGGCACTGTTCGCACCCCCCCTACGTAGTGAAAATATTAAGTGGTAGATATAAAATAGATTGCTACAACCTTCCATCTACTCTTTCTACTAGGCTTCATGATATACTGGATCATAAGGTACATTGCAAGGCTGTAATAAATATTCAAAACGGTGGTGTTGACGGTGTAAGAGGTAGTGATGTTATAGTGGTTTCGTTGATATATACTATTTAATATTTTACCGCTTGCACATATAGGCTAATCTTGTCCGTGCGCTACAACTGTATTATTAGTAATTTACAATCATATAATGATACAATCGTCGTCAACCGTCGTCTACCATCATCTAATAACCTGCTTCATTCAACATCCGTGACGGCTACTATTTGGAAGCATAACTAATTCAGCTAAGTCGAAGGACACCTAGAACCGAGTGAAGACTATTGTAAGGCCAGCGAATACGCCCACGCGGTGGACACCGAAGATGGTAGACTAAAATGCTAAAATGTTAAAACACAATAATAAATCGATGATATGAAGAGCTATTAAAGAGTGAATTATAGGGCTCTACTAGACTACGATATTCTTAGGAAGTTCGACCGAAAGATTTGGCTATTAGAAGTTTTAAGCTTGGCGTTTTGCCAGCTGTTGTTGCAAGGCAAAGTATTGTTGAGAGTTGGGTCTACCACCTTTAGTGTCCACCGCGTGACGCCCTAACGCTAAGCACAGGACTTACGCATTAGGCAGTTGCCATGTTTCAAATGGGCGGCTGATATTCGTACACCCCCCTATTTGCTAGGCGTACACCCCCCCAATTTTGGCAGGCGGTAAATGTTAAGAAGCTATCACCTAGACATTATTCAACGTCCGGCACGTACAGCTTCCACGCCCTGCCTAAGGCTACGCATAATATTGACGATATGAACGTCAAGATTTAACACGTTACGCGTAATCGTTGAGTGCGGCTCGGCGTAGGGAAAGAAGTTGAGTTAGAAAGCTGGTTGCGGAGGGCACGAAAACTTAGGGATGTACGGAGTACTCCGTACCTAGGTATCATTTTCAAAGTGCGTGGGAATCACCGCCCGCCGAAAGTAGTTAGTTATGGGCAGAAGGGGCAGAAAGGGGGGGAGGGGGTGTACGCCTAACAAATAGGGGGGTGTACGAATATTAGCCGCCTTCAAATGTTCTATATTACACTAATAAGATTGCAACGTGACAAGGGACTTCAGCGAATCTCGTAATGGCTCAAGCTCTTACACGGATCTTCTGTTGCTGCTCCCTATCATCGCATAAAAGATGCTCGAAGACCCATCGTCTCTTGTATATCGCAGTCACAATCATCTCCACCTGACCGACCCTCCACACAAAGTTTCTAAAATATCATGAAAGTCTCACCAGGTGCCCTCATTAGCGCTCTCATCTTCATAGCAGAAGCTCAAGCTGTCCTGAGCAGATCAGGCCATGATTTCTGCCATGTCGCGATAGAGGCCCACACGGCGCCGTGGATGCCGCATTACGCGGAGCCTGGGACGCCTCCTGCGGTCGCGGTGGTTGGGACGGTTTCTGAGGTCGCAGTGCCAATGGAATCTGAGAAGGGAACCGGCAATCTGAGATATACTGGCCCTCCCTGGGTCACTCGGGCGAACATGATCGATTGTCAACCTAACGTGTGGTGCGTGCTGCACGATCGAGGAAACGAGATGTTGCCGCCATCAAGGCCCTTCTCTATTGATTATCCGCTCCGCTTCTTTGGTGATCGTCGGACCAACGAGAATTCACACAAGGCCGACTGGATCCAGTGCTACACCTGCGGTGACCTTAAGGAGCTGGAGGACGACGCTGAGATTGACGTAAGGGTGATCCATGCAGACGGCTTCAAGGACAATCTTCACTTGTCGATATTGCCTTCATCAACCAAGGCCGCTATGCCTATTCGGAAGGAGGACGTTTCTACAGCTTATGTCCAGAAGGGTCCAGCAGGTGTTAAGTGCGTTTTAATTTCTTTGAAATCTGCTGAAAACCATGTCCGCTCCGAAGAATTTTCGATGAGAAAGCCTCTCCGTCCTCAGTTTATGGACGCAGATTACCTTGAATGCTACAGGTAGCAAATCACGCAGTGGATAGCAAAAGTAGTATATCCACTAATATCAGCATATGAATGGGCACTTTATACGGGTTGTGCTGCTCTATGCACTATATATTTTAGAGATAGCTTGGTGAACACCAATATATTAAACTTCTAAGCGAGCCCATGAACTATTTTAAGCTTTCCGTGTGAAGCTAATTGCAGAAAATTTACAAGAAAAGAGTAAGGTTGGATCCGCTAGACAAAGTGGTTTCCCAACGCTTGTCCAACCCCTGAAAGATAGCGGAAGCCCTTTAAGGATAGGGGGCGGCCTCATAGCCAATTAGTGCCAATCAACTAATATTTCTCCTCTGACTTAACAACAGGTCATGTACTGTGGAGGGAACAATGTAGATACACGTTGAGGGTGCTGATGCGATTGATCGAGCTCCGGTTTACGGGATTCTTTGGAGGACGCAGCGGAGTACGATGATTCCGGATGGCCTAGCAAAATGCTAGAGAAGGAAGGAAGGATAAACTCAATCAATAAGCAAAGCTTATATCAAAGAATCGAACGAATGCGCAAAACGAATGAATTGAATTGAACGAAAGTTGGTTGATTAATAGTTGATGTACGTTCGTGAGTTCAACGTTGATTTAGCTCCTGAGCTGTACGCTCGCCTAGTAGTACCTTTTGACTCGACTAGATTAAAGAGTAGTAGAATTAGTAGGTAGTATATTTATTTCTTATAATCTAAGTTATAAAGTTAATAAGGTAATAGGTATCACGCTTATGTAGGAAGAGATCCTAAGAAAAGTTATAATATTCTGTCTACTAGCGAGCTATATAGTTTTTTTTAAATAGATGTTAAACTAATATTAGGGTAAAGGTAGGAGAAGCTGAGAAGGTACTATAGAACTAAGATTTCTACCTCCCTTTTAATATACTGAAATAATTCCGGCTAGTATACGAAAGATTAGCTAGTAGAAAGATTAAATTTTAGATAAATTATTAGATATATATAGTAAATCTATTTAATTACTATTTTAGTTTTTATCTAAGAATTATTAGACGCTAATCTATAGTCTAATGGCTTAGAAGACGGGAAAATATATCGACCTCTTCTATTAAAAATTAACGACCTCCCTCCCTTCGTATATTACTACTAATTAGTACTAGCGCAGGGAATCCCGGTAGGTAGCGCGCCTATACACGCCTATATATGTTAAACGCGTACTTATTTACACCTCGCTATCGCTAGCATCACTATCTTTTAAATATTATATTAGGGGTTGAACGCCGTATAACGCTGATTAACGCCGACTTATATTACATCTATCTAGTACGGCCTATATCCCGTATAACCATGAGATCGAGAGGGTAGAAATGTAGGGATATATAGATTAGACTTAGGCTAGCTGGGCTTAGGCTGGCTAGGCTACTAGGGATACTAAATATACTAGAGATGCTAGGGATACTGAATATGCTGAATATATTGAATATGCTGAATATACTAAACATACTAGGGATATTGAACATGCTAAACATACTAGGGATATTGAACGTGCTAAATATACTAGGGATATTAAATATACTAAGGATATTAAGGAGGGTGAGGAGGATAAGAATATTAAGGAAATCTTACTAGCGGCTAAGGAGGCTTAGGTAGTAGAAATCTTCCTAATAGCTAAGGCTTAATAAATTTCACTAGTATAGAGGACGGCGATAGAAGCTCTACTAATATAAACCTTACTAGCGCGGAGGATAGTGGAGTTAATATATTTATATTAACTATCTCTATATAGAG
>QQTW01001635.1_pt1 | contig 15856 bp, 19 predicted proteins | sample 1904831 | NCBI WGS metagenome assembly QQTW01 (sample SAMN09435610, study PRJNA476489) | Subsurface metagenome, whole genome shotgun sequencing project. | reverse complement strand
CATGACAGTGGCCATGGCACCGAATCAGTCTCAAGCAGAAGTAGGAGTACTTCACTTACTGGAATGCATGAAGCGAAGGCAGAAGAAGCAATAGAGCGCTTCGATGATCAAACGCACGACAACGATGTACGAGGATTGACGGCGATTGCTTCCGTCAATGCTCACCGCATTTTGTCCCATACCGCTCATATGATTCCGGACCAAGTGATGAAGATTCTGATGTGCTTTTACGATATGGTCGACTTGTCCATTCTCGTCATTGGTTTCATCCTGATCTTGACAGGATTTATTACCTACGCAGGTATTTTCCAGGGCACGAGTGTCTTCAATGGTTTGGCGCATGCTGTCAAAGGAGGCATTTTCTTCTGGTACGGCCTGCTCACGCTGGGACGTTGGATGGGCTGTTTCGCGGAGTATGGCTGGGCTTGGAACATCAGACCCGTCGAAACCAGTGGCCGTAAGGCGAAGGTGCCGTCCGCCGAGTTTGTGGAATCCTTTGTCATTTTCCTCTATGGATCAACCAACGTTTTCCTTGAGCATTTGGCTGCCTGGGGTGACGCCTGGACAGCCCAGGATCTCGAGCACGTCTCCATCACCGTCATGTTTTTTGGTGCTGGCTTGTGTGGAATGCTGGTCGAGTCACGGAAAATTCGAGATCTGCTAAACGCTAGCCTTGCTCGCGTCGAAACCCGTCAAGATCTGTATGCCTTCAAAGAGCAATGGACGCCGCCAAGGACGTATTCATTTTCGATGAACCCTTTTCCCGGACTCGTCATCCTCTTGCTCGGCTTGATGATGAGCTCACATCACCAGCACTCCATGGTTTCAACAATGGTACACAAGCAATGGGGCACGCTTTTTGTGGGCTTTGCTCTCGCACGAGCCGTCACGTATATTTTGATGTACCTGTCCCCACCGCTCTCTCACCTACCGTCTCGACCACCGTCGGAGCTCGTCGCTGCTTTTTGCTTGATATCTGGAGGACTGATTTTCATAGCCAGCAACAAGGACACAGTAGCCGCTATGGAGCGCCACGATTTGAATGCCATGTTCGTATTCACGGTAACCATGGGCTGGACGGCGTTCGTCATGGCTTGGCAGATTATCGTTTTGGCCGTCAAGGGTTGGGCCGTCAAAAGAAGGCATTTGGCGACTCGTTCTCGACGCGGGACTTTGGCTGCTTGAGAAGGAAATAGAGGACGGCAGCGGAGGTAAATGGTCCGTTTCATGCGCTCTTCGCTTCCGATACCCTACTGGAATATGCGGTTCAGCAAGCGCCTCGTAATGTCCATTCACGATTGTCACGATGAGAGCAGGCGTATCCGGACTCCAAGATACCCCTGCCTATATGCAAGTACTCTGATAAGCCTTAGCAACAAATAATATGTAATCATGTTAATCTCTTGACTACCACACTGGAAGTGCCGTACAGTCTGAATTTTCATAGAGGGACTCGGCGGACAATACGACATTTGCTTAGCTGTTGCATAACGGTCCGCTGATTATAGATCTAGTGCGCTTGCACTTCTTTCATTTCTGGGAATGGTCTAATAGGGGCGATGAGTCAACAAGTTACTCTGTGATCGTCCAGATCTGGCTCTCGAAATTTGCGTAGCATCTAAAGTCATTACTTAAGCGGTCCTGGGCATGCCTTGGTTGGAAAGTGGTGGTCTTGATTCCGGGATAGAGCTTAAGGATGAGCGCCTCCATCCTTTCGCCAGTGCACGCTATCCACCGTGGTCCTGGAGTCTCGGGCTCTGCGGCTCTGGGTTTGGAAAGCCAGCGTACCGTGAGCGCGGCTGCAACAACGGTTAGGGCGCACGTTGGACGTGCTAGTATTGGGTCCGGCACCTACCCTTTGTCTGGCAATCTGTGCTGAGAAACGGCGGGTCGCATAAAATACGATCATACGACCCTTTCATCTCCTCTAGTAATCAGTCAGGCTGAGTCTTCCAGCTGTTGCAAAGTTTCTACCTGGTAGCTTGATCGGCGACTGGAAGTCGTAATGAACGAATTCTTCGAAGACGCTGAATCGCTGGTCGAATTCGAGCAAGGTGAGCTTGGGAGTCTCAGGTTGCGAAGCCTTGCAACCAATGAGCAGTCGAGGAACCTCAAGAGTCTTAATTGCTGACCAGTAGGTTCTTAAGCTGCACGAAGACGCTTGGGGCGGAGACAATCGCGATACTGGTCTTTGCCGCAGCCCCGTCAAGAAGCTGCTCAGCCAGAGTAATAGCAGTCTCGTCGCTGTACTGAGTGCGTTAGAGAGAGTGGCACCGAAGCTTGAATTCAAAGAATTACCCAGAATTGGCTTGCGTTCCAGTCCTCGGAGAACATGCTCATGGACAGAGGCGTCTTAGGTTGCTGCTGCTCCATCTGGAGTTTGAGATCTTCGAATCGCTTCTCAGTCTGCTCCCTCTGGGAGTAAAAGTCTTCCAACACAGCAAGCGTGTCGGCCGACAATTCCCTGCATGACAGGTCAACGGACCTTGTAAGTTCCCGCTGCAACAGGAATAGCTCACGGTACATCCTCATCCTCTTCTTGGATAGCGGTCACCATGGTACAAGATTGCTAAGGCTTGGGCGAAGGTCGGTAACAAGCCTTGTTCGTCGGTACCAAACGATACGAGCAACCCCCAGTATCGAGACTTGATCGTCGTGATCTATTGAATCAATTAGTATGCTAGTCAATAGTTCAACTATTGGTACTGAGAGGTCCACAACGAAGAATATTGTCATGAACCATCGAGCTGCATTAAATCGGATGTCTTGGCTTAGATTTAGCGTGCCAGGGTGGCTATGAGCCAACCTAATACAAGAAGAAGGTGCAGTCCGATGTACGAAGTAGAAGTACTTCTACTGCTGTCGTTCGGAAAGCACGTCCCCAAAACGGGCCCTACGTCTCTAGCGACGGGTTCGTCGGCTAGTCGCTTCGGTGCGATGCATGGGTGAGGCTGGACTGCCGCAGCCATCCTGACTCAATCTTAACGTCTTCTCTCGGCGAAATATATTATTGTACCCGACACCGTTCTTAGCCAGAGCGACACAGGCCAGGATGAACGGCATCTCAGGATTGGGCCTCCATATTTGTACACCAGACACGACCCTACGGAACCTGGGAAGATAACCCTTCCCAAAGCATGGCACCCAGTCTCCCTTCGCTGGATGTAAGGAGGCTTCGATCTTACGTCTTCCGCCTACCTCTTTTCACACGCGTTATCCTCACCTTCATCGCCTTATTTTGGATACTCGAGCTCCAACAGATCTGGAATGTGGTTCAATGGGGAGCACTCATACCCAAAGAGATCAACTTCGGAACCAGTATGTTGCTGGCACCTTTCTGTAGTGCTGCTCTCTGCGTCGCTTGTATCATCTCCAAGCGTAGCTAAAATTTCCTCCACAACAGTGTACAGGCTCAATACCTACCCTCTCATCCATCGCGGCCTCCTCCACGCGCTCTTTAACGCACTTGCCTTGGTACCGCTTCTTGAAAGGTTTGAGGCAGACCACGGCACACTGTTGAGCGGAGCCATGTTCTTCGGTCGTAAGGTCCTCTGTTGTCTGTTTAGCGTCTCTCGCTAACGGATTTCCCTACAGCACTATCGACACTTCCGGCTGCTGGGTACCTGCTCATTGAGCGTGGCATACTGCGCCAGAACACAGCTCTCCTCGGAGCCAGGTAAAGTCACAGCATGCGTCAGTCATGGAGTCAAATACTCAAGGTTGCTAGCTTGTGGGTCTTCGTGCTCCTTGGCGTCGAAGCTATCAAGATGTTCAAGTCTAACCCATACTTGCTGTACGATCGTCCCACCTGAACATCCCGAAGGCTCTTAGCTGACAGTTTTTTCCAGGATCAGCACATATCGGATCCCGACATGGATTACACCGCTTGTTGTTCTCCTCTTCACAACCGCCCTCATCCCGGGCACCTCCTTTCTCGGTCACCTGTGTAGCGTTGGAGTTGGTTATATATGTACGCTTCACTTCTCCATGCCATTCAAGATCGGCAGGGAGCAGGAGCTAACACGATACTCGTAAAGACGGGCTGGGCTATCTGAAATTTCTTGCGCCACCCGAGAAAGTCCTTCGCTGGATCGAAGGCAAGCTCAATCTCCTCGGACGACTTCCACACTACGTTTCCATCGACCAGAAGACCTATGGTAGATATGGAGTACTGCCTACCAGCTCTAACCCATCGCTGTCTGGTGCCGGTGAAGGGTCCGCACCAGTGACCTACATGGGCTCCACGCAGCGTTTAGGACCATGAGCATTGTCTCTGGTAGCGGAACGTCTTACTAGTCCTCTCGATCGTGGGCTCAGCTTCGTCGTTTACGCCCTGAATCGAAGTGCCCCTAAACCGACATCCCGATGTGCGACTCAGGGCTGTCTGAGTACTCGGGTGCTGCAGGCCTCCTGGTATCATGGATAACTCAAACTCCATGATTGTAGGCGATGGCAATGGGACTTGATCTAGTAGAAAATGTACATAATGGTCACATCGATTTAGTCTTGCTCCTTGTGGATACCCTTTGCAATACGCTAAGGGCTTGGCACGAAATGGTAGGGGGCTCGGCGGGGTCTGGCAAAAGAGCCATCCCATTTTATGCCAAGCGATCAGCGTCTCGCGAAGGGTATCCACAAGAAATTTGACAGCGTATTACAGAGCTGAAAATAGCAACGTCATGCACATGCCGGTACTGTGAGAAAGACTTGTAAGGTTCTTCGCGATCGGGACTGTTTAGATTAAACGTGGCAGCTTCGCGATTTAGCATCGTCCGATTACCTTTGGAGGGGGGGAGGGACCCACGAAGTACTCAGTGGTTCCGCGCTTCCCAGCTGTGAGCACAAGGCGAAGCAGTTTGATCAGCATCCATATGGCGCTACTCTGTAAGTTTCTGCTACAGAATGGACTACCAATATAAAGCTAGCCCAACTTATAGCTAACGACGATAGAAGCTCCAACGATTCTAGCGTTGCGGAGAGATCCACGACTACTTAAGATCCCGCCATATCTGTCTGGACTTCTCATCCTCATTGGCGTAGTGTGGCTTCTCTTACTCCCATTGAACGAGTACTCCAGACATACGTACATCTCCGAAAATGCTCTACTTCCTGGCCAAGTCCATACATACTTTGGAGGGAGCGAGCAGAATGTCTTCAATGCCTACAAGCATGAAGCTCAGGCACTTATTGGAAAAGGTCACGAAGAGTACGCGTTGTCATCAGACGGCGGAGAGAAACGAGGGGCTGACCTCTCTATGAAGGATTGCTACGAAATTGAGCGAAATATTCCGGTCCGTTGGACTGAAAGCTGCGACGCAAAAGTACGAGTATCATGCAGGTGGCAACACCTATGGAGGAGAGAATGCTTATGCAGTACTCCAAGCTCCTCGTGGAGACGCTACAGAAGCTATCGTGCTTGTTGCAGCATGGACGAATATGGATGGAGAATCGAACCATAATGGCGTAGCTCTGGCTTTGACCTTGGCAAGATACTTCAAGCGTTAGGGTTCTGCCAAGTCGTCAGTACATTAGAGATCTGACTGTGTCTTAGGCTGGTCTCTGTGGTCTAAAGATATCATAATCTTGGTAACATCTGACAGCAAGGCTGGCCCTCAGGCCTGGGTCGACGCCTATCATGACGAGCATTCGCCTCTCTCAGCAGCTTCCCTACCACTGAAAAGCGGTGCCCTACAAGGAGTGGTCGTCCTAGACAAAGCGTTCGATCACAGCTTCGAATCTCTACACATTGTTTACGATGGGATCAATGGCCAGCTTCCAAACCTTGACCTGTTGAATAGCGCGGTTCACATCGCCAGCGGTCAAATGGGTATCGGTGTTGTTCTACAACGCATGTGGAAGCACGGCGATAGCTACCATGGACGGCTTCAAACCATGCTGAGAGGTATGGCTAGTCAAGCCTTAGGCCATACGTCAGGTCCTCATAGTAGCTTCATACCTTATCATGTGGATGCTATAACTTTGCAGGCCGTTGGCAGTGGTTGGCAGGATGAGATGGCCATGGGACGATGCGTGGAGAGTACCTTCCGAAGTCTGAACAATCTTCTGGAACATTTCCACCAGAGTTTCTTCTTTTACCTCCTGATGCAACCCCAGCGATTCGTCAGCATCGGGACTTATCTGCCCAGCGCCATGCTTGTGGCAGTCAACTTCACTATCATGGCGATAGCCCTCTGGATCCTGAGCGGACGCCCTCCAAAACTCAAGGGAGGACCTACGGCAGAAGGGAAGGCCACAGAGCAAGGGGTACAGATAGTTGAGAAAGATGGAATGGTCGCAGTTGTTCCCATGAAAGACTTGGCTATTGTTGAACGCCAACTATTCCTGCCTATCGTCCTCGTGGTTTCATCTCATTTTCTGGGTGCTATTCCTCTCTACGTTTTCAACAATATCAAGAGCAATGTGAGGGCTCCCATCCTCCTTTCAAAGTGGCAAGCTGACGGTGCTCTTTAGATCCTATCTCAAGTTTTAGTGTGTTCCGCGCTGGCTAATATTTTCCTACCTACCTGCCTAGCGAGCTTGGTATCCGGCTACACGACCTTGAGCTCTCACCGCATGGTCCTTCTTCAGTGCTTTTCACTACTTCTACTCGGCATGTTCCTTGCTACTCTTGCCACCCTGAATTTCTCCCTCGCCCTCCTCATCGGGCTTCTGGCAGCCCCTCTATCATTCACCGGCGTCCCTATGTCCGGAGAAAACGGTGCAGCGCCTTCGAAGACGAGCCTAAAGCGAAAGGTTATAAGCAATTTGGTGTTGCATCTCTTGAGCCCGCCAGTGGTTGTAATGGCGCTTTGCACAATCTTCGGAGTAGATGCGGGAGCGATGCTTGCCGAGGCAGCTTTTGGATGGAAAGTCTCTGGGCTGTGGACGCAAGTAGTTGTATGCTGCATATGGTGGCCAGCTTGGTTGATTGGAGCGGCGATCATAAGCCCAACCTTGTAAAGGGTCGCCTGACCTATAGGTCACGTCATTTCAGACAGTAATCTGTCATGCATGATTTATAGATGGCTCAAGCCATTATCGCCGAGGTGCTAGAAAATAGAACAGGAAATCTCGTCGACGCGGCGCGTTGTCAATTTCCGGGTATGGTCCAACGCAGCTCGAAGCTGCTCTCTTCGATATTATCCGAGCTAAGAGAGAGGACTATCTACGCCACCATTTCATGCGGCCCAGACATCTTTCCCGACTCCTTCTATCCAGTTTCCGAGATTGTTCACACTCGAGTCCCAGTCCTTCAACCTCAACCTCATATTGTCGATCTGCTTCATGTCCAGCACCTTTGGCTGCACCCAGTTGATCCGCGCAACCTCCGCAACCTGGTCGATGCTGCCTTTCAACAATCCCAAACTCAGCGCCTTCATAATGAGTATCTCAATCTCGTTGGGCTGCACTTTGGTCTCTTGCGATATCGTCTGGAAAGTCATCGCGCGATCATGTGGTGGCCTTCGGAAGACAGCTTCTGTGAGAGCCGACAGGGAGATTTTTTGCCAGAGGAATGCCTTGTGTTCGTCCAGCAAAGGAGCCTTGCTGATGTTGACTTCGAGGACGTTGTAAGCATTGAGATCCCCTCGGTTGAATGCGAAGAGTAGGTCGCGTAGCCAGCTATGTTGAGTGCTATTTAAGGAGTCGAGGATTGGATGGAGTAGGAGTTCGCCAAAATTGTAGATCGAGTCCGACACGAGAGCGGCGACGCTAAGGTCGTAGGCCCGTGATTGTGCATCTTCGACGGTGAGATCCTTTAGGTCGATACAGGCGAGGTAGAGGAGAGCGTTTCGGTAGTAGGAACCAAATTCGGCTTTGGCTTGGGAGTAGCTCGCGTTTGTTCGGTAAAAGGCAGCATGGACTTTAGTCTCGACAGAATCGAAGCTGTCGAGAACTGACTCTGCTCTGTCGAGGTCTTTACGAGCGCCAGCAAGATCTTGTAGTCGGAGTTTTACCTCTGACGCTGCGACCAGGGCGTAGACGTAGGCATCTTGCGAGGCGGGTTTGTTGACTTTCGCGGTGAGGTCGGTGAGGAAGGAAAGCCGTTCCTGGTCGTCTATGACATAGTAAGCTTCATGGCAGCAAGATGGTGAAGATGGTATAAATACCTGAGCATTGTGTGGCTGTCAAAAGTCCTAGCGAAACAAATTTCAGCTGGTTGATCTTCTCAGCAAAGGTCAGGATGAAGTGTCGGAAAAGTGGTAATCGTTGTTGTGCGCTAGCTGCGGTATTGAAGTATTCGAGAAGAACATCTGTCAGTTGATGCCATAGCTTTCGATCCCAGTAGTCTTCTATCGTCAAGAAGCTCTGTTGGAGATCTTCTGGCGCACTTTCTCGCTGTTCGGATAGAAAGTTGGCAACCACTTCTGGATCCATCGTTTAAGGGCGCAACGAATCCAGTAGCGATCCTACACAATCATGCGAGCCTGTTATTTCATCGTCGTATACCCTGGGAGAAACTTGAGTAAAGTGCCCCGGAACAGCGACGCATGCACACCTCAGCGGCTAAGGCGCTAGTGCAGGCGCACCCAGGGCAGGTTGTATTCACAAGCTCCGCATCAAAGCAACCACTCTGTCAAGAAGCTTTATAGGTCCGTTTGCAGCCATGCAGAAGTCATGGCCTTCTTCAGCTTGCAGTGTCTTGCGTGCCGCTACTAAAAGTCCTTCGACCTCGGCCAATACCGCTTCTAAGAGAGGGCTGCAGGATATCTCGATTACACGAACCGGCCGACCCATAGTAAGAGTTCAGGGTGGACGGTACGTCTTTCAGTATACGCCGTCGTAAGGAAGGAGACTAAGTCATCCAGATCTTCTCTAGGAGGTTCGTCTGACATCTGGCATTGAGCGACTTTGCCTGACTTGAGAAGGACATACTGCTACAGTCTTCGGTGCGACGGGGTTCTTGGGTCGTTATATTGTGCATCGACTGGGTGCGATCATACGCCGAAAGCAGTCTCGGTGAAGGGCAATTGACAAGTGTCAGCTTCACGGGGATGTACGGTTGTGGTGCCTTTCCGGGAGGAGATGGCCAAGAGACATCTCAAAGTTACTGGCGACTTGGGCCGAGTCGTGTTCATGGTAAGGGGCGGGGAATGGGTGAAAAAACCTCAGCCGCTAAGAAGTCACTCAAGGAATTCGACCTACGGAATACGCCTTCGCTTGAGGAAAGCGTCCGACACTCCGACATCGTCTATAATCTTATTGGCCGGGACTACCCAACGAAGTCTGTTTGAGACAGCCTCTGTCATGCTCACGTCTGACGCGCGTAGGAACTTCGATCTGGAGGACGTCAATGTCGAGGGCGCTGAGCGCATAGCAGAAGCTGTCGCTAAGTATGATATCGACAGATTTGTTCATGTGTCATCATACAATGCGGACAAGAACTCGTCATCTGAATTCTTCCGTACCAAGGGCCGAGCGGAAGAAGTTGTACGGAGCATATTCCCAGAGACTACCATTGTCCGGCCCGCACCTGTCTTTGGGTTTGAAGACAAGCTTCTCAACAAACTTGCCAGTGCCAGCAACCTTTTCACTTCGAATCGAATGCAGGAGAGTTTCTGGCCCGTTCATGTGAGCACGCAGCCTCGACTGTGCAAATGGCATGGCAACTAACCGCATTCGCAGGCTATCGACATCGGATCTGCCTTGTCCACGATGGCCGAAGATGACACCACCGCGTCCGAAACCTACGAACTGTATGGCCCGAAGAAATATTCTATGGCCAAGATCGCACAACTCGTCGATCGAGAAATCATCAAACATCGCAGACATATCAACCTGCCAAAGCGAATGCTTGCGCCAATAGCTCAGGCGTACAACAAGCTCATCTGGTGGTCACAGGTTTCGGCGGATACAGTCGAACGAGAGTTCATCGATCAAAAAATCGATCCAAAGGCCAAAACGTTTAAGGATCTTGGGATCGAGCCTGCCGATCTGGCTAATTTCACCTATCATTATCTGGTGAGATCTACTGGCTTCATCTTTTTGCCTTGCTGAACTCGATGTAGCAAGCGTACCGGAGTTCGTCCTTCTACGACCTTCCACCAGCAACGGAGCGGGAACGACGCGAAGAGAAGAAGTATCTGCACGTCATTGATGATCAATGATCATTTGTACGGCTTCTAGGCTGGGAGTGGCGTCAAACGTATGAAGCTTTAGTGTATATATTCAATCTATTCGGAGCGAGCAATGTTACTGAAGCACTCTGTCCACTGCCTCTTTGAACATCGAGGAAACGAGGACACGTGAATTTTACAATGGTTGAACACCCTAACTTCTTTGACTTCGGTAGTGCCATGAAACTGCCTTTGCATCGACCGATCGGTTTTAGGATCTCACGTACATGCTTCGAATCCTCAATCAGTCGCCCAAGAACCAAGGACATTCACAGCGCAGACAGGTCGTCCACCCCGGGCCTCACAAGCCCAAAGACGAGCAATTAAACTCCGGCCCGTCAGCGTGGCTGCATGCATTAGCGCTTCCGCAAAGCTTGGCATACATTGGTGGCTTTGTAGCCATTGGCAACACCCGCTTGTAAACATGACCAGCCATTTTCTTGGTTCCAGCCATCTAATTATGAGGCAACGGTAGTCGAGCGCATAACGGGTCTCCATCTGACTCCATACGGCGAGACAATCTCCAAATTATCATTCCCTAAACTTGAAGGTGCAGTCATCTGACGATTGTCAAGATACCCAACGAATCCTTCTCTCAGCTTCCACGTTCTCCACGTTCTCCACGCTACATTCCTCGGCAAGGCCTCGCACGTTTCTTTGGGCACCGTCGCAAGCCCAGTATCCGTTATAAGGAACTTAAAGAAGGCAAAGCAACATTGAAGGGACTGAGGGTCAATTCGGCTACCGTCCTTTCATAAGGACTCTGGCGGTGGACGGTGGATAGAAGGAGATCTACTGGGCGTTCTTAGAATCACGGCAAGATGGCCAACATGAGGTTTGCCGTTGGGCTCAGGCGTACGTTGTACAGAAAAAGCGAAGTGGGACCGAGGATGTCTGCTGACCTTCGCTGCAGGGCTGATACCCTTCCTTGGCTACCACCATGTTCTCATGATCCTGATCGCTGCCGGCATCATTCTGCTCTGTGCGTCGACGGCAACATTTGCATTTGCAAGCAGTCCGTGCTAACAAGCCGTAGCTCTTCTCCTCGCCGGCTGCTCCTCAACATCGCCAGGCATACCGAATATCTTCCTCATGTCCCTTTACTACGAAAACTATCCACCCAATTTCGATCCTGCACAGGTCGACCCTGGAGTCACCACAGCCATAGCGAACATCGTCGGACAAGCACAGCTGGAGGTCAGAGTGGGCTATTTCGGTATCTGCATCAACCCGGATGGCGGTTCGTTTCTGTGCAGCAACAATGCCTCGAGCCTGGCGAGCCAAGTCAGCGTGGATCAAGATCCGCTGAATCTGATCTGGGTCGCTAGTACATTCAAAGACAGCATTGTCTTCCCATACTTGATGTAAGTCTTAGCTACTGTTCAGTCCCTGTGCTGAGCAGAAGGAGACTGACTTTGGGTCATAGAATCGTCGCCATTGTCCTCGCTTTCGTTTGCTTCATACTCCTCGCTACCTTCCCTGGCTGGCACGAAGAGACGGACGAAAGAGGATCAGAGAGGGACGTCAAACCCTTCCCCTCAAGGCCGGTATCACAAGTCGCCCTAGCCCTCATCTTTGTCGCATCAGTTTTCGTGCTGGTCTCCGTTCTATGGCAACATACAGCATCGGTCGCCGCGAGCACGATAGCGCAAGACCTCGGCAATGGTAGCGTCAAGTCGGGAGTCGGCACCACTGCCATGATACTCGGTTGGTTCGGGTTCGCCTTGTTCATTATAGTGACCATTGGGCTGCTCGTCATGATACTGAGTATCAGTCTGCTCGATCGACTGACTGATGATTGATCAATCGCCCATGATGTCTAGTCCAGGCGGTTTGCACATTTGCCATGAGATTGTTTTCCAGCGAGCATTGAGCGACGGCCAGTGTTGGCCCGGAACCTGCATATACCCTTCTTCATGCATGTCAAAATTCTCTGTATATACCTTGTTGTCGTTGCATTTGCAGAGGGGCTCGGGACATAGTCATAAAGCGGATGATGTTGATGATTTGAGCGGTTGGATTGGATCTATGGACAACCAGAGCGAGACAGCGACGCCGAACATAAAGATTATTCCTCTCACGAAAAGATATTACTGAAAGCACGAGACGAATGAGATTGATGTACGAAGTGAGCTGCACCTACCACAAGCTCTCTCACATACTGAAACAGTAAAAATTACATATCTAAAGAATCAAATCCACCCTTCCTCGCGCCGATGTAACGAATCACATCCAAGGCAGGGTCTGTAAACAACCTACGGGTATTACTGCAGATCGCTCCTGGGATAGCGCCCGCGTACGCCCATAGAACCATACACCCGCTGATAGTCGCACTCGCTGTCTGTCTACTTTCCGTACGGCAAGCCTCCGTCTCCGTTACCTTGCGCACCCGTGCTGTAAGAACCACTGCCACCGAGTGCCGGGAAGGATGAGTTGTATTCGTCAGCGCCAGCGGCGCGATTGGAGGGCCCATCATCGTAGTTGGGTTGGTATGAGCTCCCTTGATTCGCATAACGGGAATTGTTCTGGACGTCATCAAGACTTTTGTAGCCTCCTCGGCCGCTGCCTCGACCTCTGTTGCTAGTGCGATTATTGCCAGGCCCACGCCCGCGTGCCTGACGATTCTGGTAGCTGTTATTGACGTTATTATTTCCTCCTCGGCCACGACTTTGATTACCACCGCGGTACCCGCCATTGGCTCCATTGGGCTTTCGGTTCTCGTCATTGTATTGAGGTCGGTATGAGTTCCGCTCAAACTGAGGTGGTCCATCCGGATAATCTCTATTCCGCTTAAGGTTCTTGTTGATGAAGATATTCTCATACTCGCCTCCGCCTTCTATTTCGGGCCCAATGCGCAACTGGACTTTTTCGCCGACTTCGGTTTGAAAGACGATTTGCTTCCCAGCGGGCACAGTCTGCCAATTCTGGATCCGATTTGCTTCGTGTGGGCGAGAACCTTTAGCCACTGCAAGGACCACCAAGGGGAACGGATTATCTGTATGATAGGGCGCATTTGCCGGGATAGGCATGACACGAGCAGCCCATATTCTAGACTCAAAGCTCCCTAGGCTTGCCACTTGCCATGTCTGTTTACGGCCCAGACCGCCGACCTTATCAAGGATTGATCGCGGACATGGACGAGGAGTGATTATGATGTTGTCAGCAAGAAACCTGACCTCGCTCTCTGGAAGACCAGAGGGAAGGTTAACGAGCTTTAGCAACCGAGTAGTATCGACGGAAGAGATCAAGTAGCCGGTGAAGAAGACTTTGCGCTTAATCTCAAGCGGCGTATAAAGAGGGTGGCTTCCACTATCAACCGCAGTATTGTGATCGTTAATCATTCGCTGAACCTCGGCAGTTTCCGTGACAGGATCGAGTGTAGTCACTGCATCTGCGACCTGAATGACTTCGGCGTTGATTGGCTTTCGCTCCGCTGATGGACTGTGCAATGCTTTGTTGATGCCCTCAAAGTAATCTCGGAACGCTCTGGTGCTACACGACCGTCAGTAGAAGGCTCCGTCGAGCAAATATGAGACTGACTGTTTAACTCTGTCTTCGTAAAGTCTGATTTCGTCAGCATCTTTGTAGGTATAGATCAGGTCCCTTAAGAGAGCCTGCTTGTAGTTCATCGTGGAGGAGAAGGTCTGGTTACTGGGACCAGCTTGGGGCTTGAGACATATCATATCAAAGGCTAGATTTTTGCTGGCCACGATTCGTTTGATCAATTCGGCAAATTTGTCCTCGCCCCTGCCGGTCAGTAAGATGGTAAGCACGCCCGTTTGTTTGATGCTAAGCTCAACGAGTTGCACAATCTGTTCGTTCCACCAGGCCTTCCAGCCCATTGGCTCCTCCTTCTCGACACCTTGGCCAGTGGCCTCAAGGATCCCTGAATCATGCCACCAGCCTCCGTTGGCGAAGCATTCCATAGTCTGCAAGAAACCTGTGGTCTCGGCTGACCAGAGCTTTGCGTTCGGCAAAGGACTCTTGAACAGAGTGTTGTCAAAGTCATAGACATGAAGCGCCTTGACTTGAGAGATAGGCGGTAATTCCCTAGCAATGCACGACCATCGCTTCAGTCCAGTAATGGTATAGATTCCCAACTTTTGTCCGGCCATGCCGGGGGTAGATCTCTCACAATGGTCAGACTGGAGATACTACGGGAAGCTATCCTTCGAGGCCACTCCCATCCGTGCGCTCAGGGTTTAGCCGGCGAAACAGGGATGATAGAAGTATAAAGTTCACGGATCAATGGCACATTCGTGTGGCTCAAGGCCAGGCGGCAAGCGCGCCTCTGTAGCTTGGCGGCGGACCGCGAGTGGCGAATTGACGGCCTTCTCCATACTTTCAAGTAATGTGAGATAACGTGCAGCAAACCCATGGAAACAAAGAGCAAGCGGGACGAAATACCAGTCAGTGCATGGAAAGCAGAACAGACGATATCCTTCAGGCTGGATTGAAAGACACCCTCACAGACGTCAAGGCTACTCCGCAGTCATCGGGCAAGGTCATCGATGCATGCGTGATTTGCTTAGACTCGATTTCAGAGAGAGCGGCGACGTCGCCATGCAAACATGACAGCTTCGATTTCCTGTGCCTCTTAAGTTGGCTCCAGGAGCGACCAGCTTGTCCACTTTGTGTGACTCTCTCCATATATTTCCGGGCCAGCTAACGTCCCCGCAGGCCAGACCGAAGTACTAGCTGTCGATTACGGATGGCAGTCCCCACCAGGATGCAAGACTTACAACGTCCCTCGGCGCACTGTCGAGGTGGAAACTCTGACATCGGGCGTCACTCAAGCCCAACAATATGCCGTCACCCCTTCGACAAGCCGGAGACCGCGAAGGAATCCTAGGCCGAGGCCATCGATATGCCGGGATGCAGCCCTTCTCCGTCGCAGACAGGTCTACGCGCGTGGCCTTTATTCCTTGCATGTTGGCACCAACAGACTGTCCAGATTTCGCGACCTGACTCCTCAGCTCTTCACCCGAGACGAGGAGATCGTCGGCCGTGCGCGCAAATGGATCCGACGAGAACTACAGGTCTTTGACTTTTTGAACGTTGATGGCACTGAAGAACAAGGTGTCCTTCGTCGAGCCAATAACGCAGAGTTCTTGCTTCAATACATTGTGGCGATATTGAAGACTGTCGATATCAAGGGTAGCGGTGGTCAAGCAGAAGATATGCTGCAGGAATTTCTAGGAAGGGCAAACACTCAGCTATTCCTGCATGAATTAAAGGCATGGCTTAGGAGTCCATACACAACACTTGAAGATTGGGATCGCCACGTTCAGTACGCTGAGGATCCTGCAGGAAATCCTGAGACGGTCAAACGTCGGTTTCACGAGCTTGATCCTGGAAACAGAATTAGCACATATCGTAGAAGCACCGCTGATTCTGACCGTCGAATCCAGACGGGCAACGACTCGCAAAACTTTACAGGGGTTCGTCATAAGCCCTATCCGGAGAGGTCGACTTTGTGGCGCACACAAGCACGTCGCCGACGTTTACCAGAATGATTGATTCTCCCACCGCTGCATAGGCATTTTTCAAACCTTAGCTCAGGAGGAGTCAGCTTGGCCGGACTGTACTATAGTCGACATCTAAGATTTGAGCAGATCCCATGGCTCTTGAGACTTTGCTCGAGCATGCATTCGGCTGCAGAACAATAGGCACTCCAGGAGCAAAAAATCCGTGGCCGGTAGGTGTCGAGCTTTAAGGCTGGTGGTTTGATTGAAGAAAGC
>QQTW01001634.1_pt1 | contig 15857 bp, 20 predicted proteins | sample 1904831 | NCBI WGS metagenome assembly QQTW01 (sample SAMN09435610, study PRJNA476489) | Subsurface metagenome, whole genome shotgun sequencing project. | reverse complement strand
CTTTCTTCTTCTCCTCAACCTCATCAACAGTGGTCTGCACAGTACGCTGTCCGTTGATAGTATTTCGTCCAACCAAGGTCTACGTTCTCGTCGGGTGCCATCATCTGCTCTCGCGTCTGAGAACCATCCGTCGGCCGGATTCCATCAGTGGTGAATAGAAGTCCCCGCTGGCCGCTCAAGATCTTCAACAATGTCCGAGGTGTCTTCCACGCGTCTCTATCTGGGAAACCTTCCTACCAATGGTATGCCTCCTGCTTGCACCTGGATGGAAATGTCCTGGAATCCGTATCAGTCGGAGCATTCCATGGCCTGTTCTGGATGATCCTGGCTACCGGCCTCATTGGAGTCCGGGATGAAACGTTTCCTGGAGGCGCTGTCGCTGACAAGCAACTGGTACAGCCACCAAGGCCGATGTTGAAGCGCACTTTAACACCCATGGCACTGGAAAAATCACCGAGATCAAGCTCATGAGCGGCTTTGGCTTCATCGAGTACGAAGATGCCTTGGACGCCCGCGATGTTGTGCCTGGTATGTTCCATGTTCCGATCTGTTGATCTTGACTATTTACTGACATGAGATGAAGCTTTTCGTACGTCCCGCTTTGGTACTGGACTTTGACAGCAACATGTCATCATTAACCGCGTGACAGATGGATCCGACTTCATGGGGAACCGCCTTGTTGTCCAGTTCGCACGCGGATCCCGCCGTAATGAGACCTATCCTCATCAGGAGCGCACCGTCCCCCGTCCCAGACGCACTCCCTTCCGGATGCAGATCTCTGGCCTCCCATTTGAGACTTCTTGGCAGGTTAGCTCTTCTCTATATCGCATGAGTGTTGGACCCTTGGACACAATTTCTGAGGCCATTCTTTCCTTTGCGAGCGGCCGTCATCACAATTACATGGAGCCCAGTATGGCCTTGAGTGCTGGATATGCTGTGTCCTGACGGGTCTCTGGTCGCTACAATGGGAACCGAACCGTCCAGGCCAGGCTATTTCCTTTTACCACTCATGTATCCTCGTTTCTCTCACTCTTCGGCTTGTTTCACTGTGATTCGAAGGACTTTCCGGAATGGCCCAATTTGTATCCGGAGGCCTTGTGGACTTGAATCGCGGTACCTGGTTCGAGCAAGACGCATTCCCTCGTGTGCATTCTGCAGTTGCCGTCGGACTTACACTGGACCATAGGATCTCAAGGACTTTGCCCGTCAATCTGGCTTGGACGTCGTCTACTCCGAAGTAGGCCGCGGGGATGGAAAGGGGTATGCATACTTGAACATGTGATGGGTTCACCTGGTTACTGACCAAAGTCTAGCTTTGTCGAATATGAGACTGCCGCGGATCTCAGGAACGCCGTGGAGAAACTCGACAGCCGCGAATTCAAGGGCCAATCTGTTCGCTGCATTCCCGATGTATGTGGAGTCGTCTCATGAATGAGGCCAAGGAACTTGGCTGATACCTCGCAGACTCAAGAGGATCGTCCCCGTGACAGGTTCCGTTCTCGCTCTCCCCCACCTGGACGTCGCGGATATTTCCCTCCAGGAGGCGACGATTACTACCATGACCGCCGTGGCGGTCCTCGTGGCTACAGCCCTCGCCGGGATGACTATCGCCGTCGTTCGCCGCCTCCGCGCGACTATCCGGACTCCCGCGAGCGTTACGGCCGAACGCCCCCCCGCGCCCGTGGTACTGCAGACGACTATGTCCCGCCGCGTCCCCGCTACGCCGATGATGGCTATGAAGCGCGGGCTCCTCCTCCGCGTCGAGGTTATGAGGCTGACACGTACACGAACGGACATGGAAGACCTTATGACCGACCTGCGTCGCCGCGGAGACCCAGAAGCCCCGCACGTGGTGGATACGAGGGTGGCTATGAGCGCCGTCCTTATTGGTGATTACTTCCGTTCTTTCCGGTCGCTCTCTTGAAGCAATTCGGCTCGGAGACCGTCGCTTACCGTTTCGTAGATACGTCGTCCGTCACAGCCGCTGCTTCGTCGAAACCGTCGTGGTGTCTCCGGAACGACATTCAGGAGATGGAAAGAAAATGCACCGGGTCGAGAGTTTCTCTAATCCAGATAGCATAGCCCAAGTCATTGAGCGTGTAGGCTAAAGCAGCTAGAAATGCCAAGTTTCAAACCACAAAAATGGATTTGGTCGCAATTTTATGTACTGCACCTCAATGCTTTGACATGAAGCATCTGCTTTGCTGCCGAGTCCTTTTGAAGTGTGAGCTCGCTTCGACATCATCTTTGGAGCTCCACTGGGCTCGAGCTTCTCGATGACGGGTGATACAAGTATCGATATGATGAGAAGTGGCCGGAATATTTCCCCAGGTCAAGTTGATCGACTTGATTGTTGACTCAAACTCCGCACATGTGAGCATTCAGACTCGCTTATTGGCCCGCCACATGCAACCTTGGAAGGAAGCCCTTACTCTGTACGGACCTCGGGAGGACTCCTTCAGAAAAGCCTCCCAACAACACAACCGCGTAGATTCACCTGGCTTATGGCAGTTTGCTTGCTGCGCAACGGCTTCCTCTCTCATTCAAGGTATATGCCAATTGCAGGACTTCCAAATGGAAACGGCAGATCGTACAGCAAAGAACTTCGTGAAGAATGTCGGCAAGGCCGAACAGGCCCTTGAAAAGCGCCTCACGATATTGTGGGCTGACCTTCAAGAATGGCAAAAGGACAATCACTTCATCACCAGTGGCTACCGACCGACCAGTAACTCTCTGATCGGCTCTCTTGCAAGCCTTGGCTACCTGCACAACGAGACCGTCAATGTCTATTCGCATTTCCTAGGCTTCGTGCTCGCTCTGGCGGCTGCATTTCTCTTCTATCTCGATCTTCATCCGCGCTACCTAACCGCCTCGAACGGTGATTTGCGTGTCTTTGCCTGCTTCTTTGGCGGCGCATGCATCTGCCTCTTTAGTTCTGCAACCTATCATCTCCTCTCCAACCACTCCCCAAGGGTGGCCCGTTTGGGTAACTCGCTGGACTACTTTGGCATTGTTGCTTTGATATGGGGCTCTTTCGTCCCGAGCATATATTATGGGTTTGGCGTCTCTCATCCGGAGTTGACGCGGACGTATTGGACAATGTATGGTGGATATAAAAGTTCGATCAAGGCTAATCTCAATTGCTAATTACGATCACAGGATCACGACTATCGGTGCTGGCTGCGCAGTCGTGACCATCTTCCCGCGTTTCAGCACCCCCGACTGGCGCCCCTTCCGGGCTGGAATGTTCGCCGCCATGGGCCTCTCGGCCGTCGTGCCCGTCTTGCATGGACTCCATCTTTACGGCCTCGCCGAGCTCGACCAGCGGATGGGCCTGCGGTGGCTGCTCTTGCAGGGATTTCTGTACCTCCAAGGCGCGGCCATCTATGCAGCACGAGTCCCGGAGCGATTTAGACCTGGCTCCTTCGACCTCTTTGGCAGCAGTCACCAAGTGTTCCACATCTTCGTCGTCTTTGCTGCGGCAGCTCACTTGGTGGGGCTTTTGAAGGCTTTTGACAATGCTCATACCAGGGTTCCGCTTAATTGAATGGATGAAGGATCATTGTAACTGGTGTTTATGATTCCGCTGCAACTGTCTTCGGACAAGTTCGATTCTGATCGATTCAGATGGTGGCAGTTAGAGACGCAAAGTCAGTCGGCACCTCGATCTCATAGCATCAAAGACGGGTTGAAGCCCAGCAGAGAGACATCATCGTCCTATCACCTGCTAATGCAATGCGATCCGGTTTGTTCAGGTTGTATAGAGAGTACCAAGTCCATATATAGAGTCTTAGATTTCCATCTCCATCTCTTAGTATCACAGGGGCGAGGAGGCTTTTGCAATTTCCCCGCCATGAGCTCATGTATTTGGACGCCCGACGAAAGCATTAGGCGCGTTGCTGCAAGATCCGCATCTTCTAAAGGAGTTTTTTGATAAGGATAAAACTTGTATGCTCGCTTCGGCGCGTTATTAGAATAATTCCAAGGTTTAGCTCCGTACGCGCACGCGAAAACTATATTGTCGTCTATGGGCATGTACCAGGCTGCCAGCATCAACACTACAAGTAAGATACAATATAGGTATCAGACCCTCGTGTTCAACATCTCTTGCCCATCTATTTTGTCATAGCCGACTGAAAGTTCTTCTGCTATGTAGCTAATGAAGTGCAGTCTCGGCATCGCGATGTGTACTGACCTCTGCTTCTCATTGCTCAATCTGAGAGACGACGCCGATATCAACCCGTGCAGATGATACTCGATTGACACGAAATGGCACGACAAAGTGCACCTGTCACACATCATGTCGCGCCGACTACTGCAAATGGGGAGCCTCCCCCCTCCACTGTTGCTGCACAGATTGTCAACAATCATGAGGCTGCCGCCGCACAGCGCCAACCAGAAGATAGGAAAGCCTTTGGGCAATTACTGCAAGAGATGTTGGCCAACCCTGCTGCGGAGAATCCCGATGCGCAATTGAGCTGTAAGCTGGTTGTCATCATGGCAGAAGCTGGCTTGAAAGTGCTTGCCAATGGAAGGGTCGATCCATTCTTCCCCAGAGAACAACTTATCTCGCAAGCTATCGACAGCTCAAAGATAATCGAACTCATAATTCGCAAGAATCCCGAGCTGCTGTTGGAGAGAGAGTCTCCTTCACAGCATGATACGCCGCATCCGCGGCTGTTTCTGTTCCTGCTTCCAAGAATTCTGTCCGTCTTGGGATGTGAGAAATCTGAAGCGCTTACACCGAGTTTGGGTTGGCTGCTCTTGTCTCTTCTCAGAATCTCTACCCAGACCATTGATCTCTGGCAAAATGCGTTAACGATAAGCCAACTATACCAGGCATGCGTGAATGGTAAGCCAGAATCCTCGTCGACGATCATTAAGCTCATTTTCCTCTCAGCAATTCTTGAGGCATGGGAGCGCTTAGCACCCACTATAGACTCTTCGTCAGCATATAAGGTCACCTTGCCTCCGGCCCAAAGCATCAGCAAGATCTGTGGCGAATCGGATCAACTTCTGACTATGCCCAAAGGCTACCAAATCGAAGTTTCCTCGCCTAGCCAAGCCTTACTTATAGGAATGACTTTGCTTTCTATACTTAGCACTCCACATGGCCTCAGAGGTGGGAGTGAGCTCACCGCCATGTCATGCGCCAGCTTGAGAGGATGGGCTACTCACTCTATGTTCCGGTTCTGGAGGCGTCTGAAGCATTGGGCTAGTTTGTCGCAAATGTCTGAGATATTGAAACCTATGCTGCTCCTAAACCTCAGAAACTTCAGCGATCTATGCCTTGCAGAATCCGTCGACCTACGCCACATGTCTCAATACAAGATGACGATTCTCCACCCAATTCTCGCCGACTTCCTTCAGCTATGTACTAAAGTGGAAATTGATCACGAGATTCAGCTAGAGCTGACAAAAACACTCACGAAATTGCTCGTTCAGTCTGACCAAGCTTTAGATATGGCACAAGGCTCACTGGCCACTATCACGACATCGGTGCTCGGGGTTGCCTCAATCGAAGAGCGCCAGCAGCCTCTTACTGGTGAGCTTCAGGTAAGATGTCCACTGTGCAACCCTCGATTGCAAATTTCACTAAGCTGAGGACAGCATGTAATCGGCTTATGGCTAGAACGAATCAAAGTGATCGATGAACGGGGTAGCCGTTCAATGCCGCCGGCGTCGGCCCCAAGTTCTGTTCATTTACCTGTTCTTTCCGACAGAAAGCCAGAGGCGGCGCGCTCCAGAATTATCCAGACTCATGAGAATGTCGCGTTTCAAGCGAGCGATAGACCTTCCAAACGAATGAGGGTCGCTGGGTCTCCTTCGCCTGCGGTCGGGTCAAACTTCTATCAAAGGACGGCTCGTGAGTTCTGCTCGATACTCACCGGTCAAGACACACTTGACTTCGCGGAAGCTACCCAGCAGTTTTTGTGAGCGATCCGGTCCTTGTGTCGTTTATACGAATCTGACAATCTATAGGCCCTACTACTCAAGACTTCCTGAAGACGATAGGTGCCGAGTTCTGGCAGCTCTCTCTAAGTTACCATGTGCCGCCACTGGGTGTTTGAAGGACACAGAGTCTACCCTGAAGAGCTATGAAAGCGCAAAGTGCACTCTATGCGATAACGCAGACCGTGTGGCTTCTTTGACAGTAGTCGAGTCTTGGGATAGCGGTGATCGGCAAGCACACTGGAGACTGTTGTGCATTGCAATAAGGCAGCTCATAGCTTCGCCTGGTTTTACCCGCTCTTCGAGGCCTCGCATTTTAGTGACGATCGCAATTCAGCGACTGTTCGCACATTCGCTCGGTCGCTCTGAACTCGATTTGGCCACGGCTCCGTTGGGGCAATGGTGTATGCGCTCGCTACATAGCTCTCTTAGAGAGCTTAGACTAGCTGCTGGGTATATTCCGACCTCGCAAAAACAGAGCCCTGATACTGAGACGTGTCTAGGCATGCACTTGCAGCATTTCTTCGCAACGAGATACCGGAGGATATCCGTACCAAGAACCGTATCTACGCGCTAGATTTCCTGCGCACGCTGGCTGATCGTAAAGATGTCGCCGAGCAAGAGACTTTGATAGTCGCGTGGAGCCGGATTGCGAGGTAATAGTCATGGGGAAGCAGCAACGAAGCACATCTAAACTGTCTTTAGGGTTTGCGGAGACGATGAGCTGAACCTTAGTCTTCTAAGACTGATCGAGTACCTTGGGCATCCCAATGCTTACATATGCGGTGTGGCTTACAAAGAAGTATGTCTCTCCTCGTGTTTTAGGGCCCACTAACGCTTTGCAGCTATCTCAACTTGCAGTATGGTACGAATGTTCGCCAGAGGACTTGATGAGGCCGTTTTGGCGAAGTATAAGTGTCACTGTCGTGAAGAGCTTGCATACCAGGCCTCAAATGGCTCAGAACCTTACTGACATACTTGGTATGAGCGTGAACCAATTTCTTCTTCTTACACAAGCAGAAACGCTTCCCTATCTGGTCTTGATGAGACGACAGGACCTCTTGAGCAGGATTGCTTCCGCGCGAGGAACGACCGTTCACAACACTTGTACCCAGCCGCGGAGGAACCTTGCAGCTATCCTTGCATTATTACTTTCACAGCCTTCGCCGGATGTGGAGCAGACCACACACGAGTTTCTCTGCCAAGCTGCTCCAGGTTTTGGCAAGGACGACTTGAGCACCTGGATCAGGCTAGAGCCTGTCATGATTGCTTGCGAAATGCTAAAAACCGCGGGCGACGAGGATGAAAGTAATAAGAAGAGAGTACGTAAGAGCAACACACTGGTGCATCTTTGCTTGTGCTGAGCGTATTTAGATGTATCAAGCTTTCTATTCATTTGCTGCACTTTCCGACGGAAAGGCCGGCCTATCAAAGACCCCATCGAAGCAGACAAAACTCGTCACGGCCTTTTTTGAGACCAACATCTTGGGAATAATGGCGCACTTCTCGGACGTGGTCGACAGCGCTTTGCACCCGGTCTCGGAGAAACGGCGGTCGCTCAAAGGTGTTAGAGAAATGATATCATTAGCAACATCATCTGTTAGCGTTGCACTTCCCCAGGTACGATGCCCAGATGGAATTCCCTGGTTGATACTGACGATCAGCCAGATACGAGCATGCTTGCAGAGTGCGTTCCAAAGCGTCGATCTTCGTGAAGATGCATTCTCCGCTTGGGCTCTGCTTATCACTAAGGCCGAGGAAGAAGACGTTGCTTCTTTGCTCGAACAGACCCTGTCTCTCATCGTGCAGAATTGGCCCACATTCAGTATGCGTGCGCAGGAACGAGCGCAAGACCTGGTCGCGTACTTACTCAAGACCCACAGCGGCCTCATTCGCGACAGCATTCAGATGATTCCTTCGCTGAAATCGATTCCCGTCATGTCGAAATTTGACACGGAAATCTCGAGGCTGAAGGCAAAGATGGATCTCGCCAACCACTTCCAAGCGTTTGCTATGCGCTGTCAGGACGAAAATGCTGTGGTTGTCTTCCAAGCGCTCAAAGAGCTCGTTCCGTTTCTGGAAGAGAACCAACGCTTCGTACACGAGGCCGCAGTCAGTCAGCAGCCCAGCCCTGTTGTCGCTCGTCTGGCCCGGGCAATACTGGATGCATGCGTGAGATTCACAGAAGGGTACTCGGAAATCCTGCGACTGTGCTCTCAATGCCTAGGTCTCATCGGATGTTTAGACCCTAGCGGAATTGAAGCTGTTCGCGAGAAGAAGGAAATGCTCGTACTTTGCAATTTCGAATTGGCAAGCGAAGCTGTCGATTTCGTTGCGTTTCTCCTGGAAAGTGTCCTCGTCAAGGCGTTTAACTCGGCAACGAATGCTAGGGCCCAAGGATTTCTTGCATACGCAATGCAGGAGCTTCTTCAGTTCTGCGGCTTCAGCGAGGTGGCGGCAAGCCGACCAAGAGGTTCCCAGCCTAGCACCACCTATTCGAGATGGATGGAGATACCAGAAGCCATCAGAAATACATTGGCACCACTTTTGAGTTCTAGATACCTGCTTGTTCGCAATGCGCCGATGCCACCTGACCTCGAATCCCGTCCTATATTCTCCCCAGACCTCAGTCATGGCGCCTGGCTGCGCACATTTGTCTTTGACCTTCTAAGGAAGGGCAAAGGTGATAATGCAAAAATGATATTCTCAGTGCTATCCCGCGTGATTCGAGGGCATGATCTCTCGATTGCTAGTTTCTTGTTACCCTTCGCCGCACTCAACATCATCCTTGGAGGGACCGATCAAGAGGCGGACGATGTAGGACTAGAACTGCTTGCTGTCTTGAAGAGCGAGATCAGTGATACGCGGCAGTACGAGGCGGAAACAATCAAGCAATGCAGCGAGGTGAGCTATCGAGTCTGCCAATGTCGATCATGACTCCTTGCTAAGCTTCTCAAGAACGTGTTCCAAGTCTTGGATTACCTCCTACGATTCATTCAGGAGAAGAAAAAACGCATCGAGTCGGCGAGAGCAACTGCGGCGAGGCTAGGGAGAATACCCTCGGAATTCGATGAGATTAGAGACGTCGGTCAAATCAGCAGCGTTGAACGGATTCTGTCGTCGCTCCCCGCTGAAGTGATATCAAGGCGCGCCGTTGCGTGTGGCTCCTATGCCAGAGCACTCTTCCACTGGGAGCAATATATCCGGCAAGAGAGGGAGAGACAGAGTGTGCCCGATGAAGAACCTGACGATGCATTGTACCAGTTTCTACAAAACATCTATTCGTCAATAAACGAGCCTGATGCCATTGAAGGCATATCATCACGCCTTCGCTTCATGAATCCAGATCAGGAAGTATTTGAGCATCGTAAAGCCGGCAGGTGGACCGCCGCTCAGAGCTGGTATGAATTTCTGCTTGCAGAGAAGCCCGCAAACGTCGATATACAGATGGAACTACTGCATTGTTTACGAGAGTCAGGACAATATGGTAAGACCATATTCCGAACCTGTCAGATCAGAACTAATCCTTCACAAAAGATTCCATGCTGAATTATGCGGAGAAATTCCTCAAGACTTCGCCAGTTTCGCAGCCGAAGATTTTATCTCTTGCGGCCGAAGCGTCCTGGGTTACGGGTAAATGGCAGGTGCTCGAAGACAAGACTCACACGACCGATTCGAACGCCCAGGAATTCGATGTGGCGATTGGTCGTGCTCTTTTAGCGCTACGCAAACAGGATCAGAAGGAGTTTGTCTCGATCATATCGACGCTTCGAGACGCAGCAATACGAACCCTTTCCCCCTCCACGACTTCTTCTATTCAAACATGCCACGAGCCGTTACTCCGGTTGCATATACTATACGAAATCGAAGCGATCAGTGGCATGTCGAGTATCCACAAAAAAGACCGTGCGGTAATACTTGAATCGCTAAATCGACGACTAGATGTATTGGGATCATATCTGCCGGACAAGCAGTATCTCCTTGGCATCCGGCGCGCCGCTATGGAGGCCTCTAGGTTGGCTTCACTCTCCGCTAGATTTTCGGTTGCTTATTTCGGTTGCAGGCTCGACTTTAGGAAGCTTGACATCGCCTCTGCTTGGCTGACTAGTGCGCGGTTAGCTCGCAAGGCCAATTTCATCAGCGCAGCTTTCAACGCAGTTCTTCGTGCTGGCCAGCTAGGCGATGACTCGGCGAAGATAGAGCACTCCCGTCTTCTGTGGATAGACGGCCACCATCGCAAAGCCATACAAACCCTCCAAGGTGCAATTTCCCTCGATGCTTTTCATGCCCACGACTTTTCTACGGTCCAAGAAGACCCCAGCTTGACCACAGAGAAACAGCTGCAACAGAATGCTCTGAGTGCAAGAGTATGATGAGCACTGCTCGCGGTTTGACAGGGCTGACAAATTAACAGGCACACCTGCTGCTCGGTAAGTGGCTAGACATGTCTGGCCAGACACCTGCGAATACGGTCAGGGAAACCTACTTAGTCGCGGTGGAATCTAACAGTCGGTACGGCCGCCAACTGTACCTCTCGCTCATTCCAGTCACTTGCTGATTTCGCTTCCAGGTGGTCAAAGGGTCATTACTATCTCGGAAAGTACTACAACAAGATCCTGGAGTCAGAGAGGGTTCTGCCGCGTTCAAAACAAAGTCAAGCTTAGTAAGATACTGCAAGATTGCCTTGCCTTCGCACTTTCTAACAAACCTAGTCTCTCTGGCGAACTTGCAAAATCGATTCTTGAAGCTTATCTTCGGTCACTGTGCTTTGGCTCTAAGTATTATTACCAGGCGGTTCCGAAATTGCTCACTCTATGGTTGGAACTGGGTATGGAGGTTCGCAATGGAGCCTTGAACTCGGCCGAGTGAGTGTACATGTTCTTTGTTGCTGCCCTCGTGGTCTAACTCGTTTCAACAGCGCTGAGCTCATGGCCCATCGGACCCGGTCACTAGAAGGGATGCACAAACAGTTGCGGAAGTACATCTTTGACAGGTTACCAGCATACGTTGTTAGTGATCATACCTTCATTCGGTGGTTAATACTTACCATTGCAGTTTTACATCGCCCTGCCGCAGATTATCACGCGTATCAGTCACCCCAACCCCAGCGTCTACGACATCATATCGGGCATAATCCTTAAAATCGTGTCGACGCATCCACAGCAGGCATTGTGGAGTCTCCTTGCGGTAGCCAAGTCATCGGCGCCTGAACGGGCCAAGAGAGGCATGGCACTGCTTAGCAAGCTCAAGGTTTGATCACCACTCGCCATGTGGGTTTCAATGCGCTGACAGATGAAGGATTACGCCAAGAAGAGCAAGAAAGAAAGCATTGGCGTGGAGCTGAGAGTCCTTGTTAATCAAGGTCAAAAGTTATCCGATCAGCTTCTTTCCGCTTGTGAAGCACCGGTTGAACCAAAAATAACGCACGTCAGCCTCTCCAGGGATCTCCGATTTAACCACAAAATCGCCCCGTGTGCCTTGGTGGTGCCCATAGAAAGTACATTGACCGCGAGTCTGCCAACAGCGGAAGGAAGTCAATATGTGAAGAGTCACAAGGCGTTTCCACGAGATGCAGTCACGATATCGTGTAAGCTTCCAAATGTGGGTACTCTCGTACCGTGCTGACCCGTGCTCTTAGCTTTTTCCGATGACGTCTTGGTTTTGAGCTCACTTCAAAGGCCGAGAAAGCTAAATGTAAGGGGATCTGACGGCCGAAATTATGGTCTCTTGTGCAAGCCAAAAGACGACCTACGGAAAGATCAGCGACTTATGGAGTTCAATTCCATGATCAATCGTGCCCTGAAGCGGGATGTAGAATCAAGCAAACGTCGGCTTTGTCAGTAAACCCGTGTCACTTATAGCTCTGAGTTAATGTGCTCCAGACATCAAGACGTACGGTGTCACTCCACTGAACGAGGAATGCGGGACTATCGAATGGGTCGATAACTTGAAGCCGTTCCGAGATATCATCATTCAGCTTTATAGGCAAAAGAACATCAAAATTGACGTGAGCACACTCCTCGACGGTGTGAACTCTAAACTAAGCATGTCCTGCAGTACAATGAGCTGCGCATTCTATTGGCGGAAGCAGCTGCCGATTTCAGGAATTTGCCAATTTATACGAAGCAAATTTTACCTCAGTAAGCCATGAGCCTGCATTGGGCAGAACTAAGCTAACTAAACGAAGTTTCAAGCCTGTTCTCCACGAATGGTTTGTGGAGACTTTCCCAGGGCCTGAGGCATGGTATGCTGCTCGACTCAGGTACACGCGCTCATGCGCCGTCATGTCTATCGTTGGGCATGTCCTCGGGTAAATGGTAGATCTTAGTATATTCAGGAATATGCTGAGTTTCTACAGCCTCGGGGACCGCCATGGAGAAAACATTTTACTCGAGGAAGGCAATGGCGGCATATTCCACGTAGACTTCAATTGCTTGTTCGATAAGGTATGAGCAACTACGTAGCGCGTCTCATCAAGTCTAACATCAACGACAGGGCTTGACTTTCGACAAACCCGAAGTCGTTCCGTTCAGGCTGACGCACAATATGGTTGACGCAATGGGAGCATACGGTTACGAGGGTATGCTCTTAACAAATGCCACAACCTTGAACTGCCAGACCTAAACTGCTCTTAGGACCGTTCCGCAAAGCCGCAGAACTCACATTCACGATCCTGCGTCAGCACGAAGACACCCTCATGACCATCCTGGAGACGTTCCTCTACGATCCTACCACCGATTTCATCGGCAAGAAAAAGCGATCAACACCCGGAGTTCCCGAAACGCCCCAGGAAGTGCTCGACAGCGTACGCAGCAAATTGCGAGGACTGCTGCGCGGTGAGAGCGTCCCTCTGAGCGTTGAGGGCTATGTCGATGCATTGATTAGCATGGCTAGAGATCCGGCTCGGTTGGTCGCCATGTACATTGGGTGGTGTTCATTCTTTTAGTAAGATGGTACTTTTGCGAGTGGCATCTGGAGCGAACGTTTGAAGGTCTATCTCTAGCGGGACTTTTAACGTATGTGTGTAGATACAAGTACACACCCTGCATGACTCCGCAATGGTAGGTGAAGGTAGAGCAACGGCAAACGCAGAGCTCACTGGCGAATCGGACTAGTCTTGTGTATACATTGTAGATTGCATATGAGAGACTCATGGACATGAACAGCTACAAAGTACATTTCAGGGAAACGGGAATGAAGGTAGTACGGAGGAGCGATACACACGAAGTGGCTGGTACATGAGGCCCTGAAGCGCCAGCAAGAAGCTGCAATGAGGCCGTAAACCAAAGCCAGTTCCATACTCTTCAGAGCCTGTTTCTCCTGCATCTGTCGCAAGCCATGAGAGCACATTGTTGGCATTCGAAGATGAACACATCCAGATAGTCGAGGCATTCTTCACATTGATACGGTCCGTCAATACGCATCCATTGCTCGTGATAACATTCGTGGTTGTCGCGTAGATTCCTAACGACGTCGGCAAAGATATTGGCGACGGCATCAAACCCACCCTGCACAGCTTGCGCTTGTCCAACGGGCGGCACGGCGGCGGGTGGGGCGGGCTGGGCTGCTGGTTGTCTTGGAGCCGCAACTTGAGGCTGTCTAGCTGCTGGTGCCTGAGCGGCGGCTGGGTGCCGCTGTGCTGCTGGTTGTCTCCGAGCCACGGCTTGAGCTTGTCCAGCTGCAGCAGCACCGGCGGATGGGCGCCGCTGAGCTTCTGGTTGTCCCCGGGCCGCGATCTGACCTGCTCTTGCCACGAGGCGCTCCTCGTCCCATTGATCGCATCCGCAGGTTTTCCAGCGCAGGCCGCAAAGATAGCAGAAATGAGCTCCGCAGCGACACCTGGTTCAGTATCAGTACCTGCACTCTACGGCAGTAGATTGGACGGCATCGACTCACGTTATGTGGTTGCACCCAATCTCTAGTTCTACAACCCTTGCGCAAGAATAGCAACGTTGCCATCCCCTGTCCGCAGCGACCGCCAGCAGTGTCTGCAACGGTTCGTCGTTCGGACAGTCTCCACCGTGAGCCGCAGTCTTGCACATGGTGCATGTCGCTGTGCCACACTCTCGACATGTGGCGATGTCATTGCCGATATGCTGGGGAAGGACAAAGGCTGCGCAGGCTCGCGAACTGCAGTAAGTTCTGTTGGTCGTCTCAAACTCTATCTTCTTCTTGAGGTAGGTCTGCGACAAACCGGCAGTCAGAAATACCCGCACGGTTTCGAGTGGAATCGGTTGGCGACAACAACGAGCCGGGAAAAGGGCTTCATCCGTCATGGATGCCTGAAACAGATTCTGCAGGCATGTTCGACAGTACTCGTGTCCACAAGGTGCGCGGGCAACGTCGAAGAATAGGTTCATCTCGTGGCAGACTCCGCAGAGGCGATCGTTGGCTGCTTGTCTGGTCTGCTCTGCCGAGGTCACAGACGAGGACGAAGACGCCATGACGGAGTCAACTCGGCTGCTCTCGTCATCGTTGACCAGCTCTCCGCTATCACGGACAACATATAACGCTGTGAGCTTCTGGAGATACTCGTCGTGAAGACGCTCGCCTCCCTCCTCATCAACGTCCATTGGATCCTCAGGAGGCCCTCTTAACTCGGCCGGCACCGCTCTTCCGGCCATTTGGAGCGCCATGGCTCGATCCCTCGCAGCGCAGGCTTCGGCTCTGTTGGCGTCATGCACTGCCCGTCCGTCCGTAAGCACCGCGCGCGCAAAGCTCAGCGCCATCTGTCGGTCAGAGAGAATCTTAGCGTTGTGTTCGAGCTCTTCCTGGTAAACTTTAAGCGCAAGGTCCATGTCCGTCATTGATCCTTCAACATAATTCCCTTGACGGGAACCTCTGATTGATTCGATGTCCTGGAGCTGAAGCTCAAGCGCCATGGCATCGGTCTGCTCCGCTACCGGAAGGGGTTGGGATGCAGCCAAGGCTTCCATGGTGTTAATTTCCTGAATTATGCAGACCTTGTGAGTAAACAGAGGTCTCTACCAAGGGGTGTTGTGCTCGTACTCTAATAGTAACTCGAGCGGTATGGAAGAAGACCTATCGGAAGTCAAGACAGTTGAGACGGTTAGCCGTTGACTTTTTCTGTTTGTAGATTTGGTAAAGCCTGAAGTTGAAGCGCTATTGGCCGCTATAGAGAAGGTGCTTCCAAACACAGGGTTCTTCGGTTGTTACACTTGCGCGTTGGTGTATTCCAGTCGCCCACCTGCCGAGGTGTCCAGGAAAATCATCGCTCATATAGTTGTTAACCCTGAAAACTTTAGACCAGTGTCACAATTTCACTCTAAGTCGGGTGAATGAGCTCCTCAGAGACAGTCAGAAGTGTGTCTAGGAGGTTGAAAGCAATGCAGGATCATAGAGGAGAAGTTGGAATCTGATAAGTCTTCTTACTCGAGCTCTTAGATTGGAGAAGTAGAGTCAGCACGGAGAGGATTTCCATATCATGCACCGCGAGCAACCCATCTTTCTACACATGAGGCAGCCTTTGGAAAGTATTTTTCTCCACTAGTGGGTGAGAAACCGTGAGAGCGAAGATATAACACACTAAGCCAGCTACTAGACCTATTTCTTGAAGCTATGCTCAATACTTCATGGCTACTAAAGCTCTTCACTGGCTGAAGGGCAGACTTGCCAACGTAATACCTAGTTGCCGTTGCCTCACGCATGTGTGCACCGTCAATCAAGCACTTGAGAGGCTTGAGAACAGCGCTCATTTCCAAGGCTCGGAAGATTGCTTGGTACTGTCAGGCCTACGTAGCGTCCACGATTCTGGTCAGGTTTGCTGTTATTCAAGAATACGCTCCGCCATCTATGTACGACGTTGGGCCGACGTTGAATCGAGTCACGTTCACGACGCGGAAGTTTATATTGAAATGCTTTGGCACGCTTGGCACTCCGTACTC
>QQTW01001633.1_pt1 | contig 15857 bp, 13 predicted proteins | sample 1904831 | NCBI WGS metagenome assembly QQTW01 (sample SAMN09435610, study PRJNA476489) | Subsurface metagenome, whole genome shotgun sequencing project. | reverse complement strand
AACTCCCCTTCCAATCCTTGCAACTTTTCCCGCGCTTCGCGTACAGATTTATAAAGAGAGTCTCCCTTTGCGAAAGCGGTAAGAAAGTTTTTCAGAAATTCTTGTGCTACCCTGTCGGGAATAGGTTCGCGCATCACGATCGCTTGAGGTAAATGTAAATCTGCCAAATCTGCTGCTAAACCCAGGCCATCGCAGGAGTTAAAAATTGCTAGTTTTAAACCGTTGGATATTGCTTTTCTCAAGCCATATTTTAATTGGTCAATTGTCAATGTTTCTGTCGAATTAATCTGGAAGCATCCTTTACCCTGACTCGAACTATGTCCCGCAAAAAATAAAATATCCCATTCGTTCTGCCAAAGATTTTCGTTTAGTTCCTGCGGTTTCGGTTCTACTAAAAACTTAATATCTACATCGGGCAGTTTTTCTAATATTTGTCGGTCTTGGGTAATATTAATACCGCTACTATTACCTAAAATACTCAAAATTTTAACTTTCTTTTTAGCTTTTTTAGCTACTTTTAAAGAACGTAAATATTCTGGAGGGCTGAGGGCAATTTCTGCTTGGGGATAGTCGGATAAAAATTCCCACAAACACCAAGGTAACTTCAACACATTGAAGTCGGCAACAATCATCAGATGAATTTCATCTTTTGGTGTTAATTGGGTACGTAATTTGCGGTCAATATTTAGAAAAGTATCTGCGCTTAACCAGCGATTAAATAGGCTTTTTAATTCCCGACATACTTCTTGAAATTCAGCATGGGAAATATGAGTAATTTCTCTATCATCCTCGTCAATTTCAAATTCTGGATGCGCTGTTGCAGTTTTTCGCCAAGTGAGATTATTATATAAAGTTTCATATAGCAATTGCCAACGTTGATAAAGCACAGTCAGAGATGGCATTGCGGGTAAACTTCCAGTAAATTGCATCGGAGTCAGTTCTTCTGCTTCCCAAAGTTGCGCTGTCACAGTCGGAAAGCCGTGCTGCAATTCTCCTTTTCCTAAATTTAAATTAATTAGACGATGCATTTTATTTATACAATTCTATCGAAAGTCAAGAAATACGGGGGAGGGGTATACCTGTTAGAGTGATGCATCAAGAAGGACTCTTACTTTGTGCCCTTTGTGCCCTTTGTGGTAAAAAAAACTTCTTTTTTAACCACAAAGGACACAAAGGACACGAAGGGAAGAAAAAGACCAGATATTTCGCAACATGACTATGTTTATTTGTGCCGACTTACTTAGCGATTAAGGATGCTCTATATAAATCAAATTACAAAATCTTCTCTAATTATCAAATCATCAACCTCAATTTTAATAGCAAACTGAGTACCAACATAACTTTTAAACCGCTTTAGTTGAATAATATTATCAGTAGCCCTAGATTGAATCGATTGAATAATTTCTCCCGAAGATGAAAGCAACTTCAAACTAAGTTCTGGTGGCAATTCATCTTGGTTTTGGCTACGTAATTGGATACGAATGCCAATGCGTCCATCTGTTTCTATGTCTAATCCCAGCAATAAAAATACTTCCCGATCGAGTAAATTTAAAGATTTTACCCTTTTGATAGTTGCTTCATTTTGTTCTGCTGTCTGCCTAAAGCTAAAGCCTAAAGCATCCCTACCCTGTAAATTATCTAAAGATTGCCAGCTATCCTCAAAAGTATTTTGCAACCACTGACTCAGATTTACTACTATTTTGAATGTTATTGTATCCCTCTGACGCACTTGAGCGAGGCTGTGTCGCCAATTATCATCGCTTACTAATGCCCCCCATAAATAGAATGGTAATTCCAACCTGGGTTGAAATATATCGAGATTCCCTAATCTTTGTAATAAGTTTTCCGCTTGGGTTGCGGGTACAGGAGATAAATTGGTAACAGGAATACGAGTTGGTTCTTCAGGATTGAGTTGACTGACTACCCACAACACATTGATATCTTGAATTATTTCCTGGGCATCAAGGCTGTAACTTTTGTCAAATTGGTTATAGCTACCTGTGGTTTTTATTTGTTTGTGCGTGGTATATCCCCATACTCGCATCAATAATTCCTCTGGATTGATTTGAACTGCCAAATAATAATCTCCAAGCCAAGCAGGAATATCCACCCATTCTTGAGGAATTAGCAATTCACTGTTATCAAAAGATTTATCAGGCACTAGTATAAGGCGCTTACTACCCCAAGTTAAAGCTGTACCGTTGACTACTGACCAAAAATTAGGTAGCAAAGCCTCATTCAACCAAACACTTGCTTGTGGTTCGTATTCAGCTTGTAACCAAGGGAGAAAGGTTTGCAGACAAATCTGGTTCAAATAAGCATTCCACTGTCCTTTTGCTGTGGGTTGTGACTGACTTTGCTGCCAAGATTGGTGGGATAATGCCGGAGAGATTTGAAACTCTAATTGGGTTGGGGTATCAGATAAGAAAGTCATATGATTTTGGATTTTATTGGATTTTATATTTTAGATTTGTCGAAATGCGATACAAATAGGTGTGCGAGAGTAAACATAACTATGTTACAACTCGTAAACGTAGCCCAAACCCTTACCAATGACCAATGCCAACTGACAACTGACAACTGACAACTAACGACCCTCATAATCTAGCTTTATTTATACAGACCTACTTATTGCGTCTCTACTGATAATGCATTTGTAACCATTCTTCTAATATTGTGCTGATATATTTAACCACGTCGGAAGTTACAGAAATATGCAACGTTTCCTGACTCCAACTAGTTAATGTTAATAGTAATGATTCTCGTGCTTTTGATAGTTTGCGAGAAATACTATATTGTTGTACTGCTAACTCTTGAGCGATTTGCTGTTGTGTTAAACCTTGTTTGTAATAAAGTTGCAAAATTTTTTGAACAGAGGAGTCGAGTTTATTGATAGCTGCTTCTAAAACTGTATTTATTTGGCTTTTTCGATCGAAACGTGCTACTTGTTCTTCTTGTTGAATCCATTCTGTCAATAAAGATTCCTGAAGCGTAGTTTCTACTAGTTCATCTTGTAATTCTCCTTCTTCGTACCCTGGTTTGGGAGAATTGAGAGATTTGACAGTTGGATACAAATATTTACGGACTTGATTAGCGCAATCAATCAACCAGCGTTCTAGAGTTTCTTTTGTACATTCCGTACCGGGATTCGTAAGTTGATGGCGCATCCGATTGTAAGCATTTGCTACTGCTGACCAAGTGCTGGCTTCAGGTGTCGATATTTGCCGTAAATGTGGGGTTTTTCGTGATATATAAATGCTTTCAAAACAAGTCCAAGCTAATAGATAACGTTCAATACTTGCGGGATTAAATCCGGCATTTTCTAGAGATTCGGTTAACAGCTTGCGGCTGACTTTGAGTAATAAACCCCAATTGTTGCACAAATCAACTTCTCGACTTTGACGCAAATAATCTCGGATAATATTGCCAAAAGCATTGCTAGCATAAGCTTTTAAACTACCACTGGCATCGGGATTACAACCTTTGAGGATTTTCGGAACGGACGCGATCGCAACTTGAAAAAAGTCTGATATTTTATCTTTCGACCTTTGCCTCGGTATCAATTTTTGTACAGTCCAGTAACAAGGTTCTTGGAGGTAAGCAGACATATGTCCTAAAGCAACTTCCTTATTTTCAACTTTTTGCCAGGATTTGTGCCAATAAACTGCCCAAAATTTTTCGGCATTTTCAGCTTGTGAAAAATGATTTAAACAAGCTTTCATATTTCGATGCAGTTTAGCATCAGTTACCCAACCACTAAATCTGTCAGCTTCAAATTGTAAAAAAGTCGAAAATATTTCAATGATATTTTGACGCGGATTCATAAGAAATTACAAATTAATAATCTAATCTAAATTTGAACAAAGAATGCGATAGATATACAGCTATTTTCAGGTCAATAAACCACTTATTTTAATCGCGCAGAGGCGCAAAGAAGAGTTTACGTGCCACAATCATTAATTGAATCAATCTAAAATCTAAGTAGGTGGACGAGAATAAACATAACCCATCTTACGCTCGTAAATGTTGACCAAACCTTTATCAATGACTAATGGCAAAGGACTAACGATCAATGACCAATGCCAACTGACAACTGCCGACCTACTTACATTACCAAGGATTACCAATCAAAGTAAATCCAGCCCAATAATAAGGATGCGATAACTTAGTACCATCAAGAGAGATTTCTTCCGGGGAAAAATTACCTCCACGAATTGCAGGATTATCCTTTAAACTAACTTGCTGTTTAATCATAGCAATTTGAGTTTGCCGCAGAGCTTCGGCTTTGATAGAAGTAACTTTAAGTTGACGGTAAAATTGACTCATCAAAGCTAAAGTTCCACCATCATTAACAGACCAAAGACTAGCAACAGCAGCTTTTGCTCCAGATTGGACAGCTAACCCAGCAAAACCCAATTCAGCTTGAGAATCGCCAAGGGCAGTACGGCAAGCACTCAATACTAGTAATTGTACTGGGGGTTTGGACAATTCCAAAGTCTTGAGTTCATTCAAGCGAACTTGTGTATCCCAAAACTGGATATAAGATTTATCCACCGAACCGGGGGAGAATTCCGCATGGGTAGCTAAATGTACAATTCCAAATGGATAAATAGCCCGTTGTGCCTTGAGGTTTGCTAAGGTAAATTCCTGATTCAGCAAAGATTTACCTTGCCAAGGGTTAGCTATTATGATACTGATTTCAACTGGTACAGCAGGTAAGGAAGATTGATTTTGAAACTCTGATGCTCCCATTGCCAAAACTTGGGTTTGGGTGATGCTAGCTGGTTGATAATCTAGCAAATTAAACGCTGGAATAATTCCTAAACTATATTTTTCAACTAAAAATTGTTTGCCATCATGGATTGCAGCCAAGGGAACAGTACGCAACCCGGAACCTAAACAAAATATTAAATTGTTAATTCCTTGGGCTTGTAGTGCAGATTCCAAAGGAGCCATTATCCATTCATATAATTGTTTGGCATCGCCGAGATAATCCAGGGGTTGAGAATCACTATTAACAAGATGTGTGCGGAATTTACGTACTCTTTCTAACAAAACATCTTTTTTCGCTACGGCAATACGTTTATGGATAGGCGGTTTTCCGGGTGTCACTAAAATTAACTCAAGGTGGTTAGGGGTGGGAACTGCGTAAATCAGGGCTGTTTTTTTACCAGTTTGTTGGTAAGTCTTATCTAAAATCAGACTAATTTCTTTGGCTTCGACAAGCTGATTAGTAGGAAGTTTCCCTTGGAGATATTCTTCATACTGCTGCTTCCAGCTTAGTTCGACGTGTTTGATTGCAGAGGCTATATCTTGGCTATCGAGAAACTGTTTGAGGACTTCGGGTTTTAGACGGGAAACAGGAAGTTTACTAGATTTTGATGGTGGAGGAATTGCTTGCAGTGGCTGTTGATGATTTTTCAGTGCGTACAGTCCGATTAGGGAAATAACTGCCAAGAAAGCTAATAGAGTTAACTTAATTTTGTTCATGTTTGTTTCGCCACACTTTTACCTCCAGACTACAAAAAAAATTTGCAGTTCCTCGCCTCAAGGCTGCATAAAACAAAAAAAATTAACGTGTAAGTTTTTAGAAATATTACAAAGGAAAGATACTATGGAATTCATCAAAACTAGTCTCAAGATAAGTTTACTCAGTTTACTTACTTTTGGACTGACTACTCCAGCTTTTGCTATACCAGATAACGACAATGGTATTCGTGCAGCAGACTTTGCAGGTAATTTAAATAGCGGTCAAGGATTTATAAAAATAACGGGTAATGTGACAGCGACCGATGACTTAGAAGACTTTAAACAAGTTTTACTTACAGGGCGTTCTAATTTGCGTTTAATCGGTGAAGGAGTTGCACCTAACGGAGGACGTACAGATTTATTATTAGTTCGCGATTTGAACAATAATGGTCGAATCGATCAAGGCGAAACTATTGGTCGAAGTCTAGGCTCATTTTCGCATCAAATTACTCGCCAAAATCTAGCTCCAGGGCCATACTATATAATCATCCGCAGCAAACAATTTAACTCAAACAAAGTTGAGTATCAAGTCAGTGTAGATGCACGAGTATAGCTCTCGTAAAGGTTGGCTGCCCAGATGCGTCTCGGCAGCCAACCAATAAGTGTGGTAATTACGAATTACTAATTAAGCAAAGCAGTACTCACTATCCGTAGTTAAATAAAAGATACGACTGATGGGATGCAATGCATGGCAAGACCTACGGAAACTAATCCTAATCAAATTTTGTGGCTGCAAGTAGTCGGTTTAGCTGCAATCCAGGGTGCAATTACCCTTTCTTGGGTGATTTATAACTTCTACTTGCCACAACTTCTAGTAGAAATGGGCTTTTCGCGGGATTTAGCGATTGGTTTGGTGGTTATTGAAAATGCCTTGGCTGTAGTCATGGAACCTTTAATGGGTGGACTTTCAGACAAAGCTAAGGGTTGGACTGCCAATCGTTTTCCGTTTATCTCCGCAGGTGTGATTCTCTCATCGGCGTTATTTATTGTGATTCCATCGATAGTAACGTTTCTCCAGCCTTCGGAAGCCACACGGTGGATTTTTTTATTTGTAGTGGTTAGCTGGGCTTTGGCTATGACGGTGTTTCGTAGTCCTGCGATCGCATTATTAGGAAGATGTGCCGCAAAACCAGAATTACCGACAGCAGCTAGTTTACTGACTTTGGTAGGGGGTATAATTAGTGCGTTTCGACCAATTAGTAATAATTTTCTGCTCAGTTTAGGAGCAGTTTTTACCTTTAGTTTCGGTTCCTTTGTTTTGCTTGCTGCTGCTTTTGTTTTGCGATTTGTCAATCCACCGGAGAAACCCGTCGATGCAACAGTGGAAACATCGAACGTACCCGAACAATTGCTACGGGCATTAGCCTTACTTTTCGGAACTGGTTTCGGGATAGCTTGGGGTTCCCGGTTGCTGATGGATGTTTTGGGGAAGCTGCTCAAAGTTGAGTTAAATACCAATAATATTGATGGCATGATATTTTTTATCAGCCTCTCGTTGGCATTTGCAGCTTTACCCGCAGGGGTATTCGCTAGTAAAGTTGGCAACCGCAAAGTGCTAGTTTGGGGTATCTGTGCTATCTCAATATTGATGATGTGTATGTTACTGGCTGGGGCAAAACTACCTTTTGTTGTCATGGGTGTTGTTAGCTTTAGTTTGATAACTAATGGCGCAATTCCCTTTGCATTAACCTTAGTGTCTCCCCAAAGGGCTGGTTTAGCACTGGGAATATACTTCGGTGGTGTAGCCTTGGCTGGGGCTTTACTACCAAGGTTTTTCCCCGAATTGGCTAATCTTTCACCTGAAGAAGAAGTATTGATGAGTTCTGCCGCGTTTCTGCTAGCAGGTGGCTGCGTGACTGCTAGTCGCACGATTAATAAGGTAAAAGAATTATGACTCGATCGCAATTTTCCATCCAAATAATCAATGTTGCTGCCGTACTCACACTCATCGCCAGTTGTTCCCTAAATTATGGAGAACAAATAACTGCTCAAGTCCCGAATTCAACATCAATAAATTTTAAACCACCACCACCACCAACAAGTCGTGGTGAGCCAACAGGAAGAGGGCAAGGAGGAGGTAGTCGCGGTTGCGAACCAACAGCACTTGTACCATTGACTAAATTCACTAATGGTGAATCAAATTGGGGATTAACTGTAGCCGAACGTCCAACCTTTTGGTTTAGCTTACCCAGAAATTTAACAACCAAAGATGCGATCGCGTTTGTATTACGAGATGAGCTTGGTAAAGAAGTTTACAAAAGTATGCTCAAGTCCTCGGAAATACCGCAGGGTATTGTTAGTTTTGCTTTACCTAAAAAAGTGCCGCTGCAAATTGGTAAATCCTATGGTTGGTCTTTCTCTATTTACTGCGATTTTGAAACTGTTGAAGATAAACCAGGAACTGTTCAAGGTAGCATTCAACGAGTCCCTATCTCTGCAATGCTGACTCGTCAGCTAGCAAGTGCCAAGACACCTGTCTCTCAGGCAAGTATTTACGCTCAAAATGGTATTTGGTTTGATGCTTTGACAACTCTGGGAGTCAATATGGGCAGCAAAAAAGAGAACGCGATCGCGGATGCTTGGAATGATTTGCTACGACAGGTGAATTTAGAAAAAGTTGCCTCATTTCCCGTTCTCCCCTGTTGCAACCGGGCTAAATCATCAAATTAGGGGGATTGCTTAAAATAATTTAGCGGCAAAACGAGCAATTGTTATATATACTAAATAGCCTAACCTAGCATCACTGCCTGGTTGACAATATAACAAAATTGTGTTAATGCTATGTCTTTCGTACCTTTACACATTCACAGTGATTACAGCTTATTGGATGGTGCGAGTCAGTTACCGGAATTGATTGACCGTGCCATCGAGTTAGAAATGAAAGCGATCGCACTCACCGACCACGGTGTGATGTATGGTGCGATCGAACTGATTAAAATTTGTCGCATTAAGAATATTAAGGCGATTATTGGGAATGAAATGTATATCATCAACGGTGATATTACCAAACAAGAACGTCGTCCCAAATATCACCAAGTCGTTTTAGCTAAAAGTACAAAAGGTTATAAAAATTTAGTAAAATTAACATCGATTTCCCACCTCGAAGGTGTGCAAGGTAAAGGGATATTTTCGCGTCCTTGTATTAATAAAAATTTACTGAAAGAATATCACGAAGATTTAATAGTTACCAGCGCTTGTTTGGGGGGAGAAATACCCCAAGCAATTATGAGCGGTAGACCCGATGCGGCTCGAAAAGTTGCACAATGGTACAAAGATGTATTTGGTGATGACTATTATTTAGAAATTCAAGACCACGGATCGCAAGAAGACCGGATTGTTAACGTTGAAATTGTTAAAATTGCCAAAGAACTCGGAATAAAAGTTATTGCTACCAACGATTCGCACTTTATTTCCTGTTTCGATGTCGAAGCACATGACGCATTATTATGCATTCAAACAGGTAAATTAATTGTCGAAGATAATCGAATGCGTTACAGCGGTACTGAATATTTAAAATCCGCTGACGAAATGCGGCAATTATTCCGCGACCATTTAACCGATGATGTTATCGAAGCAGCCATAAATACGACTGAGGAAATTGCCGATAAAGTCGAACCATATAATATTCTTGGCGAACCACGCATTCCCAATTATCCCATACCTTCCGGTCATACCCCCGAAACTTTCGTCGAAGAAGTAGCATGGTTAGGTCTTTTGGAAAAGTTGCGGTGTAAAAATCGTTCGGAACTCGAACCAGTCTATAAAGAAAGGCTAGAGTACGAACTCAAAATGCTTCAACAAATGGGTTTTTCGGCATACTTCTTAATTGTGTGGGACTATATCAAATTTGCACGCGACAAGCATATTCCCGTCGGTCCCGGTCGCGGTTCGGCAGCGGGTTCTCTGGTTGCGTTTGCGATGGGAATTACTAATATTGACCCAGTGCATCATGGCTTGTTATTCGAGCGTTTTCTCAACCCAGAACGAAAGTCCATGCCGGATATCGATACGGACTTCTGTATCGAAAAACGCGATGAGGTGATTGATTACGTTACCCAAAAATACGGGAAAGAACGAGTTGCTCAAATTATTACTTTTAACAGGTTGACATCGAAATCAGTCCTCAAAGATGTCGCTAGGGTATTAAATATTCCCTACGGTGAAGCCGATAAAATGGCAAAATTGATTCCTGTAGTTCGAGGTAAACCCACTAAGCTGAAAGTGATGATTTCCGAGTTAACACCAGCACCAGAATTTAAAGAAAAATACGAGAATGATGCACAAGTTCGTCATTGGCTGGATATGGCAATGCGGATTGAAGGTACAAACAAAACCTTCGGGGTTCACGCTGCTGGTGTAGTAATTTCTGCCGAACCATTGGATGAAATTGTTCCGCTACAACGTAATAATGACGGTTCGGTAATTACTCAATATTATATGGAGGATTTGGACTCGATTGGGTTGTTGAAAATGGATTTTTTAGGGTTGCGAAACCTGACGATGATTCAAAAAACCCTCGATTTAATCGAAGAAACTAAAGGATACTCAATCGACGCGTATGATATTACTGCACAGGAACGTAAAGCGCATAAGATATTAGCAAAAGGTGGAGAAGGGGCTAAGTTACCAAAAGATGTTGAAAACACTTATAAGTTATTAGAATCAGGGGAATTAGAGGGAATATTTCAGTTAGAATCGTCCGGGATGAAGCAAATTGTCCGCGATTTGAAGCCATCGAATATCGAAGATATTTCCTCAATTTTGGCACTGTATCGACCGGGACCTTTGGACGCGGGATTAATTCCTAAGTTTATTAACCGCAAACACGGTCGAGAAGAAATCGATTACGAACATATAACTTTAGAGCCAATTCTTGATGAAACCTATGGAATTATGGTATATCAAGAGCAAATTATGAAAATTGCTCAAGATATGGCAGGTTATACCCTTGGCCAAGCTGACTTGTTACGTCGGGCAATGGGTAAAAAGAAGGTTTCAGAAATGCAGAAACAGCGGGAAAAATTTATCGATGGTTCTGCTAAGAATGGGGTAAGGCAGCAAGTTGCTGAGGAATTATTCACGCAAATGGAGAAGTTTGCCGAATATTGTTTGAGTTATGATACTGAGGTTTTGACTGTCGAATATGGCTTTTTAGAAATTGGCGAAATTGTTGAGAAAGAAGTTGATTGTAATGTATTTAGCGTTGATGATAGCGGGAATGTGTACGCGCAACCTATTGCCCAATTCCACAATCGCGGACAGCAAGAAGTGTTTGAATATGAGTTAGAAAATGGGGAAGTAATTCGGGCGACAAAAGACCATAAATTTATGACAATAGATGGGGAAATGTTGCCGATTAATGAGATTTTTGAGCGGGAATTAGATTTATTACGGGTGAAGGGTTTACCGGAGTAAACTTGCGGATTAGCTTTTTGAGCAGTAATATGCGTATTTTAGCGGAGCATAGGATTACTTACCCCAATGTTACTTCAATTTACAATTATCTGGTTACTTCCTAAGCCAGTTAAAGAGACAATCACAATAGTGCATGGTGCTTGGTCAAATATTGCGTTTGGGTTGCAATGTAAAGCACGAAATAAATAAATTATAATCCCCATTTGTAGATAGCCAATGGGGATAACCATTTAAAAAGCTATGAAGAATTTAACGATACAATCTACTCCAGTGCAAACAACTAAACAACAGCATCCATCTGGATATTTAGGCTTTAAATATCCTTTAATATTAGGACTAGGGATAGGTATTTTAATCGGTTCGCTGCGAAATAAACATAATCTTGATAGTAATAGCGCGATTTGTTACAAATTTAATAATGATATCGGCAAGAAATAATAGTTAAATAAACATCATCAACAGCATAAACCAAACGATTTGTATCATCAATTCGCCGCGACCAAAATCCAGCTAAATTTTCCTTTAGAGGCTCTGGTTTACCGATACCCTCAAAAGGCATCCGCATCGTCTCCTCAATCAGTTTATTGATTCTTTTGAGAGTCTTTTTATCTTGCCCATTCAAATTAAAATCATTCTCTTTAATTTCATCAAAACTAGCAAGATAAGTATACTTATCTACCCATACTTATTGTCTCATAAAATTTTTCCCGGAATCTACTTGATTCATTACTATCAACAATTCTAAAAAGGGCTGATTTCAGAAATCCCTGTTTATGGTACTAAGGTACTAGTAATTGGCGATCGCTGCGGTGCCAGTTGCGTAAGTCCTGTTTATGCTGGAATTAGAATTGATGGTGAAATTTTTGATATTCCTGTTTATGCTGGTGTAGGAGATGTCACAAGTTTTACTCGGTCGTCAATGGTTAAAAAATAAGCGGTTGGTCGTTGATATGCCATCAGGTGTGTTAACCTTGGCAGATTGACATAAAAACAATAATAGTTAACAAGTTATAATACCCCCACACCCGTAACCATACTCGCAATGGCTTCGATAAATTCGTCAGCAGCGATGGGTTTAACAAAATGGTAGCTAAAACCTGCGTCGAGAATCTGCTGTTTATCAGTATCAGTACCGTATGCTGTTAGTGCGATCGCTTGGATTGATTGGCGTTGTTGAAGTGGTAATTTCTGAATTTCGCGGATTAAATCGTAACCATCCATATCTGGCATACCGATATCGCTAACCAATACATCAGGTGGATTCAAGGATATCGCTGCTAATGCCGCTTTGCCAGAGGTAACAGATGTTACAGAGGCTCCCGATTGTTCTAATAAAAACGAGACAAACTCTAAGTTGTCTGCATCGTCATCAACAGCTAACACCTTAATTCCAATTAAAGAGGGAAAATCGTTATTTAGATTCATCGGTGGTTCGGGGGTTAAAACTAACATCACTGGTAAACGCAGAGTAAAGCTTGCCCCCTGTCCCTCGCCTGCACTATCTGCCATAATTGTGCCACCATGCAATTCAATTAAGTGGCGCGAAATCGCTAAACCTAGTCCCAATCCGCCAAAATTGCGCGTCGTACTCGAATCAGCTTGGCGGAAATATTCAAAGATATAGGGTAAAAACTCCGGTGTAATGCCAATACCAGTATCGGTAACGCGCACTTGTATTTGTGAATCGACTTCTTCGAGGTGAATCTCGATTTTACCACCTGCGGGTGTAAATTTAACTGCGTTGGTAAGGAGGTTGCAAACAACTTGTTGGAGACGGTTAGCATCACCTAATACTTTGCCGATGTCGTTTTGTAGTTTGAGTTGAATTTCGATTGATTTGACTTCCGCACTTAAACAAATCGTTTGCAATGAGGCTTGAACAATAGATGCTAAGTCAATGGCAGCTAAATTTAACTTGAGTTTACCCCGCAAAATCCGCGACACGTCGAGTAAGTCATCGATTAATTGCACCTGAAGTTTGGCATTGCGTTCAATAGTATCAATTGCTTGCTTTGTTTTAGCTTCATTTAACTTGCGGGATTTGAGTAATTTTGACCAGCCTAATATTGGGTTGAGAGGGGTACGAAGTTCGTGCGAAAGAATCGCTAGAAACTCATCTTTGATGCGGTTTGCAGCTTCAGCTGATTCTTGAGCTATTTTTCGTTCGGCTGCTTCGACTAAAGCGCGATCGCGCATACTGCGATATTCCTGAACGCGGAATGTTAAATCGGTAACATCCTGAATCGACATTAGTGCATAATAGCCTTCATCGCCGAACGCTGGTAGTGATGTTACGGTTGTGTGTTGGATGCGATTTTGACCCTGCGGCAGCGGTGCGGGGATGGTGTATTTATGCAGTTGCGAAGAGAAAATTGTCGGCAGACCACCTTCAAAAACTTGCTGTAGTCGAGTTGCGTATTGCGGCTGTTCTAAATGGGGAAATCTGAACGTAATTGGCGTACCTAAAATCTGACTGCGAGGAATTTTCGTCCATTCTTCCAAACAGCTATTCCAAAACAGAACTATATAATCGGATTGGAGAATACACAAGCCCAATGGCACTAGGTCGAAATGGTTAAATTTTTCCTGCGCTCGACTTATTTTATCCATTGTTACCCAAGTACATCTATAGCCGCCAACATTACTTTACTACTAACTTACATTTGTCAACATTATTTGACAATTTTTCTCGAAAAACTTGATTTTTTATATATTACGAATAAAAACTGTCACTTGTCATCTGTCAGTTGTCAATAAGTAGGTAGGCATTGAAACAATGAAGTATGTAAAGAAAAACAAAATAACCCAAGACCCTATGAACCTACTCCCCACTCCCTACTCCCTTAACTTAATTCATTGGTAACTCTAATTCTAGCTCTCGATTAATTGCTTCCATTAAAGCGTCAAAGGAATTCATCTCAAAAATTAAAACAATATTACCCATAATTTCCAGTCTTTCCATATCAAACCGTGCTTGCGCTAGCAAAAACACACTTTGTTCGGCAGAACTACTCTCTAAAGATAATATATGTTCAATCGAATCCTCTAAATATATTGGTAATCCATAACAAAGATGCTGATTGAGGACATTACTAATCGACCCCATAATACCATTAATTACGATATTACCAACTTCGCTTAATGTCCCAATTTTGACCGAATTCAAATCGGAACTACCCGTTTCTTCCCCTGTAAGTATGCTGACCAGCGTCGATGCACTGTCGGTAGGAAAAATCAAATTTGCTTTTCCTGTGAATGACCCGGAAAAATTTAATCGTACAGATGCAAAAGTATCTTCATGAAATCGCTGTTTTAATTCTTTTTGTAAATCCCGCAAATACAGAACCCGAACAACCGGAATTCCCAAAACAATCCGCGATTGTATCATTTGATTGAGCATACTCGCTGCTCGACCGACACCAATACTGATTAATTCTTGTAAAGCATCAATATGGGCTGCTTGAATTTTGTGCATAGTATACATTTAGCCCCCACCACATGCTTGACGCACTGCTAGACGTACTTCATCTTCCTTGAGAGGTTTACATAGAAACGAAACAGCACCAAGTTCCAATCCGCGATCGCGTGCAGAATCTTGGATGTCAGCTGAAACAATAATCGTCGGTACAGTTATCCCCGACTCTTGTAGCATTTGCAGAAACGCAAATCCATCCACATCCGGCATTAAAATATCCGTTAAGACACAATCGGGAGTATGAGTACGAACCATGTCCAATCCCTCCTGTCCGTTACTTGCTTCGAGGATTTCGTAACCATCGACTTGGAGCATTTTACGAAGCATCCGTCGAGCAAAAGCTGCATCATCAACAATTAGGACAGAGGTCATTTTGTTTACTTTTGAGATTTAATTGAATTAACTCGAGTGTTTTCCAAGTTCTTAACACTTATCGATTTTAAATTCCACTCTACCAAACTTTCCTTTACAATTCAGTAAATTTCTTATACCTTCTTAATCTAAATCGAACACAAACTTATTTAAAAGCTATTATCATTAACATTTTCTTAAATTTTCAGATAACAATTTAAATATAAATTTACATAACCATCTTCTATCGATAGATATATTTGATTTATGTCTATGGGTATATTTTTGTTGGGAAGATGGTAAATTTAGTATAAGCAGAAAATATATGGTGTATAAGTATTAATGATTTGATAATAGTTACCTATGGATGACCTAGATAGCGATGATATTAAAGCATTTTTAGCTGAAAGTTATGAGAATATTAATCAAATTGAAAACTATATTGTTGATTTAGAGAACTCAGCAAACACCGATATACTAGTTAATATTTATCGCTATCTGCACACGATAAAAGGGAACTGCGGCTTTTTAGCTTTTTCCAAATTAGAAGCAGTTGCCCATGCAGGTGAAAGTTTACTTGGCAAATTGCGTGAAGGCAAGTTAACAATAAATGCAGAAATTGTCACAGCATTACTCCAAACAATTGATAGCATCCGTGAAATTTTAAACAATATCGAAGCTAGTAGTAGCGAAGGCGATGAGTATTATTCTAACTTAATTCAAAAACTGATGGAACTGGGGGTAGAAGGGAAAGGGGGACAGGGGGGACAAGGAAAAGTATTTTCTTCCCAGTCTCCCCCCTCTCCCTTGTCTCCCCCCTCTCCCGATTCAATCCGTGTCGATATCGGATTGCTTGACCGAATGATGAATTTGGTAGGTGAGTTGGTGTTGACTCGCAACGAAGTATTGCAGTTTGCCCTGGAGTTTGAAGATGCAAAATTTGCAGCGATTAGTCAACGGTTAAATTTGATTTCATCGGAGTTGCAATTTGGGGTGATGAAAACCCGAATGCAACCGATAAATACAATTTTACAAAAGTTACCGCGTGTAGTGCGCGATATAGCTTCTTCTTGTGGTAAAGAAGTAC
>QQTW01001632.1_pt1 | contig 15858 bp, 15 predicted proteins | sample 1904831 | NCBI WGS metagenome assembly QQTW01 (sample SAMN09435610, study PRJNA476489) | Subsurface metagenome, whole genome shotgun sequencing project. | reverse complement strand
GACCCAGGCCACCATCCACGGCTGGAAGGCCATGAACGGCCGGCAGGGCGGCGACCCAGCCAAGCTGGCCCGCGTGCTGGTGCAACTGGCTGCCATGCCACAGCCGCCCTGCCGGTTCGCGGCGGGTGCAGATGCAGTGGAGGCCTTCAAGCAAAAGGCGCAGGCGCTGCTGACACAGGCGAACGCGTACCCGGAATTGTCCACCAGTCTGGCGCTGGATCAGAGTTGAGCTGTCCCCCTGTGACCGCCACGCGGCCACATCTCACTTCAGGAGAACAATGATGAAAGGAACCATGCTGTACGGCCCCGGCGACGTGCGCTTTGAGGAGCGCCCTGATCCGCAGATTCTTGAGCCGACGGACGCCATCATCCGCATGAGCGCCACCTGCGTGTGCGGGTCTGACCTGTGGCCTTACCGGGGTGATGACGTCAGCGACGAACCGATGCCGATGGGCCACGAGTACTGCGGCATCGTTGAGGAGGTCGGGCGGGACGTGCGTCACCTCAAGCCAGGTCAATTCGTTGTGGGTTCATTTTTCGCCTCCGACAACACCTGCCCGATTTGCAACGACGGCTACCAGAGCCGCTGCGTGGATGCCCGGCCGATGGGAGCGGAGGGGGCACAGGCCCCCTACCTGCGCGTCCCGCTGGCCGACGGCACGCTGGTCGCCACACCAGAAGTCCCATCTGATGACCTGCTGCCCAGTTTGCTTGCCACGTCTGATGTCCTGGGCACGGGTTGGTTCGCCGCAGACGCCGCCAACGTGACGCCAGGCAAAACGGTTGTGGTCGTCGGAGACGGCGCAGTGGGCCTGCTGGGGGTGCTGTCCGCCCAGCAGATGGGGGCCGAGCGCATCATCATGATGAGTCGGCATGAGGCCCGGCAGCAGCTCGCGCTGAAGTTTGGCGCGACCGATATCGTGACTGAACGCGGTGACGAGGGCGTGGCACGCATCAAGGAGATGACTGACGGTCTGGGCGCACATTCGGTGATCGAGGCGGTCGGCACACAGGAGTCCATGATGCAGGCGATCCGCGCCGCGCGCCCCGGCGGGCATGTGGGGTACGTGGGAGTATCGCACGGCGTGGCTCTGCCTGGACTGGAGCTGTTCTTTTCCGGCATTCACCTGCATGGTGGCCCTGCTCCGGTACGCCGTTACCTGCCGCACCTGATGGAGCTGGTGCTGGCGGGGAAGATCAATCCAGGAGCGGTCTTCGACCTGACCCTGCCGCTGGATCAGGTGGCGGAAGGCTACCGCGCCATGGACGAGCGCCGGGCGATCAAGACGCTGCTGCGCCCATAATCGGTAGATGGTCGTCACCGGCCACATCGCGGGTCTCCGGAACCTGCCAGCCCCAGAAACCTGGCGCTTGAACTGTCCAAATGAACATCTCTGCAACGACGCGCGGTGCGGCAAAAGGGTTTCAGACGAGCCGAACCACTTCTGACCTTTTGCCAGCGTCAGCCCTAAGGCAGCGAAGAGATAAGTTTGTCCTGGCCTGCAAGGAGGCAACGATGGAATACACCAGATTGGGAACAAGCGGCTTGCAAGTCTCGCGTCTGTGCCTGGGCTGCATGGGCTTTGGGGACGCCTCCAGGTGGATTCATCAATGGGTACTGAACGAGGAACAGAGCCGCCCAGTGATTCAAAAAGCCCTGGAACTGGGCATCAATTTCTTCGATACGGCCAATGTCTATTCCATCGGCGCGAGCGAGGAAATTCTGGGGCGGGCCCTGAAGGACTTTGCCCGGCGCGATGAGGTGGTGATCGCCACCAAGGTTCACGGCAAGATGCGCGACGGCCCCAACGGGGGCGGCCTCTCACGCAAGGCGATCCTGAGCGAGATGGACCACAGCCTGAAACGCCTGGGCCTTTTCGGCGTAATCGTCGATGCTCGGCGTGGCGTAGGTGGTGGACTCCGCACTGAGGAGTTCCGTGCGGAAAAATCCTGGTTCTACCAGCATGGTGTTGATCCCGAAGGGGGCCACCTCCGGCGCAAGTCCTTCCATCCAGCCTTCCAGGGCGAACTTGCCCGCCGCGTAGGCACTGGCGAACGCCCCGCCGACCAATCCCGCGCCTGAGGAGATGCCCATCAGCAGTCCCGAACGCTGCTGACGCATCACGGGCAGCGCCGCCCGCGCCACATTCATCGGGCCGAACAGCAGCACCTCAAGTTGCCCGCGGACCTGCTCGTCCGTCATCTCCTCGAAGAATCCGGCGTAGAAGTTGCCCGCGTTGTTCACCAGCACGTCCAGCCGCCCGAATGTCTGTGTGGCGGCCCTGACGGCGTTCTGGGCGTCGTCCGGTCTCGTCACATCCAGCTTGACGGTCAGCAGTCGTTCGTGTGGCCCGAGTGCGGCGGCGACCTGCTGTGGATCGCGGCCTGTGGCGACCACCAGATGTCCAGCCTCCAGCGCCGCCGTGGCAATGTCCCGGCCTAAACCGCGTCCGGCTCCGGTGATCAGCCACACCTGCTGCTCCATTCTTTCGTGGGTCATGGGTTGTCCTCCAGGACTGAATCGCAGTAACTCCGTCAAGTGCCTGGGGCAGCAACTGAACAGGTACCGAATCCATAGACGTCGGCGGGAACGGTGTCTCCAGTTCTCCTGCCGCAGCTTCAACGTAAATGCTGATCCGGCAGATGGGGGTGATGTTCAGAGCATCGAGCGAAAAATTCAGACTTTCAGGCAAGGACGCTGAGAGGTCTGAACCTACGATGGGTTTCAGGAAGGCGCGGCGAAACATGCCCGCGCCCAGAAGGAGCCTATGAGCCAGATCACCCCCTCCAATCCAACCGTGGCGGCCCCGGCCCCCACCGCGCCGCTGTGGCTACCTGTCTTCTCCACGGCCTTCGTGGTGATGAACCTGATCACCTCGGAATTCCTGCCCGTCAGTTTGCTGACGCCCATCGCCCATGACCTGGAGATTTCCGAGGGCGCAGCGGGTCAGATGATCTCGGCCACGTCCATCGCGGCAGTGTTCACCAGCCTGCTGACCGCCTCGGTGACCCGCACGCTTGACCGCAAGGTGGTGCTGCTCGCCGCGTCGGCAGCGTTGGTGCTGTCCAACGTGCTGGTGGCCCTCTCGCCCAACCTGCTCGTGATCATGCTGGCCCGCCTGCTGCTGGGGCTGGCCATGGGCGGATTCTGGTCACTGTCCAACGCCACGGCCCTGCGTCTGGTGCCGCGTTCGTTCCTGCCCAGGGCACTGGCCATCATCTCCGGCGGCGTGGCGATTGCGAATGTCGTGGCGGCCCCGCTGGGCAGCCTGCTGGGCGCGGCGCTGGGCTGGCGCGGCGTGTTTGTTACTGCGGCTCTGCTTGGCCTGGCGGGTCTGGTGTGGCAGTGGGTCAGCCTGCCGCGCATGGCACCGGGGCATCCGGCAGAACTGAAAACGCTCGTTCGGCTGCTGGGGCGACGTCAGGTGCAGGTGGGCATGGCGGCGCTGCTGCTGACCTTCGGCGGCTTTATGACCTTCTTTGCCTACCTGCGCCCCTTTCTGGAACAGGTCACCCAGATCGGGGTGGCCCAGATTTCCGGCGTTCTGCTGGCCCTGGGGGTGGCGGGCCTGATCGGCACGGCCCTGTCCAGCCGCCTGCTGACCTGGAACCCTCGCCGCACGCACATCGTGGTGCCGCTGGTGATGGGGGTGCTAACCCTGGGCCTGCTGTTTGTCGGCCACGCTCCTTTCTGGACAATCATCCTTCTGACCCTGTGGGGCCTGGCGAACAGCGTCATGCCGGTCGCCTGGGGCAACTGGGTAGCGCACGCGGTGCCGGACGAACCGGAAAGTGCTGGGGGGCTTCAAGTGGCCGCCATTCAGTTCGGCATGACGCTGGGGGCGGGTTTGGGTGGACTCGCCTTTGATTACAGCGGCTCCACAGGTCTGCTGCTGGGCAGTGGGGCGGCGCTGATGGCCGGGGCGCTGTTGATCTGGAAGGGCCTGAATCACCAGACGGCTCCTGTACCGGGGCCGTTGGATGTGGGGAACGGCAGTATGACGAGATGGCATGGCGAGGTGACAGAATGAAAAAAGATGCCCTATTGCTCGCCAGTCTGGCCCTGTGGAGCTTGGCCCCAGTATCCCTCGCTCAACAGGCGAGTCACGAGAAAACCATGAACATCACGCTGAAGATCGGCAATCAGACCCTCAAGGCCACCTTGACTGACAGCGCCACCACCCGCGATTTTCTGTCGCTGCTGCCCCTAACGCTGATGCTGGAAGACCACGGCGGCACCGAGAAGATCGCGTACCCTCCGCGTCAACTCAGCGCGCAGGGATCAGCAGCAGGCAGCACGCCCAGAGCAGGCGACATCGCCTACTACGCACCCTGGGGCAATCTGGCGCTGTACCACAAGGATTTCCCGTATTCCAGCGGCCTGATCATCCTGGGCAAGCTGGACGGCGGCCTGGACGCGCTACGTCAACGGGGCAAGGTCAACGTCACCATCCAGAGGGCGAAATGAAGGTCACAGAGGCCAGCACCGGGATGCTGCGCCTGCGCGAACTCATTGAGCGGCACGCGCCCTACGACGCGGAATTTCCCCTGCGTGTTCCGGGCGTGTCTGTGGCCCGCGCCACCCGTGGGCATGACAGCCTGGTTCACAGTGTTCAGCGCCCGGCGCTGTGCATCGTCGCGCAGGGCAACAAGAGTGTCCACCTCGGCACCGAACAGTACGAGTACAACCCGGACCGCATGATGATCTACGCCGTGAACCTGCCCATCGCCTTTCAGGTGACGCAGGCCAGCGTCCGTGAGCCGTTCCTGACCTTCAAACTGGATCTTGACCCGCAGCGCCTCGCGGAGCTGGCCCTGAAGCTGTTTCCACACGGCCTCCCCCGGAATCAGGGAGGCCGGGGTGTGCAGGTCACGGATACCGATCCGGCCATCATCAACGCGGCCACCCGGCTGATGGAGGCCGTAGAGAATGAACGCGAGGCGCAGTGGATCGGGCCGCTGATCGTGGATGAACTGTTGATCCGGCTGCTGCTCAGCCCCGTCGGCCCGATGGTGGCGCAGTTGGGGCAGGTGGAGTCCAGTACTCAGCGTGTGTCGCGGGCCATCGAGTGGATTCAGGGCCATTTCGACGAGCCGCTGAACATTGACGCGTTGGCCGAGCTGGTGCATATGGGCGTGTCTACCTTTCATGCCCAATTCAAGGCGGTGACGTCGATGAGCCCCCTGCAATTTCAGAAAAACCTGCGGCTTCAGGAGGCCCGGCGGCTGATGGTGTCCACCGCGATGGACGCCGGAACCGTGGGGCGTCAGGTGGGGTATGCCAGCGCCTCGCAGTTCACCCGCGAGTACGGACGCCTGTTCGGTCAGGCTCCGTCCAGGGACATCGCCCAGTTGCGGAACCAGGGACTGTCGGCAGGAAACTGAAACCGGCGCGAATCCCGAAGCCGTGTGTCCGAGTCAGACCTGTTAGGTGAGCTGATGGGTAAGCCGCCGTTTGTTTCGCTCAGCATAGTGAGCAGGATGTTGCTGCTGGCCTCGATGGGAAGAACGCGATGCGGAGAGGTCTTGGATCTCTCCGCATCGCCCTTCACTATGGCTGTATGCAAAGGTGGGCTGAGCCCGTTCAATACGCCCAGGTGGGTGGCGGCGTCCACCAAGGCGTACCGTAGGCATAGCGCACCTCTAACACACCCTCCGATGACTGAACTCCATCACATTCAAAGGCTGCCATTTGCTCCCCAAAGTTCAGGGTTCCATCCATGGTCCAGCCCTTAGCCCCATCTCCCAAGGGCCCCATCCATGTCCAGGACTGTGCCTCAACGTGGGAGAGCATGGGCGTATTCCCAAAGCGCTGACGCAAATAGTGCAAGCAGAGTTGAGCGATTGCCGCCCCCTCCCTCTTATAGACACGCTGTTGCTGGATGAGTGCCGCTTCTTGCGCAGGCCTCCAAATCAACACGATCCAACCCCCACCCAGCACCACGCCAAGAACTAGCAATACCCGAAACCACCGATTCAGAAAGCGAAAGAGATGGAAAAAAGGCATCATGATTCCAGTGTCGCCTAACGTGGGATAGCTGTGCATCCACCTAGTGGATGAACTTGAATGCTTCACACCAGCCTGTGTTGCTCAAGGCCTGTCATAGGGCTGCACAGCACCTTGGCCGACACGCCCTAAAGGGCGTTTGTAAAGGTTGGAGAAACGACGAGTGACAGCCCACCTTGAGGGCCAGCATCTGTGCAACGATCAAGCATGGAGGATCAGCCCGCCACGCGACCTTTGCTCGTCCTCGATCTGGATGAAACGCTCTGGCATGGCGTTTCCGATATCGGTGCTCCAGACGTCTTTCGCTTCCTGCTCCGCCCTCACCTTCAGGCGTTCCTCGAATCCGTCTCTCAGCAGTACGACTTGGCGGTGTGGACGGCAGCCAGCGAAGATTGGATGAGGGCAGGGCTCCAGACCATCTTTGCCGAGACACACTTCAACCTCGCTGAGCGGGCGTTTTTTCTCTGGCATCGTGAGCGTTGTACGTGGAGGCGCAACGAACAGGGCGAGTATGAGCTGAGAAAGCCCGCACGCAAATTCAAAGCGAAGTGGATCCGGAGCTCCTACCCTCCCCAGCGGATCTTGGCTGTGGATGATCTTGCTTCGAATTACCGGTGTGGCTACGGACATTTGATCCGTGTCCAGACCTGGACAGGTGACCCGGAGGATCATGAACTTCAAGTCCTCGCGGCGTACTTGAATGTGATTGCTACTGAACCCGACTTCCGTCGCCTCGAGAAGCGACAGTGGCGGTCAAGACTCAACCAGCAATCCCTTGACGATTCGGCCTAGCGTTCATCGCTCAGAGGTCACGGGGGGTGCTCGAACCAACCGGCGTAGCATCAATCGAATCATGGCCAAGTGAATCAGCATTTCTGTGGTCTCAGGCAATGCCTCATCATCCTTGGAAAGTCGGCGGCACTTTCCGAGCCAGGCAAATGTTCGCTCGACGACCCAGCGGCGGGGCAAGACGTGAAAAGTCTTGCGTGGATCCACCTCCTCAACGAGGTCTGGCAGGTACCGTTTGGTCTGTCGCCACCAGGGATAAACGACTTCCACCAGTACGCCTGAGCTGTCTTTGGCCCACTTGAGGAATCCACCGGTGTAACCCTGGTCAGCCCACACCTTCTCCAACTTGGGGTAGATCTGCTTCATTCCGTCGAGAACCAGTTTGCCGCCTTCACGATCTTGGATGTCCGCGGAGTGAACCACCACGTTGAGGATTAAGCCGAGGGTGTCTACCAAGATGTGCCGCTTTCGTCCATTCACCTTCTTGGCACCGTCAAATCCCCGGATGCCGCCCGCTTCGGTCATCTTCGCACTCTGACTGTCAATGATGCCTGCGGTGGGCTGAGCATCGCGACCAGCCGCGATGCGAACTCGTTCGCGAAGCACGTCATGGATGTGCTTCAGCACACCGCAAATCCGCCATTTGCGGTACTGCGCATAGACGGTCGTCCAAGGCGGAAAATTCAAAGGCAAGAGCCGCCAAGCGCACCCGGTCTTCAGGACGTACAGCATGGCATCAATCAGCACCCGCCGCGAATGGATCCGCTTGCGGCCCGTCGCACGGGGGCCAGGCAGCAACGGTTCAAGCAAAGTCCATTCTGGCTCGGTGAGATCCGAACTGTATCCACTCCCCGCCATAGCTCAACATAAGATGAAAAACGCGTCCAGCAAAGCTTCGAGACGTTAACACACGCGCTTTAGCCGTGCGAAAACGGTCGTTTTACAGACGGCTTATCTATGCCGGAATCCTAAGTTGGCCAAATTCTGGCCCTTCCCTCGGTGAAACCCAACTCGTGCAGTGGTTCAAATGAAGCAGACAAAAGCGCCTCACTGGATCAGAACCCCAGCACGCCCAACGTCTTATAGGTGGCTTGAGGGCAGGGCAGCTCTTCTTACGGACTCAGAGTCCTTCTGCGCTTCACAGAGGCTGAGCTGGGCCTGCAGCCTTGCCTTCTCGCGTCACCCCGTACAATGCCCGCATGCCCCGGCAGAAAACTCCCCCTGCTGCGGAGATGCGCCGTTTTGTCACGGACTGGTCGGCCCGTTTCCAACACCCCGATCCGCTGCCTGACGCTTTCCCTGATCGGGGGCCGCTGTTGGAGGATCTCAAGGCGGCCTATCAGGGCTGGGCCGCTGTGCAGTGGGCCGAGCAGCATGGTCAGCCTGTCTCATCAGAGGAAGTCAGCGCACTCCTGGGCGAGAGCCGCGTGCGGGCGGGCAACAGCAGTGAAAAACAGCTCTGGCGGGAGCGTGTGCTCTACGTGCAGCCGCTCCAGACCTACTACCGCCTCCCCAGCAAGGTCTGGCAGTGGGTCCTGCGCGCAGGCGTGGCCGCTGGGCACTTCCCTGCTGTCGTCGCCCCCGCCGCTGCGCCAGCAGCCGATCCCACCCCCAATCAACCCTACCTGCTCACCCTCGCCAACAAGCCCAGCGTCCTGATCGACCGCGCCACCCGCGGCCCCGACGGCTGGAACGACGCCTCCCTGCAATACCGGGAAGCCTTTGAGGACGGTCTGACCCTCAACTACTACGAGGAAAACACCGGAGCCGACATCCTGCGCCAGCAGCTGCGCACCCTCGATCCCCGCACCTCCGACGTGTGGCGGCTGCTCACCGCCAAAGCCCTCGAACAAGACCGGCACGACCTGTTTACGCCTATCACCATCAAGCCCGGTGAACTGGCCCGGGCCCTGGGCCTCAAGCTCCACCCCAACGGCAGCGTGCGCCCCAAAGACCTCCTGCGCTGCACGCAGAGCCTCTTCCACCTCGAACGCCTCTGGCTCACGCTCCCCGACGCCGCCCCAGGAGATGACGAAGGCTCCCGGCAGCGCGTCCTGGCCGTGATGGCGCGCGGACGCTCCCGCAAGGTCGAGGGCCAGTCCGTGCCCAGCTCGTGGACCTTGGTGCTCGGCAACTGGGCCCAGTACTTTCCCCGCAGTTTCGCCCCCATCTTCCGCAGCCTGGTCGAACTCCCCGCGAACTCCGCCACCAACCTGTGGGCCAAACAGATGGGCACCGAACTCTCCTACTGGCTGCGGGAAACCGCCGGAGATCTCAGCACCACCCGTTTTATGCCTGTCCGCACCCTGCTGCTGCGCGCCAGCCTGATGCAAGAGGTCCTTGATCTGCGGGAGCACAAAAACCAGAACCGCGCTGTGGAACGCTTCGAGGCGGCCCTTGATCTCCTGGCACAGCTGGGTCTGTTTGAGCGCTGGTCTTATGAGGCCCGCAGCGCCGCAGCCATGGACCTCATGACTGGCAAACCAGAATTCTTTGAAACCTGGTTGCTGAGCCAAGTAGAACTTCAGGTGCCAGAACCCTTTTTGCAGTCGATTGCTGCCTTAGCCCTGGAGGAGAAGGCTAGTCCACGAAAAGGTCACCGACACCTGACTGCCGAACCGAGCCCGTAGTTCACGCCCTCCTGCAGGCGTCATCAACTCTGAGTGGCGTTTTCCCGACACCTGACTGCCGAAGGCGCCAGGACTCGAGCGTCTGGTCGTTTCCACGACACCTGAGTGCCGAACCTGCAGCGGTTCTCCGACACCCAAGTGCCGAACTGCATCCCCAAAAACGACACCTGAGTGCCGTGCGCTGTCGTTTCCACCGACACCTGACTGCCGAAGGCCAGACGTTTCCTCGACACCTGACTGCCGAACGTCCAAGCATGCAACCCATTGAAAAGTGCGATGGAAACAATGTTCTTTGACATTGGCAGGGCAGTGCACCACAACTCAGGTGTCGGTGAGTCCACCTTCTGAAGCAAAACAGGGCGGCGGTACAGTGGCAGTCACCGCTCCCTGTCCCCCTTGTTGTCGGAGGTTTTTGACCAAACAACTCAGCTGAGCCCACCGCTCATTTCACCCACCAGTCGCCGCAGCAGCGGGCGACGGACGTCCTTCTTTTGTCTGTTGGAGACCTATGCCTGCCGACCCAGCATTCCCGGAACAAACGCGCGCCTTCACGGAGGCCGAACAGGCCCTGCGGCAACGTGCCCAGCAACAGCTCGTTCAAAAACGGCTCAATGCGCAGACGCTCGAAGCCAAAGGGCAACAGGCCTTCCGCCGAGCCCTCCGCAGTAGCGAGCAACCTGCCCTTTTCGTCGCACCCACGACAGTCTCCGCTCCAGCCGAGCCCGCCGCTGTCGTGTCCACACCCATCATTCCCGCTTCCATTGAGGCTGCCCTAGAGAGGATCCGTCATCCCCGTCCAGGGACGCCAGCCGCTTGGGCTGTCGAAGCCGTAGAGCGCATCCGCCCCTTCCTCGAAGAACGGGTCCGGCGGCGCGACGCTCGACACAACGCCCTGATGGTGTTCCGTGCGCTGGCTCAGGGCGCCTACACCCTTATTCAGACGCGGGGGCAACTGCAAGGGCATACCACCACATACACCTACTTCACCGTGCTTGACCTGCTGCCAGTGGTCACCGGACTGTCGAGTGACCAATGCGAGCGGGCCACCCGGCGCCTGCAGGACCTCGGGTTGATCCACAAAACCTCAGGCGCTCTGCCCACACAACAGGACGGTCAAGGAAAGCGCTATCAGGGGGGCACCTGGGTCACGACCAGCTTCCTTGATGCGGAGACTGGACAACGCACTGAAACCAAGGCCTGTGCAGGCACCTGGGTTGCGGTTCTGCTCCGGCCGTCTCCAGGCTTGATCGCCCGAGTGAGATCGCACGAGCTTCCCGACTGCCCCCGGGATCTCTCTGGAGACCGGAAGACTGGACGCACGGCGTGGCAGGCCCTCCAGGAGGCCAAAGACAAAGTGCGGGAATCAATTCTCCTGTCAGGAGATAAGTTTGATATTGCCCCCTTACTGACGTGGTCGCTACCTGAATTTAATCTGAAACCCCTGGGTACTGTTGATTCCCGCAGTTCTTTCGGAGACGTCCAGACCCCCCAGGAACTGATGTGGAGCCTGAGCCGCATCGTCAGCACGCATCCACACCACCGTAGAGAAGCGGTTCAGGAAGGGGCGGCCCAGCTGGTCTGTCTGCTCAATGACTCAGGTTGGGAACGGCACTACTACCGCCTGCTGTGGCGAGCCACTCAAGCGGAATTCCGGGGCATCCCCGCCTACGCCCAACTCGCACACGCTCTTGAACGTACCCTCGTTGCTATGCGGGAACTGCAGCTCGCTCGGCCGGGGGCCTGGCTCAGTCGGCAACTCACAGATTGTGGCTGGATGGAGAGTGTGTACCACCTCCAAGAGTCATCCAGAGTAGCCTGACCTATCACAATATGGGGCGCCTCCCCTCCACTGAGAGATACTGGGTGCCCACCTGAGCCCACGCTGGAGCCAGCGGAAGAGTTCCTGCATGCCCAAAGACAAGATACTGACTTATCAACAAACCCATCCCCCCGACCTCGCCACCATTGACGCCCTCAGATTCGAAGGTCTGCAGCCTGCAGAAAGTCAAACCGTGGCCGCCCTGTTTAAGCTCCGAACGGGCGACCGCGAACACCTCTGCGGCCTCTACCGACGAGCAACTGCGGTGCCGTTACAGATCAAAGGACCCATCTGATGTCTGGAACAATCTTTTCCCGCTGACCCCTTCTCACTGCGGTGACGCGTGCCGTTCATTAGGAGAACGCACCAGGACCACCACCGCTAGGCCAATCAGTGCGCCCAGTACCGTTTCCACGGCACGGGCCAACAGCAGGGTGGGGGGTGCCGTGGGATGCGCCAACTGAGCCATCAGGAGTGCCAACGGGGTCACGAACAACAACGCCACGCTGTAATTGCGCACCACGAACAGTTCCGCCAGGAACTGGAGGGCCACGACCCACGTCACCTGCATCCACAGTGGCCACGGCACCGCCAGCAGCGCGGCACTGATGACCAGGCCTCCCAACGTGCCCGTGATGCGGTGCACGGCCCGTTGCACCCGTCCCTGATGATCCTGCGCGGAGATAGGGGCGACGGCGGCGACCATGGCCCAGGAGGTGTGACCGAACGGGGTGCCCAGGCTCGCAGCGCCTCCCAGCAGGGCTGCCAGCAGGTGCCGCGCTCCATGCCAGCGCAAGGCTGGCCCGTCCAGCGTGGTGGGTGGAGGGGGCATCAGCTCACCGGGACGAACATGCACGGAGTAGCGCGCCCCCAGACGTCCCAGCAGCAGGCAGAACGCCGCCGTCGCGGTGGCCACCCCCAGTGCCAGGGCGGCGGGTGGAGGCTGTGGGAGTGCCGCAACGCTGGTGACGGCAAAGACGAAAAATAATGCTCCAGCGGGCCGCAGGCCCCACGTGGCGGCCAGGACCGCTCCCACGGCGGCCACGACCGCGCCCGTCAGGGTCACGGCCCAGGGGCCTGCCCCGGCGTGCGCCAGCGCCAATCCCAGTGCCAGGCACATCAGGAGGAGCGCGGCGCTCTGCCCCTGGTGGCGCAGACGCACGCCCGGTGGCTCATGGCGGGCGTAGATGCCAGTGAAGGCCGCGAACGAGGCAAACATCGCCAGGTCCAACCTGTTCAGCCATAACAGCAAGAACAGGGGCACGGCGACGCCCGCCGCGATGCGAGCGGCAGGCAGGTGATCCCGCGACGACGGCCCTAGCCGCCACCAATTCCGCAGGTCTTGCATCCTTACCTCCTGTCCCTGGATCCCAGAGGACCTCGTCCGGGAAGTATGCCACGCTCCATAAATACGCGGAACCTGCTCAAGCAGCGGCGTCATCCCCTCCAGACGTTCCTATGTTGACCTGAGCCCGCCTTCGTTTTCAGAAGTGCCCAAGATTCAGGTGGCTGTGCTGGGCATGTACGGCAAAAACAATGTCAGGGAAGTGCCGCAATGCCATGGAAGGCAGCATGGGGAGCAGCAGTGTGGGTACGTTGGGAAAAGCCCCCAAGCCGCGCAGCACGAACGGCAACAGGACACCTGCCAGCAGGGCGGCAGCCAACGGCGCGGGCAGGTGGCGGGCGATCAGGTCAAACAGGCCCGTGAGACCGAGCAGCGTGAGCACCAGGGCGGCGGCTGCCAGAGCACCAACGACCTCCCCGGGTGTGAAGTGGGGACCTTCCGCGATCAGCACCGCGAGTCCGGCCGTGTTCCAGCCCAGGATAATGGGCGCCCGGTAGACCAGGCTCAGGCCTGCCCCGAGCACGGCCAAGGCCAGATACATGCTGGTCAGGCTGCTGACGGCCTGATCGGCCGTGAAGTGCAGGGCCGCGAACATCTGAACAAAGAGGGGCAGGTTGCTGGACGCGCTGACGAGCACAGAGATCAGTCCGGCGACCACCCCCCATGAGCGGAACGATGGCCTTGGTCCCACGGAGCACCGAGCGTGATCCAGAGGATGGGTTGGGCAGGTAGTCTCACGTGGACTGTCTGGGAATGGCGCGTTCGGTGGGAGTCACATCTTCGAGGATAGGCTGCAGCGGACTGTGGAGATAAGCCTCCCGCGCGTAACCGAGTGGAAGGAAGCTCTTTTCAGCCCGAATGAGCGCTTGTGTTGAGCGGGCACGAGGGAAGGCGGTTGCGGTGAACAGTGGAGTTCCAAGCGGCCATCTGAGACCGGGAGGGTTGCGGCAGTGGCAATTCTGGCGTTGCGCTTCAGTAAAACCTCTACCACATGCAGGTGCAGGCCTTCTCCACGTTGTCGCCTCAATCGCCTGAGAACCCCTGTCAAGGGCTTGCATGCCTTTCTGATGGGTATCTACGCGAACTGGTCTGAACATGTCACAAGGTGGCTTCGCCCAGTTCGCCGCGCGGGCGCTCTCCCACGGCCTGATGGCCTGAAGCACCTTCCCTATCAGACGGTGGGTGGTCCCTGACACAGCTGTCCTCCCGAATCCCAAGGCGAATCCGAAGGTTGACCAAGCCCCACCCGCGCTGACCCCTTGGCGGCGACGCTACGCTACACGGGATGGACGCAGTGCCTGCCCCCCTTACGCTCACACGGGCAGGCTCAGCGATCATCCATTGTCTTGGAGGAAGAACCCTATGCCCTCACCCACCATCGTACTGGCCGGCGCCGCTGGCGACCTCGGCACCCGCATCGCCAAGGCGCTCATGGCGCGCGGAGCAACCGTGCGCGCGCTGGTGCGCCACGACGTCTCCACTGCCGACCGGATTCACCTCACCGCCCTCGGGGCAACCCTGGCACCCGCGGACGTCCAGGATGTCCACTCCGTCACGTCCGCTCTCGAGGGTGCCGCCTGCGTCGTCTCCGCCCTGAACGGCCTGCGTGACGTCATCATCGACCGGCAGGGGGTCCTGCTTGACGCGGCCGTACGAGCGGGCGTGCCGCGCTTTATCCCCTCAGATTACTCGGCCGATTTCACCGCGACCACGCCGGGCGAGAACCGCAACCTCGACCTGCGGCGCGAATTTATGGCCCGTGCCGATCAGGCGCCAATCCGCGTGACGTCCGTCCTGAATGGTGCCTTTATGGACATGCTCGGAGCCGAGATGCCGATTCTTCAGCCGAAGATTCACCGCGTCCTGTACTGGGGCAGTGCCGACCAGCCTCTCGACTTCACCACCAAGGACGATGTAGCCGCCTACACGGCCGCCGCCGCATTGGACGAAGAGACGCCCCGCATCCTGCGTATTGCGGGCGACTCGGTCAGTGTCCGGGAGCTTGCTGCTGTGGTCAGTGAAGTGACAGGGGAGCGTACCCAGCCGCTGTGGGTTGGGAGCCTGGGCACGCTTGGCCTGATGATCGGCTTGGCGAAGCGGGTGGCGCCGCAACCTGGCGAAGCCTTTCCGGCGTGGCAAGGCATGCAGTACATGCGCGACATGTTCAGCGGGCGCGGCAAGCTTCAGTCATTGGACACCGACCGCTACCCGGAGTTGCAATGGACATCGATTCGCGAGCAACTGACCCGGCACCGTCCAGGCTGAGTGAGCGGGACGTGGGGATTCGGTGGTGGTGACCATCCCGGCATTTGCTCCAGATCCAGCCACAGCAGGAGTCCTCCAAGGCCAGACCCAAGAGCAACGCGTCTTCCACGCAGTCCTGGATCATCAAGACTCGGCGCAGCAAAGGCACGGCGTCATATCAGGGCGGCCTTTCCGGAAGCGACCCTACTGGTCGGCACCCCAGCCTGCGGCGCCGTCTTGGCGTTGTTCGTAGCCCGGCATCTGCAGTTGCCCGTCGCCTATGTGGGGCAGAGACACGCTTTTGAAATTTTACTCCGCTAAGCAACTTGGGCTGATAACTCACGGTGGATCAAGTCAGGAGCGGGGAGCTACACATCAAACGTTGGCTCCTCGCCCTGAGACTTTTCCGTTGATCAACCGATCCAGAGATCTAGGACGAGAGCGACAGGCGCATGTCGTACTGATCCAAGCCAGGCGCAAACCCTTCCGGTTGAATTCGTGTCGTTTCAAACCCCAGGCGCGCGAAAAAGGGTGCACTGTGCTGGCTGGTTTCGATGGTCACTGCGGTCACGTGCGGCGCATGCATCCCCAGCCAAGTTAGCCGTCTCTCCAGCAACGCTCGACCATATCCCTGTCGATGTTGTGCACGATGCACCATGCCCCAGGCCAGACCTGCGGTCTGGCCATCCCGCCGCACAAACACCCCGCCACAGGCCCTGATCTGTCCCTCCAACTCCAGCACAAAATAGGGATCTGTCATGGGGTCCAGAAACGTCTCAAACTCAGCCACTTCGTCGTCGGTAAAATATTCTGGGGTGTTACTGCGAAACACGGCTAAGCAGGCGGCTCGATCTTCAGGTTGGTAGTCACGGATGGTCATGTGCTGACCCTAACGCAACCGCCCCACAGCGACGTCCGCCAATTGGCGAGGAGAGAGAAGACGCCTCGCTGCTCTATCCTCCAAGAATGGAGAGTTTGCCCCCTGACGCCAGACGATCACCAGCTTGTCGCGGCGGCACAAGAC